>Ga0102926_1000181_pt1 | contig 33848 bp, 37 predicted proteins | sample SalPonR1_A_D2_MG_FD_78173 | JGI IMG/M metagenome (GOLD analysis project Ga0102926, IMG submission 78173) | Salt pond soil microbial communities from South San Francisco under conditions of wetland restoration - Salt Pond MetaG R1_A_D2_MG | ecosystem: Environmental > Aquatic > Marine > Intertidal...
AACTGGTCGGTATATCTTTTTCCTGACATGTTAATCATCTCCTTCTAATCTTAATTGATTTTAACATGTCTAACTCGCAACTGTCGAGCTAAGTATAACCGATCCACACAACAAACAAATCCAGCAAGTAAACTTGGCAAAATACCGATTAATCCACTGAGTTAATTATCTAAACGACAGACTTTAGGTAACTTATAAACATAAATTGCCGATGCAACATTTGTAAATACAAGTCCTGAGAGAATGAAACCTAGCAGAATATTCATTGGAGAAATAACCCATTGAATAGACTTAAACAAATCTATAGTACCTATTCCCTGATATAAAAAAGACCTGATCTTCTGGTTATTAACGACTGCTAATTTTTTAAGATGCTAATGTTAAAATAAGAGTTCCCATCAATGATATTTAAAAAATTTATACTCCATTGATAAATAAAAAAGTATATGATTGCTATAAATGTCGTTACTCGTCTAATGTACGAATCACTATTTATTCTTTTTAATCCTTTTAGTATCATTCAATCACCCGGGTCTTTGGATAGAAAGCATACCAAGCAAACCACATCACTTCGAAATGAGTAACACTTTCTAAACGGTCACTATTTTCTGAAAAGCCATCCTCATGCCACTTGATACCATATTGGTCTACTATATCACCATCGATGATGCTGAAAGTTAATGGTTTTTCTTCTAATTCTGATTTAAAAACTCTTACATTATTAATCCTTTCATCATAAAACGCCACTAATAGTGATGAGTCTATCTCAAAATTATACACTCTCTCTTTTTTTACTATGGAAGGATTCAAAGCTGCCGTTCTTTTATTCAGCTTAATCCCCATAACCATTTTTTTATCATTATACTGCCCTTGGTGCTTATTCATTACAGGAAATAGTATCCCATCTTCAAAGTAATATGTATTAAACTCATCAGGTTTGTACCCTCCATAAGGATCATCATTATAATCTCTTATGAACCCTGTTTCTTTTGATAGAACCATAGCTTCAGGAAATGAAGCTTTCACATCCGACCACTTGCCCCAATAAACTGGTTTAGAATTTAGTTCAACTCCTTTGAGCTCCCCTTCAATTCCTACACCAAATATCTGTGGAATTAAAGTATCCGTTGCACGGTCATACATCACAAGATTCGAATTTAATAACTTCCCTGATGTTCCAAAATCAGTATTATAGTCTGCTACTATTCCAGAATATGCTATGGTAGAACCAGTTAATGGACAATAAGTAATAGATATCTTTTCATTATCAATAAAATCATTCACGATTTCATGCCAAACCAAAATACGTTGTGGATATATATAAACGATATCACTCGACTCGTATATAAAAACTTGATCATAATCTTCAAGAAATGTATCAGCTTCTACAGTAGTAACATATACAGGATCTTCAATAGGAGGAATACCATCCGGCGATGGTCCACCAGATGAAATATTGCTTGCCATTAAGTCATATATTGAATCAGCATTTTCTATGGATTCAGATTTATTTGAATCAATGGTTTCTGTCGCATTACAACTTGAAATTATGACTAATATAAATAACATGAGTACCATTAATATTTGCTTTTTAAACTTTCTCATATCATCACCTTTCTAAGTAACAGAGATAGACTTGCCATTTATTATTGCCTAGGATTTTAATGTTATCTACATTTTCTTAATCAAAATTCATAGAATAGTGTTTTCACATTTACTGTCTTAATTTGAGGTAATCATTATTTAAAAAACTTTATTTATCAATAATATTTTCTTTTCTATTTTTCTAAATCAACACCTAATCCATCAGAAATCCGATTCACATAATTGAAATATGCACATACTTGATTCATATCAAATATATCTCGATCAGAAAAGCCAACAGTTCTTAACTTTTCTACATCACCCTTTTGGATTGTGTATGATTTCTTAGTTAATTTTTCCGCATAATAAAGCATTAGTTTTTCCGCTTTACTTATATCTGCTGTCTTATAATTCTTTTTTACTTGGTCCATTACACTTTCCTCTGATGCTATACGAAGAGACTCTCCGTGATGAGTTTCTCAGTAATCACAAGCATTAGCATTTGATACAACAACAGCAATCATTTCACGTTGCGCTCTTGATAAATTCGATTCTCCAAACATTACTGTTTCATATAAATTGAGATGGGCTTCCAAAACTTCCGGATTTAAGCTATGGACTTTTAAAATGTTTGCTACATTATCAGTCCTTTTTAAAATCCGATCGTATACTTCTTTTAATTTTCCCTCTGCTTTTTCTATATCAATTTCTTTAATCCAAGCCATTTATTTTTTCCTTTCATTAACTTTTTTTCTCAAGGTATTACTTAAGACTCTACCAATTCTTGATGCCTCTTTTATTACATATTTCCTTTCTTTAAAATATTTCGGATAATGTTCTTTTTCAATTTTTTCTAAAATACCATGATCCTTAACTACATTACCAACATTACAATCATGCCCATAGCCACAAGTATAACACTGTGCATAACCTCTAGTCGCAAAATCCTCTATAACAATCATTCGATTGGAAGACATGACTTTGTTAATATATTTATTAACAGCATTCATTTCACCTGAATGACTAGAACTAACTGTTACACCTATCTTACTTTCTAAACTAAAAATTTCTCTGTGTCTAAAGCTAAAAGTTCTTTCTAAGCAAGCATGACCAATTGCATTAATTGTTCCATAATAATTAGGTGCGCCAAAAACTATGGCATCGGCATTAATCATTTTTTCTCTAATCATATGCCAATCATCTTTGATTTTACAAATATTATCTGACGCACATTCCAAACAACCAATACAACCTTTTATATTCAAACCTGATAAAGAAATATATTCATACTCTAACTCACTAGATTTTAAAATTTCTTTCACAGTCTTACTTGTAATACCATTTTTTCTACCACTAGAGCTTATACCTAAAATCATTTGCTATCCCCTTACTTTATTGATAATCTTTCCACTGATAATCTAGCACTTTAATTTCTTCATTCCCACCACTTATAGAAAATTCTAATAAATCCATTAAAATTGATTTTTGTAATTGTGGGTTATTCGCTGTACCAAAGGCTCTTCCCAATGGAAATCTTAAGTGCATCATTCTTGGCACACGTGATTTTTTCCCCGTCTTTTTCAAATGCATAACGGATACTGTTCTTATACCTGCTGCCTCGACTGCTCTTTGTATCAATCCAACGGACCGATGACACAGTGGTCAAGCCGGAGAAAATATCGCTATATCAACTGAATCTTCTACTAGCTTTTTAACTACTTCTGGTGCATATTCATTTATTAAAGGCTCTAAATTTTGAATAAAACCCATAAACCATAATGATTAGTCGCTACACTTCCAATTATATTATCAGCTTCTAGTTCATTTAATCGTTCAATTGGAAAGACACAATTAATATCTTTATCTGCTTCACTTTGGTCATAATGACCATGGGTTATTGTCAATTCTTCTTTCCGAATATTGTTTGGTATTATCCGATAGGTTGGATCACCATTTTTACCATCAAATGCTTCTTGAGTTTTTAAATGCACGCCTGCTGATGTTATTAATGCGACTTTTGATTCATTTAATTCTTTTTTCACCTTTGCAATTTTTGGTGGTTCTAATTTTTTAACTAATAATTTTTCAATTGCTAAATCCGTCATTTTTTGTTTCATGCTTACATCATCATTGAACATATTTATTCCTTTCATAATCTAACAAAAATTCAGCATCAAGATGACCGGTCGTCTTAATTATCCTAAAAAAGAAAGAAATCCCTCTAACTCAAGATTCTTTTTAGGATTTCTAAATAATCATCTAATACTTGATCATCCTGATTTGACTTCATTCTTAATAATGTTCCTTGCCAAGCATTAATTAAAAAATTTGATAACTTTTTTGCATCTACTGGTAAAACAAACTCGCCTGATTCTACACCTCTTATTAAGGATTGTTCCAATTGACCTGCAACAAATTGATGAAAATCTTCAGCTGTTTTCGCAAGAACAGGACTAACATCTGCCATCTCTTGTGTTAAATTTCCAACAAAACATCCATATTTATAATTCTTTTTCTTAAAATATTTAATTTGATTTTTAAAGAATAAACTAATCTGTTCAGCAGAGGTAAGTTCATCCTCTTCGAACGTATAGAAAATACTCTCCTTATGTCTAAAATGCTCGATCACACATTTAGCATACTCTTCTTTATTTTGAAAGTAATTATAGAATGATCCTTTTGGTATTTCAGCGGCATCAGTTATTTTTTTTACACTTGTGCCATTATAACCGTATAAATGCATAAGATGATAAGACCTTTTTATTATTTCACTTTTTTTATCCATTTTTATCTCCAATTTCTACTGAATACTATTGTATAATTGCTCATTAAAAATTACAAGGATTAGTTATCCCAAAGTAAATACTGTGAATTCGATATTATTTATCGCATTTCTTGTTTTCTCAAAGTATACTCTGAATCATAGTATTTGTTGATTGTCTCTTACTTAATATTAATTTCCCAAATTATTAAAAACAATTGATATATTTTCTAATTTAAAAAGAACCTAATTAATCATTAGATTCTTAACTTACAATTCTATTTTCTCTTTAAGAAACACATAGTTTCAATGTGTGGTGTATGAGGGAACATATCAATGCATCTTACTTTCTTTATTTCATAGCCCCTCGGTATGGCTTCATGTAAATTGTCCATTAATCCCTGAGCATTACATGAAACATATATGATTTCATCGACTTCAAAGTCTAAAATTTTATTAAAAGCTTTTTTAGGGATACCATAACGTGGTGGATCTAAGATTATTGTATCTGGTTTAAACTCTAAAGAAGCGACTTCTTTGAAGACATTTCCTTGAATGAAGATACAATTTTCAATGTTATTTTCCTTTGCATTTTCATTGGCCATATCTACAGCATCTTGAATCAATTCTACTCCAAAAACTTCCTTTGATTCATCTGAAACGATTTGTCCAATGGTGCCTGTTCCTGAGAACAATTCCATGACACGTTTATCCCTGGCATTACCTAAATATTCTTTCACAACTGAGTATAACTCTTCAGCGCCTAAAGGATTTGTTTGAAAGAAAGAATAAAAAGATATTTTAAATTTTAACCCTAGTAATTCTTCATAGTAATAATCTCTTCCATAAAGAATGTCGTATTCTCCTTGAACAACATCACTAAAATTGTCATTTTTTACATGTAAAATCCCTACTATTTTGCCATCTAAATCTAAGTTTAATAGTTCTTTAATAAGCGGCTCATAGTCTAATTCATTTTGAGTAGTTGTTACAATGCCGACTAGTATTTCACCTGTCTTAAAACCTTTTCTTACACTTAAATGTCTAAAGTATCCTTCATGCTTTTTAATATGATACTTCTTTAAGCCACTTTCTCTTGCATAGTTTAAAACAGTTTCTTGAATTTTGTTTGAATCCTTAGTAGCAATTAAGCAACTTGTTGTGTTCACAACATCATAAAACATACCTTTTTTATGCATCCCTAGGTTTAACTCGCCACCATAAGAGGCGTCACCAAAACTATATTCCATTTTATTACGGTAATGGAAAGTATCTGGTGAAAGAATAATAGGTTCAAAGGTTTCAACTTCAAAATTATTCCGTTTGAATAATTCTTTCACTAGTTTCTCTTTTAACTGGCCTTGGTTCTCTATAGGCATGGTTTGTCTTGAACAGCCACCACAAACATCATAATGTATGCATGGCGCTTCTATTTCATAATCAGCTCTTTTAATAACTTCTTTAACTTTTCCTTTAGCTTTTTTGGCTTTTATTTTTGATAAACCAATTTCTACTGTCTGTCCAATCAAAGCATTTTTAATTTTTATCTCTTTACCTTCTAAGTGGGCAATTCCTAAATTCGAAAATTTCATGTCTTCAATAGTTACTTGAACTCTATCATTCTTTTTCATTTTTTCTCCTAAATAATCTCATCATAAGACATTATATATTTGTTTGCCGCCTTAATAATATCTTCTTCTAATTCACTTGCAATTTCATCGTATATGGCAATACAATCCATACCAGCAGCTTTTGCAGCCATAACGCCAGCATAGGTATCTTCAAAGACTAAACAGTCCTCAGGGTCAACCTTAAGTATCTCCGCTACTTTTAAAAAGACATCTGGCCTTGGTTTCCCAAAATTAACATCACATGATGTCACTAAGGTTTCAAAGTAATCTTCTATACCGCGATGCTTTACAACGGCTTCAGCTAATGTTCTAGAATTACTGGTACCAATACCCATTTTTTTACCTTCATTTTTAAAGTGCTCTAATAACTCTTTCACTTTTTCTTTTAATTGTATTTTTTCTTTATAATAGCCTAAAGCTAATGCATTCCACTCTGCTTTAATTTCATCTAAACTTTCTGTTAACTGAAACCGCTTTTTAAAATACTTTGCTGTCTCAGTAAAGGACATACCTTCAATATCCCCTTGTAAATCTCCTGGAAATACCATATCTCTTTTTTCTAAAAAATCAATATCGACAGCTTCCCAGATCCACATAGAATCTACAAGGGTACCATCTAAATCAAATATAATTGCTTTATATTTATCAAACATTTTATCACTCCTAACTTTAGTAATAGTATCATATAATTGAATTTTAGCAAATAAAAAAGGCCAATGTTTTGGCCTAAAAATCTAAGTTTTTTAATTTTTCTTCTCTCTGACTGGCCCGTGCTAATAAACCTTTCTTATTAACAATATGCCGTTCATTGAAACCTGTACCAATTTGTCCAATTTCATCAAAAGCTTCCATATCAATATCAATACGATCAGCAACAATATTTTTAACAGTCACTTTAACCGTTATTGTTTCTCCAATTACCGTTGGTTGATCATGGGTTACTGATGCTACTTTTCCTACTGAAACTAAACCTTCTTCAAGGGTATCATCTACTAATTTTGAAGCGGCTTCAATCATTAATGCCACTAAACTCGGTGTTGCAAATAAATTCTTTAAGTTTCCGCTACCATAGTTTAAAGCAGCAGATTCTTCAGTTACTTCTGTCTGCATTGTTAGTGTATCGCCTACATTTAACTTTGACATATAATCCCCTCCTCTTTTTCTATATATACCTAGAAAAAGAGAGTGTAATCAATATTTTTTATTTATATATTCATCAATAAGAGATTTTTTTACTTCTTTCGAAAAACAATTATTCTTTTTTAAACGATTAAGTATTAGAAGGTCCTTGGTATGAAAAATCATTTTTTCATAATCAAGTAAAACAATCTCAAATAATTCCCCTTCTAAAGCTTTTGAGTTCATTTCTATATAAAAAGCTTCTACATTTTTATAATCAATCAATTCTAATACCTTCTTAATTACGTTATTTTTATACTCATAATTCTCAAAACCCAATTCTCTTAACTTATAAGCTTCTTCAGGATCTCTTAACTCAATTTCAAAGGCCTTTGATAAATAATACTTTGCCTTTGAGTTGAAATACTGATAAGCAAAAGCTGCACCACTAATACTGTCAATAGGCCCATATGGGTTCACCTCATATTTTGAAATATATTCATAATTTTTTCTTACAAAATCAAACTTATTGATTTCCCCATGATCTAATTGATTGATTAGTTCATTCCTAAAGGAAATAAAAGCTTCTAGCTTTTCTTCTTCCATAAATCTCCTATCTAAACTTAAATAACTTAAAATCCAAAAAATCACAGGAAGTTAAGTAATAATTAACACCATTATACTCACCTTTTAAACCTGCATCAAATGAATCTTCTGTATGTAAATGCCCATAAAAAACATGCTTAATACCTTTCTCTTGAAAGAGCTGAGTAAACTCAGACGCTTCTTTTTGGTCATTTGTTGGTGGATAATGCATCATGACAAGAATATTTTTATGCCCATCCTTTAAGGCGCTATCAATAGATAACTTTAACCGATGATATTCCCGACTATATATTTTTTCATCGTGTTCCGTAAAAGAAGCGTCTCTTGGGCAGACCCATCCCCTAGAACCACATATAGCAGTTCCTTTATACTCATAATAGTTATTATTAATAAAACGAATGGAGTCATATAGGCTATTCATTTTTTTTAAGGTTGCCCACCAATAGTCATGATTGCCTTTAATAATGATCTTTTGGCCAGGAAGATGATCGATCCATTTAAAGTCCTCATGGGCTTCCTCTAAACTAATGGCCCAGGAGGTATCTCCTGTCAATAAAACAAGATCATCTGGTTTTACTCTTTTTTCCCAGTCTTCCTTTATTCGTTTATAATGCTCATCCCAATGGTCACCAAAGATGTCCATAGGTTTATCATTTGAAAAACTTAAGTGTAAATCTCCAATAACGAATATTGACATTTACTCGTCATCTCCTTCTTTAACTAGATTATACATTGGTATTTCTCCTTTAATTCTTAAAAGCAAGTCATCGAAGTCCTCTTTATTGCCACTTTCCCAAACATCATTAAATTCTTGATTATATTTTCTGACTTTACTTGCAGAACAATGTTTCTCTAATCTTTTTAGATTTGTATTTATTTCTGATACTACATTTGATTTCTTCTCAAAAATCTGTTGGGCATCTATAATCTCATCTCTAATATCACACATTTCATCATCTAAAATAGTCACTGCTCTAGCAGTACTCATTAACCGTTTTCTAACTTTTGCTGGAATATTTTCTCGATATTTATAATTCAAAGAATGTTCTATTGTTGCCCAAAAGTTCATAGCTAAAGTTCTGATTTGAAGTTCTGCCAAAATATTCTTTTCGCCAAAAGCTGTTTGAACTGAATACTTTATAATAATATGATAACTCTTATAGCCGCTTTCCTTTGGATCTGAAACATAATCTTTCTCATAGAAAATCTCTAAGTCTTTTCCATCTCTGTCACGAATCAATTCTACGACATTATAAATATCATCTTTAAATTGACACATGATTCGAATGCCTGCTATATCTTCCATAACTTCTTCTATCTCATCAATTTTAATATTTCTTCTTTCACACTTTTCAATGATACTTGAAATTTTCTTCACACGTCCTGTCACGAACTCAATCGGTGAATACTTGCTCATATCACGATATTCTTTTCTTATAGATTTAAACTTAATTTTTAGTTCTTCTACTGCTTGTTGATAAGGTAATAAAAACTGATTCCATTCCCTTACTCTTTTTTTCACGTTAATCACCACCATTAAATAATACTGCCATCAAATTTTCTGGTAAAGTATCAAACAAATAATCAGGTTTATTGATTGCTAATTTTTCTTTTGAATAACCACCTGTAGCAACGCTAATAGTCTTAATACCATTTTCTTTACCAGCCAATATATCGTCAGGTGTATCACCAATCATATATATATTCTCTTTCTTGAAATCAATGTCATAGCTAAATCGTGCAACATTAATGGCATTTTTTACAAGGAGATTACGTTTTGTAAAATGATTCCCAAAACTACCTAAGGAAAAATATTCATCTAATCCTGCTTTCTTTAGCTTTAAAATGCCGCCAACTTCTGAGTTACCTGTTGCAATCACATTATAAATTCTATTATCTTTTGACAGTTTATGCAAATTTATTTTAATATTTTGTAACAACTTAAACTCTTTATTGTTTTGAAGTTCTTTTTTTAAGTTTACGCCGTAATGAGAAATAATCTCATAAATATCTTCATTTGAAAGATTATTTTTTTCTAGTGCTTCTTCCAAAATGTTCTTATCCATTTTGCCTGCCATTTGAACAGCTTCGAAAGCCTTAGTAATACTATACCGTTCTTCAAAAGTCTTTTCTAATGCATTTTTTCCAGAACCGCCACAATGTAGCAGTGTTCCATCAATGTCCCAAATTAGTAATTTACACATTTTTTCACCTTCTTAATTATTCAAAGCTTTCCCATTTAAGTAATTACATCGGTCTCCTTGATAAATATCTTCTTTCTCTAAAATCTCTTCAATTCTATTCATAATCTTCCACCAACTTGTTGACCAATTACAAAAAAGTGCTTCGTCTTCTGGGGCACGACCAAGTAACCTTTGCAAGACAATATCCTTCTTTACATGTCGTATAAACTCAATGACTCTCTCAATATATTCTTCCATGCTGCATAACTCAAATTCATTATTTAAATATTGATCGCCTAAAACTGTATCTTTTAAAATAAATAATGAATGTATTTTTATTTGGTCAATATGTAAAGCAGATAGAATCTTAGCTGCTTCAATAAAATCTTCTTTTGTATCCCATGGTAGATTACCTATTAGATGCACTGTTATATTAAAACCAAATTTTTTTGCTCGCAGCACAGCATCAATTAACTCTGCTAAAGTATGGCCTCTATTAATTTTTCTTAAGGTTTCATGATTGATACTTTGAAGGCCTAACTCAATAGAGATGTTAACATTTTTTTCTTTAGCAACTCGATCCATTACTTGTAAGTAAGCATCGCTAATACAATCCGGTCGTGTAGAAATAGAAAGTTCTACTATATTCTCTATACAAGCCGCTTTTAATGATTTTTCAAATTCCTCAATTGGCATATAAGTATTGCTGAAATTTTGAAAATAAGCAATAAACTTCTTAGCACCGTATTTCTTACCAATTCGTTCTTTATTTAAATTTAGTTGTTTTTTTATTTCTAACGCACTACTTAAGTTCTCAAAAGCCGTTCCTATTTCTGAACAAAAAGTACATCCACCAGTTGTAATCTCTCCATCTCTATTGGGACAAGTTAAGGGTAAATTGATTGGTAACTTATATACTTTTTCTCCATATTTCTCTTTTAGATACGCCGAATATTTTCTGTAACGCTTTGTCATATTAATCACCTTTTATTATTATATCAAATACTGTTAAAAATTGAAATAATCATTTATCACACAAAAAAGGATTAATCCTTAGATTAATCCCTCTACTCATATCTAAATAATCTCCCAGTGAATGGGTAAGTCTATTTGTTTTTTTAATCTTTCAATCATATTCTGTTGTTTTTTCTTTTCTAATGATTCACCTAAAACAATAGTATCAATCTGATTCTCTTTAGCTTTTTCTGATAGTGTTTTTTCAATGTTATCAGATTTATAAACAATTAATTCTGCATCTGCTTCCTTAGAAACAGTATATAGATACTCTAAGGCATCTGATTCTTTCATTTCGCTGAAGTATCGCCAACCATCTTTTATTACATGAATTACAAAAATCTCATCAGATGGGTCTTCAACCAATTCACTCCCTTTTTTAATCAGGTTTTCACATGATTTTTGTTGGGTAACGCAAACCATTATTCGTTTTCCCACAATAGCCTCCTTATAAATTGACTCTTCTATGTATATAGTATCATAGAAATTGTAAAATAAAATTAAAATTTAGTAACAAAAAAGATGGGCTATGCCCACCCACCTTTTTTCAATCAATTCATTAATATAAATAACGCTCTAAACTATTCGGAAGCTCTGTAATTGGGTGACTAATCGCTATATAAAAATCAATATTGCGTTTATTACCAATATTGTCAATTTCCTGAATTAAATCCGCAACTTGAGAAAATTCTATATCTATTATATTTAATACTCCATCAATAAAGACAGTATCTATATCATAATCTTGTGAAATCATACCATTGATAAATCCTAGAAATCCATCGCATTTATTTACCTTGTATTCACTTAGATCAATAAACCGTACATCATGATTCAAGTCAAAAATGTTTCTGTCATCGTCGTCTAAAAAAACAACATTTCCACTGTTATTCTTTAACTGTTCGTTAGCTAACTTAATCATTTGCTTTGATTTTCCGCTACCTTTTTTACCTGCAATTAATTTAACCATATAAATCTCCTCCTTCATAAACATTACCTAAGCAATGACCTAATAGTAGTGACTTAACTGAATACTATTTTATAAAATCATTTCTTAGTTGTCCACACGCTGCGTTAATGTCGCTTCCCATTTCTCTTCGAATAGTTGTCACTATTCCAAATTTCTCAAGCGTTTCTTTGAATTTAATTATATTAATCTCACTTGAGGGTTTGAAATCTTTCTCAACAACTGCATTAATTGGTATTAAATTCACGTGACATAACATGCCTTTTAATAATTTACCTAATGCAATTGCTGTTTCCATATTATCATTTACCCCATTAATGAGAGAATATTCAAAAGTTATTCTTCTTTTTGTTTTTTTTGTGTAAAATTTGCATGCTTTTATGATTTCTTTAACTGAATATTTTTTATTTACTGGAATTAAAGCCGTTCGTTTGAACTCATCTACTTCATGCAGTGATATAGCTAAAGTAATCTGAAGTGATTCTTCTGCAAGCTCATAGATTTTAGGTACAATACCCACCGTTGACAAAGTAATACTCCGATGAGAAATGTTCAACCCATCATCATCATTTACCAACTTTAAAAACTTAAGAACCGCATCATAATTATCAAGAGGTTCTCCAGAACCCATTAAGACAACATTCCCTATTCGTTCCCCTATATAATTTTGAAGGGTCATAATTTGACCTAACATCTCTCCTGGAGTTAAATCTCTTACCTTACCACCGATTGTCGAAGCACAGAACTGACAACCCATTTGACACCCAATTTGAGTTGAAATACATATAGAATAACCATGTCTATATTTCATTAAAACGGTTTCAATCACATGGTTATCTTTTAACTTTAATAGAAATTTTTGTGTATTATCCTTCGATTTAACAACTTTTTCTATAGTCATATTCTCAAGGATAAAGTTATTTCTTAAATAATCTAACAAATCCTTTGGTATATTCTTCATTTCATCAAAGTTATTTGTACTTTTAGAAACCCAATTGTATATTTGTTTTGCTCTATACTTTTTAAATCCGTTTTTGACTAAATCTTCTTCAATTTCATATAAATATAAACTTCTTAGTTCACGTTTTTTCATTTATTTTCCTTTACTTTTCAAAAAATCTAATAATCTTTCAGTTGAAGTATTTAAGATTTGCTCTTCACTAATACCAACAACATCAATAATCTTCTCAACTTCACTAAAATCTCCTAAATATGATTTATAATGGGCATCGCTACCCGTTGCGATAAAAACACCATATTCTTTAGCTTTTTTTGCAATAGCAACACAATTCTCATTACTACCTATTCTTGAGGTATTATCTGATGAATTATTGATTTCAATGGCACAATTATACTTTTTTGCCCCTTTAACAAAGGCATCTATATCTATTTCATATTCTGGGTTCCCAGAATGTCCTATAATATGAACATTAGGATTTTTCATTGTATTGATCAGGGCATTGGTATTTTCTTCTTTTGAACCTGGTTTAATACACGGTGGGTGCAAGCTTGCAATAACCAAGTCTAATCTCTCTAATAGATTATCATGTATATCCAAAGTCCCATTATAATCCATGATATTTACTTCAACACCTTTTAAAACCTGTATACCATCAATAAATTCAGGTATAACTCTTTGATTTGCAATCTGATACCAATGAGATGCACCAGGCATTTCAGGCCCATGGTCTGTAATTGCAAACATTTCTAAGCCAATCTTTTTTGCTTGTTCAACATAGTCCGATAATGTTGAGTAAGCATGTCCACTAGAAACTGTATGAACATGTGTATCGATAACATATTTTTTCATTTTAGTACCCCTTAGTCACATTTTTCTGATTAATCAGTGGTTCATTTTCACTATAGCGTTTCATATTTTCTAAAATAGTATCCAATCTTCTTTCATTTCTTCTTTCTGAAATCCAACTGTTATGTGATGAAATATAGACTCTTTCAAAGTCCCATAATTTCGAAGATTCATCTAGCGGTTCATTTTTAAATACATCTAGACTAACACCTAAAAATTTGCCATTATTCAATGCTTCTACTAAAGCCATCTCATCAATAATCTCGCCACGAGAAACATTCACTAAAATTACATCATCTTTCATTAAGTGCATTAAATCCTTATCAATAAAATGTTGAGTGGCTTCAACCTTAGGTAATGTAGAAACCACAACATCATAATCAGATATTATCTGATTTACTTGTGTTGTTTCAAAAACTTTATCAAAATAATCTGCATCATGACCTGATGTATTTACCCCATGGATTACACACTCAAATCCTTGTAGTCTTTTAGCGCCTTCTCTAGCAATAGTACCTGTGCCTAAAAATAAAACTTTTTTATCAACTAGCTCTAATAAATTTTTATACATTTTCCATTTTTTATTTTCCTGGTTCTTATAAATTGCTTTTTTATTCTTTAAAATCTCTAAAATGCTTAATACTATCCATTCACCCATAGGCTTAGAATAGCCGCCTTGGTTATTTGTAACAATAATATGTCGATCTTTAAGTTCTTCTTTAGGGAGCTGATCAATACCAATTGATGAGAGTTGAATCCATTTTAAAGATTTCATTTGACTGATATCTAATGTATCAAAAGGATTATAACAAACCAATACCTCTACATCCTCTAAATCATCTGTATAGAATAATCCTTTTTCTTCTTTTAGAATAATTTCATAACCAAGTGATTTAATTTTCTTTAATGCTTCATCACCATAATTATATGTTAGTAAAACTTTCATAAAATCACCTCATGAACCAAAAAAGTGTTAACCTTTTGATTAACACTCTTCTATTTCTTCTTCATAATCATCAATAAAAGACGCAAGAACACTTGCTAAACCAACGAACTCACAACCATACCGATAACCATTCTCAATTTTATCTTTTCTAATAATTTTTAACACGCTAAAAAAACTTTTTTCATCATCTATTTTAATCTTTGAATTAAAATAAAAGTTTAATGGTAAATCATTATTTACTTCAAATGCAATACCACCCTTTGAAATATCAACTACATGAATTTTTTCATTAATATTGTCAATTTTTACATGGTCTTGCTTATATAACTCTTCTATTGTTAATGTAATATCTACTGGTAAACGACTATTACGTCTCTTCTCAATCATAAATAAGCTCCTTTCAAGTTATATACTATTATATCATAAATAACTCTGTAAAAACAACTTTAATAAGAATTGTTTCAAGGATTCCTATCTTCTTGTCCCTTGATATAATCGCATTGTTTCTTCGCTTAAATTACTTAAGGATGCTTTTGTCCTATTTTTATCTAATGCCTCTCCTAAACTTATAGGATTATGTAATATAGAGAAAACAGAAGTTAAACCCTTCCCATGAAATGAACTTAAGTCACCTTCATAACTACCAACAAATGCAATGACAGGTTTCTCATATTTTTTTGCTATTTTTGAAACTTCAATAACAACTTTTCCGTTAAGGGATTGGGAATCTATTTTTCCTTCACCAGTGATGATTAGATCACTAGATTTTATGCGTTCTTCTAAGTCTAAAATATCACTAATTGTACTAAAACCTGAAACTAACTCTCCTTTTAAGAAAACCATTAATCCTGCACCAAGACCCCCTGCAGCACCGGAACCAGGAACTTTTGAAATATCTTTTTTATACTTTTTTTCAACAATCTTAGAAAAATGTCTTAAATTATCATCTAAAACTTTGACCATTTCATCATTGGCACCTTTTTGTCTCCCATAAACATTAGCAGCGCCATTTTTACCGTGAAGAGGATTATTGACATCACACATCACTTTTATTTCTGAGGCCAGTATTCTTTGATCAATATCTCTATCATCAATTTCATATAAAGAAGATAACCCTCTACCTGTTGCTTCAATAGAATTTCCTAATTCATCTAAGAACTTTACACCTAATGCCTTTGCTAGACCTACGCCGCAATCATTTGTAGCACTGCCTCCTATTGCAATTATAAATTTTCGTATGCCCTGGTCTAATGCATCTTTTAGTAGTTGTCCAACTCCATAGGTTGACGTTATCATTGGATTTCTCTCATCTATTGTTAACAAATCTAACCCAGCAGCCCTTGCCATTTCAATGACAGCTGTTTCATCAATAATGCCATAGAATGCATCAATTTCTCTTAATAAAGGATCTTTCACTTTTACTTTTTTATATTTGCCATTTGCATTATTAATCAGTACATCTAAGCTTCCTTCTCCACCATCAGCAAGAGGCACTCTTTCTATTGTATATTCTTTATTTACGCTTCTGATTCCTCTTTCGATAGCTTTTGAAACTTCAATGGCTTCTAATGAATCTTTAAATGAATCCGGGCAAATTAAAATATTCACTGATGCCTCCTTATTGTACTTACCGTATCTCTATTTTCTGAAGTTTTAACCCATGGTCAGCAACATAGAGTTCTTCATCAATTGTTAAAACATATACTCTATTGTCACAAATAGTAATGCCTTTTACGGAATCAGCGCCTTCTAACTTCTGAGGTTTAATAAACTCAGTGGCTTCTGTTCCATTAATATAAGTTCCCCATGTAAAAATTTCACCTCTATCCGTCACAGCAACTATTATCTTTTCACTTGAGGTAATATATATAACATCCTTTAAATCATTAATTACGATCGGTGTTTTTACCCTTGCCCCTTGCATTCCCATCTGATAATAATTATTCTTACCCCAACCAAAAAGTTTTCCATCTTCACTCACTGCAAATGAAAACTCATCTCCTGCATGAATAAGTTTGGTATTAAGTAGTAAGACTTCTTGAATTTCTAAAACATTATCAGAGTACCCATTACCTAGTTGTCCATAATCATTACATCCCTGTGAATAGACCTTACCGGATTTCGTTTTAAATAAAATATGATCTTTACCAACTGAATATTCTTCAATTCCTTTTACTTGGTTGAATTTTTGCGGCATATCATAGTACACTTGTGTCGTAAAAGCAATTTGCTTATCGTCATTTTTACCCCATAGATATAAGCCACTTTTAGTCATGGCAGCAGAAATTTTATCACCCGTCTGAACACTCTTAACATTTTCTAATCCCCAGATTTTATTAAAACTGAATTTATCAATCTTTGTATTTAAAGCCAATTGTCCATAACCATTACTACCAGCAGCATTTACTGTGCGATCATTTCTTAAAACCAAAGCATGGTCATAATTCATTGAAATATTTAAAACCCCTTCTACAGCATCATAAACTGAGATTTTTTCAGAGACTGGCAGTTTTAATTTATTTGATGAAAATGCTTGATACTTAACTTGCCCATTGTTGTATATTATAAATAGAATTTTATTTGAACTTGTAATCTTTTTTATCCCGGGTTCTTCCGTTACAGTAATGATTTTTTTAGCTTTCTCTGACCAGACATTTTGATTATTTCTTACTCTCAAAGTTACTTCGTACTCACCAGCCGAAGGAAAACAATTTTTATTGCCATGCCATACTTCTTCTACAATATTATGATTCGCTTTACTCACTTCTTTATAATCATATTTAATATGACTTGTAGTAGTAATATTATCTGGGCTTACTTTAATCTCAACACTGGGTTCAACAATATTACTTTTGCCGTAAATACTAAAATATAGCATAGGTTTTTCATAATATGACAAATCTGATACTTGCTGTAAAATACTTTTTGCCAAGGACTCTTTTTCAATCTTTAAGAGTATAAATTTCCCGTTCTTATCCATTTTAAAAGGATAGGTTAGACCTAGTTCCTTTATATTATTCACTCCTGATAAATTTGAAGGCAGTTCACCTTCTTTTTTAAATGTTTTTATTATACTCTTTCTAAGTAAATCATATTGTTTAACAATTTTTTGTACATGACTTTCTTCACTATCCTTTGTTATAAATGATAAGGATACAATCAATCCTGCTAATACTACTACACCAAGTATTAATACCATAAAGCAATTACCTCCTACTTAAACGAAAAGCTTTAACAGTGTTACGAATGAGTAACGTATTTGTAATTGAACCAACACCACCTGGTACAGGCGTAATATCCTTTACATAATTCTTTAAGGCATCATAATCAGCATCTCCATAAAGTTTACCATTTTCTACATTTATGCCCACGTCGATAACGACTGATTTTTCACTAACCATATCTTTTGACAAAAAATCTTTTTTCCCAACAGCAACAATTACTAAATCTGCACTTTTTGTTTTTTCTTTTAATTTTTTTGTTCTAGAATGACAGATCGTTACCGTCGCACCTCTATTCGTTAATAATGCTGCCACAGGTTTACCTACAATGTTGCTTCTCCCAATAACAGTTACATCTAATCCAGTAACATCTATATCATAATAATCTAATGTTTCAAGGACTGCTACAGGCGTACAAGGCATCAAACCATTTGACTTACCTTTTAAAACCATTCCTAGGTTTTTATCTGTCATTGAATCAATATCTTTTCTATAATCAATGGCGTTAATAACTTTTTCTTGATCTAAACTTTTAGGTAATGGCATCTGAATCATCAAACCATTTATACTGTCATCATTATTAATTTTTTCAATATGATTAATCACACGCTCAGTTGAAATATCCATTGGTAATCTCATTAACTTAACTTCAACACCTAATTTTTCACTTGTTCTTAGGACGCCTTTTATATAAGCATCTGCTGATTTATTCTCACCAATGGCCAATATTGCTAGAGCAATCTTTTCCTTTTGAGTGACTTCCGCTATTGACTCTTGAATCTTCTTTGCTACTTCTTTTCCTTTTAAAATCATCAAATCACCTTTCTTTTTCACTAATTATTTTGGAAGAATAATACTGACTTCAGTACCTTCATGTAATTGACTTTTAATATCTATATAACCGCCATGTAGTTTTACTATTTCATTAGATATTGAAAGACCTAACCCACTACCAGCATGTTTAGAATCACTTTTAAAAAACTTATTCAACACCTTTTTAAGATTCTTATCAGAAATTCCAATGCCGAAATCTACTATTTTAATAATCACTTGATCCTTTAACTCACAAATATTAATAATGATTTCTGAGTCATAATCACTAAATTTATAAGCATTCTCTAAAATGTTGATAATTACTTGTCTTATCCGATTACTATCAACCTTTAGATAGACTGACCCTTGATCACAAACTATTTTCCCTTCTATGTTTTTCTTATTAAATTTGCCTTTGTAAAGAGATATTATATCTTCACACATCATTACAATTTCCACTTTCTCTTTGAAAATTTTTAAGTTTCCAGCTTCTAGTTTAGAAAATTCTAACAGTTCTTCCACCATAAAAGACAACCGTTCTGTTTCCCGAATAATAATACCTAAACCTACTTCAATCTCTTCTTTATCATTCATATCACCAGTTATAATGGTTTCACTCCAGCCTTTAATTGAAGTTAAAGGCGTTCTAATTTCATGGGTAATTGATGAAATAAACTCATTTTTAGATTTTTCACTTTCTTGTATTTTTTCAGCCATTTGGTTAACTGATATTGCCAATGTTTGCATTTCGTCTTTAAAATCTTCAGCTACTCGGGTATTATAATCACCTTTGGCTAATTTCTCAGTTGCTGAAATTATTGATTCAATAGGATTAATTAAGGTCCTAGTAAAAAAGAAACTTAGAACAGATAAGATCAAAATAAGCAAAGCTAGAAGCCCTAAAGAGTAAGTAAACAATCGGTTAATTGAAGCATCAATTAATGTTAATGATGATGTATACTTTAGTATACCAATAACCGTTCCCGCACTGTTTTTTAAAGGTACATAGACAGAAATTACTTTTTCACCAGTACCAGGCATCATATATTTTTCATCAACAATTCCATCTTCTACGCCTTCAGGATAACTAGACTTTTCATCAATTAAAAACTCATTACTGCTCTTTAATACATTTCCATCTAAATCTAATATCTGTATTTCAGCTATCTCTTGATCTGTATAATTATTAATCAATAATTGTGAAATTTCTTCAATATTATATAAGTCTGTATCATAATATTTCTTATAAAATTCAACAGTAACATTTGCTCGATCAACAAGAAGATTATAAGCATTTTTATGATAAAAATTATTTAATCCAACAAGAAAAAAACCTTCAATAATAATAAATACGACTAGGATTATCAATGTATAATTAATAAACCATCTCTTTTTAATACCACTAATATCATTCATCTACAGACCACCGATAACCATAACCCCAGATGGTCTTAATATACTTCGGCTCAGAAGGATCATCTTCAATTTTTTTTCTTATTCTACGAATATTTACATCAACGATCTTAAAACTACCATAGAAATTCTCCCCCCAGACTTCATCTAACATTTCTTCTCGAGAGATAGATTTATCTTCATTTTTAGTTAAAAAACTAATAATAGAAAATTCGATTTGCGTTAGCTCAACTTCTTCCCCATCTTTAGTTAACATTCTAGAATCATAATCTATTACAAAGGGCCCTTTAGAATACCGACTATCGGTATCGCTCTTTAGCATGTCTACACGTCTTAAAATAGCATCGATTCTAAGAATTAACTCTTTAGGACTAAAAGGTTTTATAATATAATCATCTGCACCACTTAAAAAACCTTCTTCTTTATCAGAATCTAAACCTTTAGCTGTTAACATAATAATTCCCATATATTTATTATTTCTTCTAATTTCTTTACATACTACTAGACCATCGATGCCAGGCAACATAATGTCTAATACTGCTAAATCTATGTTCTCATTATGAACAATTTCTAGGGCTTCCTCACCCGTTCCGGCTACAAAAACTTGATGGTTCTGCCTTTTAATATTAATTACAATAAATTCTCTTATTTCTACTTGATCTTCTAAAACTAAAATATTTGCCATAAAACCTCTCCTAATCCGTCACTAATTTAAATGTTTAAAATTCTTAAGTATATATTCAAAATCTATACTTTCAACATTTTCTGGAATGTTATCATCAATTTTTACCAGATACATTCGATTAATTAATGTATCGATAATTCTATATTTATTATACTGGCTAGGATTACCATAATATTCTTCTTTATCTAGAACAATAATTTCAAAAATAAAATAACTTTTCTTATTCACAAATGAGTAATAATCAAATATATAGCGATCTTTTTCACTTGTTAATGTGATATTATATCGCCATTCTTCTGGAAAAAAAACAATAAAATTATTACTTGAATTCATATACGATTCTTGATCAAACTTAAGACCATACAAACCATTCCACTCCATCCAAGCAGTAATGTAAGGCACTTCAATTGAAGGTGTTTCTTCATAGCCTTTAGGAATTCTCAAAAGTGGTATTTCAATAATACCATCATCGTCTATATCCCTTGACTTTATAGAATAAGGCCTAAAAGTTATGTCTGTATATTCCCATTTTGTATTATAAAAAATGTTTCTTAATTGTCCATTTTGAAAAAAAATTAAATCGGTATATGATGCATGGGCTCCAATATTTACATCAATTAGAACACCTTTTTTTTCTGGACTGACATAACCACTAGTAATATTGTAGTAACCATTAACATAGCCATCCATTTTTACCTGATCAACATAGTACATAGACTTTGTATCTATATCTAAATCATATAATACTGCATTGGAAATCCCCTTTGATTTATCTAGGTTAATAATTAATAACTCGTCATTCCCGTCAATATCTAAATCTTCTATTGTATAAGCTGTATAATTTTTATTAAAAACTTCAACTAATTCATTAGACTTAATAGAATATACAGAAATACCACGGTCAATTAATGTTGACCCTTCCCATCCAATAATAAGCTCATTGTTTTCATCGCCATCCAAATCTCTAAAATCCACTCGATTAATGTTCAATCCAATACCTGAAAAAGTATTTCTTTCTACCCAACTTTCATTTTCTTCTCGTTGTAAAACTATGACTTTAATTTCATAGCTTTCGTTATCCCTAACAAAAATGATAGCTTCTTCTTCTGCATCATCATAAAGATCAAGTAGATAAACAGCCTCTTTATTTAGACCTTTTTGCGGTGTTACTAAAGAATAATCACTTAGTAAATTATCTAAAGTTTTTTGAATTTCTACATATTTATTTGAAAGCTTTGGTGCTTGTAATAATGATTTCGTATCTAAAATATCTGAAGTACACGCTGATAAAAAAAGCATCATTATGAATAATACTAAAATTAATATATTTTTTTTCATTAATACACCTCTCTTACTCTTAGTATATAATATTTTTATAAAAATAATGAGTTTTTTTCTAAAAAAAATAAGGCATAAGCCTTATTTAAATTCCTAATAAACGATCAATCTCATCAATTAGACCATCAATTTCTGGTTTACTCATTTGAGCATCTGCTCCAACATTTTCTCCTTTATGGTAAAGACTATCAGTAATTAATGATGAAAATATAATAATAGGTAACTCTCTTGTCGCTCTATCTTCTTTTAATCGTCTAGTTAATGCATGTCCATCTAGTTTTGGCATTTCAATATCAGTGATTAACAAGTTAATTTCTTTTGTGAAATCTTCACCATACTCTTTAGATTTAGATTTAAGATAGGTGAGTGCTTCGGCACCATTATCAAAGAAAATCATATGCTCAAATCCTGCTAACGATAATACTTTTTTAAGAACATTTCTGATAAGAGGTGAATCATCTGCTAATACTATTTTAAAAGGACTTCTATCCTTCTTAATAATATTCTCTATTCTACTTTCATTGATACCTGTTTTCGGAGAAATATCCATAACTATTTTTTCAAAATCTAATAACATTAAAATCATGTCATTATAATTTATGTTTCCAATAACTAATGAATTTGCAGTAACATCATCTGGCTTAGTAATATCACTCCAGGAAACCCGCGTAATTCCTAAAACTTCATCTATTGCAAAAGCAACTTTTAATTGATTAAATTCACATACAAGATTCATACTTGATTCAATGTTCTTCATTGATGTACCTTTAATAATATACTCCATATCAATGACACTAATGACTTCACCACGAATCAAACTAACACCAGCAATAGCAGGATGAGAATTTGGTACTTTTGATATATTGTTAATATGCAAAATTTCTTTAACTTTTACAACATTGATTGCATAGTTTTCTCCTTGCACTCTAAAATGTAATACTTCAACTTCACCGGTTCCACTCTCTAATAATATTTCTGATTTTTCCATCATATGACGCCTCCTGTTGTATTATTGTCTCATGGCTAGTAAATCTTTATAGTTATATTATACATTAACTATACCCAAATCAAATATAAAATAACTCTTTTTATAAAAAAAGAGTAGAAACTTTCATTTCTACTCTCTATTTTATATTAAATTCATCTCTTTTCCAACTTTTTTAAACACTTTTACTGCTTTTTCTAAATCTGCTTCTGAATGGGCTGCAGAAATCATACATCTAACACGTCCGGTACCTTTAGCCACTGTGGGAAATATGATTGGTGAAACAAATACACCTTTCTCAAATAATTTTTTAGAAAATTCTAAACTTTTGGCTTCATCACCAATAATCACCGGTGTAATAGGTGTTTCACTTTTACCGGTATTGAATCCTAGTTTACCTAGTTTTTCTTTAAAGAACCTAGCATTACTCCAAAGCTTATCTGTATATTCTGAAGAGTCCATTAATAATTCTACAGATTTCGTTGCCGCTGCTACAACTGCTGGTGGTAATGAGGTACTAAATAAAATAGGTCGACCTCTATTAATTAACCAATCTTTCATCACCTGACTACCAGCAACATATCCTCCAATAACGCCTATAGCCTTTGATAATGTGCCAATCGTAAAATCAATGCGTCCATGTAAATCAAAATGATCAACTGTCCCTCTACCATTTTCTCCTAATACACCTGAACCATGTGCATCATCTACATATGTCATACAGTCATAAGCTTCAGCAAGTTCAACAATTTCAGGTAGCTTAGCTAAATCGCCATCCATACTGAAAACACCATCAGTAATAATTAAGCAATTATTATATTCTTCTCTTTTCTCTTCTAAAACGCGTTTAAGGTCAGACATATCACTATGTTTAAATACTACTTTATCCGCTCTTGAAAGTCTAACACCATCAATAATACTGGCGTGATTTAACTCATCCGAAACAATTAAATCACCTCGCTCAGTTATGGCTTGAATAGCGCCAGCATTACAATTAAAGCCTGATTGAAAAACCATTACGGCTTCTTCTCTTTTAAACTCAGCAAGCTTTCTTTCTAACTTTTCATGTATATCCATGTTTCCAATAATTGTACGAACAGCACCAGAACCAACACCATAAGCATCAATGGCATCTTTTGCTGCTTTTTTCATCGCTTCATTCGTTGCAAGTCCTAGGTAATTATTAGAGGACATATTTATAACTTCCTTACCATCTAACATGATTACAGGTTCATTTGCCCCTTGCAGTGTATCTAACTTTCTATAAGTGCCTGAATCTTTTAACTCTTGAATTTTTTCTTGTAAATATTTTAAATTATGAACATTTGACATTTTAAAATCCCCCTTTTTAATTATCTGGCAATAAAACTACTTTTCCACAATTACCTGATTTCATCAACTCCATACCTTCCTCAAAATCACTAAACTTAATTCTATGGGTAATGATTTTATCAAGATCAAGACGACCAGATTCAATTAACCCTTGAACTTGATGCCATGTTTCATACATTTTTCTTCCAACAATCCCGTGAATTGTGATACCTTTAAAAACAATATCATCTGCTATGTTTAGACTAACTTCATTATTAGGAATGCCAAGCATTGCCATTCTTCCACCAAGCTTAATGTATTTAAATGCCTGTTGAATTGCTTTTGCATTACCTGACATTTCAGCCACTACATCTACACCTAAGCCATCTGTCTCACTCATAATACGCTCAACAACATCTTCTTCTAAAGGATTAATTACAAGATCGGCTCCTAATTCTTTAGCCAAATTCAATCGATATTCATTCACTTCTACAGCAATAATTTTTCGTGCACCAACAGCTTTTGCTACATTAACAGCCATTAGACCAATAGGTCCACAACCAACAATGGCTATACTTTTACCAATGATTTCCCCTGATAATACAGTATGCATGGCATTGCCTAAAGGCTCTTGAATACTTAAGTACTCAGCAGATACATTTTTATCATTGATTAAAGCGTTTTCTGCTGGAATTTTTACATATTCAGCAAAAGCACCATCCATATCTACCCCTAAAATTTTTGTGTCTTGGCAGATATGTCCTTTACCTGTTCTACAAAATTCACAAACACCACAAACAATATGTGTTTCAGCAGAGACATGATCCCCTACGGCGACACGTGAAACATCCTCTGCGACTTCAACAACTTCTCCAGCAAACTCATGACCAGCTACAAGTGGTGGACTGATTCTGTTTTGAGACCATTGGTCCCAACTATAAATATGATAATCCGTTCCACAAATAGATGACGCCAAAACTTTCACTAAAATTTCTCCTGGCCCAACTTCAGGCATCTCTCTTTCTGATAGTCTGGCACCAGGTTTTCTTTCAAACTTTTCAATTACTTTCATGTTTTCCCCCCATTAACTTTTTTTTATAATACTCCAATATTCTCTCTTTCTCTATGGCTAAATCCTTATTAGTTATATCAATTCTATTAAATCTTTTTTTATCACTTTTATAAAGTGCCCATAAGGTATACTTTTTCAATGTTACCGATGGATGGTCTAGTAAAAACAACAATTCATCATAATTTTCTTTTACCTGTTCATTGCCAAGTGCAATAATCGCGTTACGTTTAATCACACTATTGCCACGCCAACTAAAGCCTCTATCCTTAAACTTATTTTTGAAATCACTATTACTTAAGTGTATTAAATCAATTAAATCTATTTGTGACTGTTCAGTATTATGAGTTGAAACGTCCGCATTCTTTGGACAGACCCTTTGACAAATATCACAACCGTATATGTTTTTATCCATTAACTCTCTTTGAAAATAGCTTAGTTCTTTTTTTGTCTGAGTTAGCTGTGAGATGCATTGATTAATTTCGAAACCATCAGCTACAATAGCTTGCCCTGGGCAAGAGTCAATGCATAATGTGCATGTACCACATTGATTTTTCATTATATCCTTTGCTTTTAAAAAGACTTTATCAATTAATATGTAACCGATATTGATTGCTGATCCATATTTCTTACTAATGATAAAATTATTCTTGCCATAGTAACCTATACCACTGCTAAAAGCAATTGCACGGTCTGATAAAGGACAAGTATCAACACATATTTTATAATTAATTTTTTCTTTGCTATTTTTTTCAATATATTCAACTATTTTCTCTAAGGATGACCATAAGATTTTATGATAATCAGTACCAATGCCACCAGATGACATGTGACCATATTTATTAGCTTTTTGATAGTCAGTAAGTTCATAAGGTATCCCGATAGTAATAATACTTTTACAACTATCTAGCATTCTAATTGGACTAGTTTTTTCCTCTAGACTATTAGGCCCTAACTCTGATATTTGATTGTTTAGTTTTCTTTTAAGAAATTTTTCTTCTATTCCTTTTAAAGGACTAGCATCTGTAAAACCAATTAAATCGACACCGATAGTTTTTGCAAATATTTTTATTTCTTCAGTAGTCATTATAAGGTCCTCCTAGTGTTTGCGAGTCGCGGACACACCCAACTTCAATTAAATAATACCTTAAAAACTACAAAATTTCAACTAATATATTGCATATTTTGAAAATTAAATCACAAAAAAAGACTCAATCTTTTTGATTAAGTCTTTTCTTATTTTAGTCATTATAATTTTTTTTCAACATATGAATTTCTGTTTTATAACCTTCAAACTCATTAGGCGTTTCTAAATAAAAAGGTAAATGTTTTAGCTTTGGATGATTTATGATATTGATAATAGCATTTTTTCCAATAAGCCCTTCACCAATTCTTGCATGTCGGTCTTTATTAGCACTTAAAGGTTTTAATGAATCATTTAGATGAATCGCTTTTAATCGATCTAAACCTATCACTTCATCAAATGTTTCAATAACATCTTCTAATTCAGTAACAATATCATACCCTGCGCTAAAAATATGACATGTATCTAAACAAACACCGATTTTATCACTTAACTCAACACCATCGATTATTCTTTTAATCTCCTCAAAGTTTCTACCAATTTCTGTACCTTTACCAGACATTGTCTCTAATAATACAGTTGTTGTCATCTCTTCAAACATATTCTCATTTAAACCTTTAATAATTAAATCAATTCCTTTATCCACACCATTACCAGTATGACTGCCTGGATGAAAATTATATAAATTTGAAGGCAATGATTCCATACGCTTAAGATCATCTGCAAACATTTCATTTGAAAATTCTCTAACCCGCTTTTTAGCGGAACACAAGTTCAAAGTATAAGGTGCATGGGCTAATGGTGGTACCATTTTATTCTCTTCCATTAACTTTATAGCATGTTCAATGTCTTCAAAGTCTAAAGCCTTTGCATTGCCTCCTCTTGGATTTCTAGTAAAAAATTGAAATGTATCTGCTTTCATTGCAATTGCCTCTTCAACAGCTTTTAAATATCCCTTTGCTGCTGATATATGCGGTCCTATATTCATATTATCTTAAACCTCCATTATAAAATATGTTATATCATCACTTAGATGATTTTTATTATTATCTATCTTTTCTTGTAGAATTTTGTCTATTGTTCTTGCATCATTATTGTTTTTAATCATTTCAATTAGGGAATCATAATCAATGACTTGGTTTTTAATATAATCTATTAACCCATCTGTGTAAAAAAATACTAGATCCTGATCCTCTAAAATAATCGAGCTACTTGTATATTCAGGTGTATACAGTTCTCCTAATTTAGAAATGGGAAAGCCCTTATTATCAGATAGCTCATAAATTTCACCATTACTTTTTCTAAGCACTGGGTAACAGTTCAATCCCCCTGATGAATATTTTAAAACTTTTGTATCTGTATTATAAGCTGCAAAAAACATAACCATATGTGTCTCAGGCGGAAAGCTTGCACGATTAAATAAATTGTAGAAATGCTCTAAGTTTTTGTGTGGTTTCAAGCCTCTGTATCGCCTGATTAATCGTTCCCCTGATATGATTGAATTTTTACAAAACATAGTCAACATAGCTGCTGATACACCATGACCAGAAACATCTAATAAATACATCCCTATATGTTTATTATCTATTCTGAAAATATCATAAAAATCCCCACTGAGTTTTTCACATGGAAAATAATTTGATATAAAGGATACATCACTAAAGGATTCTTCCTTTTCAGGTAATAAAGATTGTTGAATACTTCTAGCATACTCTAAATCTTCATCTAATTTTTCATTCATTTTCTCTATCTCTCTCGTTCTCTTTTCGATTACTCGATTAATTTTATCTGCATATAATTTGATTTGTTTTTCTCTACTACTTATGAATTCATGGGTACGGTGTTGATTAATTATAAATAATCTTGAAAATACAAGTATTAAGCCAACGAATCGAATCATATCAAAAGTGAAAATCTCAACAGATTCTACGATAATATTATTGGATAGCAATATTACTAAACTATTCACTAATATGACTAGCCCAATTAAAAGACTCATATTTTCTTTGTGGTACTTCATTTTAAATATACTTAACCCTAAAAAAATGAAGATAATACTTAGAAAGAGTATCTGATAAATATCTAATATTTTCTTGCCATAGAACATTGCAACTAGTACTATAAAAATTGATTTGATAAAAATAGTTAATTTATAGTTTTTCTTTTTCAAATCAGCATCTGATAAACTTCTAATGATTAACACACTAAACAACAAGATTAAAACCAACTCATATAATAAAATATTGTGTTGGCGATTAAAAATATTTAAGGCCTCAAGAGACAACATTGGTAGAAGCAAAATAAAAACTATAGATTTGTAAAAAGTGCTTTCACGCATCATACATTCATATAAACTATAAGCAATTCCAGTTAATAATATTAGATTTAATAATTCAAGAATTCTTATAGAATATGAGAACCTAAGAATGTTTTCTAAATCATTTAAGATTGGTGAATTGAACAGTATCCATGTAAAAACTATACTTAAAGTAAAAAGACTCAACTCAATCCCTAAAATAATCCTTCTATTCTTGATAGCCATATCCCTTCACCTCAACTTTACCTAAAGATACTTCCGCCTATAAACTCTTTTAAAATTGAATTGGATGGTACTAAAGTATCATCTTCAATGGATTCAAAATACTGTAAAAATTTTAATAATCGAATAGACTCCATATACATAGGATCTTTTATATCAATTGCCTCTAATAATGGTACAACATGTTTTTTCATTATTGCTAACTCATATATTATAGCTGAATTGAACATAAGATCTGCATCTTCTTGATAAGGAAAAATATGAATTTCTTCTCCTCTTCGAACAGAATTCCATTGATTTAAGGTTTCACTAGCACTACGACCACGATAATTATTATCTCTAACAATTCTTCTAATCAACCGAGCATCTGTTGTTGGAATTCTATTATGTTTATCAATATTTAATTGCGTTAGTGCACTAATATATATTTTGAACTTATCCTTCTCAAAAATATCATATGTTAGTCTAGGGTTTAAGCCGTGAATCCCTTCAATAATAATCGGTTGATCCCAATCAATCGCCATAAATTTACCATTGTATTCTTTTTTTCCAGTTTTAAAATTAAACTCAGGTAATTCTACCGTTTCCCCTTGTAGCAAAGATTTTAATTTGTGATTAAATAAATCCAAATCTACTGCGTCTATTGTTTCAAAATCATACTCTCCGTTTTCATCTATCGGTGTTTGCTCCCTTTCAACAAAATAATCATCCGTTGATAAAGTCACTGGCTTTAAACCATTTACTCTCAATTGAATTTTTAAACGATTAGCAAATGTCGTTTTACCAGAAGATGAAGGCCCTGCTATTAATACAACTCTCTTATTACGTTTTGTAATTATATCTGCTATTTCAGCAATTCTTTTCTCTTGAAATACTTCTGAAATTTGGATTAATTCTTTATAACCATTCGTTTTAATTATATTATTTAGATGGGATACATATGTACATTCCATAATAGAAGCCCATTCTTTGTACTCCTTAAATACTTGTGAAATATTAGGTGATTCAACAAATTCTGGAATCTCAAAAGGCGAGAATTTTGTCGGTACTCTTAAGATGATTCCATTATCATATAACATTAAATCAAATATTTTCAAATAACCAGCTGAAGGCACCATGTAACCAAAGAAATATTCTTTCATCCAATCACTTTGATAGATATTAATATAATCATATTCACGATAATCCATGAGATCTTTTTTCGAATCCATATTAAAACGAGTAAATATTTCTTTTGCTTCAGTCTTTGATACAGTCAATTTTTTAAATGGTTCATTTCTCTCAACAATTAACTTCATTTTATTGTATATCTTTTCAATATCTTCTTCACGTAATATCCGATCATACTTTACATCAAAGTAATAGCCTTTTGACAAAGAATGACTGATGTGTATTTCAATATTTTCAAAAACCTCTTTTGCGCTTCTAATGAGTAAAAAAGATAACCCCCTTTGATAAATTCTTCCACCATCAGTATCAGACAGATTAACAAATCTTATCTGATCGCCAGCTTTTGGTTTGAATGTTAACTCTTTTAGTTTATTGTTTACTAATGCAGCAACAACTATAGGCCATTCCTTTTTTCTATAAAGAATTAGAATATCCTCCAGTGTACTTTCTTCTTTTACTTTAACTTTACCAATACCTATAATATCAATTTTCATATATTTCATCTCCTATCCGCTCAAATGGAAACATTTTAATAATAACCTCTCCCATTATTTCCTTCTCTTTTACTAATCCAATAGAACCTTCCCGACTATCAAGACTAATCATTCTATTATCTCCAAGTACGAAATAACTGTCCCCTTCAACTGTTAATTCTATCTCTCCTAAGGTTTTTTCTTCTTCTAAATAGTCTTCCCTAATGACTTGGTTGTTCACATAAACTTTATTATTCTCTATTTTTAGAGTATCGCCTGGTATTGCAATAACCCTTTTAACTAATTCTTTTTCATTTTGCAGACTATTCTTAACTGCTGCATTAAAAACAATTATATCCCCACGTTCATATTTTCCTTTGCTCAAGAATGCTTTCTTAACAATAAGATAATTATTATTTTTTAATGTTGGAGCCATTGAGCTTCCAGATACTAAATAGAAAGAAAAAAAATTTAGAATACCTACTGTTATCACGAATGCAGAGAAAACAATTGCAAAATAAGACTTAAGTTCTCTATTCATTCTACAATTCCTTTAGAAGTTCACACATGAGGTGATTTAATTTACGATACTTATCATTTGATGTTACAAAACCTAGTTGGTTTAAACATTCAACAAAGTCCTCAAGTACGTTTTCAGGATTACCATAGACACTATAGACATCGTCAATACTTGCCCCTATAAAGCCATGGCCAACAATTGAAGAATTTCGTAACTCAATTAGGTTATTCAACTTCTCATTTGTTAGTGTTTTACTTACTTCATTAATTTTATAGTCATCCTTACAATGTTTTTTAATATAATCAACTATGGCATAAACTAGATTGCCATTATTAATATGATATTTTTTTCTTAAAATTCTTAAAATATTTCTCTTTTCCATGGCCCGATTATGTAGAGAAAAAGACTTTCGATTAATTGATTTTCTAACAAAAATATACTTAAATATTGCTTCTCTAAATCGATAGACTCTACCTAAAAAATCAATATATTCTTCATTTTTTATTTGGAAACGTATATTATCTAATAACTCAGAAAACAACTCGTCTGGTTGTCCATCAATAAGATCTTGCAAATTGTTCTTTAGATCTTTAACTAAGTAGTTTTCTTCAAGTTCATCTGAAAGGTCATAAAGAATTCTACTGGAAGTCTTAAAATCAAAATTAACCGCATAGCGTGTTGAATTTGCTAATATAGCTAAATCTGTATCTTTTAACTCATATTCTTCTAGTGCTTCGTAAACGCCACCATAGTCATATCTGGATATTAATCGTTCCAAAACATTTTTTGATACATCCATAATTTTTCTCCGATCTGTCTATCTCTATATAATCTTTAATTCTACTATTTGAAAATCAGCTTTTTTCTGAAAGCCTAGCTGCTTATATAAATTTATTGCAACTGAATTTTCTTTTTTTACAAGTAATAATGGTATCTTACCCCGATTAATTACTTCATTAATCAATAACTGTACTATTCTTTTCCCATAGCCTCTTTTACGTTTTTTTTCGTCAGTATAGATACTACCAATTACAATAAAATTTTTTCCTTTATTTTCTAGAATACCTTGTGAAATTATCCGTTCATTTTCTTGAAAAGCAAAATACTCATTATTTTCATATTTCTTAATTAATTTTGTTTTTATATCATTTAATAATTTAGGATTTCTTTCAAAAGAACGTTCAACATTTACTAAAAAATCAAATGATTTATTTAGTAATTGAGGTGTCACATGACAACTTTTCCCACTAGAAAACTCCTCGATTCCAGAATGCTGCATTATATCGTAATCATTAACTTTATAGTTGATTATACTGTTCTCGAATACTTTAACTACTTTTTCAATTGATTCTTTTTTGCCCTTAATAATTTTAGGTTTATATTTCTTAATGGCTCTCAATAAATCTAATTTTTTCAAAACGGAATCATCAACATAAGATAAATGAAGAATACTATTATTTGAAAAGACAAAAACACCTAAAAGTAAATCTTTTTCAAAATAACCATAGAAGTGACCATTTTTTTTGTCATATGGGCTGTATTTAAAATCTTTATTAAAATCTAAATTCAAATAAAGATTTTCGTAAAAATTGTTTTCGATATATTGATTATAAATGGTTTTATGCTCTGGTTTTAATCGAATAAATTGTCCCACAGATGTCGCCTTCTTTCTTCAATAATCCCCTATACTAAGATCTATTAATACTTATTATTTTTTACTCTTGCTATTAACTTTAATTATATCAAATACACGTTTGTTTTAAAAGCTATTTATAGATTAACTAAATTTTTAGTCCTAAATATACCATTTGTTATTCTTACTCTATTCCTTTAAAATAGCCTTTATTCAATTGTTTTTTAACTAAAATTATGGTATTCTAAGAATAGGTATTGGAATTGGAGGTTACGATGCTAGAAAAAATTAAAGATGTACTTTATGACTTAACAGATTTTGCTTTAGTCATACTAATTATTGTAATTATGACGACTGTTATTTCAATAAAAATAACCGATGCCATGTCTGTTAATCTATTCAGCTTTTTTAATGATCAAGAGACTACTGAAACAGCTGTAGTTGATGAACCAGAAGAACCAATTAATGAAGGTGACGATGTTGAGGAAATCATTATAAAACCTGAATTTAATGAATCTGATAATAATCAAGAAAGTGAAGCAAATGAAAGCAATGACTCAAATCAAAATAATAATGCAACGGAGAACACTTCTGTAGAATCAAACAAAGAAGTAACCATTGTTATAGAAAGTGGATCAACAGGTTATGCCATCGCAAAAAAATTAAGAGATAATGAATTAATCGAAGATACTAGTGTATTTATTAGCCGAGTAGAAGATCTTGAACTCGGTGCTAGCTTGCAATCTGGAACATTTGTATTAAATACATCTCAAACACTAGATGATATGATTTACACACTGGCTGGTCAACGTTAATTTCATAAGAATTTGATTGAAATTTACTCTGAGGTAATATAAAATAATAGAGTAGTGTAATAGTACCCCAGTGATTACATGTAGAAGATATTAATGGATAAGATTTAGGAGGAAAATATGGGTTTAGTAACAACTAAAGAAATGTTCAGAAAAGCAAATGA
>Ga0102926_1000183_pt1 | contig 33799 bp, 27 predicted proteins | sample SalPonR1_A_D2_MG_FD_78173 | JGI IMG/M metagenome (GOLD analysis project Ga0102926, IMG submission 78173) | Salt pond soil microbial communities from South San Francisco under conditions of wetland restoration - Salt Pond MetaG R1_A_D2_MG | ecosystem: Environmental > Aquatic > Marine > Intertidal...
AATCGCTGTTGCGCGATGTCGACCTGATCACCCGCCAGTCCGGCGTGAACCAGGTAACGTTCTACCCGCTGATGAGCGCGGAAAGCACGATGCGCAAGATGCTCAAGACCATGGGCAACGTCAAGTTCGACCGTGAGGGCCACATGTACCGTCTGATCCTCGATGCCCTGCCCGACGACTACAAGCCGTCTTCGGCCTGGTGTTTCAGCAAATCGGAAGGAACGGTTGACGAGTACGTGATCGAAAACGAGGAATACCTCGGCCTGGGTAGCGGATCCTTGAGCTACCTGAATGGGATTCTCTATTCGAGTACGTTCTCGTTGAACAATTACAACCGCCAGATTGCAGCGGGACGATTCGGCATAAGCCGCAAGCAGCCGCTTACGAAGCGCGACCGACTGCGTTATTTCATGCTGATGAATCTGTTCGGGCTGTCACTGGACAAGGCACTGGCCGAGCGCCGTTATCCTGGTTTCATGCGCAAGCTGGCACCCGAAATCCTGGGGCTGAAACTTATGGGTGCGGTTCGCGATGAGGGTGACCGGCTGGTGCTGACGCGCTACGGCATGCGCATCTGGATCCTGATCATGCGTGAATTCTTCATGGCTGTATCCGATTTCCGTGATCAGATGCGCCACGCCATAAAGGAGGAACTCGACAGCCCCGGCCCATTGCAGATTCGTCTGCAAACCCCGGAGATCAGGGCGCCGGGCAAGTCTTGAGCGGGCAATCCTGCCTGGAAACTCGATCCGGGCGGCCGATTGATTCGAGCACCCTGACCCGCTAGCGATCCTGCGCCGGGCGCAGGCGCCCCAGGATGCCCGTCTGGTCAACGCACCTTGTCGCTGACCCGCCGGCCTTCGATGACCGTACCCAGGACATGGCTGGTGTATTCGAACGGGTCGCCGTCGAACAGCGCCAGGTCACCATGCTTGCCCGGTTCAAGCGAACCGACTCGGTCATCTATGCCCAGAATGCGCGCCGGCGCCAGTGTGATCATCTCCAGCGCCTGCCTATGATCGACGCCGTAGCCGAGCAGTACACCTGCCTCGAACAGCACCACACGCGTTTTCGGCACGTAGCCCTCATGACCCGATTGCAGGGCTACCGGGATTCCGGATTCGATCAGCTTTCCGGCAGTGGTGAACGAGAAATTGGCCATGTCGCTGCTGCCCCAGGCCCTTGCCATCGTCGGATGAAGAATCACCGCCACGCCGGCAGCCTTGATCTCGTCCATTACCAGGTGCGCGTCCGAAGCGCCGGCAAGAACGAGATTGAATTCGAATTCCTCCGCCAACCTTAGCGCGGTCATGATGTCATTGTGTCGGTGCACCTCGACGATCAGGGGCATCTCGCGCGCCAGCACCGATGCAAGCGCCTCCAGGGCCAGATCACGCGATGGCACCTTCCCGTCTTCGCTGCTCGCCTTGTTCTCGACGTATTCGCGCGCCTTGATCAATTGCTCGCGCAGCATCGCAACCGACTTGGACCGGTTGCCCGGCGACTTCCTCCCGTGCTCGGTGGCACCCTCGCCCAGCGTGGCCGAGATCGCGAAGGCCGGCTCGAACACAGCCTCGTCGACGATATTGCCGGTGGTCTTGGCGATCAGCGTCTGGCCGGAGATGATCTCGCCCGGCCCGTGGCCAGTGTGCACGGTGGTCACACCATGCTCCCGCAGCCACGTGACAAGCAGCTCACGCGGGTTGTAGGCATCGATCGCCCGCAGCTCGGGCTGAATCGCAGCCGATCCCTCCAACTGATCCTGGTCGTGAGGCTGGTTCATCGCGCCCGACAGACCGACAGTACTTCGAGCATCGATCAGGCCGGGCGTGGCAACCGGTACCTCGATCAATTCGAAGTCGTCGGGAATATCTACCCGGGACGCCGGTCCTACCTCGCGAACAAGCCCGCCCTCGATGACGACAACGCCGTCGGTGATCGTTTCTCCAGCGCCCGTATGCAGCGTGCCGGCCCGAACCACAAGATCCTGGGCCCTGGCGCTGCCGGGTACTACAAGAACAATCGAAAAGACCATCGTGAAGACAATCGCAAAGACAATCGCCGGCGCAGATGCTGCGGAAAAAATCCTGTCGATACTCATCGGCCTGCTCCCTGTCCGGAATGAATCCGATGCGGGCCCTGTCCGTGTATATGGCCGGCGCCATCGTCGTCGGTCAGCGCATTCAGGCCACCCTCGGCGACCAGTCGATCTTCGGGGTCGTCCAGATCGAAGCGCTTGCGTCCTTCGACCCATGTCTCCTGGACGCGCGTATATACGCTGAACGGGTCGCCCGACAGGATCACGAAGTCGGCGTCCTTGCCGGGGATCAGCGAACCGACACGGTCGCCTAGATCCAGCATGTCGGCGCCGGCCTGAGTCATCGCGACGAGTGCCGCATCGCGAGACATGCCGGCGCGCACACCCATCGCGGCCATTCGAAGGAAATAGCGCGAATCGGTAATCCAGTCATCGGTATGAAAAGCGACCTTGGCACCGGCCTGCTCGAGCGCGGGCGCACTTTTTGCCTCCAGGTGCAGAGCTTCCAGCTTCCCACCCGGACTGTCGATCATGATCAGGGATACAGGAACGCCCGCGGCGGCGATCTGATCAGCCACTCGCCACGCCTCGCTGGTGTGATGGAGCACCATCCTGAAACCGAATTCGTCACGCAACCGGATGGCGGTCAACAAGTCGTCGTGCCTGTGGCTGTGGAAATGAACCATGCGCTTGCCCGACAGCACTTCTCCGAGTGCTTCCATCGCCAAATCACGCGCCGGGCGGTCGGCTTCCGACTCGGCATCGGCAACCTTCTCGGCATACTCCATGGCCTTGATATAGGCCGATCTCACCAGTGCTGCAGACTTGGCTCGAGTGCCCGGAAACGGCGGCTCACCGATGGAATTGGTGCCATTGGCCATCTTCAGACCCCCGGCCGGCGACCCATCATCAAACCGGTAGACCAGATCCATGATCTGGTCGCCGTCCCGAAGCTTAAGATAAATCGTCTGGCCGCTGATCAGGTTTCCGGAACCCGGCATCACGTTCACCGAGGTTATTCCACCGGCCAGGGCGCGCGTGATACCCGAGCTTCGAACATTGACAGAATCCAGCGCGCGCGCCTCCGGTTGGATGGGTCCCGAACGATCTCCGCCGGAGACTTCCCCGACATGGCTGTGAGTATCGACGATCCCCGGCATGATGAAACTGCCGGGATCCAGCTCGACAACCTCGGCACCTTCAGGAATCCGAACGCCGTCCCGAGCTCCAACCGTTCGGATTTTTCCATCCTCGATTATCAGAACGCCGTCGGCAATTTCCGGCCCGGCAATCGTGATCAGCGTGGCACCGGCGAAAGCCCTGAGGTCGGCAACCGCCGGGCCGGGCAACAACAACCCGGCCGCGAGTGCAGCGATAAGAAGTTTATGCATATTCAAAAGATCCGTTTTTTACAGCCGATCGAAGCCGACAGGATAAGGCATTCGATGCATTGCTTCACACTCCCGAATTACCGGGATGTTCGGATCTCTGCCCGGGAGCCAGGATATGGCCTATCCGATGGAGACCTTGGCCGTGTCTTTTTTCGGCACTCGCAATCCGCGCCTGATCCGCGCGCAAACGTACCGCTACGCCGCTGAAATGCGAAGCCGGTCCCTCATCTCGAATTTAATCCGACCATAACCACCGGCGCACCGACCGCACGCCGGCCGCCGTTCTTGGCTATGCTCTCTACCGGTGGACACCCTCAAAAAAGACCAGGACTCATGTCGAAAAGCACAACACGGAAACGCCAGGCGACCAACCAGCCGATCACGATCGACGGCAGTACGATCCAGCCCGGCACCCGGCACAGCCTGGATGTAGAGGTCGGACGCCTGTATACGCACGCGCCGACAACCATGCCGGTACAGGTCGTCTGCGGCAAGCAGGCCGGTCCGGTTCTTTTTGTCTGCGCGGCCATCCACGGTGACGAGTTGAACGGCGTGGAGATCATCCGGCGGCTTCTACGCATCAAGGGGCTGAAAAGGTTGAAGGGCAGCCTCATAGCAGTGCCGATCGTCAACCTTCACGGCTTCATCGACAAGAATCGCTACCTGCCGGACCGGCGCGACCTGAACCGGTCGTTTCCCGGCTCCGAGAGCGGCTCGCTGGCCAGTCGGATTGCGCACATCTTCATGACCGAAATCGTCAGCCAGGCCACGCACGGAATCGACCTGCACACGGGCGCCATTCACCGCGGCAACCTGCCCCAGATTCGCGCCAACCTCGACGACGAAGACACCCTGGCACTGGCCAGAGCCTTCGGTACGCCGGTCATCCTGAACGCGGCCATTCGCCCGGGCACGCTGCGCGCCGCGGCCACGGGCAAGGTGCCGGTACTGGTATATGAGGCTGGCGAGGCACTCCGGCTCGACGAACTGTCGATTAGAGGGGGCGTCAACGGCATCGTTCGGGTCATGCGCAAGCTGGAGATGCTGCCGCCGTCACGGCGCAAGACCAGCCTTGCGGAGCCGGTGGTCGCTCGCTCCAGCAGTTGGGTGCGCGCACCCCAGAGCGGCATCTTCAGGTCGTTTGCCAAATACGGGCAACGTGTGGTCAAAGATGAGACGTTGCTGGGGGCAGTTTCGGATCCTTTTGGCGAACATGAAGAGGAAATATGGGCGCCCTTCTCAGGTATCGTCATCGGCCAGCTCCACCTGCCGCTGGTCAACGAGGGCGACGCGGTCTATCACATTGCACGTTTCCATCGCAGCGACGTGGCCGCCGGTCGTATCGAGGATTACCACGAATGGCTGGAAGCACCCGACTACCCGTTTGCCGATCCATCCCAGCCGGATGTCTGATCGCGTTCAGTTTCCCGGCCTCCACCCACCCGCTGTTGCGCGCTGATCTGGGGCATCGGACCACTGCAAAGCCTTCGTCACCGGACTTCAGCGACCTGGCTGTCCAGAAAACGCGCTAGCGCAATCCAGCAAAGAAATCCGAGGCATAAACTGGCGGCAACCAGGTTTTCGCGCGGCATCGGCGAGAAAATTGCATAAAAGTCGCTGTCGCGCACCAGGGCCGAGAAACTCGAAACACAAAAAGGAATGATAAAAAGGCGGAACGATCGCCAGAACTCCCGAGCGGCGTCGACTTTGTGCTGAACGCTCAACCACAGCGCAGAGCCTACGATCACGGACATGCCCAACGAATTGGCCCAGAGCCTCAACGAGGGCTCGAAATGAAACGTCACCATCGTCAGGTACCAAAGGAGGAAGCACCACAGCGCAACAAGACCGACCGGAAGACGGGCGAAATGGCGGATCATCATCCCAGATACCTCGAGCCTGAAGCGGGTGAAGCGATTGTATACACTGGAACAAAGATTGACCGCATCCCTTAATCAAGGAGTTCTGCATGACCCGGCTTGCAATCACCTGCATCCTTTTTTTGGCCTACCTTCCCACGCCGGCAGTGGGCGAACCCTATTTCCCCGACCGACACAAGTGGCAAGCGGTGGCGCCGCCGGAAGCGGGCTTCGATGAAAACGCGCTGCAAGAGGCGGTTGAGTTTGCCCGGGCAGCCGCAGTGACCGAACCGTCCAGTCTGCGCCAGGCGATCACCGATTCATTCGCGCCCCGCGAGCCGGATTTCAGGATTCTGGGCCCAACCAAGCCTCGCGACAGCGCTAGCGGGATCATTCTGCGCGACGGCAGGATCGTGGCCGAATGGGGCGACGTCCACCGGGTCGACATGACCTTCAGCGCAGTCAAGAGCTATCTCGCAACCGTTGCCGGCATAGCACTCCGCGACGGACTCATCGAGTCCATCGACGAACGTGCCGCTGAATATGTGCATGACGGAAAGTTCGACAGCGAGCACAATGCACTCATCACCTGGCGCCATCTGTTGAACCAGACCTCGGACTGGTCCGGAACGCTCTGGGACGTCCCGGACTGGGCCGACCGTCCCGAAGGGAACGATCGCGAGCAGTGGCCGAACCGCAAGATGCGCGAGCCCGGCACGTACTTCAAGTACAACGACGTGCGTATAAACCTGCTGGCCTACAGCCTGCTGCAGGTGCATCGCCAACCGCTGCCGGTTGTGCTCAAGCAGGAGATCATGGACCCCATCGACGCCTCCTCGACCTGGCGCTGGCATGGCTACGAAAATTCCTGGGTGGTACTGGACGGTCTCAGGATGCAGTCGGTCTCCGGCGGCGGCCACTTCGGTGGCGGCATGTTCATATCGGCGCGCGACCACGCTCGCTTCGGGCTGCTGATGGAGAACCGCGGCGTATGGAAAGATCGTCGCCTGCTGCCGGATGCCTGGTTCGACATGATCCGGAAGCCGGCGGCCGCGAAGCCCGACTACGGCCTTCTGTGGTGGCTCAATACCGACAGGGAAGCCGTTCCGGCAGCACCTGCATCCGCGTACTGGGCCGCCGGATTCGGCGGCAACTACGTCTATATCGACGAGTGCAACGACCTGGTCGTGGTGCTGCGCTGGGTGCCCGATCTTGCCGGCGTAGTCGAAAAGGTGCTGGGCGCGATGGACAACGCGAACGCCTGCGGGGAAGCGGCCTGAATGCACCGGGAAACGCTCGAAGTCGCTACCCGCGGCCGCGGCTTTACCGAGATTACCGGTCAGGTCGACAAAGTCGTCGCGCGCTCCGGTCTTCGCGAAGGGCTATGCAACGTGTTCATCCTGCACACCTCGGCGTCTCTGGTAATCACCGAAAACGCGGATCCCGACGTGCTCGCTGACCTGGAGACCGTCATTTCGGATCTCGCACCCGATGGCGATTCGCGTTACAGCCATACGGCCGAGGGGCCCGACGACATGTCCGCGCACGTCAGGTGTGTGCTTACGCAGACCAGCATCACGATCCCGGTCGATGCGAGAGCACTCTGTCTCGGCACGTGGCAGGGCTTGTTCCTGTGGGAACACCGCGCCCGGCCGCACGCCCGAAAAATCGTGGTGAGCCTCGTTTCAGGTTGACACGGTCGCGGGTTTTCGGGCATGTTGTAGCGCTGCGTTTTCACCACACAATTCAAATAACCATTTCGGGGATCTGCCAATGAATCAAACCTCACCCGCCGCCGGCACACCCGGCAAGACCTTCTTTGGCCACCCGGCCGGCCTGGGCACCCTGTTCTTCACCGAACTCTGGGAGCGCTTCAGCTACTACGGCATGCGCGCCCTGCTGGTGCTGTTCATGGTCGCCACGGCCGCCGAGGGCGGGCTCGGTTTCGACGACCCGACGGCAACGGCCGTCTACGGCCTTTACACCGCCGGCGTCTACCTGGCCGCGCTGCCGGGCGGCTGGCTGGCCGACCGCGTGTTCGGCCAGCAGAACGCCGTCTGGTACGGTGGAATCATCATCGCTGCCGGTCATATAGTGCTGTCTCTGCCGGGGATCGGACTGGTCGGCGAGCATTACGGCTTTTTCTTCGGTCTGATCCTGATTGTCGTCGGCACCGGGTTGCTCAAGCCCAACATTTCGAGCTGCGTCGGCGAGCTGTATCCCGAAGGTGGATCGCGCCGTGATGCCGGCTACGTGCTGTACTACATGGGCATCAACGTCGGGGCGTTTCTGGGCCCGCTGATCTGCGGCTGGCTGCGCGTCGACTATGGCTGGCACTGGGGCTTCGCCGCAGCCGCTGTCGGCATGATCGCCGGTCTGGTGGTTTATCGAGCCACTCAGAAGCACCTGGGCGATTTCGGCAAGCTCCCCAACCCGACGCCACCGGGCCAGGAAGGCCGCACGCGCAACATGAAACTGGCCATCTACGCAGGTACGGCAATCCTGTTCCTGATCGCGCTGCTCGGGCTCGAAGAAGTCATCTCCATCAATGCGCGAAGCCTCTCCGAGGTCAGTGTCTACGTGATCGTCGGCGTTGCAGCGCTGTTCTTCGGCCGCGTGCTGCTGGACAAGGCGCTCACGGCACTCGAGCGCCGTCGCGTGATTGTGCTGGTCGCGCTGTTCATCGGCGCCGCACTGTTCTGGTCGGGGTTCGAACAGGCCGGATCGTCGCTCAACCTGTTCGCCGAGCGGTACACGGCACGTGAAATGCTGGGCATCGTCATTCCGGCCGAATGGTTCCAGTCGCTGAACCCGCTGTACATACTGATCTTCGCACCATTCTTCTCGGCATTGTGGATCAACCTCGGGCGCCGGAACATGGACCCATCCATTCCGCTCAAGTTCGCGCTCGGATTCCTACAGCTCGGCCTGGGCTTCGGCTTCATGTGGTTCGCCGCATCGCTGATCCAGGACGGCGACCAGGTGCTGCCCACCTGGTTGCTTCTGACCTACCTGTTCCACACCACCGGCGAGCTTTGCCTGAGCCCGATCGGACTGTCGGCGACGTCCAAGCTCGCGCCGCGCGCCTATTACAGCCAGATGATGGGCATGTGGTTCTTCGGCGCCGCATTAGGCAATCTGCTCGCCGGACTGCTGGCCGGCGAGTTCAACGGCGACGACGTCTCCGAGTTCCCGGAACGCTTCCGCCAGATCGTGATCTTCTGCGGTGCAGTGGGCATCGCTTTCCTGATTGCAACGCCCTATCTGAAAAAGATGGCCGGTCTGGAGGAGAAGCCCGAGGACTACACCCGCGAAGACGAACCCGGCGCATTCGAAGCCGACGCGGGCAGGCACAAACAATAAGAATACGAGCATAAACAGGGCCGCGAGTGCGCGACCGCAAGCCTCACCGCCCCGGCCACGCGCCGGGGCGTTTTTTATTGAAGGAAGCTCTTGCGAAGCCGCAAAACCGCCAGGAAAACCATAACCTGAATTTCGCGCAGAGACGCAGAGGCTCAGAGAAAAGTCAGGCTTGCTGGTGCGTTTCGGCGCGGGGCCGCGGGGCCGGACACTTCGCGAGAACTCGCCTGGACTTTTGTCCATGCATTTCTCCCGCGCAGAGCTGTCCAGAGGTTCTGGCCTTTCCGTTGTCAGGTGCTTTGGCGGACTTCCCGATACCAGGTCCAGAGCAGCGCGACCTGCGCCGGAACGAGCCACAGCATCATGTCGTAGTTCCATTGAGCGCCCGGAAGCAGCTTGAGCACGAACGCGCCGGCCAGACCGGCGATCATCAGCAGTGCCGCGCCGCGCTCGACGATACCGCCGCGAAAACGCCACAAGAGCAGTGCAAGCGGGCTCAACAGGAGCAGGTTCTCGTTGCGCCAGGCGGCCTCGTGCGCCGTGAACAGCCACAGGAACAAAAGCATTCCGCCGCCGAGTGCCGAAACGACAATCCAGAAGCGCGCACCCAGCAACGCCGGCATGCGCGAACGGAATACAACCACCGGTATCACGATCAGAAGGACGCTCGCCAAGCCCAGTGCCAGGAAGGCTGCGGCATGGAACGCCGGCGCGTCCGGCGGCACTTGCCGCCCGGACTCGTAAAGCATGCGGTCGTCGACGACCAGCGGTTCTGTCTCGCCGCCGGCTGTCTTGATGCTCATCAGCGGGACCGTCTCGGCCACCACCACAGGCAGGAACATTTCTTCCCATAGCGATCGCGGCCTGTCCGCCATGCGCCCGAGACCGGCCTCGATACCGAGATACAGCGGAAAATCGTCCTGGACCAGGCGGCGGGTATGGGTACGAAAGTCGGCGCTGGCCGGTAACGGCCTGGAATACTCGGACAATGCGCCGTCGAGCGCGAAATCGAGCGCGTCGCGCACTCGGTTGGAGCAGTTGTTGAAGTAGTAGTCGTAACGGAAATCCCGGGTTTCGGGCTGGACCCTCGCCTCCAACCAGTCGGTCAGGCGCCGAATCCTTTCCGGCGAGAGATTCAGCAGCTGGGCCCGAACGCTTCGGTCGCGCCAGCGATAGTAGGACAGCTCTTCCTCGGGACTTCTGGCCAGCGCGAAATACACCATTTCCCCGAACAGGTATTCCCTGTAGAAGCCCGGTTTGTCGAAGTCGAAGAAACCGAAGTTATAGACCTGGTCGATGCCCCGCGCCGGATCGCGAATCCAGATCGCGTTGTGCCCGAACTGTTCTTCCACCCGCTCGCCTGTGCCGTATGTCATCAACCAGGCCTGCTGGGACCAGACCGGCGGCGCAAAAAGCAGCAGCGCGAGGATCAGAAACTGCGTGGTGAAGGCTTTCCGAGTCATGATTCCATCGGTTTCAGGTTTAAGTTTCGGCCAGCAACTGACCCGGCATTTGCTCGATCCCCTCTTCGGCGGACTTCAATGGAGACTCGCCCGATAAGGATAAGGCTGCTGCGGCGGCATCCGGCACCTCGTGCAATAAGATCTCGCCAGATTGCTACACTTCTCGATAATACCGACCATTCCGGGACAGCATTGCATGACAAAGATCAGGTTTACCAATCGCCAGGGCATCACGCTAACCGGCAACCTGGAACTGCCGCCCGGTGGCGCCTGGCAGGCCACCGCTCTTTTCGCTCATTGCTTTACCTGCACGCGCAATATCAAGGCCGCACGCAATATCAGCAGGGCACTGGCCGATGCCGGCTTCGCCGTGCTGCGATTCGATTTCACCGGGCTGGGCGAAAGCGAAGGGGATTTTTCCGATACCGATTTCTCCAGCAATCTCGACGACCTGGAGGATGCCGCAGCCTGGGTGGCCGACGAACTGGATTCGCCTCAGCTCCTGGTCGGTCATTCGCTGGGCGGAGCGGCCGCGCTGGCAGTGGCCGAACGACTCCAAAGCGTACGGGCGGTAGCCACGCTGGCCGCGCCTTCCAGCGTCGATCATATCCTCACGCAATTCGGTGAGGACCTCGATCAGATCGAGGCCGAGGGCAGCGCCGAAGTAAAGCTCGCCGGCCGGCCGTTTCGAATTCGCAGGGATTTCGTCGAAGACGCCCGCAGCCATTCGATCGAAGAACGGCTCAAGAAACTCAGACGCGCGCTGCTGATCCTTCACTCTCCGGTGGACAAGACCGTCGGAATCGAAAACGCACAGAAGATCTTTGCCGCAGCGCTGCACCCCAAGAGCTTCGTCAGCCTGGACAACGCCGATCACCTTCTCTCGAATAACGCCGATTCGCGATATGCCGGTCAGGTGATCTCCGCATGGGCCAGCCGCTTCCTGGAGCTGGATAGACGCGAGCCGGTCGAGAGCGTCAAGGTCTTTGGCAGAACCGCCGACAAGTTTCTATGTCGCGTTCAGGCCGGGCGCCATGAACTGCTGGCCGACGAACCCGAGCGGCACGGCGGCGAGGACCAGGGTCCTGATCCGTACCGCTACCTGGCAAGCGCGCTGGGCACGTGTACCGTCATGACCCTGAATATGTACGCTCGCCAAAAGAAACTGGACATCGAGCTCGTGACCTGCGAGGTCATCCATGATCGCGTGCATGCCGACGACTGCACGGACTGCGAGGATTCGAAGCGCAAGATAGATCGTCTGCAGCGCGTGATCGCGATAGAAGGCAATCTGGACGACGATCAGCGCGCTCGCATGCTGGAGATCGCCGACCGCTGCCCGGTGCATCGCACGCTGGAAAACGGGATTCTAGTCGAAAGTCGAATGGAGTGAAGATTTCACGACCCCTGTGTAGCCCGGGTCGGGTCGCCGCAGTCGGGGATCCTGGGGTCAGCAATCCGGCTGCTGAATGCTGGCTTTCATGACGGCCGCGCCAGGCCTGAGACTCGGCCGCGGTTTCAGGACTTTTCGCGCGGTCCACTGCCAAATGGACAACAGATCATTGCAAGGAAAGAATGGGATGCCCTGCCGGCCGGGAGGCCGACAGGTGCTCTGGAGATGCTTTACGGCGAACTTGCTGCAGGGCTAATCGCAGATTTCCACCAACCTTATTCGGAGGGGACCTCTTGCTCTTGCTCTTGCTCTTCCACTTCTGCATCGTCGTCGGAAACGGCAATCCTCGCCAGACCGATCAGCTGCTCATCATCGCCCAGGCGAATCAGCGTGACGCCCTGGGTATTGCGCCCAAGTCGTGAGATCTCGGCGGCCGAAGTGCGCACCAGCGTACCGGCGTTGGATGTCAGCATGACGTCGTCCTCTTCGCTGACCACCAGCGCGGAGACCAGTTCGCCGTTACGACCCGAGGTCTGGATGCCGATGACGCCCTGGCCACCCCTGTTGTAGACCGGAAACTCTTCCAGGGCCGTCCGCTTGCCGTAGCCGTGGGCGGTCGCCAGCAGCACGTCTCCGTCGTCGGCGACCAGCATCGAGACGACCTGTTGCTCCGGCTTCAGCCGAATACCGACCACGCCGCGGGTCTGGCGGCCCATGGCGCGCACGCCGGACTCGTGGAATCGAATGGCCTTGCCGGCCGACGAGAACAGCAGGATGTTGCGCGTGCCGTCGGTAAAGGCCACGTCGACAAGTTCATCCTCGCCTTCCAGTTCGATCGCCCAGATGCCGTTGGATCGGATATGCGCGAAATCGGATAGCGGCGTTTTCTTGACCCGGCCCGAGCGCGTGGCGAAGAACACGAACCAGTCGTCGGGAAATTCACGGGTCGGCAGCACGGCGTTGATGCGCTCACCTTCATCCAGCGGCAGCAGGTTCACCATCGGCCGGCCGCGGCTGCTGTGCCCGGCCTGCGGCAATTCGTAGACCTTGGTCTTGTAGACCTTGCCGGCGCTGGTGAAGACCAGCAGCGTGTCGTGAGTGTTGGTGACCCAGAACCGTTCGACGAAATCCTCGTTCTTGGTCTTGGTTGCGCTGCGCCCGCGGCCGCCGCGTTTCTGGCTTCGATACCGGTCAAGCGGCTGGTACTTGGCGTAGCCTCCGTGCGAAAGCGTAACCACCACGTCCTCGGGCGTGATCAGGTCTTCCATCGTCAGATCGAGTTGATCGGCCACGATCTCGGTCCGGCGCTGGTCGCCGAAACCGTCGCGGATGGCTTCCAGTTCCTCCCGGATAACGGTCATCAGCGCATCGGGCTCGGAAAGGATGCGAATCAGCTCGCGGATCTGCTCGAGAATTTCGCGATATTCGTCGGAAAGCTTCTCCTGCTCAAGGCCGGTGAGTTTCTGCAGCCGCAGGTCGAGGATCGCCTGGGCCTGCGTCGGGGAAAGCTGGTAACCGTCCTCTCCGAGTCCGAATTCGGGCAGCAGATCTTCGGGACGCGACAGTTCCGCGCCCGCCTGTCCCAGCAGTGCAGCCACGGGGCCGGGCTCCCAACGCCGGCCTTGCAAGGCTTCACGTGCATCGGCGGGCGTCGAGGATTTCTTGATCAGCGCGATGATTTCGTCGAGATTTGCCAGCGCGACGGTCAGCCCTTCAAGGGTATGGGCCCGGTCGCGCGACTTGCGCAATTCGAACAACGTACGACGGGTGACCACGTCACGTCGATGCGCCAGGAACGCCTGCAGCACCTGGCGGATGTTGAGCAGCTTCGGCTGATTATCGACCAATGCGACCATATTGATGCCGAACACGCATTGCATCTGGGTGTTCTGGAGCAGGTTGTTGAGCACGATCTCGCCGACTTCGCCGCGCTTGAGCTCGACGACCATGCGCATGCCGTCCTTGTCGGATTCATCGCGCAGTTCTGAAATGCCCTCGAGTTTCTTGGTCTTGACCAGCTCGGCGATCTTCTCCAGCAGCCGGGCCTTGTTGACCTGGTACGGCAACTCGGTAACGACGATCTTGGTCTTGCCGGTATCTTCGTCCTCGAAGTGCGCGCGCGACCGCATGTAGATCCGACCCCGGCCGGTTTCGTACGCTTCGCGGATACCCGCTGCGCCGTTGATGATGCCCGCGGTGGGGAAATCCGGGCCCGGCATGTGTTCCATGATGCCGTCGATGTCGAGATCCGGATTTTCGATCAGCCCCAGCAATGCGCCGATCACCTCGTTGAGGTTGTGCGGCGGGATATTGGTGGCCATCCCGACCGCAATGCCGGAAGAACCGTTTATCAGCAGGTTGGGCACTCGCGTCGGGAGCACCGCCGGCTCGTATTCCGACTCGTCGTAGTTCGGCAGCCAGTTGACCGTGTCCTTGTCGATGTCGGCAAGCAGCTGGTGGGCCAGCTTGGCCATTCGCACTTCGGTGTATCGCATTGCCGCCGGCGAGTCGCCGTCGACCGAGCCGAAGTTGCCCTGCCCGTCGACCAGCATATAGCGCAGTGAAAAAGGCTGGGCCATTCGCACGATGGTGTCGTAGACCGCCGTATCGCCGTGCGGATGATACTTACCGATCACGTCACCAACCACACGGGCCGATTTCTTGTACGGCTTGTTGAAGTCGTTTCCGAGAACCTGCATGGCGAAAAGCACGCGCCGATGCACCGGTTTCAGGCCGTCGCGAACGTCTGGAAGCGCGCGCCCGACGATCACGCTCATCGCGTAGTCCAGGTAGGACTGACGCATCTCGTCTTCGAGGTTTACCGGGAGAATTTCCTGCGCGAGCTCAGCCATGCATACCGTCTTGTGATTATGGACCAGGAATCTCGTTCAAACTACTGAAAATAAAGAATTAACCTGAAACCCAGGCGCACCTTCAACAATGGTTCAAACAATCCGGAAATTCTAGCACAAGCGGGCCTTCGCGGCCTGCTGTCAGGCGGCGTCGGCGGCCCGGACCAGTTCGGCTATCCGGCCTTCATAGGGCGGCTTGATCACGCCGCGATCGGTCACGATGACGTCGATCAGTTCGGCCGGAGTCACGTCGAACACCGGATTGAACGCGTCAACGCCCCGGGGGGCTGTCAACCCGACGCTGCCCCATATTTCGTCGGCCGGCCGCTCCTCGATTTCGATCCGGTCGCCGCTGGGCATTTCGGGGTCCAGCGTGGATACCGGCGCCACTACCATCATCCGGGCACCGAACTGCCGGGCCAGTGTCGCCAGCATCAACGTGCCGACCTTGTTTGCCACATCCCCGTTGGCAGTGATCCGATCCGCCCCGGTGATGATCCAGTCGACGTCGCCGCGCTGCATCAGGCCAGCCGCCGCGCCCTCGACCAGCACGCTGCACGGCACGCCCTCCTGCGCAAATTCCCACGCGGTCAGGCGCAAGCCCTGGAACCACGGACGCGTTTCACAGGCGTACACGCGTGCCAGGCGCTCCGTTCGCCAGGCACGCACGATTACGCCAAGCGCGGTGCCGGTCCCACCCGTGGCCAGCGATCCGGTATTGCAGTGCGTCAGCACCCGCGAGCCCGGTTCGATCAGGTTCGCTCCGAGCTCGGCCATGCGCTGGTTGGCGGCAGCGTCTTCGGCGTGTATGGACGAGGCGAGTTGCTCCAGCCTTTCGAGCGCGGCATCGGAATCACCCTGCCGGGCGGCGACCCGCATCCGATCAACGGCCCAGCGAAGATTCACCGCCGTCGGCCGTGCCGCTGCCAGGCGATCGAGGTCGCCCAGCCAGGCCTCTAAAGCGGCATGAGCGTCGTCGCTGTATTCAGCATGACGGGCACGCATGGCCATCACGCAGGCATAAGCCGCGGTAATCCCGATGGCCGGCGCCCCCCGTACGATCAAATCGCGAATGGCCGTGGCGGCGGTGTCCAGATCGGACATTTCCAGCCAGATCTCTTCGCCCGGCAACTTTCGCTGGTCGAGCAGTATCAACGTTCCATCCCGCCAGCGAATGGATTCAACGCTGGTGCGCGCCTGGTCGGATTCGGTCATTACGGTTGCTTCCTCACGAGCTGCATCCCGGTACTCTAAGCGATACGCCGAGGGATTCGTGGATGCGCAACGGCCCGACGAAGTGGAATGCGGGCCGCTGCCATTACTGGCAATCCGTCGGGCTGACGGCGCGAAAAGGATGCGCGGGCCGACCAACCATCGCCGACGGGCATGCATTATCATTCCCGGAGATTTTCCGAGACCGCATCAACCAACGGATACAAAAATGAAACACCTACTCCTGTCACTATTTCTCTTCGTGCCGTGGCTGGCTCACGCCCAGCAGGCTGAATCGACTGAATCGAACCCGTTCGAAAAGGAATTGCCGACCGCGATCATCCATACGTCTCAGGGCGACGTCAAGATTGAACTATACGAAGACCAGGCGCCGGTGACGGTAAAGAATTTTCTGGACTACGCGCGCAAGGGCTATTACGACGGCACGATCTTTCATCGCGTCATTCCCGGCTTCATGGTCCAGGGCGGCGGCTTCGATGCCGAACTCACGCCGAAACCGACCGAAGCACCCATCAAGAACGAGGCGGACAACGGCCTTTCGAACGAACGTGGCACTATTGCCATGGCCCGTACCAACGACCCGAACTCGGCCACCGCGCAGTTCTTCATCAACGTCGTCGACAATACGGCGCTGGATCATCGCGGCAAGCAGTCGGGCCGCACATGGGGTTACGCGGTTTTCGGTCGGGTCATAGAAGGTATGGGCGTGGTCGACGAAATCCGCTTCGTGCCGACCGAAGCGCGCGGACCACACCAGGATGTGCCGGTTGAACCGGTGTTTATCGAGCGCGTAGAAATCCTCTGAGCCCGGCTCGCGAAAATTTCGGGCGCGGACGTCCAATCGACAGCGAAGAAAAAACGCTTTTTATTTCGGACCTGCACCTGGGTCCATCGCGCCCCGACATCACCGACCGGTTCAGGGCCTTCCTGGCCGGTCCGGCGCTCGAGGCCGAGGCGATCTTCATCCTGGGCGACCTGTTCGAAGCCTGGATCGGCGACGACGCGGTCGGATCATTCGAACGGGATATTGCCGCCAGCCTGCGAGCGCTTTCGCAAAAAGGTACCCGCCTGGCATTTCTGCACGGCAATCGCGACTTCCTGCTCGGTCCCGATTACTGCACACTTTGCGGCATGGAAATGCTCGATCAGCCTCGACTGATCGATCTTTACGGAACCCCTACGCTAGTCTTGCATGGCGACCAGCTATGCACCCTGGACGACCAGTACCAGCGCTATCGCGCGCGGATCAGTCAGCCGGAATGGCAGCGCCGCATGCTTTCGCGGCCGCTCTGGTTTCGCAGGGCCGTCGCCGCGCTGCTGCGCGGCGCAAGCCGACTGCGTAACCGAAGAGCAGATTCGCCGAAGATGGATGCGGTCGACGAAGCTGTCGCAGCGCTGTTTCTGGAATCAGGTGCTGAGCGCATGATTCATGGTCACACTCACCGGCCGTTTCGGCACAGTCACTGCATAAAGGACGAGAGCCGCGAGCGCATAGTGCTCGGAGACTGGTATACACAAGGCAGCGTCCTCACGGTCCGCCCGGACTCGATCGAGCTTCAGTCCCTGGACCGAGAACCTTCGCCGGCCTGATTCGACGCCGAGGCGCCCTTTCCGGCCGAACCGGCGCCTTTTCCTTCCGAATCATCCGCCTTGAGGCTTTCGCCGGTTTCGCCGCTACCGGTTTTGTCACCGTTGCCGCTTTCGCTGTCGCTCTTGCTGTCGGCGGCTGCCGGCCGCGAAGCTTTGGCGGCAGTTTGATCGGACCCGCTCTTCAACGAATCCTTTCCGTCCGAAGCGTTGCCGCCATCCTTCGTGGCATCCTTGCCTGCATCATCTTCAGATTGCCTACTCGGGCTGTCATTGGAACGGCTGTCGGGCTGGCTGTCGTTCGCGGCCGCGCCGGACCCCGATTTCCCGGATTTTTCCCCGGCTGAGCCGCCAGAACCGGATGCGCCGAACTGACTAAGCCTTACTTCCTGGCCTGTGGCGGGCGGCAGCCGCTCTGCAAGCTTCTCGTCGTCGACCAGCTTCTCGGCGCCGCTGCTCAGATGATCGAAGACCTGCTTGTAGCTTTCGGACATCTGATTGATCAAGCGCGCGGTCTCGACGAAATGCTCAGCGACTTCGTCGCGGAATTTGTCGTTTTCCTGCTTCAACTGCATCACCGAGACCACACCACCACGGGCACGGCTGATCCACCAGGTCGCGACAGCGCCTATTGCACCGCCTGCGATCAAACCTACTATCAACCAGATTGCGAGTTCCATTCGTTTACGCCTTGTGCAAGTTCACCATTAAGGCTAACAGAAGCCGCATGCAAATCCGGTTAAGTTTCTCACGCGGCATCCGCCCGACTTTCGATCAGGCTGCCCTCAGATTCGATCTTTCACCCATTCGAACACGGATTCCAGTGCCGGGTTGAGCCTCGGAGCGTTGCTGCCGCCCGCCTGAGCGAAATCGGGTCGTCCGCCGCCCTTGCCGCCGACCTGCCCGGCAACGAAGTTGACCAGTTCACCGGCCTTCACGCGATCGGTCAGGTCACCGGTAACGCCGGCGACCAGCCGAACACCCTGCCCGGCCTCGGTGCCAAGCACGATGATCGCCGAGCCGAGCTTGTTCTTGAGTTGGTCGACGGTGTCGCGCAGGCTGTTCGGATCGACGCCTTCCAGCTTCTCCGACAGCACCTTGATGCCGCCGACATCCCTCACATTCGCACCCAGGTCCACCCCTTGCGCCGACGCGAGCTTCTGCTTGATTCGATCCAACTCCTTTTCCAGTTCGCGCGAGCGATCCAGCAGCTGTTCGACCCGCGTCCCTACCTGATCCGGCGATGCCTTGAGCCGTTCGGCCACGCTGCGAAGCTCTCGATCGATCTGCTGCATCCAGGCCACCGCCTTGCGGCCGGCGACCGCTTCGATGCGGCGAACGCCCGCGGAGATGCCGGTTTCGTGCACGATCTTGAACGCACCGATGTCGCCGACGCGGTCCACGTGGGTACCGCCGCACAGCTCGGTCGAATAGTCGCCGAACTGCAGCACGCGTACGCGATCGCCGTACTTGTCCCCGAAAAACGCCAGCGCGCCTGCGTTCATCGCCTGGTCGTAATCCATTTCCTCGGCCGAGGCCGCCACATTCGCCTGAATCTGCTCGTTGACCCGGTTCTCGACTTCGCGCAGCTGCTCTGCGCTGACCGGCTCGAAGTGGGAAAAGTCGAAACGCAGCCGGTCTGCCGCCACAAGCGAGCCTTTCTGCTGCACGTGCTCGCCGAGAATTTCTCTCAGGGCCGCGTGCAAGAGATGGGTAACCGAATGGTGGCGGACGATGTCGGCCCGGCGCTGCGCGTCGATCGCGGCACAAACCGTATCGCCGACCTTCATCGATCCCGACACCAGTGTCCCGTCGTGCGCGTGGTAGGCCCCGGCCAGCTTGCGGGTATCGTTTACCCGGAACTGCGTTCCGTTCGTCTCGAGCGTACCCGTGTCCCCGACCTGTCCGCCGGATTCGGCATAGAACGGCGTTCGGTCTAGAATCACTAGCGCCGATTCGCCTTCGGGCAGCGAATCACGCGGCTCGCCGTCGGCCAGGATCGCGACCACCCGTGCCGAATCGCATTCATTCTGCTCGTATCCCAGGAATTCAGTCGCCGGCAGATCGGCGACCGCCTCGGCCGAAACCCCGTCGCGCGCCGAAAACTGGCCGGCCGCCCGGGCCCGCTCGCGCTGGGCCTGCATCGCGGTCTCAAAGCCCTGCTCGTCCACACTCAGCTCGCGTTCTCGCGCGATGTCGCGGGTCAGGTCCAGCGGAAATCCGAATGTGTCGTAAAGCTTGAACGCGACTTCGCCGGGAATCACGTTGGTATCCAGCTCGGATAGCACGCCTTCGAGCAGCTTCATGCCCTGGTCGAGGGTTTCACCGAAGCGCTGCTCCTCACGCGCCAGCGCATCGACGATCTGGTCGCGCTTCTGCACCAGTTCCGGGTAAGCCTCGCCCATGACCTCGGCCAGCGGCTCGACCATGGCGGCGAAGAACGGTTGCTTGCAGCCGAGCTTGTAACCGTGGCGGATCGCGCGGCGGATGATGCGGCGCAGCACGTAGCCGCGACCGTCATTGGCCGGCAGTATCCCGTCGGCGATCAGGAAGGCGCAGGCGCGAATGTGGTCGGCGATGACCTTCAGCGAAGCCTGTTCGAGATCGTCGGTGCCCGTCTTCTCGGCCGCTGCACGGATCAGGTGCGCGAAAAGGTCGATCTCGTAGTTCGAATGCACGCCCTGCAGTACCGCGGCCAGGCGCTCGAGGCCCATGCCGGTATCCACGCACGGACTGGGCAGCGGAGACATCTGGCCGTCCGCGGCACGATCGAACTGCATGAACACCAGGTTCCAGATCTCGATGTACCGGTCGCCGTCTTCCTCAGGCGTGCCCGGCGGTCCGCCGGGCACGTCCGGGCCGTGATCGTAGAAGATTTCGCTGCACGGCCCGCACGGACCTGTATCGCCCATGGCCCAGAAGTTGTCGCTCTCGAAGCGCTTGCCGGGCTTGTCACCGATGCGCGACAGGCGGCCGGGGTCGACGCCGATTTCGTCGAGCCAGATCGATGCCGCCTCGTCGTCGTCGGCGTATACCGTGACCCACAAGCGCTCGGGCGCGAAACCGCAGTTTTCGGTCAGGAATTTCCACGCAAACTCAATGGCTTCCCGCTTGAAGTAGTCACCGAAGCTGAAGTTGCCGAGCATTTCGAAGAACGTGTGATGCCTGGCCGTGTAGCCGACGTTTTCGAGATCGTTGTGCTTGCCGCCGGCACGCACGCAGCGCTGCGCGGTGGTCGCGCGCTGGTAATCGCGCTTTTCCGCGCCCAGGAACACGTCCTTGAACTGCACCATGCCCGCATTGGTGAAAAGCAATGTCGGATCGTTGCCCGGCACCAGCGAGCTGGAGCGAACGATCCTGTGGTCGCGGGCGGCGAAGAATTCGAGGAATTCGCGGCGGATTTCGGCGGTGGATTTCATGCAATCGCTTCGAGTCTATTCAATTCTTCAACTATAGCTGATTCGCAGTGATTACAAGCCTTGCCGTCCGGCGGAAAGGGTCGCACGGCCGGGCTTTGACGCGCCATTCGAACATCGCGCCTGTTGCATAATCCGCCTATGCGAAACTCGATATTCATCGCGACGCTGGTCTTGCTGATTTCGGCCCCCAACGCAGTACAGTCCCAGCCCATGTCGGCGGCCGAAGCGTTCGCCCTGCCCCAGCCGCCCCCGGACCGAGTCGTTTCCTACGGCCCCGACGTGCGTCATTTCGGCGAGCTCAGGGTGCCCGAGGGCGAGGGCCCGTTCGCCGTGGCGGTGATCGTGCACGGCGGCTGCTGGCTGTCGGACTACGATCAGGGCTACATGGCCGCGTTCGCCGAAGCGGTCACCGAGCTCGGCTGGGCCACCTGGACGATCGCCTATCGCCGCGTCGGCGAACCCGGCGGCGGCTGGCCCAATACGTTTCTGGACACCGCCGCGGCGGTCGATTTCCTGCCCGAACTGGCAGCGCGTTTTCCACTGGACGTGGACCGGGTCATTGCCGTCGGCCATTCCGCCGGTGGGCACCTCGCACTCTGGCTGGCCGCCCGAGCCCGACTCGCCCACGACAGCCCGCTGTTCGTTCCCGACCCTCACCCGATCGACGGTGTGCTGGCGCTGGCGGCCGCCGCCGACCTCGAGTACCTGTCGCAGAATCAGACCTGCGGCAACGCGGCCACGCGGCTGATGGGCGGACTGCCGTCAGAACACGCCCTGCGTTACGTCGAGGCCTCTCCGGTCAGATTGCCGGCGCTCGACGTGCCGCAGATCCTGGTCAACGGCGAATTGGACGAGACCTGGTCGATTCCGGCCGATCGCTACTTCGACGCCGCGAGGCTGCATGGCGTTGCGTCTGTAGAAAGGCGCGCTATTCCCGGCGCGGGACATTTCGAGCTGGTGGTTCCGGAAACGCCGAGCTGGGAGGTCGTGCGCGATGCGCTCGTCGCGCTGGAAAAGGCGGTCGGAAACTCGCTGAGCGACGAAGCCGACTGACCGCGCTTCATTCAGAAATTTCGGTCCCGGCGGCGGCCAGTTGACGAAGCCTGTCCAGGGGCACCGATTCGACCACGTGCCCGTCCGCACCGACCATCGTTTCGGCCGCGACCAATGCGTTGTAGATTGCTTCCTCCACACCCTCGACGGTTGCCAGGAAAAGCGCACTGGTGCGGTCGTTGGGCAGCCTTGACCGTTCGCGCACCGGATTCGCGCCGGAACGCCCTATTCGCTCGGCGACCGAGAACGCGATCACGAAATCGCCGGACCCGTTGCTCATGTAGCCGCCGGTGCGGGCGATGCCCAGCGGCGCGCGTTTGGCCATGCGCTCGAGGTTGCGCGAGCCCAGCGGCGCGTCGGTGGCGATCACTATCATGATCGAGCCTTCTTCGGCATTCGGGACCCCATCGACTTCCGCGGACGGCATCGCCAACTCGTCGCGGAAATCGTAGCGCCCCAGCATCTCGCCGACCTTCAGTCCGTCGATCGTCAGAACGCCGCCGAAATTGGCCTGCACCAGCACGCCGACGGTCCAGCCGCCGAGTGACTCAGGCAGCACGCGCGACGAGGTCCCGATGCCGCCCTTGAAGCTGAACGCGCGCGTGCCGGTGCCGGCGCCGACATTGCCCTCTGCCACCGGCCCCGACCGCGCCGACTCGATCGCGGCGAACACGTCCTGTTCGGTCACGTGCTGACCGCGAATATCGTTGAGATAGCCGTCGTTGGTTTCGCCGACGACCACGTTGACCGAACGGACCTGCTCGTTGCCCGGTCGGGCCAGGGTCCATTTCACACCGGCCGCCAGCGCGGTGCCGACGCTCAGCGTGTTGGTCAGCAGAATCGGCGCCTCCAGGGTGCCCAACTCTCGCACCTGCTCGAAACCGGCCGCCTTGCCGAAGCCGTTGCCGGTGTAGACCGCGGCCGGCAGCTTCTCGGCGAACAGGTTGCCGTCGTGCGCCAAGATGGCGGTCACGCCGGTGCGTACTTCCTGTCCGCTGACCAGCGTGCGATGGCCGACGCGCACGCCCGCGACATCGTTGATCGCGTTCAGCGGCCCCGGCGCCAGCACGCCGGGCGCGATGCCGAGATCGCGCACCCGTTCAGCCCCGGCGTCATCGGCCACGACGACTCCCGCGGCCGTGGTTGCGGTAACCAGAAGGAAGGTCTGCAGCATGGAACTGAATATGGGCTGAAACAACGGACGCATGACGGATTCTCGCGGGCATGATCGGCATCGCATCATGTTACCGCGGCTTTTCCGGTGAGGTCGTTGGTCACCAGGCCCCGGTGCTGGCGAGTCGGGCGCCCGACCGGCTGCGGTCCGGACGCCGCTTCGATGTTAATCTTTCCCGAGATTCAGCAGCGGGTACCAGCCATGCAGAGGATCACCGTAGTCGGCGCCGGTTTCGGCGGCCTGAACGCCGTGCGGAATATCCGCAAGGCCGATCGCGATGTCGGCATCGACCTGGTCGCGCCGCGCCCGGAGTTCGTTTTCTATCCCGGCACCATCTGGATCCCGACCGGGCGCGAGGATCCGGACTCGCATCGGGTGCTACTCGACCGGTTCTTAAAACGCATCAACGTCGTCTACCACGAAGCGTCCGCCGAAGGACTGTCGGATGACGGCCGCAGACTGGAAACCAGCGCCGGCGCAATCGACAACGACGGACTGATCATCGCCACCGGCGTCCGCTTCCTCGATCGGCCGGATGGGCTTGAAAATGCTTTCGTCCCGTGCAAGGGCATCGCCGAAATGACGCGGCTGCGCAAGCGCCTGGGGGCGCTGCAAAACGGCACCCTGGCGTTCGGCTTCGCTGGCAACCCGGACGAAGCGTCGGCGATCCGCGGTGGCCCGGTATTCGAACTGCTATTCGGCATCGAGACCTGGCTGCGCCGCAACGGCAGGCGCGATGACTTCCGCCTTGTGTTCTTCTCCCCCTCGGAAAAGCCCGGTCGGCGACTGGGTGACAAGGCCGCCGACCGCCTGCTGGCCGAAATGCAGAAGCGCGGAATCGAGACGAAGCTGGGTGTGGCAGCGAAGCGGCTGGAGGCCGACCGGGTCGTGACCGACGCGGGCGCGTTCGACTCGGACCTGACCGTATTCATGCCCGGCCTCAGCGGCGCGGCCTGGTTCGATCGCACCGGTCTTCAGCGCTCGGCCGGCGGACTGCTGGCGGCCGACGAATACTGCCGGGCGGCGGGTGCAGAGCGGGTCTACGTGGTCGGCGATGCCGGCAGCCATGCCGTCCCCGACTGGCTGCCCAAGCGGGGCCATATCGCCGAAAGCCAGGCCAATGCTGCGGCACGCAACCTGCTCGCCGAACTGGCCGGGCGCGATCCGGACAAACCGTTCCGGCCCGACCTGATCTACATCGTGGACATGCAGGACAAGGCGATGCTGATCGTGCGCAGCAACAAGGTCAGCATCGCCTCGCCGGCGCTCAAGCCGCTGCACTGGCTCAAGCGGGCTTTCGAATGGAATTACAAGCGCCGTTTCCAGTGAGCGCCCGGCCGTGCGCCTGTCGCGAAAAGCAAGTAATCAGTCGATTCCGACGTTTGCGAAGGTATTGTTCACGACCTCGTCGATGATGGGCTGGACAGCGGCTTCCAGCGCCCGAATCGTCGACTCGTCGATGCTGCTGAATTCCACGTCGCGGGTGGTTCTCGTCCCGCCGGCGGCCACGTACGCGACCGGGTTCGACCTGATGCCGTAGCCCCAGACGTTGGAATAGGCCCGGGATGCGCCTGCGCCGAAAAAAGACCTCGTGTAAAGCCCGTACCCGCCGATGTGTACCGACGACCCGCCGACGTGATCCTGTCGCTGGAACGACTCGAACACAAGCAGCAGGGACAAGCCGTGCTCGGCCATCACGGCCTCGAGATCGTCCACATGCTCCGGTCGAATACGGTAGTCGTTCCACCCCATGCCGACCAGGTCGGACTCAGACAGCCCCGGCAGTTCCCCGGGACGGATGATCAAGGCTTGCAGGCTTCGCGCCTCCAGGTCATTGATGACGCGGGCGGTGATGTACTCGTGGACATTGAGCTGGTCATAGTCGTGGGCATCGACCTTGTTGTTGAAGACCGTCGTTCCGACGTGCGTATGCGTGTAGCTTTCTTCGACCAGGTTCAGAACCCCGATCCTGTGTCCCGGCGCCGGCTCGTAACTTGCGCCCGGACTCGTGGCGCAGCCCTGCAAGACCAATGCGGCTACTGCCACAAGCATGAACCAATAAGAGACCCTGTTCAGCCCGTACTTGTTTATCGAAAACATGTCATCAACTCCTCACTACACCAAAACGACCGCGCTAAGTACATTGCGCGCCATTAACTTCGATATCGGGGACTCAGCTGACCGCACCCATTGCTAGGCCGGTGCGGCATTGCGCCGCCGGTTACGCTTTGGCTGGTGATGTACTGGTAGGACGAGCGGCCGGCATGCGGCGCCACGTCGGTCAGGCTCCCCCATCGCCCGGGGAGCCTTTTTTAAACCTGGTTGTTCACGGCCCGGTCTACTGCAACAACTTCTGCTGCAACAACTCGGGGCCCTTGATAATCCGGGTTGAAACCCATGAGATACGGTTCTGCCTGACCCACACCCACTGCAACAACGGCGCAAGTATGCGCCGTTGCTTGCGCTTGTCAAGAAAATTTTACATGCCTGAAGCCAAAGATAAAAACAACATTATTTCAATAACTTGCCGGGCGCTCCGGCAAACAATAAAACGCCGCGAGACAGGTCAGCCGAACCGATCTCGCAGCTGCTTCCACCAGTAGACACCCTGGATCACTGCGCGTCCGAACGGACCACCGGCCCAGGCCGGGCCCCAGGCCTCGAATTCGGCCATCCGGCTTCGATCGCCGGTCATCGCTTCGGCCAGCACTTCGCCGGCCAGCGTCGTCGGCGCCATGCCGTGCCCGCCGAAGGCCAGCGCAGACCAGAGGCCGGGCTCCAATTCGCCCAGTATCGGCATCTGGTGGCGGGCGTAGCTCATCCAGCCGCCCCAGGAAAAATCGATCCTGCAGCCGGCCAGGGAGGGGAACACGCGCGCCATATCCCGGTAGAGCAGTTTGCGGATGGCCGCCGGATCGCGGTCGGCAATCGAAATCCGCCCGCCCCACAGCAGCCGGCCGTCGTGCAGCGGGCGGTAATAGTCGAAGGCAAAGCGGGTGTCGTAGACAGCCACCCCGCCCGGAATGAGTTCGGCGAGCCGCTCGCCCAGGGGCTCGGTGACCATGACGTAGGTGCCGATGGGCTGGATTGCGCGCTGCGCTCTTGGCCACAGGCGGCGGTCGTAACCGCCGGTGGCGAGCACGACGCGATCGGCCCGGATTTCGGCCCCGGGCGTTTCGAGCCGCCAGCCGCCGCGCACTCGCATCATCGAAACCACTGGCGCGTTCGACGCCACCCGGGCGCCCGAAGCCTGCAGCTGTTCGGTAATCGCGCGGGCGTAGGCCAGCGGATTGAAATGGAACGATCCGGGCTCCATCAAGCCGGCGCCGTAGCGCGCCGAGTCCACGTACCGCGGCATCTCCTGCTCATCGACCCAATCGAGCCGAAAATCCAGAAGCTCGCTCATCTGCTCCCGAAACTGCTGCAACCTCCCGGGCCTGCCGAACCAGTCGGCCAGCAGCACTCCGCTGTCGGAGACCGGAACGTTCATCTTGTCGCAGCGCTGCCGAACCAGGCCGACTGCCTCGCGCGTCCAGCCGTGCATCACCGCGGCCTTGTCAGCGCCCCGCTGACGGGCCAGCTCGAGGTTGTCCAGCGAAAACCCGCCGAAAACGAAGCCGCCGTTGCGCCCCGAGGCGCCTTCGGCCGGCCCGCCCCGGTCCAGCACCAGGATGTCTTGCTGGCCCCGCTCGACCAGCCCCAGCGCGGTGCTCAGGCCGGCCAGCCCCGCGCCGACCACGACGGTGCCGGCGCGTGCATTGCCCAACAGCCCTTCCGCATCGGTTGCGGCTCCCAGGTCATGCTGATACCACGTTCCGGCGTGAAACCGTGGCAAAGCTGTCATTTCGTCGATCATATAGGGCTGTTCATCTGGGGCTGTTCATCGGCAATGCCGGGTCAACTGATAGAATTCATTGTTGTCACAGAACTTACAATAATTCAATTTCGAGGTAGAACATGGGCAAGTCCAGCAAGTACGAAGCCAAGGTGCCGGACGAGAACGGCTTCATCCACTACACCGACGAGGAACACTCGGTCTGGGCCGAACTCTACAAGCGGCAGATGGAGATCATTCCCGGCCGCGTATGCACGGAGTTCCTGCAAGGACTGGACGCACTGGACCTGCCTGCCGATCGCATTCCCCAGCCCAACGCCGTCTCGGAAGTCTTGCGTGAGCGGACCGGCTGGGAAGTTGCGCCGGTTCCGGCACTGATCAATTTCGACCGGTTCTTCAAACTGCTCAGCGAAAAGAAGTTTCCCGCAGCATCTTTCATCCGCACGCGCGAGGAGATGGACTATCTGCAGGAACCGGACATCTTCCACGAGATCTTCGGCCATACCGCAATGCTCACGCACAAGGCATTCGCCGATTTCACCGAGGCCTACGGCAAGGCCGGGCTGAACGCCTCGAAGCGAGAACGCGTCTTTCTCGCCCGCTTGTACTGGTTTACGGTGGAATTCGGGCTGCTCGGCGCGCCAGACGGGGTTCGTATCTACGGCGGCGGGATCGCCTCCTCGCCTGGCGAGACGATTTATGCAACCGAAAGCGACGAGCCGATCCGTCGACCGTTCGACCCGGTCGATGCGCTGCGTACGCCCTACCGCATCGATATCTACCAGACCGTCTACTACGTTCTGAACAGCATGAACGATCTGTTCGAACTCGCCGAGCAGGATCTGATCGGCCTGATTCGCAAGGCCCGCGCGCTCGGCCAGTTCGAACCCACTTATCCTCCAAAACAAAAGGAAGCCGCCTGAAATGAGCGACGATCTTCAAAATCAGAAATGCACCCCTTGCGAGGGTGGAACCAAGCCGCTGGAGCGGGACCGCGTCGACACCTTCCTGGCCCAGGTACCCGGGTGGGAAGTCAGCGACGACGGCAAGCGGATTTCCCGCAAGTTCGAGTTCAAGGGTTTCTACAAGACCATGGCATTCATAAACGCCATGGCCTGGGTGGCCAACCAGGAAGGACACCACCCGGATTTCGAGGGCGGTTACAACTTCTGTCTGGTCAACTTCAGCACACACGCCATCGACGGCCTGAGCGAAAACGATTTCATCTGCGCGGCCAAGCTGAATGCGCTGCTCGATGAGTGATGCCGGGTGAGTGATTCAACCGACCGGGCCGAAGATCTCCGGTCCGGCCCCCGCCAGCGGCTCGGCCAGGCAATAGCCGCGGTCAACCGGGTCATTCTCGGCAAGACCGAACAGATCGACCTGGCTTTCTCGGCGCTGCTGGCCGGCGGACACCTTTTGATCGAGGACCTGCCCGGCGTCGGCAAGACCACGCTGGCCCATGCAATTGCCATTGTCACCGGCGGTCGCTGGCAGCGAATCCAGTTCACCAACGACCTGCTCCCGGCCGATATCGTCGGTGTCTCGGTGTGGCTTAGGAGCGACGAAACCTTCGAGTTCCGGCCCGGGCCGATTTTCGCGAATGTCGTTCTTGCCGATGAAATCAACCGCGCCACGCCGCGCACCCAGAGCGCGCTGCTGGAAGCCATGGCCGAGCAGCAGGTGAGCGTGGATGGGCACACCCACCCGCTGCCGCCACCGTTCTTCGTGATCGCGACACAGAATCCGCTGGATCTGGTCGGTACCTACCCCCTTCCGGATTCCCAGCTCGACCGCTTCCTGCTGCGCATCAGCCTCGGCTACCCGGCCCCCGAGCAGGAGCGCGCGCTGCTGGTCGAACCCGACCGCAAGACCCTGCTGGCCGGGCTTTCGAAGTCCATGTCTCCGGACGACCTGCTGGCGCTCGCCGACTCGGCAGATTCCCTGCACGTATCCGAACCGGTACTGGATTACATCCAGTCGCTGGTTCAGGCGACCCGCACGCACGCGGCGCTGCGCGCCGGCCTGTCTCCGCGCGCCGCGCTGGCAATACTCAAGGCCGCACGCGCGCACGCTCTGCTGCAGGATCGCGACTTCGTGCTGCCCGACGACGTCAAGCAGATATTCGCGCCGCTGGCGGCGCATCGCCTTCAGTGCCACCCCAACAGCGGAGAGCCCGAACATGTCGTCGAGCAGATTCTCGACGAAACCCGCGTTCCCTGAGGGGAGCTGGGCACGATCGTGGCTTGACGCGGCCCAGAGCCGCTTTGGCGCCTGGCTTCGGCGCCGCGGCCCGGTGCATCCGCCGCTGACCCTGGGGTACCGGCAGATCTACATCCTGCCGACCCGGTTCGGATGGCTGGTGGGCCTTCTATTGTTCGCGATGCTGCTTGGCAGCCTGAACTTCAACAACAATCTCGGCCTGTTCACGACCTTCCTGGTCGCCGGCATCGGGCTTTTGTCGATGCACATCGCGCACCGCAATCTCGACGGCGTGCGCGTCGCCGGGTGCGTGCCCGGCCAGGCATTCGCCGGCGATTCGCTTGCGCTTTCGATCACGCTGCAGGATACAAAGGACCGGACGCGGCGCGGGCTGGTGGCGGAAAGCAAGGGGCTGCCGGCGACGGCCGGCGTCGATCTCGCGGCCGCAGCCAGCGCCGAAACCGCCTTGTCGATACCCACTCATAGGCGCGGCTGGATGGAAATCCCGCGCATCAGGTTGCGCACGCGCCACCCGATCGGCTGGTTCGTGGCCTGGAGCTGGTTCTGGCCCGAGCACAAGGTCCTGGTGTGGCCCAGGCCCGCCGACCATGCGCCACCGCTTCTCACGTCCGGAAGTTCGGACAGTCGCAACCGGCCCGGCGACGAAAGCGACGAGTTCCATGGTCTTCGCGACTGGCGCGAGGGCGATCCGCTGCACCGCATTGCCTGGAAGGCCAGCCAGCGTCATCAGCATCTTCTCGCCAGGCAGTTCACCCGTCCCGAGCGCGACCGGATCATTCTTCGGCTGGCCGATGCGCCGGGCCGCTCAGTGGAAGAACGCCTCTCGATTCTGGCGCGCTGGGTCATGCAAGCCGAGCGCAACGAATTCGAGTACGGCATGGACCTCGGCGCGACCACGGTCGAAACCGGTGCGGGGCGCGCGCACCAGATCCGTTGCCTCAATGCACTGGGCGAATTCGGGTGACGCTTTCGCGCACGACCGTGATGCTGGTGGTCGGGGCATTCCTGTTCGCCGCCCTGCCTCACCTCGCCGCAATGCCGCCATGGCTCGCCCTGGCGATCGTCCTGGCCGCCGTATGGCGCGCCGCCTTCGAGTTGATTGAATTGCCGCGCCCCAACTGGCTGATCCGCGGTTTCTTGACATTCGGCGGGCTGGCCCTCGTCATCATGCACTACGGCACCTTCTGGGGCCGTCGGGCCGCCACCGTGCTGCTGTGCGTGATGATTGCCGCCAAGCTCTCCGAAATGTTCAGGCTGCGCGACGCCCGGGTGGTTGCGGCGCTCGGTTACTTCCTGATCGCGACCCAGTTCCTGTTCAGCCAGCAGCTTGTTCTATTTGCGTACCTGGTCGTCGGTTGCGCACTGATCACTGCCGCCCTGATCAAGATTCAGCGCGACGCCGATGGTGCACCGGCGCCCGATGAAAACCATGCGCCGAAAGCTTCCGGAGCAGCAAGCGTGGTCCGCGATGGATTCCTGCTGATGCTGCTGGCGGCGCCGTTCGCGCTGGTGCTGTTCACGCTTTTTCCGCGGCTGGCCTCGCCGCTCTGGGGCATGCCCGAGAACGCACTCGACGGCCGCACGGGCCTTTCCGACGAAATGTCGCCGGGCAATATCGCCAACCTGTTCGCCGACGACAGTCCGGCCTTCCGTGTTTCGTTCGACGGCCCGCCGCCACCGCGCAGTGAGCGTTACTGGCGCGGGCCGGTCCTGTGGCGCTTCGACGGTCGCACCTGGACGAGATTGTTCTATTCCAACCGCGCCCCGGAGCGCACGCCGCGGCCCGGCCCGGGTGCTTTTTCCTACACGGTTCAGCAAGAACCCAGCGAACGGCGCTGGCTGTTTTCGCTCGATTACCCGGTGCGCGCGCCCGAAGGTGCCCGTCTGACCGCAGATTTCGAGCTGGTCAACCGAACACCGGTGACCACACTGAAATCCTACGATGTCATCAGCCAGCCCGATTTCCGCGATTCTGTAGACCTGATGCAGACCATGCGCCGCTTCGCGCTGCAGCTCCCCGACGACAGCAACCCCCGAACGCGCGCCTATGCGCAGGAACTCAGAGGCCGCTACCCGGACGACCGGGCCCTGATCGACGCGGTCCTGAGCTGGTTCAACCAGGAAGATTTCTTCTATAGCCTGGACACCGCGCCGCTGGGGCGGCACGGCGCCGACGAGTTCCTGTTTGATTTGCGCGTCGGATATTGCGAATACTATGCCTCGGCCTTCGTCGTACTGATGCGGGCCGCGGGCATTCCCGCGCGTATAGTCACCGGCTACCAGGGCGGCTTCTGGCAGGCCTCGGATGAATACCTGCTGATACGCCAGTCCGACGCCCACGCCTGGGCCGAAGTGTGGCTGGAAGGCCGGGGATGGACCCGCGTGGATCCCACCGCAGCCGTTTCCCCGTCGCGTATCCGCGAGGGCGCGCGCAGCGCATTGTCCGGCTCGGAGGGCTGGCTGAGCGGCGAATGGTTGTACCAGCTGCGCAATCAGTACGACCGTCTTCAGAACATCTGGAACCGCTGGGTACTCGGATTCGACGCCACGCGCCAGCAGAACTTCCTGGCCTCGCTAGGCCTCGACAAGCTTCCGCCCGGGGTCAAGGCGGCGCTGCTGGTTGTCCTGGCAGGACTGGTCCTGGTGCCGCTGGCCTTGCTGCTGCAGGCGACGACCAAGGGCCGCCGCCGGCCCGACCGACTCGACCGCGCCTGGCTGCGGTTGCGCGGCCGCCTTCGACGCGCCGGAATCCGTCCAATGGTCGGCGAAACACCGATTGAGCTGGCTCGACGATCGGCCGAAAACCTGGACAACGGTCACGAACTGATCACGCTGGCCGGCGAGTATTCTCTCCTTAAGTACGGGGCTTTCCGTGGCGAAAACGCGATTACCGCGTTTGGCAGAAAAACCAGCCGTTGGCGCCCGATTCAAAGGAACCCGGACTCATTGAAACAGTCCTAATATGGGTAACGATACAAAAGAGGTCTCCGCCATGAAATCGTTTCGCCTGATGATCGCTCTCGCCGTCGGCGGCATCGCCGGCTGCGCTTCCGTACCGGCGCCTCTGGAAGGCGGATACTCGGAATCCTTTTATCCGGACCAGGCCGGAGATCGATCAGTAGGTGCCAACGTTCGCTGGGGCGGCACCGTGGTAGAGACGCGGCCGGAGTCCGATCGCACGTGCATCGAAATTCTGGCCCAGGAACTCGACAGCGCTGCCCGACCCGTGAAATCGGACCAGGCCTATGGGCGCTTCATCGCCTGCCGTAACGAATTCATCGACCCGGAAATTTTCGTCAACGGCAGAGAAGTCACCGTAGTCGGTGAACTCACCGGTTTTCGTGAAGGCAAGGTTGGTGAGTTCGAATACCTCTACCCGCTGGTGGGCGCCGATGCGGTCTACCTCTGGCCCGAGCGCGAAGAGCAGTACTGGTACGGCCACGGCTACTACAACTGGGGCTACCCGTATTACTGGCCTTACTACCGGACGCCCTTCTATTACGGCGGCATAGGTACGCGCTTCTACTATCCCTATCCCCGGGGCCATATCCACAGTGCGGGCTCGTTGCAAGGCTCCAGCAACAGCAACAAGGCCACAGAAAAGCAATAGCCTGTAAACAGCTGTATCTTGATATAGTAGAGGAATGAAGCTTTCCACGCGGCAGCAAGAAATCCTCGACTACATCCAGGCGCGCGTGGAAGCCGACGGACTGCCGCCGACCCGGGCCGAGATCAACCGGCATTTCGGATTTTCCTCGCCCAATGCGGCCCAGTCGCACTTGCGCGCGCTCGAAAAGAAGGGCGCCATTCGCCTGAACCCAAGACTCGCCCGCGGCATCGTCCCACTGAGCACCCGTGAAAGCGCCGCAGGACGCGCCGGAATTCCATTGATCGGGCGCGTCGCGGCGGGCCAGCCCGTCCTGGCGATCGAAAACCAGGAAAGAATGGTCGAACTCGATTCGCAATTGTTCCAGCCCAGACCGGACTATCTGCTGCGCGTTTCCGGAAACAGCATGATCGACGCAGGCATCCTCGACGGCGACCTGCTGGCCGTCCACCGCACGCCCGATGCGCGCAGCGGGCAAATCGTGGTCGCCCGGATCAACGACGAAGTGACGGTCAAACGTCTGCGCACGAAAAGCGACCGCATCCTGCTCGAAGCGGCCAACCCGGAATTCCAGGACATCCAGGTATCTGAACAGGACGACTTCGCCCTGGAAGGCATCGCAGTCGGCGTCATGCGCGACCTGTAGCAAGTCAAAAAGCCTGCAAAGCCGGAGCAGCTGCTGGTGCGAACCTATCGTCGTGCGGGCCGGCTGGGACGCAATTGGCCTCGGCTTCGCGCACGTCTGCGCCGTGCAGGATTCGAGGCAGGTGGCGTTGAAACGCAGCTGGAACTGGCCGAGCGCACGATGCCCTGGCTCGCCACCGTTTGTAGTCTGGTCGCGGTCCGAGTATGCTATTTCAGACACTGGTCCGGTTTTCTCGGCAAACCCGAAGCCGTTTCCAGGTTCAGGACGCGAAAGCGCCGCATGGCAACCGTCACGACGGAACCAAGCACCGGGAAAAATAGTCCAGCCTACGCAGAACAAAAAGAGGTTTTCGCTATGAGATCGATTCGCTCTTTTCTTCCCGTTGCCATCGCCATCGGCATTGTCGCCGGGTGCGCGAGCGCGCCGGACCCGCTGAAAGGCAACTACGCCGAATCACCCCGCCCCGACCAGACAGCTGAACGCTTGACGAAAGCCTCGGTCCGCTGGGGGGGAACGATCGTCGAGACCCAGGTTGAGACCGGGCGCACCTGTGTCGAAATCCTGGCCAAGGAGCTGGACGCGACAGGCCGGCCCCGGCATACCGATAAAACGGTCGGCCGTTTCCTCGCCTGCCGCAACGAGTCCGTCGATCCTGAGGTATTCGGC
>Ga0102926_1000194_pt1 | contig 33192 bp, 29 predicted proteins | sample SalPonR1_A_D2_MG_FD_78173 | JGI IMG/M metagenome (GOLD analysis project Ga0102926, IMG submission 78173) | Salt pond soil microbial communities from South San Francisco under conditions of wetland restoration - Salt Pond MetaG R1_A_D2_MG | ecosystem: Environmental > Aquatic > Marine > Intertidal...
AAGATGGAAGTGCCGGAAATCTATGATGGCATCATTGAGATTAAAGCCGTGGCCCGTGACCCCGGCAGCCGCGCCAAGATCGCTGTGATTTCCTATGACGGCTCGATTGATCCGGTGGGTGCGTGTGTGGGTATGCGCGGCAGCCGCGTGCAGGCGGTTGTAAACGAATTGCAGGGCGAAAAGATCGACATAATTCCGTGGAACGAAGATCAGCCGACATTCCTGGTCAACGCATTGCAGCCCGCCGAAGTCTCCAAGGTGGTTCTCGACGAAGAAGCCGAACGGATCGAGGTTGTCGTGCCCGAGGATCAGCTTTCGCTGGCCATCGGCCGTCGTGGCCAAAACGTGCGACTGGCCAGCCAGTTGACCAACCTTGATATCGACATCATGACCGAGGCCGAAGATTCCGAGCGCCGCCAGAAAGAATTCGAACTGCGCACCAAGCTGTTCATGGACACGCTGGACCTTGATGAATTCTTTGCGCAGCTTCTGGTTTCTGAGGGGTTCACGAATCTCGATGAAGTTGCCTATGTCGAGGTGGACGAACTTTTGGTCATCGATGGCGTTGACGAAGATACAGCCAACGAATTGCAAGCGCGGGCGCGTGATGTGCTTGAGGCGCAAGCGCGTGAGGCGATGGAAAAAGCGCGCGCTTTGGGTGCCGAGGACAGCCTTATTGATTTTGAAGGCCTGACACCCCAAATGATTGTTGCGTTGGCCGAAGACGGCGTGAAAACGCTGGAAGACTTCGCAACCTGCGCTGATTGGGAGCTGGCCGGTGGCTGGACCACGGTGGATGGTGAGCGTGTCAAAGATGACGGTGTGCTTGAACCTTTCGAGGTCTCGCTTGAGGAAGCTCAGAACATGGTGATGACGGCCCGCGTAATGCTTGGGTGGGTCGATCCCACGGAACTAGAGCCCGAGGAGGAGCCCGAAGAGGGCGCACTCGAGGGCGAAGAACAGGAGGCCGAGGCCTGATCCGTCAGGCCTCGGAGGTTTTGATGGGTCGCGCAGGGCAACCCAAAGACCACTCGGATGGTCCAGAACGCAAGTGCATCGCCACAGGTGAGGTGCGTCCTCAGCATGGGCTGATACGTTTCGTTGTTGGACCAGAAGGACAAGTTGCGCCGGACATCGCCGAGAAGCTGCCAGGGCGTGGTATTTGGGTATCTGCTGACCGCGGCGCAATCGAAAAGGCCGCGAATAAGGGTCTCTTTGCACGCGCCGCGCGTCAGGCCGTGATGGTGCCGGACAATCTTGTTGGATTAGTCGAAGACCAGTTGGCCGCGCGTGTGGTGAATTTGATTAGTCTTGCCCGCAAGGGCGGCGGCGCTGTATCTGGCTATGAAAAAGTTAAGGACTGGCTATCCAAGGAACAAGCTACTGTTTTGATTCAGGCAAGTGATGGATCAGAGCGGGGAAAGTCAAAATTAAGCACGCCCCACCATGGAAAATTCATTGGCTGGCTAACCGCCGAGGAATTGGGGCGCGCCTTTGGGCGACAAACCACGATACACGCCGCACTGGGTGCTGGAGGTTTGTCCCAACGTGTTGTAGATGAGGCGGCAAGGTTGAAGGGCCTGCGCGTCTTGAACGGCGGGCCGACCCGTCGGAAAGGAAGTTGAACCACATGAGCGACAACGACGGAAAAAAGACTTTGGGTGTTCGTGGCGGTCCCCGTGCAGGGAACGTGAAGCAAAGCTTCAGCCATGGCCGGACCAAGAACGTCGTGGTGGAAACCAAGCGCAAGCGTGTCGTCAAACCCAAGCCCAGTACTGGTGCTGCGGGTGCGACAGGTGCGTCGCAGGGATCCACTGGCGGTTCTTCCAAGCGTCCGGCCGGGATTTCGGATTCCGAGATGGAACGCCGGATGAAGGCATTGCAGGCTGCACAGGCTCGTGAGGCCGAAGACGCCGCACGCCGCGAAGCCGAAGAGAAAGAACGCGAGGAAGATCGCAAGCGCCGCCGCGAGGAGGCCGAGGCCAAAGAGCGCGAACAGCGTGAGGCCGAAGAGCGCGCACGCGTCAAGGCTGACGAGGAAGATCGCAAGCGCCGTGAGGCCGAGCAAGCTGCAACGGCGCCCGCGCCGCAGCCCGAGGAGGCGCGCGCGCCGGCCAAGCAACCCGTGCGCAAGGTCGAGAAAACGGACAAGGATCGTGATCAGAACCGTGGCCGCGGCAAGGGCCGCGACGATGGCGGACGCCGCGGCGGCAAGCTGACGCTCAATCAGGCTTTGTCTGGAGGTGAAGGTGGCCGTCAGAAATCCATGGCCGCGATGAAGCGCAAGCAAGAGCGTGCGCGTCAAAAGGCCATGGGCGGGGCGCAAGAGCGTGAAAAGATCGTTCGTGACGTGCAGTTGCCCGAGGTGATTGTCGTCTCCGAGTTGGCCAATCGCATGGCCGAACGCGTCGGCGATGTCGTCAAGGCTTTGATGAACAATGGCATGATGGTCACGCAGAACCAGTCGATTGATGCCGATACCGCGGAATTGATTATCGAGGAATTCGGTCACCGTGTTGTTCGTGTCAGCGATTCGGACGTCGAGGATGTGATCGATTCGGTCGAAGACAAACCCGATGATCTGAAACCGCGTCCCCCGGTCATTACCATCATGGGGCACGTTGACCACGGCAAGACGTCGCTTCTGGACGCAATTCGTGATGCCAAGGTTGTCGCTGGCGAGGCGGGTGGGATCACCCAGCATATCGGCGCCTATCAGGTCACAACCGAAAGTGGCGCTGTTCTGAGCTTCCTTGATACGCCCGGCCACGCTGCGTTTACCAGCATGCGGTCCCGTGGGGCGCAGGTGACGGATATTGTCGTGCTTGTCGTGGCGGCGGATGATGCGGTGATGCCCCAGACGGTTGAGGCGATTAACCACGCCAAAGCCGCCGAGGTGCCGATTATCGTGGCCATCAACAAATGCGACAAGCCCGCGGCGAACCCCGATAAGGTGCGCACGGACTTGTTGCAGCATGAAGTCGTCGTCGAAGCGATGTCTGGGGATGTGCAGGACATTGAGGTGTCTGCGCAGACCGGTCAAGGCCTGGACGAACTGCTTGAGGCGATTGCCCTGCAATCCGAGATCCTTGAACTGAAAGCCAACCCGAATCGGGCAGCCGAAGGTGCCGTGATTGAAGCGCAGTTGGATGTGGGCCGTGGTCCTGTCGCAACGGTTCTGGTCCAGAAGGGCACCTTGCATCAAGGCGATATCTTTGTCGTCGGTGAGCAATGGGGCAAGGTGCGGGCCTTGATCAATGACCGCGGAGAGCGCGTCAAAGAGGCAGGTCCATCCGTTCCGGTCGAGGTTCTGGGCCTTAACGGCACCCCCGAGGCTGGCGACGTTCTGAACGTGGTCGATACCGAGGCTCAGGCACGTGAAATTGCCGAGTATCGGGAGCAGGCCGCCAAGGAAAAACGGGCCGCGGCAGGTGCTGGCACGTCTTTGGAGCAACTTTTGGCGAAAGCCAAAGAAGACGAGAACCTCAAGGAACTGCCAATTCTGATGAAGGCCGACGTGCAGGGTAGTGCCGAAGCGATCGTGCAGGCGATGGAGAAAATCGGTAACGATGAAGTGCGCGTTCGCGTTCTGCATTCTGGTGTCGGTGCCATTACCGAGTCTGACATCAGCCTTGCCGAAGCATCGGGCGCGCCTGTTTTGGGCTTTAATGTCCGTGCGAACGCTCCGGCCCGCAACAGCGCCAACCAAAAGGGTGTCGAAATTCGCTACTACAGCGTGATTTATGACCTTGTGGATGATGTAAAAGCAGCCGCCGAAGGTTTGTTGGGCGCAGAAGTGCGCGAAAAGTTCATCGGTTATGCGCAGATCAAAGAGGTCTTCAAGGTGTCCAATGTCGGCAAAGTGGCCGGCTGCCTTGTGACCGAAGGCGTCGCACGCCGCTCGGCAGGTGTACGCTTGCTGCGTGATGATGTGGTGATCCATGAGGGCACTTTGAAAACGCTCAAGCGCTTCAAGGATGAAGTGACCGAAGTTCAATCGGGCCAGGAATGCGGGATGGCCTTCGAAAACTACGAAGACGTCCGCCCCAACGATGTGATTGAAATTTTTGAACGTGAAGAATTCGAACGTAAGTTGGACTAGTCTTCGCGCACCTAGATCTAAAAAGGGGCTGGTTTTCAGCCCCTTTTTTTGTGGTCTGGTCTTTGACCCGCCAGCCGCACGCGACCGGAAGCAAACCTTGTTTGGCTTTCCGGGCCGGCAGAAACCCGAAAAGTTTAAATGTTAACGCCGTAATAACACCTAATCCCTTATCCCTTGTTGTGGGTGAGTTAAAAGGTGGTGGATATGAGCGCGCCGGGCGGAAACGTCGCGCCAGTCATCATCAAGAAGAAAAAGATTATCGGCGGTGACGGGCACCATGGCGGTGCTTGGAAAGTCGCCTACGCTGACTTTGTGACAGCAATGATGGCCTTTTTTCTTTTGATGTGGCTGCTGAATGCGACAACGGAAAATCAACGAAAAGGTATTGCGGATTACTTTAGTCCGACAGTTCCGATCAGCCGGATCTCGGGTGGTGGCAATGGCGATTTCGGCGGGGACAGTGTCTTTTCAGAACTGGAGTTGCCGCAAAACGGTACCGGGGCATCGAACAGGAAGCCAACAGAGGCCCGACAGGCGCGAGGCGCTGTTGGTGTCTCGGACGAAGGGGCTGATTCCGCCGACCAAGGGTCGGGCCAAGAAACGGCGCAGTTAAAGAAACTGGAGGAAGAGTTCCTGGCGCGGGCCGGTGAAAGCACGGTGTCCAAGGACACATTGCAACATATCGTTACGCGGGTCACCGACGAGGGTCTTGTGATCGAGCTGTTCGATCTGATTGATCGTCAACTGTTTCACTCTGACACGGACAAGCCGACAGAGCTGTTGAATGATCTGGTGGTTCTTGTCGCTTCGGTGGCCAAGTTGGTCACCAATCCCGTCGCTGTTGAGGGGCACACACGTTCCAAACCAGTCGTTGTCCTCGATAATCCCGTTTGGAGCTTGTCGACCGCGCGGGCCGATCGTGTGCGGCGGATGCTGGAAAAGGGCCACTTGAACGTGAAGCGACTGCACCGCGTCACGGGCCATGCGGATCGCTCGCCAGTGCATAACAACAGGATGTCGGTTCGAAACAATAGGGTTGAGATCATCCTCCTGAGGTCAGACCGATAGACAATTGCGTTGGATTTTAAATGTTCACCCGCTGTTAAATGGACATGCCGCATGCTGCGCCAAGACAATCTTTGGTGCAGCAGAAAGGCGTATCCATGACGATCTCTTCTTCTCTCAATGCCGGTGTTGCGGGCCTGTCGGCCAATGCAACCCGCCTTGCCGCAATTTCAGACAACATCGCGAATTCCGCGACCTATGGCTACAAGCGTGTAGAAACCGATTTTCAATCTCTGGTCATTTCACCCAGCGGCGGAAGTTACTCGGCTGGCGGGGTGCGCTCCAGCACGCAGCGATTGATCGACGAAGGCGGCTCTTTGGTCAGTACATCCAACGCAACAGATCTTGCGGTGCGTGGACGCGGGATGTTGCCTGTGGCCGCAGCCAGCGAGGTTGCAATCAGCAACGGCAATCCTCAGATGATGCTGACGACCACGGGATCGTTCCGCACTGACGACGAAGGCCGCCTGGTATCAGAGTCCGGGCTGGTGTTGATGGGATGGCCCGCAGGGCCTGATGGGACGGTGCCAGAGTTCCCGCGCGATACCAGCGATGGCTTGGAACCCGTGCAGATCAATGTGAACCAACTGACGGGTGAGCCGACAACAAATATCAGCTTGGGCATCAACCTTCCGGCGACGGAAACCGCGGCAGGTGCTGCAGGTGATCCGCAGCAACTGTCGGTGGAATATTATGACAATCTGGGAAAATCTGAGAATGTTCTTGTCGAATTTTCTCCAACCATTCCAGCAACCGGATCCTCGAATGAGTGGACGATGACCTTTCGCGACTCCGCGCAAGGCGGAGCTGTTATCGGTGAGTATGCCCTCAGCTTTGATGATGCCCGAGCGTCAGGCGGCACATTGTTGGGTGTATCGTCGATTTCTGGCGGGGCCTATGATCCGGCCAATGGCAGAGTGATCGTAAATGTCGCCGGTGGCCCGATGGAGATTAACATTGGCCAACTCGGGGCATCGAATGGGCTGACGCAACTGTCCGACAGTTTTGCGCCGCTTTCCATTTCAAAGGATGGATCGCCGGTGGGTAATATGGTGGCTGTCGAAGTGGATGCCAACGGTTTTGTGCACGCATCGTTCGATACAGGTATCACGCGCACAATCTATCAAGTGCCTTTGGTTGATCTTCCAAATCCCAATGGGATGGTGTCCATCGACAAGCAAACATTCATGCCCTCAACGGATAGCGGTTCGTTCTTCCTGTGGGATGCCGGCGATGGCCCGACAGGTGATGTCGTGGCCTATGCCCGCGAAGAATCTGCAACCGATGTCGCTGGGGAACTGACCGATATGATCCAGACGCAGCGGGCTTATTCCTCGAATGCCAAGGTCATCCAAACCGTGGATGAAATGTTGCAGGAAACCACGAATATCAAACGCTAACGCCAAAACGGTTCCCGAACGCTGCGGAGCAATCAGGCTGAAAGGGTCTTGGAATGAGCATCACATCGGCATTGTCCAACGCATTGTCAGGATTGGGGGCCATGTCCCGCGGGGCCGAGGTGACCTCGTCTAATCTGGCGAATGTTTTGACAGAAGGATATGCGCCACGGTCTTTGGAGCTTGGAGTGCATTCCGCAATTTCGGGTGTTTCGGTGCTTGGTGTGCATCGCTCCGTCGACCAAGGGCTGCTGGGCGACCGGAGGCTGGCCACAGCCGAGACCGCCTTTGCCCAAGCGCAGGCCAAGTTTACAGCCAGTTTGGACACGGAAATCGGGGCGTCCGGCGATCAGGCTTCTTTGGCCGGCCGTGCAGCGGCATTCGAAGCCAGCCTTGTCGCGGCGGCCAGTCGCCCTGATCAATCCACGCGGTTGGATGCAGCGGCCGACGCCGCACAGCACATCGCGAACAAGTTCAACAGCATAAGTGACCGTATACAAACCCTCAGAAGCACGGCTGATCTTGAAATTTCACAAGCGGTTAAAACCATAAACACCGGCTTGCAAAAAATGCAGGCCATGAATGAAAAAATCGTTGCGGCCCAAGCCCGTGGACAATCGGCTGTGGGCTTGATGGACCAACGGCAGGTTTTGGTTGATCAGCTGTCAGAATATTTGCCACTCCGTCAGGTGCCCCGCGACAATGGTGCAACGTCTCTGTTCACGGTTGGCGGGGTGACGCTACTGGATGGCCGAGCCGCACAGTTTGAGTTTTCAAACACTCAAGTGATCGCACCGCATATGACGCTGGAAAATGGGCTTTTGTCAGGTTTGTCGGTCAATGGTGCTCAAATCATACCGTCGGGCGCACGCAGTCCAATATCGGACGGTAAGCTTTCGGGCCTTTTTTCGGTGCGAGATCACCTGTCGGTTACGGCGCAAAGCCGTGTTGATGCGTTGGCCCGCAATTTGGTTGAACGGTTTCAATCCCCGACGCTGGACAGCACGCGCCCACCCGGTTCGGCAGGGCTATTTACGGATGATGGCGCAGTTTTCGATCCGATGAATGAGGTAGGGCTTTCAGCCCGACTTTCGCTGAGTGTGGCCGTCGACAAAGCTGAAGGTGGCCAGCCGCAACGGTTACGCGATGGATTGAACGCGATCGCATTTGGGCCTTCGGGAAATGCTGTTCTGTTACAACAACTGCAAAGCACAGTCAGCGACGTGACAGCGTTGACGTCATCTGACCTCCCACCGGTGGAGCGTTCTTTTTCGGGCCATTTGGCCAATCTGTCCTCTGTTATGGGACAAGAAAGGCTGACGTCGGATCAAACCCTTAGCTTTGCGCGCGCGAACGAATCCGAATTGATCGGGCAGGAGAAGGAAATGGGCGTCGATAGCGACGCCGAGATGCAAAACTTATTGGTGATCGAGCAGCTCTATGCCGCGAATGCGCGCATGATCCAAACACTTGATGACATGATGCAAACACTGCTGAGGATTTAATATGACGATTGGTCACACGATAGGCGATCTTGCGCAAACCTTTCTGTTGCGCGCCAGAAACACACAATTGCAAAGACAAAATCAAACACTGCTCCAAGAACTTTCATCAGGCCAGGCGGCTGATCCGGTCAAGCATTTGCGCGGTGACATGGGTCAGCTTTCAAATATCGACCGGGATCTGACTGTATTGGAAAGCCATCGCCAGTCTGCCACCGAGGCGCGATTTACCGCTATGGCCATGCAATCTGCCTTGGAGAGAGTGCAAGACATTGGCGAAGACTTGGTGAACTCAGCAATTTCCAGTACGACGCTGAAAAATGATTTTCACCTGTCTTTGTTGTCCGATCAAGCATCCCAAAGTCTCGAAGACATCGTATCGACTATGAATGCTCGCCCCGCTGGGCGCGCGATGTTTTCAGGCACACAGGTCGACAGTCCTGCTTTGGTTTCCGCAGAGGACATACGCGCAGTTGCCATGTCGGAGCTGGCCGGAGCTGCAACGGTGAATGATGTGTTCGATGCGCTGGACGTCTTCTTTGATGCCCCCGGAGGGACGTTTGAAACCAGCGTTTATCTTGGAAATGATACCGGATTGGCCCCCTTGCAGTTAAGCGAAGGAGAGGCTGTGCAACTTGATATAAGGGCTGACAATCCTGTCTCGCGCGAGATTTTGAAATATACTGCTGCCCTGTCCCTCGTCTCTGATCCGTCCTTGGGATTGAATAGCGATCAACGTCACGAGATGGCCAAACAGGCTGGCCTTAGATTGATGGACGCCCAAAGCGCCATGACCGACCTTCGCGCGGGGTTGGGATATGCCGAACACCGCATTGACCAAGCCGCAACGCGTGTGTCGTCCGAACTTGCCACGCTGGAACAGGCCCGCAATGATTTGTTATCGGTCGACCCGTTCCAGACGGCAACCGATCTTGAAACAACACAAAGTCAGATCGAAATGCTTTACACGCTCACAGCGCGCTCGGCGCGCCTGAATTTGGCGAGTTTCCTGTCATGATGGCGAGGGTTTTCGCATTCATTGCTGCCTTTGTGTTTGGTTTGGCGCCTGGCCTTGGTCAGGCCAGCCAAATTCGGATCAAGGACTTGGTCGAGTTTGACGGTGTCCGAGGCAATGATCTTGTCGGGTATGGATTGGTTGTGGGGCTGAATGGCACCGGCGATGGTATTCGGAATGCACCATTTACCGAGGATATCATGTCGAACATCCTTGAACGTCTTGGTGTGAACATAACCGGAGAACAGTTTAGACCAAAGAATGTCGCGGCCGTTTTCGTGACGGCAACACTTCCGCCCTTTGCCCGTGTTGGTGGACAAATTGACGTGACAGTTTCAGCGATCGGTGACGCCAGCAGCTTGCTGGGTGGCACGCTGATCATGACGCCGCTCAACGCAGCCGACGGGCAGATTTATGCCGTCGCCCAAGGCACGATCATCGCTGGCGGGGCTGCTGCTGAAGGGAATGCGGCTGTCGTTGTGCAAGGCGTTCCGACAGCCGGTACAATCCCCTCGGGCGCGCGGATCGAGCGCGAGATCGATTTCGATCTTGGAGCGCTTGATACGCTTCGGCTGGCTTTGCGTCAGCCCGATTTTACAACAGCCGGGCGAATAGAAAATGCGATCAATCGGCGCTTTGGTCGTAAAGTCGCGGTTATGCTGGATGCCGGCACAGTCCGTTTGAATATTGCTGGCACCGGGACACAGTCACCAGCGCATGCTTTGGGGCAGGTTGAAAATATTCTGATCCAGCCCGAGCGCAAAGCGCGCGTTGTTGTTGATCAGCGCTCAGGCACGATCGTGATGGGGGAAGATGTGCGGATTTCTCGGGTCGCGGTGTCGCAAGGTAACCTGACGATCAGAGTGCAAGAAGCGCCTCTTGTCGCGCAACCAAATCCTTTCGCTGAAGGTGAAACCGTTGTGGTTCCACGCACCGAGGCGGCTTTGGAGGAAGAAGATGGAATTGGTTTGGCCGAAGTCCCGGAAAGCGCTTCTTTGTCCCAAGTCATCGCGGGATTGAATGCCTTGGGTGTCGCCCCGCGAGACATGATCGATATTCTGAAAAGTATAAAGGCAGCAGGCGCTTTGCATGCTGAATTCATTGTTCGGTGATGGCGTAATGCAAATACCGTTGGCCGGCATGCGCGGCTTGGTCGCCGTTGTCTGGCAGGGTGCCAAGTATCACGCAGGAACCAGATAAGGTGCGAAATCTCTGGGTGGGTCAATCACCGAAACTATCTTAAGCTGGGCAATGGTTCGCCGCAGGGCGTTTTCCAGATGTGTTGAAAGCATGCCAGCCGCAGCCGGGATCGTGCCCGCACGCAAGAGATCAATGACCATGCAAAGTTCCATCAGTGATTGCCGATCCGGTGGTAGACCGATGGAGAAAAGAACGCTTTGCAGGGCCCAAAGCCCACTACGGTTGCCGCCGATGTAATGCGAGAGTTCGCGGTTGGGCGTGGACAGGATCGCAAGCTCAAGAAACCTATGATCAAGGTCGAACCACGTTTGAGCCGTGATTGGAAGGTCGCTTGGCAGGGCCCGAATGTCATTGGCCAGCACAGTCAGGGCCTCGCTGTCAGGTTTGGATGAACTTAACGCCGCGACCTCCAAGACCATACGCAGTTCAAACTTGTCCTTGATACGCTGTGCGGTCAAAGGCTCGACCACCCAGCGAGAAGTGGCACTTTTGTGCACCAGTCCGCGCTCTTGCAGGCGCGATAGCACATCGCGCACAACTGTCCGGCTAACGTCGAATTCTTGCGCGATCAGCGCCTCGACCACACGGTACCGGCCAAAAATCAAACAGCGGGAAAGCTCGTTTTCAACAGAATTTTGAATCCGCAACCAGTTCGGTTTGCCAACCGAGTCGTCCAACGCGTCAAGATCCAGATCAAGCGTCCGCAGGTCCAGCCGCAGGGGCGTCTCGTCATCGCCGGTGACTATGTACCCACGGCCTGAAAATTTCCGGATGAGACCTTCGTCTGACAGCAAAGAGAGGGCCCGTTTGATCGTGGCGCGCGACATAGACAGGCGTTCTGACAGGCCGCTTTCCTGCAGAATGACTCCGGGACGGAGCTTTCCATCGGCAATATTTGTACGCAACAGGTCGGCGGCGGCCTCGAAGAGTGTGGCGGGGTACGGATCGGACGCAGGGCCTGTTCTCGTCTTCTGAGACATTTTCTAAATCTCCCCAATCCGCAGACATTTGGAAGTATCTGCTATCTCAGTGTGATTGCCTCGGTTGCAAAGAGCGATTCTTCGTACGCAAAGATCACGATGAGCGCTGAGCTATTGTGAATTCATATTCCCGGCATATCGAAACCTTTATAGGGCGGGCGATTTTTTTGTGCAATTAACTTAAAATAACGCAAGTTTGACCAATTAATTTGCGCTTTGCATACATATATCATTTTCTTCTTGCGCGATCATAATAACGGTGTTTGTGTACAAAAAAACGATAATCTAGGGAGAACGGTGTGCTAAAGTTAGCTGGCGTGACCAGACGGTACGGGGATGTTTTGGCCCTTGATGGCCTTGATTTGACTGTACCCGATGACACCTACCTGTCGTTGCTCGGGGCGTCTGGATCCGGGAAAACCACGCTATTGCGTTTGATTGCGGGCTATGAAGAGCCAAACGAGGGCGAGGTTCTGTTGAATGGACAGCGTCTTGACGGCAAGCCGCCCCACCGTCGCGACATCGGCTTTGTGTTCCAGAATTTCGCGCTGTTTCCACACCTTTCGGTCGCAGATAATGTCGCTTTTGGTTTGCGATATCGCGAAGTCGGCAAGGTTGAGAGCGCAGCCGAGATCAAGGACCGTACACAAAGCGCACTCGAGCTTGTCGGCTTGGGTGACTTCGGACATCGCGGCGTGGGCGAGATTTCGGGCGGCCAGCGTCAGCGTGTTGCTTTGGCACGCACATTGGTTACCGAGCCGCAGATCGTGTTGCTGGATGAGCCACTCGGCGCTTTGGACGCCAACCTGCGAGCGCGCATGTGTGATGAGCTTAAGGCGATCCGGGAACGGCTGAAAGTCAGCTTTCTTCACGTCACAGGATCCGAGACTGAGGCGCTGACAATGGGTGACACTGTTGCGGTTTTGGCCGATGGCAAGATCGCGCAGATTGACGGGTCGCGCCGGTTGTTCACAGAGCCGCAAAATGCGGCTGCGGCACATCATCTGAACGCGTGGAATATTCTGCCCGGAATCGTGGAAGGTGGTGCCTTGCGGACATCCGTTGGACTTTTGCCGATTGCGGAAAACGTGGCCGACAATACGCCCGTTCAACTGGCCGTGCGCTTTGACAAGGTCGATGTGTGCGACCCGGCGGATGTCCCCGAGGCGCATGATCACTTTGAAGCGCTTTACGTAACCGGTGAGTTCAACGGCCCGACCACGCTGTCGTTTTTCCGGACGCCTGATGGCTCTCTTATTCAAGTGGTTGACCATCTGAGCAATCCGCGTCTGCCCAAGCTGCAAGAAGGACAGACTTACGCTCTCCATTTCCCGCCGCAAGCGGCTGTTCTGTTCAAGGGAGTCGCATGATGACCACGATGACAAACGACGTGCCCGCCAAACCAGCCGCTAGCCCCGCTGTTGAGCGAGAGGCCAAGGATCGTCGTCGCGCTTTGTTGCTACTGAGCCCGGGTGTTCTGTGGATGGTGCTGTTCATGCTGCTACCCCTTGGCATGGTGATCTATGTATCGTTCTGGACGCAGACCACGTTTGCGATTGAGCCGACACTGACCACTGACAGCTGGGAGCGGTTTTTAAGTTCGTCAACATATCTGACTGCGATCGGTACCACCCTCAAGGCGTGGCTTATCGTGCTGGTGGCGACAATTGTGATCGGGTATCCCGTAGCATTGTTCATTGGCTTGTTCGTCAAGAGTCAGACGCTTCAGACTGCGCTTCTGGTGGCGTGCGTGATCCCCTTCTGGACGTCATTTCTGATCCGGGTAATTGCCTGGCGTCCGATGCTTGGCACCGAGGGGGCGATCAACAATATTTTGATGGAACTCGGGTTGGTTTCGGAACCGCTGACGTTTTTGTTGTTCTCTGAATTTTCGGTCTATGTCGGCATGACGCAGATTTACTGCGTGTTCATGGTTGGGCCGATCACGTTCATGATCGCGCGCATCGACGCATCAGTGATCGAGGCCGCCCGCGACCTTGGCGCATCGTTCAGCACAATCTTTTTCCGCATCGTTCTACCGCTGTCGATGCCTGGAGTTGTCGTCGGCACAATCTTTGTTTCGGTGATGGTCTTGGGTGAATTTGCCACTGCGGCGTCGCTGTCCGGGCGCAAGGTTAACCTGCTCGGCAACATCATCGTGAGCCAAGTTGGATCCCTTAAATGGGCCTTCGCCGCTGTCGCCGGGGTTGTGCTGACTATCATCATTTCAACTGTCATTACCCTTGCGCTGCGGGTCGTTGACCTTCGGAAGGAGATGTAACCATGGAAGTCCGTTTGCTACGGCCCGCGCTTGCAATCTATGCCGGCATATTCCTGCTGTTTCTTTATGGTCCAATGATCGTCCTGGCGATCCTGAGCTTTCAAAGCCAAGGGGGCGGACCGCAGTTCCCGATCCAAGAGTGGTCAACCTACTGGTACAGGCATCTGTTGGGCCTGACGGAAACGTCGCGTGTCTCGCAATTGCCCGTGGGTGACAGTCTGATCCGCTCGCTGGTGCTGGCCTTCATGACCACCGTGGTGTCGGTCACGCTTGGCACCATGAGCGCCGAAGCCTTCCGGACCCGTTTCAAGGGATCGGGACCAGTCTTTTACCTGATCATTCTTGGCATGATGGTGCCAGGTGTTCTGGTTGGTCTTGGCGTCGCTCTTTTGGCCAACTTCCTCGACATTGGTCGGGCTTGGTGGAGCACCTCTTTTGTCCTTCACGTGGTTTACACGTTCCCCTTTGCGTTTCTGGTCATGCTGGCCATCTTCAACCGGTTTGACAGGTCAGTCGAAGAGGCGTCGCTATCGTTGGGTGTTAGCCCCGCGCAGACGTTTCGGCGGGTGACGTTTCCGCTGATCTTTCCGGGAGTTCTGTCCGCGATGCTGTTCAGCTTTACGCTAAGCTATGACGAGTTTTCGCGGACCCTGTTCACGTCCGGTGGCGATCTGACCCTGCCACTGTCGATTTATGGGACATTCTCGGTCGAGATTTATCCGAATGTCTTTGCTTTTGGTGTTCTGACCACACTGTTCAGCTTTACCCTTCTGGCGATCTATGGGGTTCTGATGAAGCGGTTCACCGCACGCTCGAAAAGCCGCTTTGGTGGCCAAGAGGACGCGCAATGATCGCGCTCGTTACAGGCGCAGGCTCGGGGATCGGTGCGGCTATTGCTGAGCGTCTGGGTCGTGATGGACACAGAGTGGCCGTTAACGACCTACACTTGGATGCGGCTGAAAAGGTGGCCGAGGGTATCCGGGCCGCTGGGGGCGATGCGCGAGCGTATGCCGCAGATGTCAGCGATGAGGCCGCCGTCAGCGCAATGATGGCAAACCTGCGTGCTGAAATGGGCGTACCGGAAATCTTGGTGAACAACGCGGGTTTCGGACATCAGGCCCCTTTCCCCGAGATCGAGCCTGCCGATTTTGATCGTATCTTTGCCGTGCATGTGCGGGGCACTTACCTGATGATCCGCGCCTGCCTACCGACGATGCTTGCGGCGGGGCAGGGCAATATCGTCAACATCGCTTCACAGCTTGGGCAGATCGGCGGCGTCGAGCTGGCGCATTATGCCGGGGCCAAGGCCGCCGTCATCGGGCTTACCAAATCTTTGGCGCGCGAAGTTTCTGCCAAGGGGGTTCGCGTCAACGCCGTTGCCCCCGGGCCAGTCAATACACCTTTGGTGGCTGCACTTTCCGACGATTGGAAAGCGGCAAAGCGTGCCGAACTGCCGCTTGGCCGCTTTGGAGAGCCGGCCGAGATCGGTGGCGTAGTGTCGTTTCTTTGTTCGGACGATGCGGCGCTGTTCGTGGGGCAGACACTTGGGCCGAATTCCGGGGATGTGATGCTTTGAGGGACAAAATGGATAAAAGAGTTGTGATCATAACCGGCGCTGGCATTGGCATCGGGCGGGCAACGGCGATGCGGTTTGCTGATCAGGGTGACCATGTCATTGTAACTGATGTGCTTGCTGATGAGGCCAATGCGACCGTCGAGGATATCGCAAAAGCTGGGGGTAGTGCGGAATACCTGCCGCTTGATGTGCGTGACACGTCGGCGGCTGATGCCTTGGTTGCCGATGTGGCCCAACGGCATGGCCGCATTGACGTGATCGTCGCCAATGCCGGAATCGCGCATCGCGTGCCGATTGCCGAGATGACCGATGAGAAATGGGATACGACCTTTGACATTGATCTGAAGGGTATGCTGCGGGTTATCCGCCCGGCGCTGCCGGTCATGACCCAAGGCGGCGCGATCGTCTGTCTAAGCTCGATCATGGGCGTTGCATATGGTTGGGACGAACATGTGCATTACTCTTCGGCCAAGGCCGGGGTCGTCGGGTTGGTACGTGGCCTTGCTGTGGAAATCGCAAAACGCGGGATCCGCGTGAACGGCGTGGCGCCGGGGTATATCCGCACCGCGCAGCTTCTAAGCGAAAAGAACAGCCTTGGACCAAAGGCTGAAGAAATCGCTTCGCCCTACATTCCGATGAGCCGTTTGGGCGAACCGGACGAGATCGCCAGCGTCATTGGCTTTCTGGCATCCACCGACGCCTCCTACCTTACCGGGCAGGTGGTGACGGTCGATGGTGGCCTTTTACCGGGCCGCTACTGAAGTCCTAAAACCAATCAGAAACAGGGAAATTGACTATGACAAAAACAAACCGTCGAAACTTCATGAAGGGCAGCGCCGCACTTGGTGCCGCCGCACTTGGCACCGGGATGCATCCGTGGACCAGCTGGGCCTACGCACAGGACTTGGGCGGGCAGTCACTGCGCTCGACCGGCCTGTCGACCACTGTGCAGGACCGGATTTTGGAGATGTTCCAAGCACAAAGCGGCGTCGGCTCGGTATCGGGTACGCCGGCGACTTTTCCGGATTCTCAAACAAGAATCCTGTCGGGGTCGTCTGATTTCGATACTTGGGAAATCATTGCGGAACGTCTGCCAGCCCTGATTGCGACCGATAACGTGGAAACCATTCCGGTAACAGAGGTTCCCAACTGGGCAAACATCCGCGACACCTTCACCAAGCCCGACCCCAAGTGGGAAACACGATCGCAAATCGTTGGCCAAATCTGGGCAGACGATGCGCAGACGCAGCTTTATATGGTGCCTGCGGTCTACAATTACGACTCGATCGGCTATAATCCCGAGGTGCTGTCGGATGAAGAGGCCAACACATGGACCGCGATCTTTGATGAAAAGTGGCGCGGTCGGTCGGGTCTGAACGTTGATCCGTTGATCGCGTTTGGTCAGGCCATTCTTGCCATGAACACATGGGGCATGCTGGATGTTGCAAATCCCGGCAATCCATCGGTCGAAGAAATCGACGAGGCCACGAAATTCCTGATTGCGAAAAAGAAAGAAGGCCAGTTCCGCGCCCTTTGGGGTGATTTCGGGGAACTGGTGAACCTTATGGCGTCAGGCGAGATGGTGGTCTGCGACGCATGGCAGCCCGCTGTTATGGCCGTCAAAGCGCAGGGCAAGCCCGCGAAATACGCGCGGCCCAAAGAAGGGTACCGCGCTTGGTCAATCGGGCCGTCGATGCTCAAAGGCACGCCAAACCGCGAGGCAGTGATTGCTTATGCAAACTTCTGGCTGTCTGGCGAGCCCGGCATCACCGTCACCGAGCAGGGTTACTATTCGCCTTCGACCAATATCCAAGCAGCGATGGATCCCAAGAAATACGCCTTCTGGTACGAGGGTCAGCCTTGGGAAGGCGAGCCCGAGCGTGGCATCATGCCGGGCGATTTGCGCGATGGCGGTTCGCTTGAAGAGCGTGCTTCGAACGTTGCCTACTGGCACCAGTGGCCGGATGAGTATGACCACCTGATCCAGCGCTGGGATGAGTTCCTGAACGCCTAATTGACGGTAGGGGCGCGCAGCCAAACTTTGCGCGCCCCTCGCATGATTTTCAACTTCCGAGGCAAGGTACATATGACCCACGATCTGGAACTAATATCGGTCGGCAAGACCTATCCTGACGGTACCGTTGCGGTATCGGACTTCGACCTCCAAGTCGAAAAGGGAGAATTCGTGGCCTTCCTCGGGCCGTCTGGCTGCGGCAAATCAACGACGCTGCGAATGATTGCCGGATTTGAGGACATCACGAACGGTGACATCTTGATCAAGGGCAAGAACGTCTCGGATACGCCACCCGAGAAACGGCCAACGTCGATGATTTTTCAGAACTACGCGCTGTTTCCGCATATGACCGTGAGGCAAAACATCGCCTTCGGCTTGGATGTGAAGAAGATGCCGAAGACTGAAAAGGACAACAAGGTTGACCGCATACTTGATATGCTGGACCTGAACGAATTTGCAGATCGCAAGGCTGATCGGTTGTCCGGCGGCCAAAAACAGCGGATTGCGCTGGCCCGTGGACTGATTGTCGAGCCGGAAATTCTGCTGCTGGACGAGCCGTTGGGCGCGCTTGACGCCAGCTTGCGCCGGATCATCCAGAATGAACTCAAGCTTCTGCAGCGCGATCTTGGGATCACCTTTGTTTTCGTCACCCACGCGCAGTCCGAGGCGCTGGGTCTTTCGGATCGGGTCGTCGTCATGTCAAACGGTGTTGTTGAGCAGATATCGGACCCGAAAGAGCTTTATACCCGCCCCTCAACACCCTTTGTGGCCGAGTTCATCGGCTCGAACACGATCATCAAGGGCAAGCCCGGCAAGTCGTTGGATGGCGGGTTACAGCAAATCGAAACACCTTATGGTCTCATCTCTGGTGTGGGTACGACCGGTGCCAACACTGCTGTCATACCCGCCGAGTCTTTCCGTCTGAGCCTGCGCAACACGCCGGGCGAAATTGCGCTTGAGGGCACGGTGACCGCTAAACAGCTTGTCGGATCGGTTGGATACCTCCGTGTAAAGCTGAACGATGGTCGACAAATCGAGGTTGAAAGTTACGCAGGCTCGCCAGAGGCAACCAGTCTTTCGTCTGGTGCGTCTGTGACCCTCGGCGTCGATCCCACCTCTGTCACGCTGATACATCAGTGAAATAAAAAGAAGGAGACTAACTATGGCTAAAGATATTCAGGTCGGCTTCGGCATCGACGTCGACGCGGTTGCGGGCTGGCTTGGCTCATACGGTGGCGAAGACAGCCCCGACGACATCTCGCGCGGCATGTTTGCCGGTGAAGTCGGCTCGCCCCGCCTGCTTGATCTTTTCGATCAACAGGGATTGACGACGACCTGGTTCATTCCGGGCCATTCGGCCGAGACTTTCCCGGACCAAATGCGTGACGTAGCCAAGCGCGGCCACGAGATTGGCATACACGGCTATAGCCACGAGAACCCGATTGCCATGACGCCCGAGCAAGAAGAGGCGGTGTTGGACAAGGGGATCGAACTGATCACCGAGATTTCCGGCAAGCGGCCTACCGGCTATGTTGCCCCGTGGTGGGAATTTTCGAACGTCACCAACGAGTTGCTGTTGAAGAAGGGCATCAAGTACGATCACTCGTTGATGCACAATGATTTCACGCCTTACAGGGTGCGCGTGGGCGACACCTGGACCAAGATCGACTATTCTGCAAAGCCCGAGGAATGGATGAAACCCTTGGTGCGTGGTGAAGAGACCGATCTAATCGAGATTCCTGCGAACTGGTATCTCGACGATCTGCCGCCGATGATGTTCATCAAGAAATCGCCCAACAGCCATGGTTTCGTGAACCCACGCGACATTGAACAAATGTGGCGCGATCAGTTTGACTGGGTGTATCGGAATATGGATTACGCAGTGTTCCCGATTACAATTCACCCGGATGTCTCGGGCCGCCCACAGGTTTTGATGATGCTGGAACGGCTGATTGAGCATATGAAATCGCATGAAGGCGTGCGGTTCCTGACCATGAATGAGATGGCAGACGATTACGATAAACGGTTCCCGCGTGCTTGATCTTGTGCGAAAAACTTTTGGCCGTCCCCAAACCGGGGGCGGCCTGTGCGATGAAAGGACATGAGGTAACATGTGTTCGCTATGTGGAATTTTAGGGTGTGACGATCATTGGACCCATTCGGTCGACCGGCCCGGTGTGTTCACTCGTAACACGGATCGACATTCGCGGCGCACGGAAGGGGCCCGGCGCGTAGCGGCCGCCAATCGGGTGCTTTCTTTCCGGCGGATCAAGCTGGCCGAGTGGCAAGGCACGTCCTTTGTGGTTTCGAACGCGACCGGAGCCTCGTCCGTGTTCGAATCCTTCTCTCATCTCTGGCCAGAGGCCGAGGCCCTTGCCGGGCGTGAGATCGACCCTCTGGACGATGCGGTTATCGACTGGGTCAAAGAGCAATGATCGGTGTAACGCTGCTGACTGGTTTTCTTGGGTCGGGCAAAACCACCTTGCTTCAACGTCTGCTGACCGATCCGGCAATGGCCAATGCGGCCGTTTTGATCAACGAATTCGGCGAAGTCGGTCTGGACCATCACCTGCTTGACCGGATTGACGACAACGTCGTGCTGATGAAATCCGGCTGCATCTGTTGCACTGTGCGTGGAGAAGTTGCTGACGCGCTGATGAACCTCAACAGCCTGCGCACGCGTGGCGAAATCGACTTTGACCGTGTTGTGATTGAAACGACCGGTCTTGCCGATCCCTATCCTGTGCTTCAGACTCTGCGCGCGCATCCGGTTTTGCGAAGCCACTTTGAAAATGCAGGTGTGCTGACGACTGTAGACGCGGTGAACGCGGCCCGTCAGGTCGAGCATCGGGCCGAGGCCGTGCGCCAGATCGCAGCCGCTGATAGACTCGTACTTACCAAGACTGATCTTGCTCAGGATGAAGACGTTTCTGCCCTTCGTTCTACTCTGGCGCGCATTAATCCGGCGGCTCCTGTGGTGACCGGAGCGGACGATACCAACACCATCATTGCCCGACTTGATCCAGCGTTGCCGCCGGTGCCGGACACGCAGGACGTCGAAACCCATCACCATCATCACCACGACGTCAATGAAGATCTGGGCGTCGTGACATTCTCGCTGACCATCGAAGAAAGTGTGGACTGGACCGATTTCGGCATCTGGCTGACGCTACTTCTTCATCGCTACGGTGATCGGATATTTCGGTTCAAGGGTATTCTTGCCATTGCGGGTGAGGACCGTCCCGTGGCGGTGCATGGTGTGCAACATCTGGTCCATGCGCCGGCCCACATGACACACTGGCCCAATGGGCCGCGCGTGTCGCGAGCGGTGTTTATTCTTGAAGGGATTGAGCCCGAGCGTATCCGCCGGTCATTTTACGCTTTCATGGGTTTGAAAGACACGAAAGCTGTTGCCTGATGGAACCGCTGCGTATTCTTTGTACCGAAATCCTGCCTTGGAGGCTGCTCAAGGAGCGCGCTGAGGCAGATTTGGGCTTTCCCGTTGAATTCATGGAACAGGATTTCATCACGGCGCAACGTACCGCAGCCATGGAACCCGACAGCTATGATGTTTATGATCAGTGCTTTCACAATCTTGATATCGTCTGGCATTGGCGCGCAATCCAACCCATCGAAACCGACCGCATCGAGGCATGGGACGAGATGACGGACCTTGCCCGCTCAGTCGGTGCCGGCGGAAATGGGCGTGGTTTAGGCGATGCCCCGGCGACACGATTATACGTCCAGCCAGATGCAACGCTGTCTGCCACGCCGAGGCCGCGGATTTCCATGTTGCCCACGGTCTACAACTTTGACAGTTTTGCAATCAATCAATCGGCTTCGACGCTGGATGTGGATCACGATGTGGTCAGCTGGTCTGAACTGTTGGATCAGCGTTGGCATGGGCGGGTCGCGCTGGTGGATGAGCCCGCGATCGGAGCCTTTGATTTGACAATGGCTCTGGTCGCCGCAGGGCGCATGGAGGTTGAGAATATAGGCAACATGACTGTTGCCGAAATAGATGAGATGCATCGCCACGCGGTTGATCTGGTCAATTCAGGGCATCTGGCCCCCTTCTGGCGCCGCGCGTCCGAACCGGTTGAGCGCTTCGCTAACGGCGAGCTTACCATTTCCTCGATCTGGTCACCGTCTGTCGTCCGGATGAAGGCGCGTGGTATCAGGGCGCGGCAGGCGTCGCCGTCTGAGGGCTATCGCGCTTGGCATGGGGGCCTGTGCCTTGCCAATCACCTTGAGGGTCAAAGGTTGGACATGGCCTATGCGTGGTTCAATTGGTTTCTCGACGGCTGGGCCGGGGCCTGCATGGCGCGGCAAGGCTATTACATGTCCGTGCCAGACCGTGTGCGTGGATATCTGAGCCCCGAAGAATGGGACTACTGGTACGAGGGAAAGCCCGCAGCCTGTGATTTGCCTGACCCCGACGGGCACTTGGCAATCCGTTCTGGCGAAGTTCGGTCTGGTGGGTCGTATCTTGTACGCTCGAACCACATCGCGGTCTGGAACAGCACGATGGATGAACACAACTTTCTTGTAAGACGCTGGAACGAGATCATTGAACTGGCGGCAAACCGCCGCCGCCGCCGCCGCGCAAGCTGAGCGTCATGGTGGTGCTACCCGGAGGATGCCATGAAGCGCGTGACACTGATTGCCACCGGAGGCACCATTGCATCCACCGCCGATAGCGCTGGCGGTCCGGTCAATGCTGGGCTTGCGGGTGCGCTGCTTCTGGACACTCTGCATGAACAACCCGCAGACATTTGCGTGACAGTCGAGGATTTCCAGGCGGTGGGTAGCTATGCCCTTGATCTGGAAACGATTCACCGCCTTTGCGGTCGTATTGATGCCTGTCTCGCAGATGACACTGTTGATGGCGTGGTGGTCACCCACGGAACCGACACGATGGAAGAAAGTGCTTTTCTGGCTGATCTTCTGGTCAGGTCAGACAAGCCGGTGGTGTTTACCGGCGCCCAACGCCATGCCGGGGCGCCCGATACGGACGGGCCGCGCAACATCGCCGACGCCATCCGATGCGCTGCATGTGACGGGTTGAAGGGGCAGGGTGCCGTTGTGCTGTTTGAAGGTGACATTCACGCCGCGCGAGATGTGACCAAGGCACATACGTCGCGCGTTGATACTTTTCGGTCGATTGGATTAGGCAAGCTTGGCGAGGTGGATGCCGGATCGGTGTATCTGTATCGCCGTGTTGCCGCACGACAGACGGTCGTTGCGCCGCGGCTGGACCCAAATGTGGAGTTGATGTTGCTGGGGCTTGGCAGCACGCCGGCCTTCTTGGACTACTGCGCGTCGGTGGGTTCGTCCGGCCTTGTTTTGGCCGCGTTCGGCAGGGGCAATTCCCCGCGTGGATTTGCCGACAGGATTGCGCGGCTGACGGCAGACAGAATTCCGGTCGTGATCGCCTCGCGGTGTTCCGAAGGGCGCACACTGCCCGTATATGGCAAAGATTCAGGCGGTCGCACACTTGAGGACGCAGGCGTTATATTTGCAGGAAGTCTCTCAGCCATCAAGGCACGGTTGCTGCTGACTGCGTTACTGGGCGCGGGCGCAGACGATCACACCATTCGGTCCGTATTCGCAGACATGACAGGGCCTGTTTGATGGTGCGACCGGCACCCAAAACACGCAATGATCCGGAAGCGGAATTTTCGCGATGCTTGCCGGCAGGTGGCCCAAGACAAGACTTTATGCGTAAATCACCAAGAACCGGCAACGTGTTGTGGCAGTATGGCAAGACAAATGAGGTGTCGACACAGGACGGTATAGGCACAAGAGAAAGCAAATGATCATAAACCGTGAACACTCCATAGCCCCCAAGGGCGGTGACAAATGGCAACAGGTCGTATCGGAAGCCTATTTTCCGCTCGACACTGAATGCCGGAACCGTACCGATTTTTTCGGTGATATGGATCGGTGGTCGTTGGGGGTTGTTGGGCTGTCTCGGATACGTTGTGACGGAATTCTATATCGCCGCCAGCGCCGCCATTTCCTGAATGAGACCGAAAGCTCGCTTTTGATTGCGATACCGGAAAACGAAGAAGTGCAGTTCTCGCAAAATCAGCGCCGCACATCTTGCAAGCCCGGCGGATTTCTTGTCGAGCGCAGCGACGCGCCCTACGAATACTGGCACACGCGCCGCAATGTCCAATGGGTCCTCAAGGTGCCTTCGGCCAGTGTGCGGGCTCGGGTTGGACCATCAGAGCGTTTGGGTGGACTGACGTTTGAGGCCAGCACGGGTGTTGCCAGCTTTTTCCTGAGCAGTCTGCGCACTGCCGTGGCGCATATTCAGCAACTTGATGAACCTGCACGCGAAGCCGCCGGGAGCCATTTGCTTGATTTGCTGTGTCTGGCTATTCGGAACGACAACAGGGTGCTTGACAGTAACACCTCGTCTATTCGAGCCGCTCATCTTTATAGGGCCGAGCAGTTCATTCGTGAGCACCTCAAGTCGCCTGACCTGTCACCTAGAATGGTGGCGGAGGCCTGTGGGATATCACTACGCTATCTTCAGCAACTGTTTTCCGAGGCGGATCAGCCGGTCAATGGGTATATCCGTGATCGCCGCCTAATCCGCTGTTCCGAAGACCTGCGTGCGACAGGACAAAGTGCCAGTGTCGCCGAGATTGCCTATCGCTGGGGATTTGCTGATCAGTCTCAGTTTTCCAAACACTACAAAGCAAAATTTGGCTGCACCCCGACCGAGACACGCAAGGAGGCGGGCCGCTTCCGCAGCACGATGTAACCGCTCAGGGTGTGGGGACGTCCCAACACCCCGTAGACGACACAGTACACCAGAGTTCCAAAATCCTGCCGAAGGCTTCCTTCGGCGAACGGGCAGGGCATGCCCTGTCTAATTGTGAGGAGAAAACATGGCCAATACCAGAGTCGCCGTCGATGTTGGTGGCACCTTCACCGATGTCTGCATCATGGATGAGACTACAGGTCAAATCCGCATCGAAAAGACCGCCTCGACCCCAGATGATCCGATGCGCGCGATCATGAACGGAATCGAGCAGGGAGAAATTCACCTGTCGGATGTGTCCATGTTTTCGCATGGGACGACAGTTGCGACAAACGCGCTGATCACCCGAAATCTGCCAAGGGCTGCGATGATCTGTACCGAAGGGTTTCGCGACGTGGTCGAGATCCGTCGCGCCAACAAGGAGGATCTTTGGGACACCTATAAGGATGTGGCCAAGCCATATATCCCGCGTCGTGATCGCCTGACTGTACGTGAGCGCGTGGATGCTGAAGGCCACGTCTTGACCGACCTGAATGAGCAAGACGCCTACCGGGTGGCCGAGATTTTGAAAAAGCGCGGCGTAGCGGCGATCGCGGTTTGCTTCATGAACTCTTATGTGAATGGCACCAATGAACAGCGCATGCGGGACATCCTCAAAGAGGTCATGCCCGATGTTCCGGTGTCGATTTCATCACAGATCATGCCCGAAATTTTTGAACACGAAAGGTTCTCAACCACGATGGCCAATGCCGTTGTGTCGCCTGTCGTGGTGGATTACGTGGGCCGGCTGGCGGACAAGCTGGCCGATGGTGGCTACCAGCGCGAACTTTTGTTGCTGCATACCGGTGGCGGGGTGATGACAACAAAGGCCGTGCGCGATTTCGCGGCGCGTCTTGCCGGTTCGGGTATCGCCGCGGGCGCGATCGCAAGCCGTTTCATCGGTAATCTCTGCGGCTATCCCAACACTATCGGTTTTGACATGGGGGGCACATCGACAGACGTTTCGGTGTCCTATCAAGGCGAGCCACGGATCACTAAGGACTGGTATATCGAGTATGGCTTTCCGATCCGGTTCCCGTCGATCGAAGTTCTGACCATTGGGGCCGGTGGCGGATCTCTGGCTTGGAAAGACGAGGGTGGGTCTTTGCGCAACGGGCCACAGTCGGCGGGCGCCGATCCGGGGCCTGCGTGCTACAAGAACGGCAACGAAATCGCGACAAACACGGATGCCAACGTCGTTCTGGGCCGTTTGGGCACATCATTGGCGGGTGGTAAGATCACCCTTGACCCGGCATTGGCCGAAGATGCTGTTCGCCGCTCGGTGGCGGAGCCTTTCGATATGGAATTGCACGAGGCCGCCGAAGCTATCGTGCGTGTGGCCAACGCCAACATGGGTAACGCCGTTCGGCTTTTATCGATTTCGCGCGGTTACGACCCGCGTGATTTTGCCCTTTGCGCCTTTGGCGGGGCAGGGGCCCTGCACGGTGCCGCAGTTGCCCGTGAGCTGTCCATTCCAACTGTGATCGTTCCAGCAAATCCCGGCGTAACGTCTGCCTTGGGCTGTCTTCTGGTCGATATTCAGCATGATTTTTCCGATAGCTTCATGCGGGCGGCAGAAGATACCGACCCTGCCGAGATTGAAAGTGCGTTCCAGCGGATTGAAGACGAGGCGCGCGCCCAACTCACGCGTGAGGGCGTAGAGGCCAAAGACATGATGCTGCAGCGCACGGTCGAGATGATGTATCAAGGCCAGTGGCGGTCGCTAGAAGTTTCGGTTCCGTCCAAGATAGTCAGCACTGCCGATCTGATCGAGGCGTTCCACGAAGAGCACGCCCGCGAATACAGCTATTCGCGCCGGGATGCGCCGGTTTCGCTGTTCCGTGTCGCCGTCAAGGCGATCGGGATCGTACCAAAGGCTGAGCCTGCCAAGACAGAGGTCAACACCTACGCGCCTGAGGTATTGAGCCGTCGCAAGGTCTGGTTCGACGGCAAGGCGCATGACACCGCAATCTATGAGCGTGAGACTTTGACCGCAGGCGCCACGTTCACTGGCCCGGCTATTGTGGAGCAATTCGATTCAACCACCGTGGTGCCGCCCGGCATGAAGGCCGAAGTGGACGCTTACATGAACATCCGCATTCACACGAAGGTATGACCCATGACACAGACGACCAGTGACCAGCTAGACCCGGTGACATTCGAAGTTCTGAAAAACTCGTTCATCACCGCAGTCGATCAGATGGCCGAACAAATGCTGCGCACCTGCTATTCGTTCGTGATTTACAATCGTGACTTCTCAAATGGCTTGCATGACGCCGAGGGTAATTCGGTGGCGCAGGGCAATCAGGACATCGCCGTGCATGTCGGAACTTTGCATTTTACCTGCAAGGATGTGATCCGCGTCTTTGGCGGCGAGATGATGCCCGGCGATGTCTATGCGATCAACGATCCCTATGCGGGCGGCACCCACTTCAGCGATGTGCGGCTCGTGCGGCCAATCTTTGACGATGACACGTTGATCGGATTTTCGCAGTCCAACGGTCACTGGTCTGATCTGGGCGGCTCGGTGCCTGGATCTTTCGATGTCAGTGCACGCGACATGTTCCGCGAGGCGGTGCGCATTACCCCTGTGCGCCTGTTCCGTGCAGGTGAGTTCTGTCACGATGTTGCGGGCATGATCGCCGCCAATACGCGTGATCCCGCATCGATCATCGGTGACATTCACTCGCAAGCGCAGGCCACGCAGGTGTCCGAGCGTGAAGTTCTCCGGCTGGTCGAAAAATATGGCCGGGATCAGGTGCTTCAGGGCATGAGGGAGGTGCAGGATTATGTAGAACGTTCGGTGCGTCAGCGCATCGCCGCTTTGCCCGATGGGACATGGGAAACGGTTGATTATATCGACCGGGACCCGGGGCAAGGGGAGGGGATGATCCCGATCCACATCAAGATGACGATCAAGGGTGACCGCATCCATTATGATTTCAGCGGTAGCCACCCAACTATAGCGTCGATCTACAATTCTGCCCCCGGCGCAACCTTCTCGGCTGTGGTAGCAGGGATGAAGACCTTCTTTCCCGATCTGCCGCTGAACAGCGGCTTTTACCGCATGATCGATATTTCTGCGCCTGAAAACAGTGTTGTCAGCGCCCAATGGCCGGTGGCTGTGACCGGATTCTTGATGCCATTCGAGAAAATCATGAATGCGATTTTCGAAATGTGGTCAAAGATCATGCCCGAACGCGCCATCGCCTGTGCCTTCAACCTTGAATACCTGTTGGCGGGCGGTCGCGATCTGCGCACACCGGAAAAGCCGATGTTCATGTTCTATGAATGGCTGCCCGGTGGCTGGGGTGGGCGTAACGGCAAGGATGGCAGTGACGTCACAACGGCCTGTTTCGGCACTGGCCTGATGTCGCAACCGAATGAAGGCAACGAGCGCGTTAATCCGACCCGGACGACTGAATTCCAGATCCTGCGCGACAGTGCTGGACCGGGCAAATGGCGCGGGGGTGCAGGCGTACAGAAAACCTCGATCCTGTTGGAAAGCGAAAATGCCGTGATGTCTTACATCTGCGACCGCGAACGTGCCGTTGTCTGGGGGATCGAGGGTGGGTTGCCATCTATGCCCCATGGCTTGACGATCCGGCGCAGCGGCGAGACCGAGGCCAAATGGCTTGGGTCGGTGTTTTCGGATTATCCGGTTAATACCGGTGATGAGTTTGCGCGGCCCACGGCAGGCGGCGGTGGCTTTGGTGACCCATTGGAGCGAGACATCGAAAAAGTGCGCGAAGATGTCATCGACGACTACGTGTCGATTGAACGCGCAGCGCGCGATTACGGTGTTGTGATCAAAGAAGTTGATGCCGATCTTTGCGAGTACGAGATCGACGTCAAAGCCACCGAAAAATTGCGCGCTGAAATCCGCGCAGAGCGGGTCAACTGGGCCCGCATGGATCCGCAGAAGGTTGCGGAGCTTTATAAATCCGGTGATATCGACTCGCTGGATGCTGTGCGTCGATATGGGGTTATCCTTGAGTGGGAAACGGGTGAATTGCTCCCCAAGACAACGGCTCAATTTCGCGAAACCTTTGAGCGTCGGAGCATCTCACACTGGGCCTGAAACAATCCTGTGGGATGCGCCTAAACCCCAAGGGGCCGTCCAATAGGGCGGCCCCTTTGCTGAGCCCTGAGGGAATTTTCAAACCTCGTCGCCCAAATGCATGAAGTCTCGAAATGCAGACACCGCGCTGGCAAGCGGTACATTGGCGGGCCATGCCAGCCCCACATCCATTGATGGCACCCGATCTGCCAGAGGGATGACCTCGACCCGTTGACCGTCCAGCGACCATGGCCGATAAACCATGTCGGATAGGATCGTTACCCCCATACCACCTGCCACGAATGACCGGACGGCTTCGACGGATGAGGTGCGCAGGATCGTATTGGGCCGGTATGCTGTCTGATTCCAATAGCGCTGGGCGGTATTGCTGGCCTCATCCACGGTCAGCATGATGTAGGGTTCGCGTGCGACATCGGCCAGTGTGACACTGGGCTGTGTCAACAATGGATGCCGCGACGCCAGCCAGAGCCGTCGTCGGGATTGTATCAGTGTTTCGAACTCTAGTCCCTCTTGATCGGCGATGTTGGATGTCAACATCACTGCCAGATCAAAGTTACCGGACAACAAACCATCTTCGATCCGGGCGCGCGGGGCCTCTGTTATGTCTATTTCTACACCCGGGAATGCGCGTTGAAAGCGTTCGATATAGGGTGGGATAAAATATCCGGCGACGGTGTAGGTGATGGCCAGGCGTAGGCGGCCCTTGACATCATCGCGCTTGCGCCCGGGCGAACGTACGGCCTCTTCCACCACCGACATCACACGAAGGGCGTGGTCGTGAAAGATATTCCCCTCATATGTCAGAGTCACACCGTTGCCGTGTCGCACGAAAAGTGTCACGCCGATGATGTCTTCAAGTTGTTTGACGGCGTTGGTTAGTGCAGACTGTGAGACGTTGAGTTGCCGTGCCGCGCGCGACACCTGACCCGCGTTCGCCACCGCCGTGAAGTACCGTATCTGCCGGAGTGATGGTTCTTTCACTTTTTCGATATCTTATTTCTGATTTACGAATTTGATATTTCTAACGGTACAAATTGTCTTGATGCGTTGCAAGCTTCCTAAATTATAGAGCAGGTGATGCAAGTTATTGATATTGGTTGCAAAACAAACATCTGGCTTGGTGTCAGAAAGGCGCCCCGTCCCGACAGGGCACGGCGTGTGTTTCTGCGCCATCAAAAAAAGAGATAAATTAAAGCAGTTATTCATATTTTACAACCTAGCAAGCTTCCGGCTAAAGTTTTTGAAAGTCGGTCAGTGTCGTCGGAAAGAGACTGTCATGGGATCAGATGTTTGTGATGTTCAGACAGTAAGCTGAAGTGTCTGTTGCGCTGTCGCGGAGAGAGAAACGGCGCAGTCTGAACAATGCGCCGTGGCGCTGTCCGGTTCGACATGATCCCCGACCTTTTGGTCGAGGATCTTGGAGAGTTTCATAGTTCAAAGGAGGACAGCCCATGCGGGCGGATATTAACTGTGACATGGGCGAAAGCTTTGGTTTGTATCGGATCGGCAATGATGAAGGCATCATGCCGTACGTCACACAGGCTAATGTCGCCTGTGGGTTCCACGCTTCAGATCCCAACCACATGCGAAACACCGTCGTCTTGGCAAAAAATCACGGGGTGAAGGTGGGCGCGCATGTCTCATTACCTGATTTGCCGGGGTTCGGTCGCCGCGAGATGAAGATCGACCGCGAGGAAATGGCCAACATCATCCTGTATCAGATTGGGTCTCTCAGTGCGTTTTTGAAGCAGGAGGATATGCCCCTGAGCCATATCAAACCGCATGGTGCGCTGTATGGAATGGCGGCCCGTGAACGTCATATTGCCGAAGCGATTGCCGATGCGGCGCTGGTTTACAACGTGCCTGTGACCGGCCTTGTCGGCACCCTGCACGAGGAGATTTACACCAAGCGGGGTGTGCCATTCCTTCCCGAGTTCTTTGCTGACCTTGATTACAACGATGATGGCGGGCTGATCATCACCCGCGAGCACGAGGCAGTGGCGCCGGATCTTGCCGCCCGCCGGGCCGTGGAGGCGCTACGCGACGGCAAGTTGACGACGGTGGGCGGTAAGACCCTGCCGGTGAGGGCCGAAACAATCTGCATTCATTCAGACACCCCGAATTCTGTCGAAATATCGCAGGCAGTTTTCAAGGCGGTCAGTAATTTTCAGGCGGCCTAAGCGGACAGAACACACAAAACAACAGGAGAGACCACGTGGCAAAGCACGAAATCAAGAGTCCAATTCCCGGTACGTTTTATCGCAAACCTTCACCGGACGAACCGCCCTACCGCGACGTCGGAGACAAAGTTGCGAAGGGTGACACGATTGCCTTGGTCGAGGTGATGAAGACTTTTCACGAAATCAAGGCGGATTCTGATGGTACCATCGGTGCATTCCCGGTCGAAGATGGCGACCCCGTAACTGCCGGAATGACCATCGCCGAGCTGGACTGACACGATGAAGGATCAACTCTCGATCGAAACTTTGCTGATCGCCAATCGGGGTGAAATTGCCTGTCGGGTAAACCGCGCCGCCAAGGCTTTGGGTCTTCGCGTTGTGCAGGCAGTCAGCGAGGCGGATGTCGACAGCCTTGCAGCCAGAATGGCGGACGAGGTCAAGGTGATCGGGCCGCCGTCTGCGGCCAAATCATATCTTGATACCGCAGCGATCTTGAACGCGGCCAAGGAAAGTGGGGCGGATGCAATCCATCCCGGTTATGGCTTTTTGTCCGAAAGCGCCGACTTTGCCGACGCGGTCGAGGCCGCTGGATTGATTTTCATCGGACCGTCCGGCGACACGATCCGGCTGATGGGCGACAAGTCCGCAGCGCGTGAACAAGCGCGAAAGGTTGGGGTGCCTACCGTGCCTGGCAGTGAGGGCGTTATCACTGACATGGATGCCGCCCTGACATTGGCACGCAATGTCGGCTTTCCTGTTATGATCAAGGCGTCTGCTGGCGGCGGCGGCCGGGGCATCCGCATTGCAAACGATGCCGAGACTTTTCGAACGCTCGCACCGCAAGCCTCGAATGAGGCCAAGTCCGCATTCGGTGACGGGGGTATCTATGTTGAAAAGGTGATCGAAACGGCCCGGCATGTCGAAGTGCAGGTTCTGGGAGATGGCAGGGACGTCGTTCATTTCTACGACCGCGAATGCTCGCTGCAGCGTCGCCGCCAAAAGGTATGGGAAGAGGCCCCTTCGGCAGCCGTGGATGAGGACACACGCCAGCGTTTATGTGACGCGGCCGTCGCTTTGGCACGTTCTGTGGATTATCGCGGCGCAGGCACAGTTGAGTTTTTGTTCGATGATGAAACCGGCGCGTTCCATTTCATTGAAATGAACACCCGCATCCAAGTTGAGCATCCAGTGACTGAAATGATCTGTGATACGGATTTGGTAGCTGGAATGATCAAGGTCTGCGCGGGAGTGCCGCTGGGGCTGACACAGGCCGATATCTCGCGCAAGGGTCACGCGATCGAGGTACGCCTGAATGCCGAAGACCCGGCCAACGATTTCATGCCGTTCCCGGGACAGGTCAGCACGCTGCGGGTGCCCGAAGGCGCGGACATCCGCTTTGATCACATGCTTTACGAGGGCTATCCAATTCCGCCTTTTTACGATTCGCTTTTAGGTAAGTTGATCGTCTGGGGTCCGGACCGTGCGGCGGCCATCACGCGGCTAGAGCAAGCGCTTGAAGATCTTCAAATCGACGGGCTGCCAACCACCGCCCCGCTGTTTTCAGGGCTGGCTCGGAATGCAGATGTGCAAGCCAATGCCGTGCACACCCGCTGGCTGGAAAGCTGGCTTGAGCATGCCGCCGATACACTCACCAATCAGGGAGAGACAATACCATGAGCCGATATACGTTCGGAGGCGATGAACATATTTTCGTCGAAGTTGACGAGGAAATGTCGCTGGAAGCATTTTTCACATCCCTTGCCATGACCAACGCCGTGCGTGACGCAAAAATCGACGGTGTGACAGAGATCTGTCCGGCCAATGCGTCGTTTCAGATCAAATTCGACCCTGACAAGATCCATCCCCAGAAAATGATGGATATGCTCAAGGAAATGGAGCAGACGGCCGACAAGCAGGAAGCCAAGCTCAACACGCGCATCGTCGAGGTTCCGGTCTACTATCAAGATCCTTGGACGCATGAAACGATGATGCGGTTTCGCGATCGCCATCAAGATCCAGAAGCAACTGACCTAGAGTACGCGGCGCGCGTCAATGGCTTCGACAGCGTCGAAAAATTTATCGAGGCGCATCACAGCGCGCCTTGGTTCGTTTCGATGGTCGGGTTCGTGTCCGGTTTGCCTTTCCTTTATCAGATGGTCGATCGGTCACGGCAAATCCAAGTGCCGAAATATGTTCGACCCCGAACCGACACACCGAAACAGACGATAGGCTACGGCGGATCGTTTACGGCTCTGTATTCGGTCCGTGGGGCCGGTGGGTACCAAATGTTTGGTATCACCCCCATGACGATCTTCGACCCCAAGCAGGAAACCCCGTACCTGCGCGATTTCATGGTGTTTTTCAAACCGGGCGATATCGTCAAATGGCGTCCCATCGACCGCGAAGAATATGATCAGATCACCGCCGATGTTGAGGCTGGGCGTTTTGAGCCGCGGATGAAGGACGTGGAATTTTCGCTTGATGACTTCAACGCCGACATGGACGGCACCAACGCCAAGCTGATGGAGGCCCTTTATGCCGATTAATGTCATTACCTCGGGCATCATGACCACAATCCAAGATCTTGGCCGACCGGGCTACTACCATCTTGGGATTCCAATGGGTGGTGCGATGGACCGCCTGGCCATGAGGGCCGCCAACCTGCTGGTTGGCAATCCCGAAACCGCCGCCGGGCTTGAATCGGTGTTTGTTGGCCCTGAACTGGAGTTCACCGAAGATGCCATGGTTGCCGTCTGCGGTGCTGAACTGCCGCCCAAGCTGGACGGAGAAGAACACCCGACATGGACGGCGCTTGAGGTGAAAAAGGGGCAGGTGCTGTCTTTTGATTTCCTCAAAGCAGGCGCGCGCGCCTATATTGCCATTTCAGGTGGGATCGATACGCAGCCCCATCTTGGTAGCCGCTCGACCTATCCCATTGGTGCACTTGGCGGCGTTGACGGCCGCGCGATCCAACCGGGTGATTCT
>Ga0102926_1000200_pt1 | contig 32958 bp, 32 predicted proteins | sample SalPonR1_A_D2_MG_FD_78173 | JGI IMG/M metagenome (GOLD analysis project Ga0102926, IMG submission 78173) | Salt pond soil microbial communities from South San Francisco under conditions of wetland restoration - Salt Pond MetaG R1_A_D2_MG | ecosystem: Environmental > Aquatic > Marine > Intertidal...
TACGATAAGTTTGAATAATTAGAAAGGCTTCTCATTTGAGAAGCCCTTTTATTTTATTCAATTAACTTACCTACTTTTTCAGCCCTACTTAATGTTGATGTACCATGTGGTGATTGATTCATAATTTCATCTGTTAAATCTTTCCCTGCTGATACACCATTATGCATACCATTGTTCCAAGCACCTAAATCAGTAACATCATATATTATACCTTCTACTGCTACATATGCTCTATTACCATCTTTGCCATCATACTCACTTAACTCTGCAAGTGTTAGCTCTAGCATTTCCTCTGTAGCTTCTTCTTCTTCACTTTCTTCCATATCTGTAGCTTCTTCACTTTCTTCCATATCTGTAGCTTCTTCACTTTCTTCCATATCTGCAACTTCTTCATTCATTTCAGCATTACTGTCTTCTTCAACTGCTGGTTCAGCACCTTGACAAGATACGAAAATGAATAAACTAAAAATCACTAGCATTATCAAAAAACCTTTGTTTTTCATTATAACCTCCTTTATTTATTCCTTAAAATATAGTTACCCATGATTTGATATTCTAAACATAATGATAATAATTATCATTAAAAAAGAGTCTTATCTAAGACCCTCTCTTAAAAATAATAGTTTTATATACATATTTCTTTTTTCTTATGGCCAATTAAAACTCTGCTCAAGGGTACCCATCCAATATAAGTGGGTGTGTCCCATTTATCTGATCCATCTAACGCTTCTACGTCTAAATAATTATCAATTCTAATATGACCCCAAGAATGAATTATCTTCCCATCGCCAATAGAAAAACCTACATGTCCCCAATTATCATATTTACCATCAATTTCACCTTTACAGTCATAAAAGACAAAACTTCCTTTTGCAGGTTTACCGTCAGAAATACTGTCTGCATATAGATCAGCAGATTCTTTGGCAGTGTCTCCACCATAAATTTCTATACCATTACTTTTTTCTAAAGCATCTTCTACAAAAGCTAAACACTTCATTATATATTTATCACTATTTAAATGATTCTTACCCCATTTAACTGTATTCTCAATCATTAATTCTAATTTGTTCATACTTACACCTCTTTTCGAAATTTTAATATATATAAAACTATAATGACATTATACCACTATTTTGAAAAAAGGCATCATTTTTATACACAAAACTTACTTTAGCATAAAACCTGTTAAATAGAGACTTTTGTTCTTTAACATAATTCTTTTCGCATTTCGACATTTTCACCATTTTTTTTATAGAAGTTAAAGCCAACATTTTCATAAACCTTTATAGCTGATTTATTATTTTCATTCACTGTTAAGCGAATATAATCTTTCAAATAATTATAATTATTAATTCCAAAGTCTATACCTGATTTAATAAAATCTTTACCTAATCCTTTACCGACTAAGCCTGGATTTAAAGCAATACCAATCTCCATAATATCATCTTCAAAATAGAACTCGAATAAACCAGCAATAGAATCATCAATATATGCAATAAAACCGTCACATCCGTCAGGACCTTTAATACATTCACCAGCGTTAATACTTTCTAAGTATGGCGTGATATAGATACTTTTAACCACACCCTTATACCGCCATTTACCAATTTCTTTTATTGTTTCTAAAGTTACTGGGGAAAATTTAAACATATTAATATTCTCCTTTCTTTTTTATTATTGTACCATATCTAATTATTATAAATCAAAAACTACTTTGCTGAAAAGCAAAGTAGTGTCAAATGTTATAAATTTTTGGGGAAATTTGTTTTTGTTTCGTGTATTGTGTTATTAACTATTTTGTATTACAAGTAAATTGTACCACTGATATAATCTATTTATGTTTATTCTAAGTAAATATCATGTTAAATCTGTATTAATAGTTAAATGATTTCTTGGTATCTTAACAGTGAATTCTGTACCAACACCAATTTTACTTTTCACATCTATGGTACCATTAAAATTATTTACAGCATGTTTTACAATGGCTAAGCCTAGACCAGTTCCGCCAACTTTCCTAGATCGAGCTTTGTCAACTCGGTAAAATCTTTCAAAAAGTCTTTCTAGATGCTCTTCACTAATACCAATACCAGTATCTTTAATATTAAAAATACATAGATCTTTAGTATAATCTACAATAAGAATTACTTCTCCACCTTCATGAGTATACTTAATAGCATTATCAATTAAATTAATTAGCAATTGCTTAAACCATCTTGGATTACCAATTATTTCTAAGTGTTCAGAAGCCCGACTTAGTTTTAAATCAATTTTATTCTTCTTAGCTAACTCTAATAATATTAACTCAATCTCATCAATAGTTTCGTTGACATTTATTAGTTCATTTACACTTTTGTAGTTACTATTCTCTATTTCCGAAATAACAAGTAGATCATCAATTAAGCCATTTAATCTTTTACTCTCTAAATCAATTATATTTAAAAATCTTTGTCTAATCTCCATATCTTCTGCTGATACTTCTTTTAGTGTCTCAATAAAACCCCGTATTGACGTTAAAGGCGTTTTAATCTCATGAGAAACATTAGCTACAAAATCTTTACGCATATTTTCAAGTTTTCTAATTTCAGTAACATCCTGAATAACAATTAATGAACCAATTTTTCTAAGAGGATTTTTCTTAGACACGATACTATTTAAATAAACTTTAAGAACTTTATCGTGGCTTAAATGGTTAATTTTTATTTCAAAAGAATCTCCATCTTCTTTTTTTAGTAAGGCCAATATCTGGCTATTTAATTGGGCATTTCTAAAGAATTCTACTATACTCTTACCCTTAGCTGCTTCTAATTTCATAGAATAGTTAAATATATTTAGAACCGACTCATTAATAAACATAATTTCTTTACTATTGTTAATTGCTATTATGCCATTTATCATACTTCCAAGAATAGCCCTTGTTTCATCATTTCTTTCATTTAACTCAAGAATTTTCTCTTCTAACTCTTCGCTCATCAGATTAAAATTATTAGCTAATTCACCAATTTCATCATCTGATTTAATAAATACTTTTTCGCCATAATTTCCTTGAGCGATTGACTGAGTCATTGATGTTAATTCTTTTATTGGATCAATCATACTTTTCAAAAATCTAAATCCAAGAATTAGGGAAAAAACAATACCTAAAATAGATGCAATTAGTATTTGCTTTAAAAATATCAAATTAGTTTCTTCAATTTGATCTAATGGTAAAGCTAATCGTACGACTAATTTTTTTTCTTCAATAGGCAGTGCTACATAATACATTTCTTCTTCAATAGTATCTGAATAACGTTGACTCTTACCAATTTTACCCGCGTAAGCTTTTTGAATTTCAGGTCTAAACTTATGGTTTTCTAGTCCATCAATGGAAGCAATAGAATCACCAAGAACATTACCCTCTTCATCAATAATAGTTACACGCGCTTTCGTAATTTCATGAATTCTTTCTGAAAAAGCATCGTAATTTTTAATATCTTGTTGGTTAATCATTTCAATTACAAGTTTAGAATTTGAAATCAATTCATTTTCTATACTCTTAATATAATTATCTCCAACTAAATTAATGGTTAGTGCACTAACCATTAAAATACCAAATAAAATTGAAAATAAAAATAATAAATTTATTTTTCTTTGCATACAATCCTCTATTTCATTTTATATCCTACACCACGAATGGTTTCTATATCTTCATATTCTGTTTCAATAGCATCAGAAATTTTACTTCTTATATGCCTAATATGTACATCAACAGTTCTAGTGTTTCCATAATACTCATAACCCCATATTTGGTTCAGTAAGTGATCTCTTGATAAAACTTTTTTTCTATTTTGACATAGTATCAATAATAACTCAAACTCTTTGAATGTTAGCTGAATAATAATATCATTAATCTTCACTTCTCTTTTTTGAAGATCAATAATTAATCCATTTGTTTCAATGATTTCTTCGCTCTCTTCTATAGTTTTAGTTTTTTCATATCGACTGATAATTACTTTAATTCTGGCAATTAGTTCTCTAACACTAAAGGGTTTTGTCACATAATCATCTGCGCCGATTTCTAAACCAAGGATTTTATCCATTTCTTCTGATTTTGCTGTTAACATTATGATTGGTGTATCCTGCATTTTTTGATTATTTTTTAACTGCATACACACTTTTGTTCCTTCGATTTTAGGTAGCATTAAATCTAATAAAATTAAATCTGGCTTTTCAGTATATGCCATTTTTAATCCTTCTTCACCATCTTTTGCAATAACAACTTCAAAATTATTCTTCTCTAAGTTAAAAGTTAACAACTCAATAATATGCGCTTCATCTTCTATGATTAAAATTTTATTCTTTTCCATCTATACCTCCAAAAAATAAAGTTTACACTACATATTAATTATACATTAAATTGTACTATATTCTTAAAGAATATGTTATTTTATGTTAATTCAATGTTAAGTCTTTAAGTATTCTTTAAATAAATTATTCTCATCATTAATAATATAGAACTCGTCATTAATATAATCTTTTTTTCTATAATCTATCTTTCGTCCATCTAAGAGTTTTAGAACGCCTCCAGCTTCTTCTACAATTACTTGCATTGCTGCAGTATCCCATATACAAGTTGGACCGAATCTATAATAAGCATCTTGATCACCGCAGGCGATGCGACAACCTTTCAATGAACTCCCTAGCCTTGAAATCTTTAGAATTTTACTTTTGTTCTCTTCCAACAGCTCAATGCTTTTAAGTCTTTGATGTGATCTGCTAATTAAGATCTTTAATTGTTTTTCTCGACTAGAAACTTTAATTTTCTTAGTGATGCCATCTTTTTCAAAGTAAGCACCTTTGCCTTTTACTGCATAATACAACTCTTTTAAAACAGGGGCATAAACCACTCCAACTACCAACTCATCTTTGTGAAGTAATGCTATATTAATTGTAAACTCACCATTTTTCTTGATAAATTCTTTAGTGCCATCAATAGGATCAACAATGAAGCAAAACTCTTCATCACAGTATTGTTGATGGTTTAAACTCTCTTCTGAAACAATTAAATAATTGAACTCTTTTTTCAAGATATTCACAATCACTTTATTTGCTTCAATGTCTGCTCTAGTTACTGGTGATTCGTCATCCTTTTTTTCTACATTAAAATCGGTATTATAAACTTTAAGGATTTCTTCACTAGCAGCTAAAACAATGTCTTTACATACACTTAACTCTTTCTCATACATTGTTATCACCTTCTTAAAGTAATAATACCGAATTATCATAGACTAAAACAAATTATAAATTTAATTTTTTCTCTTGACCATCTTCATAATACAAAATTTCAAAATCATGCACAGCTAAATCGGCTTTCAAAACAGCATATTTATCTCCTAAAGTCCATTTGATCTCTAGCATATTTGGGAAATCTGTTTCAGCGATTGTCATTTGCCCATTAAATACATTATAACTATTTCTAAATTTCATTAAATTGAACAATGATTTAACAACAGGTCTTTCGATTTCTTGTTCTATTTCTTCTAGATCATAGTAATGTCTGTTAATATTTCGACCTTGCTTTGTTTCTTCCAGTAATTGAATATCATTTTCTCCAGCTAACAACCCAACATAATATACTTGAGGTATCCCTGGTGTAAAAAATTGTATAGCTCTTGCTAGAAGATACGCTTGATCTTTATTCCCTAATGCTGAATAATATGTACAATTAATCTGATAAATATCCAAGTTATTATATTTCTCAGAACTATATACTTTTTTCACATTAGCTCCTTGTGAGTACAACGCCTCTCTTGTAAACTCCACTTCTTTATCAGTCATGAGATCTTTTACATCCACAACACCTATGCCATCATGTGTATCTAAAGTAGTAAATTGCTTTTTCGGTGCCATTTTTAACCAATTAATTAGATTTTTCTTTTTCCCACTGTAGAGTGCGTGTAAAACAAGCATTGGTAACGCAAAATCATAAACATAGTAATCTTTCTCAGCTAATTTTAGTTGAATAGAATAGTGCTCATGAATTTCTGGCAAAATAATAGCGCCTTTATCATTTGCAATTTTTCTTACAAAATCTAATATTTCCCAAGTATCAGGTTCTATAAAAAAACAATTTGTACCAACTTTTTTTGTAACATATGCAAAAGCATCTATTCTGATAATTTTTGCACCTTTATCACATAAATTTTCAAGTGATTGTTTAATAAAGTTTCGTGTTGCTTCTTTTCTAATATCTAAATCTATTTGTTCTGTATCAAATGTACACCAAATATTTTCTGTAGTACCATCGGAAAATTCAGCCTTAATAAAAGGTGCTCTTGGTTTTCTTTTATAAATTTTATCTACTTGTTCTTCCGTAGGTGAGCCATTAGGCCAAAACTCACTGTATTTTATAAAAAAATCTTTATAATCAGATGCATCTTTTTTATCTAAAAAATCTTGAAAATATTCAGAAGATGCAGAAATATGATTCAACATTAGATCATACATTAGTGTTTTATCTTGACTCATATCAATCAAATCATCCCATGTCCCAAAATCAGGATCAACTGCTTCATAGGTTAAAGGTGCAAATCCACGATCAGCAGATGATGGATAAAACGGTAACACATGAACCCCTTTTACCACATCTTTTAAGTGTGTATCTAAAACTTGATTTAACTCTTTTAAATTCTTCCCTAAACTATCTGGGTATGTGATTAACATAATTTCATTTTTCATAATCGCCTCCTTGAGGTAACCGGTTTCCTGTTTTTTTAAAATAAAACCCCTCGAAAGGGATTTTATTAGTTTTTAAATATTAATCTTATAATACTCTTGTTCTACCTGCGTAAACAATACCTTTTTCAGAATCTAATGTAACCAAAGCACCATCTTTCATAATTTCAGTAGCATTTTTAGCACCAACAATTGCAGGAATACCTAAAGATACACTTACAACAGCTGCGTGTGACGTGTAGCCACCCTCTTCTACGATTAATCCTGAAGCTTGTTCAATAAACTTCATTAAATCTTTATCAGTAGATGTTGTTGCAATAATATCTCCTTTATGGAAATTCTCTTGAGCATCTTCAAGACTATTTACAACACAAATATTTCCTGTTATTACTTGCTTGCCTAGACCAGTACCTTTTACTAAAATATCACCAATTAAGTGAACTTTCATTAAGTTTGTTGCTCCAGCGACACCTACAGGTACACCGGCTGTAATAACTACTAAATCACCATGTTTAATATAACCATTTTTCTTTGCCTCAGCAATTGCATAATCAAAGATTTCATCTGTCGAATCTACCTCATCAATTTGCACAGATTCAATCCCCCACACTAAAGCTAATTTTCTTCGAACAGCTTCATTTGGTGTTGCTGCAACAATCATTGATTTAGGTCTTAGTTTAGCAATCTTCTTAGCTGTAAACCCAGAAGCAGTTGCTGTTAAAATTGCAGATGCTTTTAAGTTTAATGCAGTTGTACAAGTTGCGTGAGATACAGCAAAAGTTACACCTGATTCAGAAACAGCATTCGCTTTATCATTAAGTAATTTTTTATAATCAATAGCTTCTTCAGCGGATCTAGCAATTCTAGCCATTGTCTGAACTGCTTCAACTGGATAACTACCCATTGCCGTTTCGCCAGATAACATAATTGCATCTGTTCCATCAAAAATCGCATTTGCAACATCTGTCGTCTCTGCTCTTGTTGGTCTTGGATTTCTAATCATTGAATCAAGCATTTGAGTTGCAGTAACAACAGGCTTACCTTGAATATTACACTTTTCAATCATCATTTTCTGAGCAATTGGCACTTGTTCCATTGGTATTTCTACCCCTAAGTCACCTCTTGCTACCATGATTCCATCAGATACCTCGATAATTTCATCAATGTTGTCAACACCTTCTTGGTTTTCAATTTTTGAAATAATATGAATCTCATGGGCATCATTATCTTCTAAAACTTTTCTTATTTCTAAAACATCGCTTGCTTTTCTAATAAAAGAAGCTGCAATATAATCAATATTATTATCAATACCAAATATTATATCGGCTTTATCTTTATCAGTCATTGCTGGTAAATTAATACTAACACCAGGAACGTTAACACCTTTATAATCCTTTATTGGACCATCATTTAATACTTCACATTTAATGTCTGTTGGATTCACATCAATAACCTTTAATTCTACAAGACCATCATCAATTAGAATACGATCACCAGGTACAACATCATTGGCTAAACCTTTATAAGATAATGTACATCTCTCTTGGTCGCCTAATATATCTTCAGTTGTAAAAGTAAATATTTGACCAGTTTTTAATTGAATAACATCTTCTTTAAATTTGCCAGTTCTTATTTCAGGACCTTTTGTATCTAATAATAATGCAACAGGAACACCTAACTCTTCTCTTACTTCTTTAATCATATTAGCTTTTTCTAATTGTTCTTCATGAGTTCCATGAGAAAAATTCAATCTTGCTACATTTAAACCATTCTTAACAAGTTCCTTAAATACCTCTTTGTCAGAACTTGCTGGGCCTATCGTACAAACAATTTTTGTTTTTTTCATTTAAATCTCCTTATCCTTTTACTAGTACTTACTTATAAACTACTATAATTCCATAAATAATACAATGTAACTTTGTCATAAAATTTGGGTCTAAATCGCTAAAATTTCTGTCAATTTATATAAATCTCTATCAATTTCTCTTGTGATCCCCAAGGCTTCGCCAAGATTAATAGAGATAATTTTATTACCTTTGATACCTACAGCTTTACAACTTTCACCATTGATTAATAATTCAACAGCTTTAGCGCCAAATTGACTTGCCAGTACCCGATCATAGGGAGATGGTGTACCGCCACGTTGCAAATAACCAATGATACTTACTCTTGTACCAATGCCAGTTTTTTCTTCAATTTTTTCAGCTAATTCATAGGGTTTTCCCACGCCTTCAGCTAAAAGAATAATATTGTGGAGTTTTCCACGGTTTTTTCCTCGAAGTAACTTCTGACAAATATCATCTACATCAAACTCGATTTCTGGGATAATAATACTTTCGGCACCACCAGCCAAACCAGCATACAGTGCTATATCACCACAATTTCTTCCCATAACTTCAATAATATTTGCTCGGCCATGGGCAGTAGAAGTATCTCTAACATTTCCAATGGCATTGACTACAGTCGTTAATGCAGTATTGAAACCAATCGTATAATCAGTATAACCCAGATCATTGTCAATTGTTGCTGGTACACCAATTGTTGGCATTCCTGCTTCACATAATTTCTTAGCACCGGTAAGTGATCCATCACCACCAATAACTACTAAACCATCAATTTTAAACATTTTAAGCACTTCAATAGCTCTTTCAATCCCTTCAGGGGTTTTAAACTTAGGACATCGAGCCGTTCTCAATTTTGTACCACCACGATGAATAATGTCACCTACAGAAGAAACATCCATTTTATGAATATCACCTTCTAACAAACCAGAATACCCTTGATTAATACCGTACACTTCATGTCCATTATAAATAGTTACACGAACAACAGCACGAATAGCGGCATTCATTCCCGGTGCATCTCCTCCACTTGTTAAAACTGCAATTCTTTTCATTTTTTTCACCTCAATTATTACCTACCCTTTAATTTTATTCTATTTTATCATTTTTTTCAATAGTTTTTACATTTTTGAGTAAATTTTAAGTAAATTTACTATAATTCAACAATATTTTGCTCCTTCAGAACCAACAATTGCTTCAATCGCACTAATTAAATCCTGAGAGTATTGAATCTTAAATTCTGATTTTAAAATATATTTCTTTTTTATGTCTTCAAAATATAAAACTACACTTTGAGATCCCGGATAATTTTTTATAACTTTTTTTATTTTTGAAATATCTTTCTTATTGTATCTTTTAACTTTTATATACAATTTTTTATTGTTCTGCTTCATTTCATTAACTAATGTATCATCAATTTTTTCGATTTTTACTGCAATAATCTTAGGTATATCAGAGTCATCAAAGTTAATTCGGCCTTTAATAATAATCGGATTATTTAGTTTTAAAACATTTTTAACACGATTAAAAGTCTTAGGAAAAACTATAATATCCTGTTCATTATATATATCTTCTATTGTAATAAAGGCCATTTCATTGGAATTTTTAGTGATTTTTAAATTGAACTTCGAAATCATACCTATAAGAACAACAGATTTATTATCATATAGCTCTTCTTTTCCTTTGACTCTTTCAATAAACTCACCAATGTTTTGAATATCAAAGTCATCAAATTTTTTGCGCCATTTACTAAAGGGATGACTACTTAAATATATTCCCAAGACTTCTTTTTCGAACTGTAATAATATGTTTTCTCTTAACTCGTCTATTTCAGGAATATCATAGTCAATAATGTTGTTATTTACAAAGGATTCATTGACTTCAAATAACGATACCTGTCCCTTAACATTCTTTCTAGAGTTATCATGTATACTGGTGACAACACGATCAAAGATTGCTAATAATTGTGATCGATACAAACCAAAACTGTCAAATGCACCAGCTTTGATTAGACTTTCAATATCACGCTTATTGAGCTCACTTGGCTCTATTCTTTCGCAAAAACCAATAAAACTATTAAATGGACCTGACTTTCTTTTTGAAACAATTTCTTTAATAATCCCCGTACCAACATTTTTTATGGCATGTAACCCATAGCGAATGTTTCCATCTTCAACAGCAAAATTCTTATAGGATTTATTAACATCAGGTTTTAATAATTCAATGCCCATTTTTTTAGCATTTTGAATATAAAGGGACAATTTTGAATGGTTTCCTAAAACACTTGTCATTAAAGCGGCCATGAACTCAACAGTATAACAAGTCTTTAGATAAGCCGTTTGATAAGCAATCATAGCATAACCTGCGGCGTGCGACTTATTAAAAGCGTATCTAGCAAAATCAATCATATCATCAAATATAATATTCGCTACTTTTTCACCGACACCTCTTCTAAGACAACCGTCAACTATAACTTCACCTAAATCATTCACTTGTCCATGAATAAAAATCTCCCGTTCTTTTTCCATTACTTTCATTTTTTTCTTACTCATGGCTCGTCTAACAAGATCACTTCTTCCATAAGAATACCCAGCTAACTTTCTAACAATTTCCATTACTTGCTCTTGATAAACTAAAATGCCATAAGTTACTTCTAAAATTGGTTTTAATAAGGGATGCAAATATTTAATGTTTTCAGGATGATTTCTATTTTCGATGTACTTTGGTATAGATTCCATAGGTCCTGGTCGGTAAAGTGAAATACCTGCTATTATATCTTCGATATTCCTAGGTTTTAGCTGTTTCATAAATCGAATCATGCCAGTCGATTCTAATTGAAAAATACCTAAAGTATTTCCTTTGGCTATTAGATTAAATGTCTCTTCATCATTCAAATCTAAGGAATCAATATCAATCTTTTCTTTTCTTGTTTTTTCAATGATTAATAGTGTATTTTTTATTGTTGTAAGGTTTCTTAACCCTAAGAAATCCATTTTTAATAACCCTAACTCTTCAAGTAAAGTCATATCATATTGAGTTGAAACATTACCATCTTGAACATAAAGTGGTACATAGTAATCTACTGGTTTTTTAGAAATAACTACACCTGCTGCATGGGTTGATGCATGTCTAGGTATCCCTTCTAATCGCTTAGCGTATTTGATAATTGTTTTTATTTCATCATCTTTATACATTAAATCTTTTAACTTTTCATTTTGTTTGATTTCTTCACTTAAAGTATTTCTTCTGTCAATGGTCTTTGCTACACGATCAACCTTTGAATAATTAATATTTAAAACACGGCCCACATCTCTAACAGCTGCTCTTGCTGCCATTGTTCCAAAGGTGATAATTTGTGAAACATTATCTGTTCCATACTTATCTATAACATAATCAATTACTTCTTGTCGTCGAGTATCCTCAAAATCAATATCTATATCTGGCATCGTTATACGTTCAGGATTTAAAAATCTTTCAAAGATCAAGCCATATTTAATAGGATCGACGTCTGTTATTCTTAAACAATAAGAAACTAAAGAACCACCAGCACTACCACGGCCTGGTCCAACAAAAATACCATTCTCTTTTGCGTACTTAATGAAATCCCATACAATTAAAAAATAGTCCTCATAACCCATTTCTTCAATTACTGATAACTCTATTCTTAACCGTTCTTTTAAGGCTTCCGTCACCTGATTGTATCTATTTTCTAATCCTTGATAACAAAGAGTTTTTAAATATTCAACACTTGTCATATTCGATTGAATTGTATATGCTGGTAAATGCATTTTAGAAAAATCAAAATTAAAATTGCATTTATCTGCTACCTCTAGTGTGTTCTCAAGACAATTTTCTACATTTTCAAAGATATCATTCATTTCATCATAACTTTTTAAGTAAAATTCATCACTTGGAAACTTCATCCGTTGATTTTCTTCAATTATTTTTCCAGTTTGTATACACAAAAGAGCATCATGTATATTACTATCCTCTTTATTCAAATAGTGTACATCATTTGTTGCAACGAGCTTTATTTTTATCTCCTTTGATAACTTAATTAATTCTCTATTCACCTTCTTTTGCTCAGGCATTTTATGGTCCTGTAATTCTAAATAAAAATCATCTTGGAAAGTTTTTTTAAGACCCAAAGCAATTTTCTTTGCTTTGTTGTAATTCCCATTCAAGAGAGCCTTTTGTATATCTCCAGCTAAACACGCACTTAATACAACGAGGCCTTCTGAATATTTTTCTAGCACGTCATAATCTATTCTAGGTTTATAGTAAAATCCACTCTTATATGCTAATGAAACCAGCTTAATAAGATTCTTATACCCTTGCTCATTTTTTACCAACAAAATTAAATGCCCAATAGATTTATCTTTAACAGAGCTTTTATCTGTCAATCGTCTTTGGGCAGTATATACTTCACAACCAATAATTGGCTTTATATTATTTTGCTTTGCTTTCTTATAAAAATTAACAACACCAAACATAGAACCATGATCTGTTATAGCCACAGTATCCATATTTAATTCTTTAACTTTATCAAATAACTCATCTAATTTAACAAATCCATCTAATAAACTATATTCAGTATGCAAATGCAAATGAACAAATTTTTTATTCGACATATTCTCTCCATAGTTCTACTATTATCTGTCTAACATCACTTCTGATTTCTGGTATAAAGTAATCAGATAACTCATCATAACCAATTGATGTATACTTAATATCTACACTTCTCAAGTGAGATAGTTCATTAGTAGGCATATTATTATGATCAACAATTGGTAATTTATTCATATCAAAGTTTCCATAAATATTGGCTTGGGTTTCACCACTAATAATATCGTTAATGACTACTAAAGCACCTGCCTTATTATCTGCTAAATCGGGAACAGCAAAATAATGTAAAAATCCAGTTGTTCCTTCTTGCATCACATAAGTATTGCTTGCTTTCATAAAAGTCTCTTCAGAAATTTTCTCAGTTGCTTTATTATAATCCATAGTCATCGTGAATAATAGATCTCCATTTATATAAAGTTCATCCATTTCAACTTCATTCTTAGGATAGGTTTCTCCTGATTCATATAAATAGCTATCTAAATCTATTAAATAATCTAATCCTGGTTTTACAATAGTATAAATTTCATCCTTATTAGCTGATGCTTGATTCAAAGCATCCAAATCTACTTTTGATGCAATCCCAGATAAAATAAAAGCTAATCCAGTGTCTGTTGATGGATGTGGATAAGTGATTTCCCCTTTATTCTCTTTTGCTAAGGCTTTGAAATCATCAAAATTAGTTGGTGTTTCATAAATAATATCTTCATTATGAATAAAAACAAGCTGATCTTTAAAAACAGGTACTTCCATAAACTCTATTGGAATGCCTTCATCATAATTAACACTATAAGCTTCATGATTTATATTGGTATAATAGTTTGGGAGTTTTTTTAAGACATCAGGATATAATAATCCCTTCTCTTTTAAAGGTCTAAAACCATCATTAGAAATATATATAATATCGTAATCATGATTTTCTTCATTACTTTTGGCTTCTAATAATAAATCTTCAATTTTAGACAATTCCATAAACTGCAAACGCAAATCTATATCATACTTAATACTTAAATCTTTAGAAAAATCATTTTTAATCCATTCAATGACGGGTTGTTCCTTTGAATAATATAGTAGGTTTACAATTGTACCTTCAGAACTATCTAACAATCTGTTCCATTGTTCAGTTGTAATCTCATTATTAGGTACTACTTCAACAGTGTTACTAGAACAACTTGTTAAAACTAACATAAGCATTACAATTAAAATTATTTTTTTCATTATTATGCCACCTTTAATTAATTTTTTTACTTAAAATTAGTTTTTCTAGAATTTTTTTTTATAATCAATATCAAATATAGCAATATCGCTATTAGACAAGTCTATAACTTCATCATTTTCAACAGGGTCACCTTCATTGGTATATATCAACTTTACTATTGGGTCAAAATTATTCTCTTCAATGATGGTTCCATGGTAACCATTACTCAGAATAACATTAATACCCTTTGGATAATGTCCAACGACTTTCAAAAAGTTCTTTGCAATAAACTTATCAAATTTTACTCCTATACTTTCTATCAGTTTTAAAGAAGCACTATATCTATTCTCTTTTTTCTTATTTGGCATATTTGATAATAATGCATCATAATCATCACAGATAGAACAAATTTTAGCTGATACAGGTATTTCAGTTCCTTTTAACCCTTCAGGATATCCAGAACCATCAACATTTTCATGATGATATTTTATAGCATCAACTGTAACATCAGATAACTCATTATGCTCTTTAATCATCTCATAACCAATATTTACATGGTCTTTTATGATTTTTTGTTCATCTTCAGTTAACTCTTCTTTTCGTAATAACTCATCAGGAACAGCTGTATAACCAATATCATGAATTATTGTACCAATAGCGATATTTTCTATTAACTTTCTATTTAATCCAAGTATTAGACAAGTCGCAATAGCTAAAACTGTTGAGTTTATAGCATGTTCAAAATAGTAATCATCAAAGGATTTTAGATTATTTAAATTTAAAATAATACCATCTTTGGACAAAATGTCATCAAATATCCCCGCTATTACTTCTTTATATTTTTTTATATTTATATTAGATTTCTCAATAATATCATCATAAATTTCTTTTGTTAACTCTCGCGTCTCTTCGGAACTTTCGTAAAATCTCTTACTATTCTTTAAAGTCTCAAGATCAATACTCTTATTTTCGATATGGATATATTCAATACCTACATCTTTAATTTTTTGAATCTTTGTTACTGTTAATTCACTTCCAGCTGATAATAATTCACGGCCTTTTTCATCGTAAATCGTCATCCCCAGTATACTTCCTTCTTTAATCTTATTAATATTTTTTATAAAGTTCGCCATATGGCCTCCTTAAAATCAGATCTATATCTCTAATAAATCTTTTTCAAGAAGCTTTTTCAACGCTTGAAAGGCTTCTTCTTCATCTCTTCCACTGATTGCTAACTCAATTTTTGAACCTTGTTTAATGCCAATGGATAATAATCCCATTATACTTTTGCCATCAAAGGTTGCATTTCCTACACTCACTATGATTTCAGAATCAAATTTGTTAGTGACTTCAACAAACTTTGCTGCCGCTCTTGCGTGTAATCCTAGTTTATTATTTACTGTTAATACTTTCTTCATTGTTATTCTCCTCCTTATTAATTTCGTCGGAAATTTTTTCTATTTTCTTCAATTTATAATTAATACTAGATTTCGAAATCTTGCCATCGTACAATTGGCTCAATTCCGTTAAACTACACTCTTGATTTGCCAGTCTTAAAAGTGCTAGATCCTGTAACTCTTCTGACAAATAATCTAAGCCTTTTTGATCCATAATGTTTTCAATGGCTTCAACATGTCGCATAGCTGCATCCACAGTTTTTGTTAAGTTAGCCGTTTCACAATTAACTAGACGATTCACGTTATTTCTTACTTCCTTAATTGCTCTAACATTTTCAAACTCTAATAAGGAATGATGGGCACCAATAATACTTAAAAATTTAACAATATGGTCACTTTCTTTAATATATATAACAAAATTACTTTTTCTAGCAATAATCCTACTATTTAAATCATAAGTTTTGAGTAGTAAATTAAGACTTTCAGCAAACATTTCATTGTGAACATTTAGTTCAAGATGATAGCTTTTATGAGGATCATTAACTGATCCGCCACCTAAAAATACTCCTCTTAGATATGCTTTTTTTTGTTGACTAGATTCAATTAATACCGGATTAATACGATTAGTTAATTGATAAAATCCATTCGCCTTTGTCAAAATATATAAATCTTCAAGAATTTCAGTTGAGTCATTGATCTTAATAATATATGAATGCTTCCTGTGTTTTCTGAAATTATCCATAGTCTCAATTTCAGTATGTACATTGAAACATTTCTTAAATAAAATAAAAGCTAATCTGGCGACTGCTGCATTTTCAGAACGGATGGTTAAATTTGTTTTATTCTTTCCTAAAATATGTATTTGACCATTGGTTCTAATCAACCCAGATAATTCAGATTTCTGACTTTCCAGACTTTCAGACTTAATTCGACATAAATTTTTTTTTGCTTCTGATGCAAAGGACATACTTATCACCTTTTCATTAATTATATATAACCATTATATACAAAAAAAAGAGAAATTCCTAATTTTTTAGGAATTTCTTTTTAATTTTGTGATATCTTATAGTTTTACTCAATTGGTTCGAGTTTTGCTGTGAAGTGTCTTAGCACTTTCGGTTGCCAAGTAATCTTGTAACCGCGTATTTCTGATGCACGTTTTTTAATGTTAATTAAGGCTTCAACTACTACATCAAAATGGGCTTGTGTGTAAACTCTTCTTGGAATTGCTAATCTAGTGAACTCCATTTCAGATTCCAGTTGCTCGCCAGTTTCTGGATCTAAATCTAATAAATAAGAACCGATATCGCAAGACCGAATACCTGCTTCTTTATATAATTCAATGGCAAGTGCTTGTCCAGGAAATTCGTAATAAGGAATATGTGGTAATAATGCTTTTGCATCTAAGAATACTGCATGTCCACCTACTGGATATTGGAAAGGAATGCCTTCTTCTTTTAGTCGAGCGCCTAAATATTCTACCTGACCTATTCTATACTTTAAAAAATCTTCTTCAATTCCCTCATATAACCCAATAGATAAAGCTTCTAAATCTCTTCCGGCTAAACCACCATAAGTTACAAATCCTTCATAAGGAATAGTCAAACTTTTAACTTTTTTATATAGGTCTTCACTGTCTTTAACCCCAATTAATCCACCCATATTAACAATGGCATCTTTTTTAGCACTCATTGTAAAAGCATCTGCATAACTAAACATTTCTTGAACGATCTCTTTAATCGTACTATCTTTATAATCAGCTTCTCTTGTTTTTATAAAATATGCATTCTCAGCATATCTGGCCGCATCAATAATCATTGTGATGCCATATTTATCGGCAATTTTCTTCGTTTCTCTTAAGTTTTCCATTGAGACAGGTTGTCCGCCAGCCGAATTATTCGTAATAGTCATGATAATTAATCCAACATTTTCTTTACCATATTTCTCAATCTTTTCTTCAAGTCCTGCTAAATCCATATTTCCTTTAAAGTCACCATATGTTTTAGTATCTCTAGCAATGGCAACAACATTATCAACAGCCTTTGCTCCTAGTAAACCGACATGCCCTCTAGTTGTATCAAAATGCATATTAGAAATACATACTTTCCCTTTAGTTAAAAAACTCGGCAAAAGCACTTGTTCGGCAGCTCGCCCTTGATGAACTGGTTGTGCATACTCATAAGCAAAAATATCCTTAACGGCTTTCATTAATCTTCTATAACCTCTTGCACCTGCATAGGATTCATCGCCTGACATCATACCAGCCCACTGTGAATCACTCATAGCACCTGTACCACTATCTGTTAAAAAGTCTATATATACATCGTCAGAATCCAAACCAAAGACATTGAAATTTGCTTTTTCAATCTTTTCTTCTCTTTCCTCTCTTGTCGTCATCTTTAAAGGTTCAACCATTTTAATCTTAAAAGGTTCCGCTACATATTTTTTCATTAGTCCTCCTCGTCTAGTCATTGAAATCGTTTTCTTGTAAATATTATATAAGTTAAAGACACGACTATAAAACGTCTTTAATTTGTCTTTAATTATTTTCTTTTCTAATGTATAATATAAGCAGTTATTTATTGAAAGGAGATTTTTATGCTTGCTTTAGGCGTTGTAGGACACGAAGAGGAAATCAACAACATTACCAAATTATTATCACATATGGATAATAAAATAAAACCAACTAAGATTTATTTTAATGATTTTAATGATAAAGACACATTAATTAGTAATGTAAAAAAACGAGAAAAAAATCTAGATGCTTTACTCTTTACTGATAAAATTTCATTTGAACTAGTAAATTCCTCTATGATTTCCTCTATCCCCTGGGTTTATATTAAAATGAACGAAAATTTATTATTAACAACACTTTTAAATCTATCTGTTATAAAGAATAAAGATATTAAAGCTCTTAGCATTGATACCTATGATCAAAAAACAATTGATAAGATCTTTAATCGTATTGGATTAGACTATTACAACCAAGTAGCAGTTGCCGATTATGATATATTTAATCAAAATTTTATCCAATACTTAGTAGATTTCCACCAAGAGCAATACCATTCGAATATAAATACGACTTGCATTACGAGTCTTGTTCAAGTATATAATCAACTTGAAAAAAACAACATCCCATGTGTTCATTTAAAAGCGACAAACGAACGTATAAAAGACGCGATCAATCATTTAGCACTGAAAATTCAATCAAAAAAAGATGATAAAAGTCAAACGGTTGTTATTGCAATAAAAATTGACCCTATTAATGAATATTCTTTAATAAATGAAAATGAATATCAGATACTATTAGAAAAAACTAAAGTTACCCAGAAGATTTACCTCTTTGCTCAAAAAATACAAGCTTCCGTTGTAGAAGTTGGTATAGACCAATACTTCTTATTTTGTACAAAAAGTATTCTAGAAACTGAAACCAATGATTTCAAGAAACTGGATATTCTTACGGATGTATCAAATGATACTTCTAGCACGATTAGTATGGGTATTGGTTATGGCATTACTGTAAGAGAAGCTAAGTTGAATGCTCAGGAAGGGATGAAAAATTCACAAAACGCAAAAGGCAATCGTGCTTATATTGTTTATAATGATGAAACGATTGGTCCAATCGCTTCCGAATATCATAGCAGTGAAAATAAACATGCAAAACACCTTGATGAACAATACAATAAAATTGCAAATGATGTTACCGTTAGTATTAATACTATATTCAAACTCCATTGTATTATTGATGAAACACAAAAAGATACATTTACTTCAAAGGAGTTATCAGGTCATTTAGATATAACACCTAGAAGTGTTAATAGAATTCTTAACAAGCTTGAAGAAAATGGTTATGCTGAAGTTATTGGAAAAAAGATGATTTCAAATGCTGGGAGACCTAGTCGGATTATTAAAATAAATTTTTAATAAAAAAATATATAGTTCTACCTATATATTTTAATATCTACTAATTTTTCAATGACATCAGCTATGACCAGTGAATTATGACGTACATAGCCTTTCACCACTTCAATAAAATTGCCTTCAATTCTTTTTATTCTTTTATCTGAAAAATATTCTAAATCTTTTCGATTCATTTTTAAAAACTTAGAGCCATCTTTGCTATAGCGTTCCAAAGATTCTTGATCTATATTTCCTTTATTAGCTATAACGTAATCAAATACATTCTCACCTATATGCTCAATTGCTGCTTGAACGTGTTCGGCAATTGAGTAGCCATCAGTTTCTCCTGGTTGGGTCATAAGATTTGTTACAAAGGCAATTTTAGCATTTGTATTTTTCAAAGCCTTATTAACATCCGAAATAATCAAACTAGGAATAATACTAGTATATAAACTTCCCGGACCAATTAAAATGATATCTGCGTCCATTATAGCAATAGGCACTTCAGTAACAGAACGTACATCCTCTTTATTATAACCAATTCTTTTGATGCGTGATCTTGCTTCTTTAACACGCATAGGAATATTTGACTCACCATTTATTTGATCGCCATTTTCTAAGTAAGCAACTAAATGAACATCCTCATTTGATACCGGTAATACTTTACCAGTCACAGCTAAGATATCACTTATCTTCTTTATAGCATATTCAAAGTTCTTACTAATGCCATCCATAGCAGCAATGAATAAATTGCCAAAGCTTTGCCCTTTTAAACGACCTTCTTCAAATCTATATTGTAAAAGTTTTTCCATCGTTGGTTCTGTATTGGCTAAAGCAATGATACAACTTCTAATATCACCAGGGGGTAACATACCTAAGTCTTCTCTTAAGATCCCTGAGCCACCACCATCATCTGCAACGGTGACAATGGCTGTGATATTCTTATATTTATGTTTTAAACCACGTAGTAAAATAGATAAGCCAGTGCCACCACCTATAACTACAACATTTAACTCACTTTTCATGATACCCCTACTTTTCTATGTCTCGATGAATTTTCACTATATTTGAGTACTCTTTAGATAATTCTTCGTACAAATTATTAATGAAGGTTACAGACCGATGATGCCCACCAGTACAACCAACAGCAATAATCAATTGTTTCCTTTCATTTCTTCTACAAACCTCTGCTGTATAACGTACTGTACTCAAAATGCGTTTGTAAATCTCCTTAGCATCTTCAAAACCCATAACATATTCTCTTACTTCTTCATCATTACCAGTTTTATGTCTTAGATTTTCCATATAATATGGATTAGGTAAAAATCTAACATCAAAAACAGTATCTGCATCTAAAGGAATGCCTCGTTTAAATCCGAAAGACTTAAGCACAAGATTCATTTCCTTTTTTTCTTTATTATTATCATAAAGCTTGTTAATTTCATTCTTTAATGTCGTTAGATTAAAATCATCAGTCTTTAAAATGTAATCTGCCTTTGATTTAAGCTCAGACAGAATCTCACGTTCTTCTTTAATTGCTTCTTCTATGCTACCATTTGGTTTTAAAGGATGAGTTCTTCTAGTTTCTTTATACCGATTAATTAGAGTCTGTGTATCGGCTTCTAAAAACAACACACTATAATCATATCCCTTTTGTTTTAACTTCTCTAGGTTTTCAACTAACTCATTGAAAAACTGCTTATTTCTTACGTCACTAACCAAAGCTACTTTATCAATATGTTCAATATTATGGTCACACAAATGAATAAAATCCGATATTAAAGCTGGTGGCAAATTATCTATACAATAATATGCATTGTCTTCAAATACTTTTTTCGCTTGTGTTTTTCCCGCCCCTGAAAGTCCAGTTATGATTACAAAATCCATTTTTAGTCTCCTCTATAGTTAACAATTCTATTTTTATCTAATCCAGCACTTTCAATACGGGCCATAACATCATCATATACGCCTATGTGCTCTGCTAAATGTGCATCAGATGAAACAATGAATTCTACATCATGTGTCATTGCAATTTTAATTTCATCAACAGTTAAATGTGTATGACGTTCATTAATTTCAAGTTTTGTTCCAGTTTCTGCAGCAACTCTTGCTACTTTATCCATATCAACATCGCCTTTATCGCCAGGGTGAGTTAAAATATCAATATCATATTTCCTCATAGCATTCACTAAAGACAAAGTATTAAAGTTCTTTATTTTTTTTCTGAAATATGGAATTTTCTTTCCTAACAAATTATAAATGTGAATTTTAATATCTCTCCAGAATCTTACAGGTTTTGAACCAAAATGATAGCCTGCTAACAAGACATCAATATTTTCTTTAATCATATCTGTTGCATCAATTGTACCATCTACACCTAAAATATTTGCTTCAATACCTAATAATACTTCAATTTCCGGATACTTTTCATTCATTGCGTTTACTTGTTCTCTAAGCTTAATAATATCAGCTTCTTTAATACCAAAAAAATAATGTTCTGGTCCATGATCTGTAATAGCAATCATATCTAAACCTTTAGCAATGGCTGCTTTTACATTCTCTTCCATTGTACTTTTACCATCGCTATAATGGGTATGCATATGAAGATCATATTTTATATTCATTTAATCACGTCCTAAAATTCGTACTTCCCTTTCTAATGTTACATTGAATTGATCAAAAACTACTTTTTTTACCATGTCAATTAGTTGTAAAACATCTTTGCAAGTTGCATTACCTCTGTTGACAACAAAACCACAATGTTTATCACTCACTTGAGCATCTCTAAAACGAAAACCTCTTAAACCCGCATCATCAATTAGCTTGCCGGCATAGTAACCTTCAGGTCTTTTAAAAGTGGACCCTGCTGAAGGTAAGTCTAGTGGTTGTTTTGAAATACGCTTTTCATCTAATACTTGAACTTCTTTTTTTATCTGGTCAATGTTACCTTCTTTTAAAACAAAACAAACACTTAGAACAACATAATTCTTTTTACTAACGATACTCTTTCTATACCCTAATTCTAAATCCTTATTCAAAATCTTTTGTACTTTTCCATCACTATCTAATACTTTAGCATATTCAACAATATCTTTCATCTCGCCACCATAGGCACCTGCATTCATATAAATTGCACCACCAACAGTACCAGGAATACCAGAAGCAAATTCAAATCCGGTGAGTGATGCTTTAGCAATTTTCTTTGATAATGTTGAAAGTAGCATTCCTGCTTGAACATATACCTTATTGCCGTGAATTCTATAATCATTAAAGGTTTCAGCAATTTTTATTATTACCGCATCTAACCCTTCGTCAGGCACTAAAATATTTGTTCCATTACCAATAACATAATACTTAACATCTTCGTCTTTACATATTTGAATAACTTTTTTTATTTCATCAATACTTTTTACTTTTACTAAGATCTTTGCTGGTCCACCAATTTTAAAATACGTATGCTCTTTTAAAAGTTCATTCTCATAAACTCTATTGTCATTAACGATACTTTGTATTTTCTTTATAATATCTTTCATAAACGCTCCATTTCTTTATTAAATTATTTTTTGGATTAATTGTTCTTTTACCTCATCAATCTTCTTACTTCTATGGCGTTTTCCGTGTTCAATGCTAATTCTTATGTCATTTAAAACTTTGATTGGGTTGTTTGAAAATTGAATCACACGGTCAGATAATAATAAAGCTTCGTCAATATCGTGGGTAATATGTATAACTGTTTTTTGATCTTTCTCCCAAATTTTAATAAAATAGTCAATAAGTTCTAACTTTATTTTTAAATCTAATCCAGTAAACCCTTCATCCATTAAGAGTAGTTTTGAAGAATAAGCAAAAGCCCTTGCGATAGCAACACGCTGTTTCATACCACCACTTAAGCTCTTAGGATATAGGTTCTTTTCAACTTCTAGATCAACAAGACGTAATGCTTCATTAATAACTTTTTCATTATCTGTTACAAAGGCAATATTATCATAAACGCTTTTCCAATTCAATAATCTTGGCTCTTGAAATATAAATGAGATCTTTGTTGGATCCATTCCATTTATATTTCCCGTAAAATTATTGTCTATTCCTGAAATCATTTTTAACAAGGTTGTCTTACCACAACCTGAAGGACCTAAAATTGTAGTAATTTCATTATCATTTATTTTCAAAGAGAAGTTTTTAAATATAATATTCTCATCAAATTTTTTATATACATTGTTTATCTCAATCATTTTCCCTCCTTGATTCTATGACAATTTTAATTATAACATATCAAAGGTCTTTTAAACAAAAAAAGAGCCTATAATTGGGCTCATATATAGAGTTAACTAATTTGTCTGTATAGATTTTTTTCTTCTAAGAATATAAACTCTATTTCTTTTACAACACTATTTTCATCATTTGTACCTATAATTTTTGAAACATGTTCTCGAATATTTAAATTTCCGTTGATCATGCCATACGACCAATCACTTACACGAAACATTGATAAATCATTTAAGTTATCTCCAAAACATATGATTTTATTGAAGCTAAACTCCTCTTTTAAAATCAAAGCCGCTTCTCCTTTTGTGGCTTTCAGAGGATTGATTTCTAACCAATAAGAATCATTATAACTATCTTTGTAAAAATCGATACCCAAGTTATACTTAGAAATTAAAAACTTAGCTGCATCTTTAAGCTTTTCTTTGCTTCCTAAGGTAAAAATACTTAAAATTTTTGAATCATCATACTTAATTTTTTTAGATTCAATGCACTCTATACCTTTTGACTTTTTTTTATCATTAATAAACTCTTCAATAGTATTATTTTGTAGTTTGTTATAGCATAGCTTAAAACTATTACCTACTTTTGTACGAAGGATTGGTTCAATGCCATAATCTATTAATATACCATATATTTCTAATGCCATACCTTTTTCTATACAATGACTTCCTAACACTTTTTTGTTTTTAGAATCATAAATAAAAAGACCATTATTTAAGATAATAGGCAGTTCTATGTCTAATGGTTCTAATATTTTCTCTACTGAATCAATCCCTCGGGCAGTAGCAATAGTAAATTGTAATCCGTCAGCTATTAAGTTGTTAATTGTTTTAATTGTGTATTGACTAAGTTTTCCCTCTGAACTTAATAATGTACCATCTAAGTCTGATATATACAAGCTCGTCATCTTAACCCCTCCTTCTTAATTTATTTTTATTCTATCACTAAACAATGTACTTTTTATTATCATCATGTTAATTCTATGAAAAATATATTTTATTTTATGAGTATCCTTTAATTCTTTGGATATAAGTATAGTATAGTTGATAGGAAAGGATTAATAAAAATGAAAAATCATTTCAATTTTGATAATAGTTACTTAAATTTGCCGGATAAATTATATAATTTTCAACCTCCTACTAAAGTAACCTCGCCAAGTATGGTTATTTTCAATACTTCTTTAGCTAAAAAACTAGAACTGGATCATGAGAAATCTTCTTATAAAAAATGGACTAACTACTTATCTGGAAACGAGTTGCCAGAAGGTAGTCAACCAATTGCCCAAGGTTATGCTGGTCATCAATATGGTAATTTTACCATGCTAGGAGATGGGCGCGCGATTCTTCTTGGAGAACACGTAACATCTAATAAAAAAAGATATGATATTCAGTTAAAAGGTGCAGGACCTACACCTTATTCAAGAAGTGGAGATGGGCGGGGGACCTTAACTTCTATGTTAAGAGAATATCTTGTAAGCGAATATATGAATGCACTTGGCATCCCTACAACAAGAAGTCTCTCAGTTATAAGTACTGGAGAATATATCAGAAGAGAAAAAAGTGTAAAAGGCGGTATATTAACTCGTGTATCCAAAGGACATATTCGTATTGGAACTTTTCAATACGCTTCTGGCCTAAGTAAAGAGATTTTAAAAAAACTAGCAGATTATGCAATAGATCGTTTTTATCCAGAAATAAATGAAAAAAAGAATAAGTATTTAGATTTTTTTAAAATTGTTATAAAAAGGGAAAGCTTTCTTGTGGCTCAATGGCAATCCATAGGATTTATACATGGTGTATTGAATACTGATAATATAGCAATTGTTGGTGAAACAATTGACTATGGCCCTTGTGCTTTTATGAATGCTTATGATCCTAAAACAGTTTTCAGTTCTATCGACCGATTTGGTAGATATGCCTATGAAAACCAACCCAAAATCATCAAATGGAATCTTGCAAGATTCGCTGAAGCTCTACTACCACTTTTCCATTCTGATAAGGAAGAAAGTATAAAACTAGCTGAGGAAGCATTAGCTACTTACGATACATTTTACAATGAAGCCTGGCAAAGAGTCATGCGACAAAAACTTGGATTATTTAACAAAAATCCTAAAGATATGAAATTAGTCAAAGATTTGTTAGAACTCATGAAGAAGAATAAACTTGATTACACGAATACTTTTTACGAACTATCAAGTAATGAAAAAAGTTGCTCTATTGAAGTATTACAACCATGGTTTAAAAAATGGTATAAAAGACGTCAACAACAAAGTGAGACTTGGACTGATGTTAAACTTGTTATGAAATATCATAACCCTTATATCATTCCTAGAAATTATCAAGTAGAAAGTGTATTGGATGCGGCAGAAAAGAATGATTTCGAACCCTTTAATTCATTTCTAGAAGCTTTAATGCATCCTTATAACGACAATGAAAACAAAGTCAAATTTACAAAACCTCCTGGACCAAAAGAAGAAGTAAGGGAAACTTACTGTGGTACTTAAAAGAAAAAGCGACAAGGGATTATTTATAATCACCTTGCCGCTTTTTTACTATTAATAATATTTTTTTAATCTTTTATTCAAATAATTAGTAATAACAATTTCAAAAAAATAACTTAGAATCACAATGACTAAGGTCCATGCAAATAAACTTGGTGTATCTAAGTAAACTTTAGAATCATATAAGTTTGTTCCTATGGCAAATCGAGGATGGCTTAGAACCTCCGCTGCTACTGTTACTTTCCAAGCTATACCCAAAGCCGTATTAAAACCTGCAATATAAAATGGTAATAGTGACGGTATATATATCTCTTTTACTAACTTAATTTTTGAAATCTGATAAATTTTACCCATCTCAATTAAATCCTGGTCCACTTTTTTAAAGCCTTCTACAATATTCGTCCAAATAATTGGAAAACACATCAAGAATGAAATAAAAATAGGCACATGATTTGATTGAAACCAGATTAATGCAATTATTATTAAGCTCATTACTGGTGTGGATCGAACAAAAGTCATCATCGGTCGCATTAGATCAAAAATCCATTTTTTAAAACCACAAAGTAATCCAAGAAGAATACCTAAAATATTGGCTATGACTAAACCAATAAAAACTCTTGATACAGTACTAATAATCGATAGGAAAAAGTTTTTATTACCTAATAGCTCAACTAAAGCTTTTATCGTTACAATAGGTGAGGGAAAATATAATACTTGATTAATTATTCTTGATATTATAAACCAAACCAATAACCAGAATAGTAAGGGTAGCATTTTTTTTAAGTAGTTTATTACATCCATATTTTATCTCCAATTGTACCGATTATGCTTAAACTAGTGATCAATAATATCTTTAAATTTATTCTTGTTTTTCTTCCATAGGATTGCTCCAAAAAAAACACCAATGACTAGCCAAATAGATAGTCTTACATATTCTAAAATAAAACTCTCATTAAGCACCCTAAAGTTAACAATCCCTAAGGGCAATCCAAAAGTCAAAACGCCCTTATTAATAACATATCTTCTGCTCAAATCAGATTCAGTATTGATATCTGGTCCAAATATTTTCTGAAAGAACGCCCATTCTAATTTTCCTTCTAGATACCCTACCAGAAGAATCAATAAAATTTTTATCAAATAAATTAATAAAACTTCTAGATCGATTAAATTCTTTGTAAAATAAAGACTAATAAGACTTAATACTACTCCGAGAGGTAAGAATACTTTAATGATTCTTTCAAACCATATAAACTTTCTTTTACCTTGTTCTAACATTATTTTCCATTTTTTCTGCAAACTTCCTCGATTAATTATATCACTTCCATAATTTCGTTATTTTAACTAATCACTTCTTTATGTTTATACTTTTTCATTCTTCGATTTCTAATATATTTTGCTACACTATGTTCATCATTCGTTCCGATGACAGCAGTTGCTTCTGGCTTCACTACTGAGTTGCCGCTAGCCATGGCGTAGGATTCATCACTTATTTTAAACATTGAAAGATCATTTAGATTATCACCAAAGGTAATCAACTGGTTGAACCCATATTCTTCTTTTAAATATAGTGCTGCATCACCTTTACTCGCATTTAAAGGATTAATCTCTAACCAATAGTATTTACTATAAATATCATAAAAAAGATTAATCTCTAAATTATATTTATGACTTAAATAATCAGTCACTTCCTGTAATTCTTCTTTGGTTCCAATTGAGAACATACTTAGAACTTTCTCATTTTTAAGATCTACCGATTCAACTTCAATAAATTTCAATGCTGAAGATTGCCCATGAAACTTAATAAACTCCTTTTCGCCGTGGTTTTGAATACCACTATAATATACTTTATATACTTCTTTAGCTTTAGTACTTACCATTGGATAAATACCATAACTACTTAAATCTTCTAATAAATTATTTGCTACAGAGATATCTATAGAATACTCTTTAATGACCTCGCTTTTTTTCAAATCATAAATAAATAAACCATTATTCAATATTACAGGGTATTTCAAGTTTAATGGTTCAAGTATACTCTTAACAGAGTCAAAACCTCTAGCTGTAGCAATTGTAAAATCAAGTCCCTTATCAATCATTTCATTTATTTTTTCAACAGTGTAATCACTCAATTTTCCTTCACTATTTAGTAAAGTGCCATCTAAATCTGATATATATAAAATCATAATCACCATTCCTTTATTCTTTAATCTATCGTGTATTAGCTATTATATCATCAGATAAGATATTTTCAATCACTTAATAGAATTATTAAAGGGATCTATACTTGTTTGGATCAATTAGAGAATGGTCATCTAAATATGTTTTTAGTTCTTTTAAGAGTTTATCTTTATCTTGATTTAGCGTACCTTTTAATCCAATATAATTAGAAGCATGGTTACTTCTAAAAATACAACTTTTTAATTCTAACTTCTTTATAAACTCATAAGTTTCTAAAAGTATTTCTTCAGGCGCCATAACAGTCATTTCATTTTTTTGAATTTGTTGCCAAATTTCTGTATCTGGGTCTACCATTAATGTAAGTAAACTTAGATAATCAGGATTGATTAATGAGACTACTTTAGCTGAAGAAATCGCATGCTTACGCCATAACTCTGTACCACCTAATCCAGAAATGAGTGTTACTGAAAGTTTCAAATTTGTTCCCATTATTTTCTTGCCGGCTTCAACTATTTCTTTTGCATCACTACCTTTTTTGACCTTTTTTAAAACTTCATTACTCCCTGACTCAATGCCCATATATAAGAGTTTTAATCCTTTGTTATAGAGTTCTTCTAACACTTCAGGTGTTTTAAGTAAAATTGCTTTAGGTGTTGCATAAGCAGAAACCCGTTCACACTCTGGAAATAGGACAGAGATTTTCTCTAAAATTTGAAACAATAACTCGGATTTTAAAATAAGCGCATCTCCATCTGCTAAGAATATTCTTCTTATAGAATGGTATTTATTTCTTGCCGATTCTAAGTCATTTAAGACTCTATCTAAAGACTTTACTCTAAAACACTTATCTTTATACATGGAACAAAATGTACATTTATTGTGGGAACAACCGACTGTAATTTGTAGAATTAAACTTCTACCTTCACTAGGCGGTCGATAAATCGAACCTTCATAATCCATAATTTTAAACTCCTTAATGTTTTATTCATCTTTTTTAAAAAAAGATTCATATACTTTTAAAACTTTGTCACTATATAAAACAAACCTTATGGTTTTAATCACTGATAACTCACTAATCATTTCTTTTACAGTATTAATAGCAATTTCTGTTGCTTGTTCTACAGGGAAGCGAAAGGCGCCGATAGATATTGCTGGAAAAGCAATAGAATCTACATCATGAGCTTCTGCTATCCTTAAAGCATTAACATAGCATTTTTTTAGCAACTCATCACCAGGTTCATCCACCCCATAAACGGGCCCTAAGCAATGTATTACATATTCATTAGGTAAATCATAAGCATATGTTATTATGGCTTCTCCTGTCTCTATTGGAGCCATTGAACGACAAGCTTCTTCTAATTCAGGACCTGCCTCTTCATGAATAGCACCTGCTACGCCACCACCTGGTTTTAACTGAGCATTTGCAGCATTTACAATTGCCATCATATCTTCTTGCTTAGCAATATCTCCTTTTATACATTCAATTTTTACTGTCATAGCTTTCACCCTTTCTAAGTTTTCTACTATTTATATTTTTCTAAAACTTCTTTCAATTGTGTACTACAACATCTTCCGGTGGGGTGGTTTAACTCACAATTGCAATTTTTCATAGCACCAGTAATATCTATTAACTCTTTTATTGTGGTTACATTCTTATTAACAATTGCTTCAATGATTTCTTTCTCTGTTACTTCATTACAATAACAAATATATTTTGGACGCGCCCCTTCTTTGAACCATATGGGAACTTCTAAATCTTCTTGTAAATATATCTGATCACATGAGTGTTTATAATATGCAACATTACATGATTTATTCATACACAAAAAATACTTATCTTCTTTTAAATCCATCTTTCTCCTACCAGCCAATAAGTTTTTTACAGTTTTTGCTTTAACACTTAACCCTACCTTTTGGCAAACAGGACATTTAACCTCATCTACTAAACTAGTAGATTCTTTAGATATATTTCAACACTCTTCAATGATCTTAAGTTCATTCATAAATCATCCCTTTCTTATTTTACTTAGTCTCTGTTAACCTTAAAATCCTCTTTTTTGACCTTTCCAGGGTGGTTTTTTATTCTTTTCGAACTCATCAATTCCTGGGCCACCCAGTTGATGTAATCGCCAAATACCAAAAACATAAGTAATGATGAGTACAATAACGATAGCAGGTAAGCCTAAAAGTGTTTTGGACCAAAAAAGTTGTGTAATGTTACCTTCTATTAGTAAATATACTTCAACAGCCAATCTAAAAGCAAAAAAGACACCCCAAAATATTGTTACCTCTGTATAAGCAGGTTTAACGTCTTTTCTCCAAAACCATTCAAGTTGCCAGCCTCTAGTAATATGACTTACCCAAGCAGCTAAAGGTTTTTTCATAATCAAACTACCAATCACTAGCAACAAAATAAAACCACTAGTAATTGCATCAGGTAAAAAATAATTCTCGGCACTGCCAGCGAAATATGCAAAACTCGAAGCAATGATCACGCCAATGAAACCACCAAAAGCATACTGCCAAGTTTCATTTTTTCTAAACCGATAAAATGATAGAAGTAATGCCACAAGAACAGCTAAGATGATACCTGTTAATAAACCAAATATGTTGTTTGAAATAACATATATTGTTGGTGGTAGGATTGCATCAAATGTTTTTCCTGAGATAACACTTCTCAACTCTTCAATAATCTCTTTGATTAATTTCATACTGAATCCTCTGTCTCAAGTACTTCCTGTTTTCTTTCACCTAAGAAAAAGTCTAACCAACTACCATTACTCTGCTTAAATGCTTTAATCAAGTATAGGCTAGCAGTGAAAAACCCTAAAACCATTAAAAATAAAATCCAAACGGTTGCTGCAAATACATTCTTTTCTCTAAAAACTATCCACATAGCGAAAATTATAAAGCCTACATATAAATCAATTAATGACATAATACCCCAGGGATTAGATAGCAGTTTACCACCATCAACAAAGAAATCACCATTAATAAACCCATTAAACAATCCTACTGTCATCGCAATTAAACAAAGCCACGCAACTATTTTACCTTTCTTCATTGAATACCTCCTATATTTTATAAAGTTCTTATCTCTCTAGTCTATAGATATCCTTTTATAAAGATATTAATCAATTTAATAAAAAAGGACCAGAATCATTTCATCTAGTCCCTTTTGACATTAATTTGTCTTAAATCTCTCCAATTTGTTCTCTAAATCTTTAAACTCATCTTTTAACTCTTTTGAATAATCTTTAATTGCATAAACTTTACTTATTTGACCACTCATACGGTAATCAATGCTCTGAACATTTTCAGAACTTGATGAACTAACTGTCACAACATTCTCTATTTGATCAATAATTACATCTTTATTTACTTTCATTGCATCCATACTGTTAATAATTTTGGAATTTAATTGATTTAACTCAGTAATTTGGTTTGATAACGCATAATAAACATTCCAGGTTTGATTTACAGAATCTATGATTTCTTCAACTGTGGTGCCATTGTTTTCAATGGTTTTAACAGCTTTATTCGATACATTTTGAATTGCTTCTATACTTTTAGTTATACTCACTGTTGCTTTTGCTGAATCCTCTGCTAATTTTCTGATTTCATCTGCTACCACACTAAAACCTCGGCCAGCTTCTCCTGCCCTAGAAACTTCAATTGAATCCTTTAGCGCAAGCAAACTTGTTTGACTTAAGATCTCTTCAATCATTTTTACAATAGAAGAAATCTTCATGGCGGTATCCTTAATTTCTGTTACTGTTTCTTCAACCACCTTAAAACTCCTACCAGTTTGATTAGCTTTTTCCTCTAAAGTTTCAAGTACTAAAGTGCCATTTTCTTTCTCTTGAGCCATATCTTTTGATAAATCAGACAAATTCTCAGCATAATCAACTGTTATATCAATAGAAGCAGATAATTCTTGTATTTCAGCACTTGCTTTATTTATAATATCCACTTGATTCGTCATTGCTTCTAAAATAGAACTTGTCGCTGACTTTATTTCATCATTATCAATTATTTGTTGGTCTAGCATTTGATTAATTGAGTTCATTTTCTTTTTTACAATTAAACTATTTGAACGAATAAGATCAATTCGTTTTTTGTTTCTTGTAAACCCTTCTCATAGGCTATAACATCTGTTTTCATTTCATCAATGAAATTTCCGTTCTCTTCATAACTCATTTGACTGATGAATATAGCTGATTCTTCTCTTACCGCTTTTTCACTCAAAGGACTTTCATTTAGATAATTTTCTAGTGCTGAATTAACAATCATCACCTGATTCTTTACTTGTTGATCATAATTATTATAAAGATCCTTTTCATA
>Ga0102926_1000202_pt1 | contig 32946 bp, 38 predicted proteins | sample SalPonR1_A_D2_MG_FD_78173 | JGI IMG/M metagenome (GOLD analysis project Ga0102926, IMG submission 78173) | Salt pond soil microbial communities from South San Francisco under conditions of wetland restoration - Salt Pond MetaG R1_A_D2_MG | ecosystem: Environmental > Aquatic > Marine > Intertidal...
GCACGTCCGGGTGCGTCTGAAAGATCGTCACCACATGCAACAGCAGATCGCCGAAATCGACCGCGTTCAACTCGCGCAGCCGGGTCTGGTATTGCCGGTAAAGTGCAACCCCCTTGCCGTCATAGGCGCTCGCCTCGCTGACCGGCACGTTATCCGGTGTCCAGGCGCGGTTCTTCCACTGGTCGATCACTCCGGCCAGCGCCCGCGCAGGCCATCGCTTATCGTCGATCCCCGCCGCCCGCACCAATTGCTTGAGCAGCCTGATCTGATCGTCGGTATCGAGGATGGTGAAATTCGACCTCAGCCCGACCAGCTCCTGATGCCGGCGCAACAGCTTCACACAGATCGAATGGAAAGTGCCCAGCCATGGCATCCCCTCCACCGCCTCGCCCAATCTCTGACCGACGCGGCTCTTCATCTCGCGCGCGGCCTTGTTGGTAAAGGTCACTGACAGGATTTCGTGCGGGCGCGCCTTGCCGGTGTTGAGCAGATGCACGATCCGCGTGGTCAGCGCCTTGGTCTTGCCCGTGCCCGCGCCCGCCAGCATCAGGACCGGACCGTCCAGCGACTCGACCGCCTCGCGCTGCGCGGGATTCAACTCTTCAAGATATGGCGCCGTCGGCCGCGCCGCCATCGCGCGCGCCGAAAGGGAGCCCGCCGCGGGGGCTTGGGATTCGTCGAAACTGCTCATGCGCGCCAGACTAGCGCGGCGCGCGGCCAAGTTAAAGGGAATGTTCGGGGATTGTTCCCGCCCTTTTCACGCCCGCCGACCATCACTAGGACCCCGGCTCCTCACCGCTGCGCAACGCCTCCAGATCGCAAAGCGATGTGGCAGGCCAATGCGCGGGCAGATCGTCCTGTGCCGCGCCATGTTCACCCCGCTTCGCGCGGGTGCGCGCCCAGCGCATGATGAAATCCTCATGGCAGCGCGCATAGGTCACCCCGGCAGCGCGGGTCACATGGCGCATCTCATATTCGAAACGCCCTTCGAACCCGTCGCGGTCGATCAGGATCACCGCAGGCGTCTTGCCGGTCAGATGCGCAAAGAACAGCGCCTGATGCACGCTGTCGCGCGCCGACGCCTTGCCATCCAGCCCGATCTCGATGACATGGGCTTCGGTCTCGCAGTCGACGCGCACATGGCGCGACATGCCGTTCACATCGAAATATTGCCGGGTTTCCTGCTCGGACCCGGCCAGAAAGGCGCATAACAGGGCCGCAAGCTCGACTTCTCCCGCCATCGGCGCCTCTTTCGTTAACGAAGATTAACAAAACGTTAACAGAAGCCCGCCCATGCGGCAAACCAGATCGCCGGACAGGGTAAACCCCGCTTTCCGGGGCCCTCAAAGCCCTCTGGACAATGCCATGTAAACGCTTACATTCGCGCGCCATGAACCTGCACGCGACATATCCCGCCCTTTCCGATCTGCGCGCCCGTGCGCAGCGGCGAATCCCGCGTTTCGTCTGGGAATATCTCGACAGCGCCACCGGCACCGAATGCACCAAGTCGCGCAACCGCGCCAAGCTCGACGAGGTGCTCCTGATGCCCTCGATCCTGCATGGCGAAGTCTCCCCCGACCTTTCGACCAGCCTTTTCGGCGACACCCTGCCCCTGCCCTTCGGCATCGCGCCGGTGGGCATGTCGGGCATGATCTGGCCGGGGGCGGAACCCATGCTGGCACGCGCCGCCGCCACGGCGGGCATACCCTATGCGCTCTCCACCGTCGCCACCCGCACCCCTGCCGACCTGAAACCGGATCTGGGCGATCACGCATGGTTCCAGATGTATCCCCCGCGCGATCCCGACATCCGCACCGACATGCTGGCACGGGCGCGCGATGCGGGCTTCGGCGTGCTGGTGCTGACCGTGGACGTGCCCGTGCCCAGCCGCCGCGAACGTCAGGTGCGCTCCGGTCTGACCACGCCGCCCCGGCTGACCCCGCGCCTGATGGCGCAGGTGGCGCGCTGCCCGGCCTGGGCGCTCGGCATCGCACGCCACGGCATGCCCCGGATGCGCCTGATCGACGAATACGCGGGAAAAACCAGCGGCCTGCCCTCCAACAAGCACGCCGGCTACCTGCTGCGCACCGCGCCCGACTGGGACTACCTGCGCTGGCTGCGCGACGCCTGGGACGGGCCGATGATCGTCAAGGGCGTGCTCGATGCAGGCGACGCCACCCGCCTCGAGGGCGAAGGCGTCGACGCTGTCTGGATATCGAACCATGCCGGGCGGCAGTTCGACGCCGCCCCCGCCACGATCGAATCCCTGCCCGCCATCCGCGCCGCCACCACCCTGCCGGTGCTGATCGACGGCGGCTTCGAGACCGGCCTCGACATCCTGCGCGCCATCGCGCTTGGCGCCGATTTCGTCATGCTGGGCCGCCCCTGGCATTATGCGCTCGGCGCTCTGGGGGCCGATGGCCCCGCCCACCTGACCGATATCCTGACCCAGGATCTCATTGCCAATATGGGCCAGTTGGGGCTGAGCGCGCTTTCGGGTGCGCATGCGCGGCTGGTTCTCGGCACCTCAGACAGATGACGCCATTTCCCGGCACCCGGCTCCATCCTTCGCCATGCCCGCCCGAACGGGCAGAAAATGTCGCGAACGGGTGGAAGGCGTCGCAGCGCCATTGCGCAAACCCGTCACAATTCTTACAAACTGACCCATCGGCGCTGCAGCGCAGCAACCCGCGCCCCAGCGGCGCCCGATGACATACAAGCGATAGCAAGGGGGGCCGACGCCCGTGAGCGACTTCCAGAAAATCCTGATTGCAAACCGCGGCGAAATCGCGATCCGCATCATGCGCGCCGCCAACGAGATGGGCAAACGCACCGTCGCCGTCTTCGCCGAAGAGGACAAGCTGGGCCTGCACCGCTTCAAGGCCGACGAGGCCTATCGCATCGGCGAGGGTCTCGGCCCCGTCGCCGCCTATCTCGCCATCGACGAGATCATCCGCGTCGCCAAGGCCAGCGGCGCCGACGCCATTCACCCCGGCTATGGGCTCCTGTCCGAAAACCCCGATTTCGTCGATGCCTGCGTCGCCAACGGCATCACCTTCATCGGCCCACGCGCCGACACCATGCGCGCCCTTGGCGACAAGGCCAGCGCGCGCCGCGTCGCCATCGAGGCGGGCGTGCCGGTGATTCCCGCCACCGAAGTGCTGGGCGATGACATGGACGCGATCCGCACCGAGGCCGCCGAGATCGGCTATCCCCTGATGCTCAAGGCGTCCTGGGGCGGCGGCGGGCGCGGGATGCGCCCGATCCATTCGGATAAGGAACTGGCCGAAAAGGTCATGGAAGGGCGCCGCGAGGCCGAAGCCGCCTTCGGCAATGGCGAAGGCTATCTCGAAAAGATGATCACCCGCGCCCGCCATGTCGAGGTCCAGATCCTGGGCGACAAGCACGGCCAGATGTATCACCTCTTCGAGCGCGACTGCTCGGTCCAGCGCCGCAACCAGAAGGTCGTCGAGCGCGCCCCCGCGCCGTATCTGAGCGACCTGCAACGCGCCGAGATCTGCGAGCTTGGCTACAAGATCTGCAAGCATGTCGATTACGAATGCGCCGGCACGGTCGAATTCCTGATGGATATGGACACCAGCCAGTTCTACTTCATCGAGGTGAACCCCCGCGTTCAGGTGGAACATACCGTCACCGAGGAAGTGACCGGCATCGATATCGTCCAGGCCCAGATCCGCATCGCCGAAGGCAAGACCATCGAGGAAGCCACCGGCAAAAGCAGCCAGGACGCGATCACCCTCAACGGCCATGCGCTTCAGACCCGGATCACAACCGAGGACCCGCAGAACAATTTCATCCCCGATTACGGCCGCCTGACCGCCTATCGCTCGGCCACCGGCATGGGGATCCGGCTTGATGGTGGCACCGCCTATGCGGGCGGCGTGATCACGCGCTATTACGATTCGCTTCTGGTCAAGGTCACGGCCCACGCCCAGACCCCTGAGGCGGCCATCGCCCGCATGGACCGCGCCCTGCGCGAATTCCGCATCCGCGGTGTGTCCACCAACATCGCCTTTGTCGAAAACCTGCTCAAGCACCCCACGTTCCTGAGCAACGAATACACCACCACCTTCATCGACGAGACGCCCGACCTCTTCAATTTCAACAAGCGGCGCGACCGGGGCACCAAGGTGCTGACCTATATCGCCGACATCACCGTGAACGGCCACCCCGAGACCACCGGCCGCGCCAAGCCCGCCGATTCCAAGCCACCGCGCGCGCCCAAACCACAGGCCGCACCCGCGCCCGGCACCCGCACCCTGCTGGAAAACGAAGGCCCGCGCGCCGTGGCCGACTGGATGCTGGCGCAAAAGCGGCTGCTCCTGACCGACACCACCATGCGCGACGGGCACCAAAGCCTTCTGGCCACGCGGATGCGCTCGATCGACATGATCAAGGTCGCGCCCAGCTACGCGGCCAACCTGCCGCAGCTCTTCTCGGTCGAATGCTGGGGCGGGGCGACCTTCGACGTGGCCTACCGCTTCCTTCAGGAATGCCCCTGGCAGCGCCTGCGCGAATTGCGCGCCGCCATGCCCAACCTGTTGACGCAGATGCTGCTGCGCGCCTCCAACGGGGTGGGCTACACGAATTACCCCGACAACGTGGTGCAGGAATTCGTGCGCCAGGCCGCCGAAACCGGCGTCGACGTGTTCCGCGTCTTCGACAGCCTCAACTGGGTCGAAAACATGCGCGTCGCGATGGATGCGGTGAACGACACCGGCAAGATCTGCGAAGGCACGATCTGCTATACCGGCGACATCCTCGACCCCGACCGCGCCAAGTATGACCTCAAATATTATGTCTCGATGGCCAAACAGCTTGAATCCGCGGGCGCCCATATCCTCGGCCTCAAGGACATGGCCGGCCTGCTGAAACCCGCCGCCGCGCGGGTGCTGGTCAAGGCCCTCAAGGACGAGCTTTCGATCCCCGTGCATTTCCACACCCATGACACCAGCGGTATCGCGGGGGGCACCATTCTGGCCGCCACCGATGCCGGGGTCGATGCGGTCGACGCAGCGATGGACGCGTTCTCGGGGGGCACGTCGCAGCCCTGTCTCGGCTCGATCGTCGAAGCCCTGATGCATACCGAGCGCGACACCGAAATCGACATCGAACGCATCCGCGACATCTCGAATTACTGGGAACAGGTACGCGCGCAATATGTCGCCTTCGAATCCGGCCTCGCCGCGCCTGCCTCCGAAGTCTACCTGCATGAAATGCCGGGCGGCCAGTTCACCAACCTCAAGGCCCAGGCCCGCTCCATGGGGCTCGAGGACAAGTGGCCCGAAGTGGCGCGCACCTATGCCGATGTGAACCAGATGTTCGGCGATATCGTCAAGGTCACGCCCAGTTCCAAGGTGGTGGGCGACATGGCACTGATGATGGTCAGCCAGGGCCTCACCCGCGCCGAGGTCGAAGACCCCGACACCGATGTCGCCTTCCCGGATTCCGTGATCGACATGATGCGCGGCAATCTCGGACAGCCCCCCGGCGGCTTCCCCGAAAGGATGGTCCACAAGGTGCTCAAGGACGAAGAGCCCAACACCGAACGCCCCGGCAAGCACCTCCCCCCGGTCGATCTCGAAAAGACCCGCGCGGCGGTGATCAAGGAGCTCGAAGGCAAACTCATCGATGACGAGGACCTCAACGGCTATCTCATGTATCCCAAGGTCTTTCTCGATTACATGGGCCGTCACCGCGTCTATGGCCCGGTGCGCACCCTGCCCACCCGCGCCTTTTTCTACGGGATGGAACCGGGCGAGGAGATCAGCGCCGAGATCGACCCCGGCAAGATCCTCGAAATCCGCCTGCAGACCGTCGGCGAAACCGGCGAGGACGGCGAGGTCAAGGTGTTCTTCGAACTCAACGGCCAGCCCCGCGTGATCCGCGTCCCCGACCGCAAGGCCAAGGCCGCCACCGCGGCCCGTCCCAAGGCCGAACAGGGCAATCCCGACCATGTCGGCGCGCCCATGCCCGGCGTGGTGGCCAGCGTCACGGTCAGCGTCGGCCAGAAGATCAAGCAGGGCGACATGCTGCTGACCATCGAGGCGATGAAGATGGAAACCGGCATCCATGCCGAGCGCGACGCCACCGTCAAGGCGCTGCATGTGCAGCCCGGCGCGCAGATCGACGCCAAGGATCTGCTGGTCGAACTCGAATAGGCGCGCCCACAGGCGACAGGCGCGTCAGGGAAAGCCCAATGCACAAGGTGCTCGTCTTCACCGATCTGCATATCCTGCCCGATGGCGACACGATCATCGGGCTGGACCCCGCCGCGCGCTTTGAACTGGCGCTGTCTCATGCGTTTGCCCATCACCCTGACGCCGTGCGCATCGTCATCACGGGCGATCTGACACATACCGGCGCGCCCGGCGAATATGCCCGCTTGCGCGCGCTCCTGTCCGACTGCCCCCTGCCCGTCAGCCTGATGCTGGGCAATCACGACCGGCGCGCCGCCTTCAACGCGGCCTTTCCCGACCACCCGCGCACTGCGGACGGGTTCTGCCAGCAATGGCACGATCTGGGCGATCACCGCCTGATCCTGCTCGACACGCTGGACGAGGATGCTCCCGACCAGCATAGCGGCTGGCTTTGCCCGTCACGCCTCGACTGGCTCGATGCGGCGCTTGCGGGCGCGGCGGGACGGCATGTGACGATCTTCACCCACCATCCGCCCATCGACACCGGATTCGCGGCGATGGATTCCATCGGACTGCGTGCGCGCGAGGCGCTGCTCTCTCGCCTGACCCGCCATGGCAATGTCGCGCAGATCGTCAGCGGCCATATCCACCGCAACCTGTCGGGCAGCGCCGCGGGCCTGCCCACCGCCATCTTCAAAAGCCCCTGCCACCAGATGCCGATGCAGCTCGACTCAACGGATTGTCACCTTTCCATCGATGAACCGGGCGCTTACGGGATCCTTTTGATGATGCGAACCGGGGTTGTCGTCCACAGCCAGGATGTCGGCCTGCCGCCCGCCGCTTCCCTTCGCTATCCCGGCTGACACCGGCAGTTTGCCGCGCATCGCGCGCTGACGCCCCGGCCCCCGGCCGCGGGAATTTTTTCGCCAGCGCCCGAAATTTGGGCTTGCAGGCCGCGCCAAGACTTTATATCTCACGCCTCACCCAAGGACGCGGGTGTAGCTCAGGGGTAGAGCGTTACCTTGCCAAGGTAAATGTCGTGAGTTCGAATCTCATCACCCGCTCCAATTTCTCTCTTCCCCGACCGATCTGACAGCGCCGTGCCGATGGCGCCGCCGCTGCCTGTCCCGGTTTGCCGGCCCGGCCCCCTGTTGCAGTCCTGCCCGCTCGCCCGCGCAGCGTCGCGCGCCTCTTGGCGCAGCCCGCGCACGCGCATATAAGGGCGCGGCACAAGCACGAAGGACCAACGATCATGCGCAACGCGACGATCACCCGCAAGACCGCCGAGACCGATATCTCCGTCACGGTCGCCATTGACGGCACCGGCCGCTACGACAATAGCACCGGCGTCGGGTTCTTCGACCACATGCTCGACCAGCTCGCGCGTCACTCGCTGATCGACATGACCATCCGTTGCGACGGCGACACCGGGATCGACGACCACCACAGCGTCGAAGATGTCGGCATCGCCCTCGGTCAGGCCCTCGCCGCGGCGCTTGGCGACAAGCGCGGCATCCGCCGCTATGGCGATTGCCTGCTGGCGATGGATGACGCGCTGGTGCGCGCCGCGCTCGACCTTTCGGGGCGCCCTTACCTGGTGTGGAATGTCGATCTGCCCACCCAGAAGATCGGCAGTTTCGACTGCGAACTCCTGCGCGAATTCTTCCAGGCGTTCAGCACCCATGGCGGCATCACGCTCCATGTCGATGCGCTGCACGGCATCAACAGCCACCACATCGCCGAGGCCGCCTTCAAATCCGTCGCCCGCGCCCTGCGCGCGGCGGTCGAACCCGACCCGCGCATGTCCGACGCCGTGCCCTCGACGAAGGGAGCGCTGTAAGCGCCATGACCACCGTCATCATCGACTATGAATCGGGGAACCTCCATTCGGCGGCCAAGGCATTTCAACGCATGGCGCGCGAAACCGGCTCGGGCGAGGTGATCGTCACCTCCGACCCCGACACCGTGCGCCGCGCCAGCCGCGTCGTGCTGCCCGGCGACGGGGCCTTTCCCGCCTGCCGCGATCAGCTTTACGATCATCGCGGCCTGTTCGAGGCGATCGAGGAAACCGTGATCGCGCGGGGCCAACCCTTCATGGGCATCTGCATCGGCATGCAGATGCTGGCCACGCGCGGGCTGGAATACCGCGCCACCGATGGTTTCGACTGGATTTCAGGCACGGTCGAACGCATCGCGCCCTCGGATATCTCGCTCAAGGTGCCGCATATGGGCTGGAACGATCTGGTGATCGACCATCCCCACCCGATCTTCGACGGCATCGTCACAGGCAATCACGCCTATTTCGTCCACTCCTACCATTTCCGCGTGGACAACCCCGCGCATCTTCTGGCGCATGTGGATTACGGCGGCGCAATCACCGCCGTCGTGGGGCGTGACAACATGGTCGGCACCCAGTTCCACCCCGAGAAAAGCCAGGCCACCGGCCTGCGCATGATCGCGAATTTCCTGACCTGGACACCCTGAGCGCGCCCGGGCGGCGCGCGCATGGCGTGGCGCGGAACGCCCGCCACTCAGTCACCTATTGTACGCGCTTCCAAGTCTGCTTGGCGCAGATCAATCCACCCGCCACGCAGCCGCGCAGATAGAGCGAATTGCCCTCCAGGTCGATCTTGCCGATATAGATCTTGCCATTCGACGGGCGCCAGACCTTGCCCTCATAATGCCCGTCGCCCGCCGGCTCCATGTTGCGCACCAGCATCTCGCCGATGGTGTCCGATTGAATTTCTGCGCCATCGCGGAAGGTGCGCGCGATGATGCCGCAGATATTCTCGCCGCAGGGCTCCATCGCCACGTGGGCGAACGCCCCGTCATCCACCTCGGTCTGCCAGGTGCCCAGCACCGGGTCGGCGACGGCCACGGCGGCACTGGCCACAAGCGCGGCGGCGGCGACTGCCAGTCGTTTCATCGTTGTGCTCCTTCCTCATGTCACACCCCTGACGCTGCCGCCCCTGCCGGAGCGAATCAAGTCTGACGTCGGGTCGCGTTGCATTTCGCGCGCCCTCATGCCAAATGGCGCCCAGCGTCAGCTTGCAAGGATGTTTCGCATGATCCTCTACCCCGCCATCGACCTCAAGGACGGCCAGGCCGTGCGCCTCTTCAAGGGCGAGATGGCGCAAGCCACGGTCTTCAACGACGATCCCGCCGCCCAGGCCGAGGATTTCGTGCGCGCGGGTTGCGAATGGCTGCACCTCGTCGATCTCAACGGCGCTTTTGCCGGCACACCCGTGAACGCCGCCCCCGTCGAGGCCATCCTTGAACGCTGCAAGGTGCCCGCCCAGCTTGGCGGCGGCATCCGCGACATGGCCACCATCGAACGCTGGCTCTCCAAGGGGCTCGCGCGGGTGATCCTGGGCACCGTGGCGGTGGAAAATCCCGCCCTCGTGCGCGAGGCCGCGCGCGCCTTCCCCGGCCAGGTTGCCGTGGGCATCGACGCGCGCAAGGGCCGCGTCGCGACCAAGGGCTGGGCCGAGGAAACCGACGTTCTGGCGACGGATCTCGCCCGGTCCTTCGAGGATGCGGGCGTCGCGGCGATCATCTATACCGACATCAACCGCGACGGCGCCATGCAAGGTCCGAACGTAGCCGAAACCGCCGCGCTGGCCAATGCCGTGTCGATCCCGGTGATCGCCTCGGGCGGGGTCAGCTCCATCGCCGATCTCGAAGCGCTGAAAACCTGCGGCGCACCGCTCGACGGCGCGATCTCGGGGCGCGCGCTCTATGACGGCGCGATCGACCTCGCCGAGGCGCTTGCGGTGATGCGCGCCTAGCTCCCCGCCGCCTTCCCGGTCAGCTTGCTCAACGCGCCGCGCATCTTCTGGATATAGCCCGCGTTCTTCTCGATACCGGGCAGATCGTCCAGCGTCTCGCCGGGGTCCTCATAGGCCAGCCAGACCTGCCCCTCGCCATCCTCGTAAACCAGCACCTTGAGCGGCAGGTAAAGCCCCGCCAGCGCATTGGCCTGCATCGGCGGTGTGCCCAGCTTGGGATTGCCGAAGATCAGCAATTGCGACGGCGCCAGCTCCATGTCCACACCGGCCGCGCCCGCCCCGTGATCGACCCTTGCAAACACAGTGGCGCCCGCGCCCTCGACGGCGGCCACCAGCGCATCCATCGTGGCGCCCACATCGCCGCCCGCCTGCATCCGCATGATGTCGTCTTCCGAGGCCGCCGCCCCCTGCGCCATCACCGCAAGCATCATCGCTCCCAGAATCCGTCTCATCGCGTGCTCCTTTCACATGCCTGAATGTCACGCCCCTACCCTCTGGAAACCCGCGCGCTTTGCCCATAAACAATTCCGTGAGATCACAAACCGGACCCGCCATGCTCAAGATCCGCATCATCCCCTGCCTCGATGTCGCCGATGGCCGCGTCGTCAAGGGCGTGAACTTCGTCAACCTGCGCGACGCGGGCGACCCGGTGGATGCCGCGCGCGCCTATGACGCCGCGGGCGCTGACGAGCTTTGCTTCCTCGACATCCACGCCACCCACCAGAATCGCGGCGTGATGCTCGACGTGGTCAGCCGCACCGCCGAGCAATGCTACATCCCCCTCACCGTGGGCGGGGGCGTGCGCAGCACCGAAGACGTGCGCGCCCTGCTCCTGGCGGGCGCCGACAAGGTCAGCTTCAATTCCGCCGCCGTGTCCGATCCCGACGTGGTGCGCCGCGCCGCCGACCAGTTCGGCAGCCAATGCATCGTCGTCGCCATCGACGCCAAGACGGTCAGCCCCGGCAAATGGGAAATCTTCACCCATGGCGGGCGCAAACCGACCGGCATCGACGCGGTCGAATTCGCCCGCCTGATCGAATCGAAAGGCGCGGGCGAAATCCTGCTCACCTCGATGGACCGCGACGGCACCCGCGAAGGCTTCAACCTGTCTCTGACCCGTGCGATCAGCGACGCGGTCGACATCCCCGTGATCGCCTCGGGCGGGGTTGGCACGCTCGACCACCTCGTTGACGGCGTGACCAAGGGCGGCGCCAGCGCCGTGCTGGCCGCCTCGATCTTCCATTTCGGCACCTTCACGATCCAGCAGGCCAAGGATCACATGGCCGCCAACGGCATCCCCACAAGGACAGGCGCATGACCCTCGAAGAACTCGAACAGATCGTCGCGACCCGCGCAAGCGCCCCCCCCGACGAGAGCTGGACCGCCCAGCTTCTCGCGCGCGGCCCCGAACACGCCGCCCGGAAATTCGGCGAAGAGGCCGTCGAGGCCGTGATCGAAGCCGTGCGCAACGATCCCGACCGCCTCACATCCGAGGCCGCCGACGTGCTCTATCACCTCATGGTGATGCTGCGCGCGCGCGACGTGGCGCTTGCGGACGTGATGGACGAACTCGCCCGCCGCCAGTCCCGCTCGGGCCTTCAGGAAAAGGCCGCCCGCCCGCGATGATCCGACATATCGTCTTCTTCACCGCCCGCGACGCGGCCGATCTCGGCGAAATCGAGACCGGCCTCAACCTGCTTTCGGGCATCCCCCATGCCCGCCATTTCGAGGTCCGCCCAAACCTGCGCGCCGACCGACTCTCCAATGCCGATGTCGATTTCGTGGTTTACGCCGAATTCGAGTCCGAGGCCGATCTTGCCGCCTACAAGGCGCATCCGCTCTACCAGGCCTCGATCGACCGCGTGCGCCCCCTGCGCGACACCCGGATCGCCGCCGATATCGACGCCGGCTGAACGCCCCGCACTTTCATTGTTCCAACAATACTCCGGGGGAGTCGCGCCCTTGGCGCGGCGGGGGCAGCGCCCCCTTTTCCTAGAGCTTCGAGGAAATCACCCCGGTATTGAAGCCGCCCATGCGCAGCTCGCCAAACAGGCGCTGATACTCGATCTTGGGGCACCGGTTCATGACCACGTCCACCCCGCGTGCCCGTGCAACTTCGGCCGCCGACTCATTCACGACACCGATCTGCATCCAGATCGTGGCAAGCTCGGGGAACGCCGCCAGCGCCTCGTCGACAATCGGCCCCACATGCTCGGAGCGGCGGAAGATATCAACCATGTCGAGTTTGCCCCCGATCTCGCTCAGGCTGGCCACAACGCGCGCCCCGAACAGCATCTCGCCCGCATGGCCCGGATTGACCGGCACCACCTCGAACCCCTTCAGGCTCAGGTAACGCGCCACGTAATAGCTCGGGCGCACCGGGTTCATCGACACGCCCACCACCGCCACGCGCCGCGTGCGGGTCAGGATCTCGCGCAGAAAGGCGTCTGAATACTCTTCGCTCATGGCACTCAAACTAGCGTGCTTTCCCGCAATAAAAAAGCGCCCAAGGAAAACCTTGGGCGCCAGTCGCGGAACGAGGGACAGTGAAGCGAAACGCCGATGTTCCGTATCAGCGCTTCGGGTTCTTAGATAGGAACGCTTTTGAAGATAAAAAGAGTTTGTAAAGCCTTTGTGATCACGTCTGCGCGACCGCCTCGCGGCTCAATCGAACAGGTCCTCGACGATGTCCCAGACCTCGCCCCAAATCTTGCGCCTGAGCGATTTGCGCTTCTTGCGCGCTCTGTATTCTCCCTTGTGCCGCTTGGCACAGGAGCGCGTTTCAGGCGCGGCGCGGCGGGTTTTGCGGGGTTTTTCCATCACCGGCGCAGGGGCGGCTTTCTTCGCTCTTGCAGCAGGTTGCGGCATGAACTTCATCTCGTGCAGCGGCGCCCCGCAGCCCGAACAACTCAGCTCGTGGCGCCCCGGCTCCAGGACCAGCACGGCGCGCGTGCCGCAATAATTGCATGTGGCGATCTTGGGCTGCATTCTCTCTCTTGCCATTGCGCGGTTGTTCAGCGTCTTGATGCATATAAGGCCACCGCCGCCGCATTCGAGACGTTGAGCGATCCGAAATCGCCCCAAAAACTGATTCGCGCCAAAGCGTCGCAGCTTTCGCGCGTCTTTTCGCGCAGTCCCGGCCCCTCGGCCCCCAGCACCAGCGCCACCGCGCCGTCGCGGCGCCCCTCAAGCACGGTCTCGATTCCGGCCTCGGCCTCGCCCGCAAGCCCCAGAACAAGGTATCCCATGTCCTGCAACGCGCTGATCGCCCGCGCCAGGTTCGTCACGCGCAGATAGGGCTGTCGCTCCAGCGCCCCGCTCGCGGTCTTGGCCAGCGCGCCGGTCTCGGGCGCCGAATGATGGCGCGTCGCGATCACCGCGCAGGCCCCGAACACCTCCGCCGAGCGCAGGATCGCCCCCACGTTATGCGGATCGCTCACCCGGTCCAGCAACAGCACCCTTGGCGGCGCCTCGCCCGGCGCGGCCGCGCAGATATCCTCAACGCTGCCCCAATCCAGCGGCTTCACCTCCAGCGCCGCGCCCTGATGCACCGATTGCGGATCCAGCGGCGCCGCAAACTTGCGCGGATCGGTCATTTCGGGCGTGATCCCGGCGGCACCGATCGCCTCTTCCAGCTTGTCGGCGGCGTTCTTCGTGACGATCAGCTTCAGCTTCTCGCGCGCCGGATTCATCAGTGCATCGCGCACCGCATGCAGCCCGAAAAGCCAGACCGTCTCGGCGCTCGCCGCCTTTTTCGCCTGTTCCTTCTCGATCACCCAACGGGGTTTCTTCACGGCCATGCTCGCCCTTTCCTGATGCGCGGCGACAATGCGTGGCCACGCAGGGCGGCGCAAGCCATTTTCGGGTTGACGCCCCAGACCCGCTTTCCTAAATACGCCCTCACGTCCGGGGCAATGTCCCGGTCCGTGGGCGACAGGCCGCAAGGTGTGGCAGGGGACTGTAACTCCCTCGCGGAGACGCACGCCAGGTTCGATTCCTGGGTCGCCCACCAACTTAACCCCCTGAAAATGCTCAATAAAATACGAGCGCATCGAACTTGATTTGGCCGCTGCGCACTTTGCGTTTAGAGTTATGCACACCTATGCACAGCGTTTTGGGTCGAATCATGGCTACGAAGTCCAAGAACAAGATTGAGGCCGTTCGGCATCTACAGCGCGGATTGAGCATCTTCAAAAGAGGCCGTTCTCCCTATTGGCAGCTTAGAATTTACGACAACAAATCCAAGCGGTACGTCTGGAAATCGACCAAAGAGACTACCCGAATTGATGCCACGGAAGCTGCCTTTGAGTACTTCAAGAAATATAGTCTTGGTGAGTTAGCGTCTGCAAAAACACCAAAGTCACGCTCATTTGAGCACTATGCAAAGATGCTCTACGATCAAGCAATCCTTTCGGGCAATGCGACTTCCATCAAGGACCGAAAGAAAATCTTGTATAGGCCAGAAGACGGCCTGATCGCATATTTCGGCAAGATGGATGTCGCCGACATCAACACTGGGCATCTTAGAGAGTATTTGATCCACCTCGACAAAAGACGGCCTAAACCATTGGCCAACAGCACGAAGCAAAAGCAATGCTTGATGGCTCGACAGGTCTTAAATCTTGCTCTCGAGGATGGCCTAATTGTTAATCTCCCATCGGTTCCAAAGCTGAATCTCAAATCCAACCCAAGACCGTCGTTTACGTTCAACGAGTACCGAGATTTTATGAAGCAAATGAAGGTACTTGCATCAACTCGCGAACACTCAGAAGCCATGGGAGTCACACTGGAACACAAGAACATGTTCCAGTTTATGGTGCATACCTTTCTTCGGCCAACCACCTCCGAACTATACGCGCTCAAGCACAAGCAAATTGAGGTCCATCAGACCCCAAAACACCTTCAACTCCATGTCCGAGGCAAGACCGGCCCGCGCATTTCAGTGTCGATGCCGCTTGCTGTCGCCTTGTACCAAACGCAGCTTGAGTTCCATCCACACGCCAGTGCTGACGATTATGTCTTTTTTCCAGAACAAAAGGATAGGCTGGCGCTGCTAAACTCTGTCGGACGGGTATTCAATAAGGTCGCCGAATACTGTGATTTAAAAAAAGACAAGTGGGATCAAAGCAGAACACCATACTCATTCCGACATTACGCCCTGCAAAACCGCCTACGGAGTTCAAAGGGCCTCGTTAACATCCACATGCTCGCCAAAAATGCAGGAACCAGTGTTCAAATCTTACAGGACTTTTATCTGAAAAATCTCGAAATCTCAGGCGATCTGCTGGAAAATCTCCAGATTCACAGCGTCGATGACTATGCTGATAAGAGAATGAAAGAAAACTGAACAAAGACCTCCAAGCGCAGGATTTCAAACGCATAACGCTTAGGCAAGGTTATGGAACATCACCCCTGAAACATGGAAAATTTCCATCTAAGGAAGCTCCAAGCCCGTTTAGCCTCAAAACTGATCGCTACGCGTTCCCGTCTCCTTGCTACCTACGCCAAAACTGAAAAATTCCAGCAACCGCATTTGGTATCTGTCGGGCAGCATCGTCTAGGACTGCATCGAGTTTTTCCTGTTGAATGCCCAAAACTGAGTTTCCCTGCTCATCCATTAGATGAACCAGTATTGGCGTCACCAGATGGCCGTCAGAGCCACTCTCGGTCAGCCTAAGCCACTCTTTGGATCGCAAGGAGACTGCCTTCATGAACCCCTCGCACCAGTCCATGGCAATTACATGGCCTTCCTTGGCTTCCCAGAATATTGGCTCAACCTCGGGAGGGTCTTCATCCAAGCCCATCGCGACTTCGCTGTAGAGCATTATAATGGCCTCGATCACCCAATCAGGTGTGCCTTCTACATGTCCGCCAAAGGCAGCCGGCACCCATTCCTCAGGCTGTATCGTGACGGGCGAACAGACGATCCCATGAATGAATCCATCCAAGTCCGATATGCACATGCAATCGTCTGGTGTGGCATCCGAAGAAAGGTAATCGTCAAGTTTATCAAGATCGACCATTTCATTGCCTCTGGATTTTCATTGCCACCGAGTCCACCGTACACTCATGACATCTACGCTCTCTGCTTCTCAGCTTGAAGACTTCATACGCCGCAAAATGCGAATGTCGCATATCTATCAGCCAGTAATGTTGAAGACGTTATTGGAAAATGGTGGAGAAGCCACTGTTGAGCAAATAGTCAAGGCACTGCTGAGCCACGACCATTCCCGGATCGAATATTACGGCATTCGCACCAAGAACATGGTGGGTAGGGTTTTGACGCAGAGCGGTGTCGTGGAACCTGTGAAATCCGGGCGTTCGACCACAGGCTACAGGCTAAATATAGACAAACTCACAGAAGCCCACAGAGCCTCACTGAGCGCCCTTTGCAATCATGGGCTGGGAGTATGCAAGATAAGCTCGGGGAGGGGCCATATGGGGCGCAATCCCTGAAAAGCATAAGTACTGAAGACGCTAAAAGCCTAGGGGTCACGCCCCAAGGCTTCGCTCCCAGTGATGACACCAGCTCATTTGAGCTTGGTTGCCCCTTTTACGTCTCTGAAATAGTATTTATTGCCTTTCTTGTGTGTGAATCCGAGTTTCTTTGCTTCGGAATCGTTCGCCGGTGTAAAATTATCAATAAGCGTTCTGGCTTCAGACCACTTTACGCCCTTTTCAACGGCGAGCTTCGTTACGTCAGCCAAGAACTCCTGCTTGTAGGCAGTCTTTTCTTCTTCTTCGACCTTGCGCAGGTCTTCCATGAGCTTCTTGCGCTCGGCAGGCCCCAATGCCTTTACGTCAATCGTCATTTTTTAGTTCCTCTAATTTTGGCTGATAGACCAACCTATCTTTAAAGATATATTGCTTATTACAAAAGCGGAAAACGCTAGATTTCAGATAGAGTTTTTGCACGTAAAAATCTCGATGCAGTATAGTAGCGAGAAAATATTCCTTATAAATACATATGTATCAAATGAGCAAACCCGAAAAGAGGAAAAAAATGAAAATCGATTTTTTCAAATGGCACGCATTCAAGAAAAACATCACTTTTCTGACATGGCTAACCATCAATCAAGGGCAAAACTATTGGCCATTTATTACAAAGGCAGAACGAAATGGCAGTTATCTATGAAAAGACATATCGACCGATCCATCTCAACGTGGACGCAGACCTATTAGGCAAACTGGACGAGTATCGATCCAATGCGATGCCTCGTTCCAAGCATATCCACGCAGCAATCGAACTGTATCTTGATCACTTAGAAAAGGCAGGTGCTCGTAAGTCGGTTTGGTTGATCGGTCAACGAAGGACTTCATAAACTGACCAAACCTTACTAAATGTGGTATCTCAGAGTTTCTAGACTACGGGCCTAGCAAGTGCGGATATACCTCGAACAAGTGGCGTATTGGGGCATCCAGAATTAAAGAGGTTGAAACAGCCCTTGTCATTTGGAATCCCTACTGGAAACATTTAATCAATTAACGCCACGGTAAGTCTTCCTCGACGGCATAGCGCACGGCATTCAAATAATCCCGGTGCTCCTCGTCTAGAACACGCCAATACTTTGAACAGCTTTCAATGAGAGCCAAAACCTCATTAATACCTTCGCTATCCAAGTGCTTTTGACTCTCCATTGCAGCTTGTAGATCGTCAAAGTTGCTTTTGATCTTCTCTTTAATTTGGCTCATGTGTCTCCTTTCAATTTGCACGGCAACAAACAGTGCTCGAGCGGGGCGTATTGGTCTCCGCTCGGCTCCTTCATGAATTCCCAATGCAGCCTTGGCTCAGTTCGATCAGCAACAGCAATTTCTAACTAAATATCTCGGTCCGCAAATTAAATGAGGCGTATTTCGATAAGCGCACCAAGCCAACCTCGCAGAAGTCTCATAGGTGTTTATGGGCTTGGTAACCTTCTGCAGCAGCAGGTGTCTTCAAAAGGACCGAGTTTCCAACCCGACCTTTGATGACTCGGTGCTCTTGCTGTTGTGACCAAAGATTATTGAAAAGCTTTTCGGCATTCCTCACATCCGCATCAGATGCATAGATATCGAAGGGATAAACCTTTGGTTCATGAGAGAGATTACCACGATTATAGGATTGCAAATATGCTTTCATGGCGTATTGAACATAGTTCCCTAAAGGAAATTTGTGCTTCATGTTAGAAACTTTGCTCTCATCGAACACATCAATCCAAATACTCTCACTTTTAATACATCCATATTTATCGATCTCATCGTCTTTCACCTCCCTAATTTTAGAGACAAACTTTCTTATCTGGCCTTTCCAAAAATGAAGGTTTTCTCGAATGCTTGCCCAATCATTCTCGTTAAAAACAATGATGCCATGGTAATGTGGGTGTAATGGTTCGTTCAGAGTATTTTCAGGGGTGTCTCCCGTCTTGGTTCCTTCTACATCACTTGCAATAAACATAGAAAATGTGAAATCCTTTGGTGATGATAGCTTGTCATAGAAGGCTCTATGAAACTTTTCATAGATAGCTTTTTTAATATGGTTGGTATTTGCTAAAGTCTTGGTCTGTATCGTAAAGATCAAAGCTCTATTCATGCAGCTATTGATGTTATTATGGTTATGAAGTAATCTAGATATGTACATTAAGGTGTGTTGTTGTTCTTCAATTCTTTTCATGGTTAATCCTTTCATTCGGCAATATTAAGCTATAGGTAGATTTTTGATCTACCCGGTTGAAATTGATGCCGCGTAACTCAAATTTTTGCGACGACTAAAAAATCTTCTTAGCAACCGCAGTCACCGTTTTTATTTATATGAAAAATTCCTCAAGATTGGCCTTTTGGACAAAAAAATTCATTTTTTTGTAAAAGTACCGGAGGATAAATGATTTAAAGATAAGACCACCTATGACTAATTCGATCCATGAAGACAGAGACATCCGCCAACAAAACTTCAGCCTCAACGACAAGCTTACACTGGAGCAAGTTCAGTTTGTTGCGCGGCGGCTTAAGGATTTGATTGCTAGGCAGCAAACCAGCTCAACATCGAACGGCGTTAAGCCGACGGAATGGCAGGAATGGCGTCTATTTATTGGAGCGGCTTATGCTTGTGGCTTTGTTTGTCGTGATGCGGACGAACATATGGATGACGACGCTCACACCCCCATTCGTGAACTTATTGAGACGCTAAAGCGCGATTCAAGCCCTGTTGTGGACATGAGCCTTCGTGAGCTACGCCAGATCATTCATTTCATCATGAGGGATGAGAGGTGGAGTGATCAGGGTCAAGACACTGGGGGAGGCGCCGTATGGGGCCTTATCACCTCTTCTCTCGGACCTGCGATTGCACGACGATTGGAATCATAATGCGATCGTAGCGACATTCGGGGCCCTCGCGGGTTTGGGCGGGAGCGGTTATTCGCTGCTCCTAACACCGACGGCAGCTATGCGCCGGGAGCCGACACTGCAAAACTGCAAATCATGGTGGCTATTAGTTTCGCTACACCGGCCCTCAATTATAGTGATCAAATGCTCCAAGACGGAGTTACGTAGACCCACCCTCAGGTGCGGCGGCCAACCTTGTGTCTACTGCTTCAGCGAGCACCCGCCGGTAGAGAGAAACAAACTGGGCGACCAATCCGAAGTTGGCTTGAAGCGGCTCGTTGCAGACCAGTGCGCCAAGCGCCCAGAGTAAATCTCGCAGCGTAGTCTTGAAATTTGTATCGAGCAGTTGTTCCAACGTTTCGCCCATCTGCCACATACCGCTATCTTCTGCGTAAAGCAATTTATTGCGAAAATCTGACCTGAAAGTTACAAACTGTCGGACAGGAACATTATGCTGCCTGTCGACCTCGCGTTCGAAGTCGCGGTACATCTCTTCAATCACCTCATCATGCGGGAGATCGTCACGTGATATGGATATTGAGAACGGATTCACTCTGATTATCTCCGTTCCGTTTCCGTCTTTTATCACCAAGTCTACGTGATTGTTTTGGCAGGCCATAGTGGCATTCCAGCCTTCAGAATCGTCCAGCCCCTCGGGTACAAATCCCTCTGCCATATCCGCGAGGATGAACCTGAACTGGCTGAACACAGGATAGAAGGCCAGCTTGACTTGATGGTTCTTGAAACGCCGCACAAAGTCTCTGTGTTCGGGGAATTGATCCGACTTAAGCTTTAGCCATTCAAAAATGGCTACAACCAATTCCTCCTCTGCCGCGATTAGACGAATGGCGCCCATCTCATCGTCCACATTTAACAATCGCAACGATTTATTGTAATGGTCAATAGCCTTTCCAATACGAGAAGCGACCTTCCTCGGAGCCTTTTCAAATAGCAGATTTATTAAATCCTCTCCCACGACCTCAGAGATGGCAGTTACGTCTAGCTCGTCCTGCTGCGCTGGCATGATGTATCTCCTGTTGGGCCGGCTTGTCTCGCATCTTGACCGCTCGATCAATACCTGCTCGCGCGAAGTTCCGCTAAGCCCATCCGCGCGGTTTCGCGTCATGTCGGCGTCGGGCTGACAGCGGTCATCTGAGCAACCCCTAAGGGGCGATGATGGCCAAGAATCGAGTGCTGCGCCGCCGGAAGTCGGCTTCGAGCCCAAAGTACTCATTAGCCGATAGCATGAACATCTTTATGTTGGTCCGATATCGGCTTCTTCATTAATGTTCTTATCAAGCTTTTTGAGATAAATTTCTAAGGGTAACTCCCCAAACTTTGTAATAGCTGGCAAATTTTTCCATTTATAGAAGTTCCCTATAAAATCTAGGAAATTAATCTCTGTGTTGAGAATAGTGCTTGATAAAAAACCGTCTGGAACTGACTCTTCTACCTTCGTCATAAGATGCGCCACGTAAACTGAACCCAGTCCATAAGTTATTCGAAGCTGGTGAAAATTCTCAACCGAATGGATACCTATAACGCCGGGTTTTAGATCATTGTATATCTGCATGCCATTTGAAATAAACTCAATCTCAAGGCTGGTTCGAAAGTCTAACGTTCTAAGGATGGCTAAATCAGTATTATACTCATCTGATTTTTTTAAATTGAACAAATGATTGTGGTCAAAAAACGGGCCGCTGTCTATAAATTCGAGAGCCTGCTCCTCGGTAGCGCCAGCAAGGTCATTAATCCACCCCAAGGCGAGCATACGGCATCTTTGTCTTAATTTTTTGGCCTTAAAGAGATTTATCAATTTATTCGGTATCCTCACAAATCTTTCGAATCAAATGAGCATAAATACAGTGGAGATTTTCGGCCCCGCAAATATGTCTGAAATCGCCATCTACACGATGCTCTCTTCGCGCTGAGAATTGATTGTACCACGTCGAATTTAATGTAACCAAAAATTGTTCCTTTTGGTTTTCGAATTGGTCCAGAGTTGCATCAATTATGAGGCCCTCACCTTCCAGCCAAGCGTGAGACATAGTGAGATCCTCTCGCCAGCCCGACACATAGGCGAAAGTGCCTAATCCTTCATCCTTTAGAAAAGCTGCGAGTAATTCGGCCACCGCGCCACAGCAGCCGCGAGGAAAGTCGGAAAATTCAGGCCCAAATTGCTTGTGAGAACTGTCCAACGCCGATCTAAAGCTTCGAACCGCCTTTTTGATAGCGCCAATGTCCATAATTAAATTTAGCATCAAGAGCAGAGCAGCTTCAATATTAGGGTAAGGCAGAGAACTCAAAGGGTTCTGATTGAGATTGACCAAGGATGTCCGCTTCGTCCGCACTGCTGACCTTGGACCGCCGAAATTGCTGCGTGATGGGTCGAACGGCAGCTCCCGGAAAGCAGCACCGCAGCGAATGGTAGAACAGTCAAGGTCGGCTCTGGGCCGTCACCAAGTGACCCACATGTTGCTTTCGTCGGGGCCTTCAAACGCCATGTCCTGAAATAGTGTCTTCATCGTGGCCTGATATCTGGCAACCGGCGCAGCATCGTAAATGTATTGAAAAGCGAAGTGATCACCCAGAATTCGGTCGCACTTTGGACATCCACAACTTAAGTAGCTTTCTTCCCTTGTTCGCGAGTAACGCTCTTTTAAATGATCCCATCCCCCGAGGTATCTGAGCTCTTCAAGAAGTTTTTCTTTTGCAACGGGGTATCTGCCAATATCGGCGAGGCTGATTCCGAGTTTTAAATCTGTTGGTTCTGAGTATTTTGGATTGCCAATGGTTATGCCTAGTATTGGGATCATTTTGTAAACGCAGTCGCAGTCTCGATGCCAACAGTCAGCTTGAGCTTCTAGAATATATACGTTCACTGGATCACGATCCGTGAAGCCAAACTTCAATGATCTATTGAGGGCTGATTTGACGAACTCTTGGGCTGAGAGCGTTTGACCCGGATAGCCTTCTAAAAAGACCTCGTATTCACCGTCTGCTACCTCACTCAATCGGCCTTCCATGACTTTGGCAGAAGGTTTCAGCTTCCTTGTGCGGTGCATCCAAACGACTTCAACCCCAGACGCTGCATAAATCTTCTGACGTCGAGCGTATGCTTCATGTGACTGCGGAGACCATTGAACTTCCACTGCAACTCGGCGACCACCGCGCTCTAAGAGAACATCAGCAATCCAACGTTTGCCCTGCGGAGTTGTTTCGGACACTTCCAAACTTGCCGTCCAACCCTCGGCCTCACCAACTTTGGCGGCTAACTGCTTAAGTTCTTGATGCTGTTTCGTTTCGACCATGAATTCTTGGTTACGTGGCTTAGAGAGACCTAATGAAAACAACTGCGATCTAGCATGTCAATTTGAAAGACCGCTATTGGGAGCTGCGCTGCAAAAATCATGTGGCGGGTCAAAGTCTGCAAAGGGCCTAAAACGTTGAACGCGCCTTATTTAACGACAGGCTTAACACGCCCCCTCAGCGCAAGCACCACAACTGTTTGGTTCGCTCTTTTTGGTTAACTTGTCTGCATATTCTCTGCATATAAGGGTATACCCTAACGGCACACCTTGGTTACGCCGAAAATGTGTCTCATAAGGCTTTATATTGACCATATGATACGTTATATATGGACGTAAGCCATATAGGACATTTTAATCATGACAACAGTGTTTTATGCACGTGTCTCGACGGCAGACCAAACCACAACTCATCAGGTAAAGCAGGCAGAAGCGGCAGGCTTCAGTATTGATTGCGTAATCGCTGATGAAGGCGTCTCTGGCGTCAGTGTACCGCTGAAAGAGCGGCCTGAGGGCAAACGTCTTTTCGATAAACTTCGTGACGGTGACACACTGGTGGTCCGCTGGGTCGATCGACTGGGGCGCAATTATGATGACGTGAAAAAGACCATCGAAGACTTCATGGCAATGGGGGTTACCATCAAAACTGTCATCAACGGGATGACCTTTGACGCGAAGCCGCGTGATCCAATGCTAAAGGCGGTGCGTGACGCCTTGTTGTCCTTCATGGCCGCGCTTGGCGAAGCTCAAGCAGAAGCCAGTGCACAAGCCCGCAAAGCCGGAATTGAACATGCGAAAGCCACAGCACCGCAAAAGTATCTCGGTCGCAAACCGTCTTACACGCAAGACCAGTTAGACCTGATTGTTGAATTGCTAGTTGCGGATGTGGGGGTGCGGGAAATTGCCAGAAGGTTGGACCTGACACCTTCGCTTGTGTCACGTATCAAAACCGATCCGGTTGCAGCACAAGCCAAGCTGGATCGGTGGTCAGAATTTCTTTCCCCGAATGCCTAGTTTTGGAAATCCTGTTTCTCAAAGCGCCCTTTAGAGCGTTTCTATGAGAACCTGAATCGCCGGGGATTCCCAGAAGGTGCTGATTGTGATTCCTTCCTCCTGGGAGGATCGGATCATGTCAGCACCTTTGCCGAAGGCGCTTCGTGCGCGGTGACCTGCTCCCCTTGAGAGGCGGCGTTGCGCCTGAGGCTCTCGCTGGCGACAGGGGCGCGGGTGGGCGCTGGCGATCCGGACGTGTGGCTTCTCGGGATTGCGCCGATCTTACTGGATCCAACGGCTCAGCGTCGAGACGCCGACGCCAAAATCCGCTGCCACCTGCTTAAGCGGCAGGCCGCTGATCAACGCTAGCCTAATTTATGCCAGATCCTGTCCAGCCGAAGGATAGCAACTAAGGGCCGAAACAAAAAAATCAAATCAGACCCGCCTCGCGCGCAATAACTACCGCATGTGTACGATTCCGGGCACTAAGTTTGCGAGACAAGTTTCTCACGCGCATCTTGACCGTCGATTCCGATAAATCCATTAACTGCATGATTTCCTTGTTCGAAAGGCCTTGGCCTAACTTTTTCAAGACCTCGACTTCGTCGATATTGAGATCGAAACCGTTATCGATCGACGAGTTTGGCGAATCCTTGAAGTAGACTGCGGGAATGAAGGCTTCTCCTGATGCGATCAATCTTATGGAATTAGCCAATGAACGAAGAGAAAGTGTTTTAGGGATAAACCCCAACGTGCCCACGGTGAGACTTTTCTTAACGAAATCTTCTGAGACACTGCCAGAAAACAACACCACACTTCCCCCCTCGTTGGCGCTGACTATTTTTGAAATCTCGTCTAAGGACAGACGCTCGGGAAGCTGGACGTCCAATAGGACAACGCCGAATGACCCATGCGAATTGATCTTGGCTACGCCTTCCTCGGCATTGTTGGCCACACTAACAGTAAACTCTCCTTCGCGAGGAAGATACGTAGCCACGAGTTCCGCAATTAAAGAGTGATCGTCGACCAAGAGTATTTCCGTGGATTCACCTTTAGACATCGAAAGTGTCGCTCCTTGATACTTTGACTTTAACGCGACTTTAGTTCGGAAAGTGTCTTTGAGTAGTAGAAGTTCAGACTTTGAGGGCTTTCATTTGGATGGGCATGTGATCCATTGGGTGCATTTTGGTATCCAAAGATAATTTTACCAAGGAAATCTTAATGCTACACTCGATAGTGTTTTCTCGCACTTTCGCACAGGAAGTTGTCGAGAGTTTGAAAGTCTGATGGACCAACAGGTGCCCAGTGACAAAATCTCGAAGCCGTATAGATTGCGAAATTCATAATGAGGTTGATGAAAATGAGGAGAGCTTGGATAGCGTGGGCCGCAGCCAGTTGGGCCGTGATATCTATGGCCTTGATGGCGCATATGGCTGCGTCCGAAGAAAGTTCTGATGAAATCCTATTGCGTTTGGACAACGACGCAGAGCTTTTTGAGCTGGATCGTGCTGCTTTGGAGGCATTGCCACAAACACGTTTTGAAACCGAAACGATCTGGACAGAAGGCAAGGTCGCGTTTTCCGGGCCAACGCTGATGTCGGTACTGGAGCTGGCTGGGTTGAGCGGGCAGCCCGTGGAGGCGACGGCCGTCAATGCGTACAAGACTACCATCCCAGCAGAATTTATCGAGAAAGATGTTCCGATCATCGCCACTCGCATGAATGGAGAGGCGTTCGGACGCCGCCGGAATGGACCGCTCTGGATCGTCTTTCCATATGATAGCGAAAGGCGTTTTCAGAGGGAGTTGATTTTTTCCATGAGCGTCTGGCAACTGGTCCGATTGCAATTGGCCGACGGATAAACAACTGTATATGTTTGAGACGCTGAAAGGGCTTCGGAGCAAAGCCAAACATTGGCTGACACTTTCTGTATTTCTAGTGTTTTTACTGGTCTTGGTCTTTGGCTTTAGTCAGGTACAGCTGTTGCGAGTCCATCTTTTCAAGGACAGCGTGGTTTCGGACAATCAAGCTTGGGTCATTTCTCAGCTTGAGGTAGATTACCAGAAGCTTAAGCAAGCGGTGTCCGAAGCTGAACGGGACTTGCTGATCTCGAACACTGCGGAGGTCCCCCAGGCGGCTTGGGGGCACTTACAGCTGGCGTTCGATATTTACTACAGCCGCGTCAGCACGGTCGAGATTCAGGGCGTACTTTTGTCTCATCAGGGTGATCTGCCTGAACGCTACAAAAGGAATGAAGCTCTCGTTGAAATCAACCGGGAATTGCTTGCCAACATTATTGACCAGGTCGAAACGCCAGATCGAGAGGTTCTCGAAAAGATCAAGGCACAGCTCGCTCTTGTCGAAGCGCCTGTCCGAAATTTGGCCGTTGACACGATCGCCGTGTTGTCAGAAAGGGCTGATTTTGAGCGAAGCGCAATGCGGAAATATTCTTCATTACGCGCTGTTGTCTTCTTTCTGACCGTTGCGTTGCTTTCTGTCGTCGCCATCACGATTTACCTGATGCTAAAGGATGTCCGAAGACAATACTGGGAGCTCGATCATTCGATCAAAACGCGCGAGCGCATCCTTAGGCAGATATCACGTGCTTCTATCTTCACAGATAGCAAAGGTAATATCATTAGTTCAAACAAAGGGGTTAAAAAACTCTTCGGCTGGAATGAACACGAAGTTCTTGGCGTCAAGATTTGGGAAATCCTTCTTCCCGAAAAGCGTAGACGGTGTTCTCTTGCGTCTACACGTGAAAATTGGGCAGAGTCGCTGAACGCAGGCGAAAGTGTTACGATCCGTGAGATCGCGATAGACAGGAACGGATGGCGGTTTCCGGTGGAGATTGTCATCATGTATTTGCAGGTCGAAGACGAGAAAACCTACCTGTTCAATATACGCAGCCTGGTTGTCGAGCAAAGAGCGATGCGTGCCTTGCGCCGTGACCGCATTAGCGCAGAGAAACTTGCCTTTCGCAATTACAGGCTTCTCAGCGTGATGAGCCATGAAATGCGTACGCCACTTCATGCGGTCATTGCTGCGCTGGATCTTACCATGCGTCACAAGCTGAGGCCGGAGGCTAATAGGCTTATAAAAGTGGCGCATGATGCAGCACAAACGACGCTCACCTATGCCGATGACGCACTTGATCTTGTTCAGATCGAAAGCCGTCCCGAAATCGTCCGCAGCAGCAATTTTTCACCGTCCGAGGTTATATCGGAAGTGATCGAGATGCTGCGACCCGCGGCCTTGCAAAATAATAATACCATTGTGTCCGAATTTGAGGTCGATCAACATGAAATCGTAAACGGCAAACCAGATTTGCTCCGTCATGCAATCAGCAATCTACTGAGCAATGCAATCAAGTTCACCAATCATGGCAAGATCACAGTTCGGCTGACACGCGCGTTCTCCACCAACCGTTTCAAACTGGAGGTGGTCGACACTGGCATCGGTATTTTGAAGGAGGATCAGAAGCGGATCATTTCAGATGCTGATGATCTAAGCCGCTCTCGTCAATCGAAAACGACATGGAAGGGTAGCGGGCTGGGTCTGGGCCTGTTTAAACGCGCGGTATCTGTAATGGGAGGGCGTTGGGGGCTAGAAAGCGAACTGGGTAACGGAAGCCAGTTCTGGTTCACCTTCCCAGTCAACCCGGCTGAGAAGAAACCGGTGCAGCGAAAGATGGACTTGCCCACTTTGTTAAACTCTCCGTCCCAGCCGATCCGTGTTCTTGCGGTAGATGATAACAGCATCAATCTCAATCTGCTCGGGAAGATGCTCACCGTTCTGGATATCCCTCATGACTTGGCCAGCAGCGGCGCTGAGGCAGTGCAAGCAGCTCATGAAACTCCCTTTGACATTGTGCTGCTTGATATGGGGATGCCCGGAATGGACGGGTATCAAACGGCGACTGAGATCCGCAAGATCGGTCATTCATGTGGGGCAACTCTTATGGCTTTCACAGCCGATGCAACGGTTAGTAAAGACATGGTGAAGGCTCAGCAGGCGGGCATTGATGACATTCTAATGAAACCCGTCACGATGCTCGGCCTGAAGGCTAAGATCGATCAGCACTCCAGCGCGATGCCAGCCATGGTTAATGCGATGGAAGGCGAAGACATCACAGTCCCTGCCAGCATTATCGATGAAGAAGTGGTGGCACACCTTGTGAGCCTTGGCGGGATCAACGCTCTTTTACCCCTGATCGATAGCCTTTTCACGCAAACGGCTGACTTGGACGCGATGCTGCGATCCGCCTCTGAATCTGATCCGAAGGAGTTGAAGGCGCAGTTTCATGGTTTAGTGGGTGCCGCAGGAATGATGGGAGCGACACTTTTGGCTCAAGCAGCTAAGAACTGTGAAAGTACCGTCGAAACAGATCACAGCGTGATGCCTGAACACGTGGCTGCTTTCACTAATGCTGTAAGGGCTACAAAGAGCAGCTTCGCAAAAATCGTAGCAAAATATCAGGCCGAATGCAGGGGATCTTAGTGGAGTGCCCCCAGTGAAGTAATGGGATTAACTGCCTTCGCACCCAAATGCAGCTACGGTTGCGATGAGTGGTGGAGAAGAAGGAGCATTCTGATGGATATTGCGGTTCTGGGAATTGATTTTGGGAAAACGGTTTGCAGCCTGGCGGGGATGGATGCGAAGGGCGCAGTAGTGTTTTGCAAGCGCCTCCAGCTGACCTGCTCCCCTTCGAGTCCGCGTTTATAAGTTAGCTCTGTTCAGGTTTTGATCCACTTCTGACCGTTGGTGATACTCCCGCGGGGTTAGCCCGTCGAGGCTCGAATGCGGGCGGTGCTGGTTGTAGTCGTAGCGCCATGCCGCAATCATGCGGCAGGCATGGCGCAGAGACGGGAACAGGTGCTCATTGAGGCACTCCTCGCGCATCCGGCCGTTGAAGCTCTCGACCAGGCCATTCTGCATGGGCTTGCCCGGCGCGATATCGTGCCAAGCGACCTGACGATCCTCTTGCCACTTGAGCAGTGCATTGCTGGTCAGTTCTGTCCCGTTGTCGCTGACGACGAGGCAAGGGTAGATCAGCTTGGTCGCGACCTCATGCGTGCGCCGCAGTAAAAAGACATTCGGTCTGACAAGCCATCGGATTGTTCAAACTTGGGGAACATTTAAGCCGCTCAAGTCAGTGGTTGAAATCTGTAACCAGAACCATAAACAGTCTTGATCAGTTGATGCTTCCAGTTGGTTTCAGCTACTTTTTTACGAATACGCTTGATATGGCTGTCAACCGATCGCGCACGGACACTTTTCCCAAGAAGGTTCTCCAGTACAGCAATCAATTCTACACGCGTCACGATACAACCCCGACGCCCAACCAACACCTCAAGAAGTTTTATTTCGGTAGTTGTAAGAGCAATTTTCTGATCACCGATCCAAAATTCATTTTTCCCAACATCCACATAGAATGAATGCGTCTGACCATCTTTCAAGAGATCCACCGTCCTTTCAGGGTTCAATATGCCTCGGCGGTGAGCAGCCATGAGACGCTCTGCGACAACATTCGCAGACATACCTGCATGGACAACGTCGTGTGCACCCATCCTCAGCCCTACGAGTTCCGTGACTTCATCATATTCGGTAAGATAAAGTATTAAGGGCTTGGACAGCTTGTTAGTCAACATTGACACGACCCTGCTATCAAACTCACATCCGGAGCTCGAGTAAAGCACTATGATGTCACTCTTCTCATTAATCACATAATGCGAAAGTTCTTTACCGGAGTACTCGACCGCAACGTCGCATTTGCATAGACATAGTGCTTTTTCAAAGTGGGTAAAGCCATTCTCAGCTGCCGGATCTCTCGCTATCTCGCCAAACTTAGTCATAAAAGACCCTCAAATTTTAGAGTTAAAACTCTTGGAGGGGCCATCATAGCGCCTGCGGCCTAAGCCTAAATGTTTCTTGTGTTGCAATAGAAACGCAAAAGCGTGCTTTCGCTCATTTGAGACTTTTTAATCTATTCTGATGGCTCGAATACGGTCAAAAACTTGTAATTATATCTAGATTGTCGGAACGCCTGATCCTTAAAGCCATAGTGATAGTGAGGGCCAACTTCCCATATTCTTAAGTTAGGTTTGATACCGCCACTGACCTGCACCCGGACAAAATCCCTTAGCCTAATATAGAGTCTGTCCAATCGCGAGTGAGCAGGCGAATGAGAAATAGCCATTTTACCGAGGTGCAAATAATCGGAATGATTCAGGAGCAGGAGGACGGCATTCGAACGGCCGAAGGGTGCCCCAGGCATGGCACTAGCCCTGCGAGCTTTTAGAAGCTGAAGGCCAAGTATGGTGGCGTGGAAGAGTCCGGGGCCTCCTAGTTAATTGCCTCAACTCTTGACCACCTGACGACCGAAGTGCCCCTAATCTGGGCGTCCGCACCCCAGCTGACTAATCTTCTAACCCCAGCAGAATCGACAGCTTCCTTCCAGCCAGACTTTTCCAGTAGCCTCTTGAGGTAGAGTGGTCTCAAAGCAATCAGAAAATCATTGAAAGTATCTTCACCCATGCAAGCACTCCGAGAACGACGGCGGGAGCGATCCACCAGCCAGAAGGCAAAGCAGGAACGTCTACGTGGTGCGGTCTTTCATTCTTGTTTGCTCCGTCGCCTCTGGGCGGGTTTACGGGTTTACTGCCTTTAGATAACGCTTTCGTGTCATTATCGTCTGCTCCGATGCTTTTCATTAGACCTGCCTTGCTTGAATACTCAAAAAGTATATCGGCTTGAGCATCTAACCGCGAACGCGCCTAAGGTCATAATCGGGTTGAATCGATTGCTTTCAGTATAAATGGGCGCTCCCGTTTACTCAGAAGGTAATCCGATGTTCAAATTATTATTTAATGCTAAAATACCTCTAAAATCGCACTTACCTTCATCTATTCATCTATTTACATGCCAAAATATATCTAAAGATCTTTATATAAAACTTATGATTGTCTCCCGGTAAAAAGAGTGCACTCAAATCCGTTTGCTCAGCTCGCGCTTGAGAACTGAATGGGCTATGGTTCACGGGGAGCGGAGGCAAGTTAATGGAATATTTTTTACTGGCGCAACGATCTAGGGCACTCGTCTTGTCCGCTGATTGGGACGTACGATCAGATCTGGCCGAATTCTTGGAAGACTGCAGCGTGCCCTCGCTAATGACCGATAATTTTGGTGATCTTCCCTACCTCTACCTAGCAGACTATGAACCAACATATCTGTTCATTAGCGTTGACGAGTTTGGGGGGCCGGCGCTTTTATACAACCGCCTGCGTGACATGCGTGAGAGCATGCCGAATACTGCGATTATTCTAATCTCGGCAGAGTTTTCCACGGATGAGTATGGTACCCATAGGCTGCAGCTTGCCGATGTATCGCTACGCTATCCTTTTAGCCGGTCAACACTGTTCTACGCGTTAAAGCAAGCACCGATAAATCTGAGTCTCTGGAAGAAGCGCGCTCTAGAGTTGGCCGTCTAAGTGCGTTCTGAACGATCACGGGCGTCTCCGATCTACAGGTGGCGCCCATTTCTTTTATGGAAATCAAATAAACTGTAACAATGGAGTGGTTATGCCGGGTCTCTATTTGGATGTTTGCTATAATGTTACTCGGAATGCTTGGCGGCCTTCCCCCGCAGGTGAAGAGTGAGAGGTTCCTGCAAGAGGCAAGCAACAAAAGCTTTGGCAATTTCTGCTGAGTCACTTCGCGGCACTCAACTTGGCTGGAAAGCCGCGCCGGTATCTCGCTTGGTCATTGACGTGTCTGGTGAACGAGCCGGCGCTTTTGAAACCGCCGTGGCAAGCATCGATATCGGTGAACGAATTATCTATCACGTGGGCGAGTATTGTGCTGGGGCGCACCGGATGGCTGCGCGATCTGCATATGAAGACGGGCTGGTTACCCTGTGTCTTCGAAGGCGCTCAAAACACCGTTTTGAGTATATCGCCATTAAGATTTCGGAGCGTGGTTGAAGTAATGGGATGAACTGCCTTCCCACCCAACCGCGGTTACAATTGCGGGGATAGGTGGAGAGAGGAGCATCTGATGGACATCAAAGTTTTGGGCATTGATCTTGGCAAGACCGTTTGCAGTCTTGCCGGGCTGGACGAGGCAGGAGCAGTCGTGTTCCGCAAGCGGATTCAGCGACATCGGTTGATGGACTTTCTGGTTGGGCTGCCGCCCTGCGTTGTTGCGATGGAAGCCTGTGGCGGCGCACATCACATCGGGCACTTTTGCCTTCAGAATGGGCATGAGCCTCGACTGATGTCGCCGCTCTATGTCCGCCCCTATGTAAAGGTTCACAAGAATGATGATCGTGACGCAGAGGCCATTGCCGAAGCCGCGACGCGTCCGACGATGTCATTTGTAGCGATCAAATCGGGAGAACAGCTTGATCTTCAGGCCCTGCACCGTGCGCGGGAGCGCCTGGTGTCGGACAGGACGCGATTGATCAATCAAGGTCGCGGCTTTTTGATGGAACGAGGCATCCGGATTGGAACAGGACGCCACATTTTCCAAAAGGAACTGCTCAGATTAACCGCTGAGGGCAGTGACGATCTTTCACGCCGCATGATCTTGCTTTTGTCTGACATGGCCTCAGAGTTGCACGTGATCAATGAGCGGATCGCGGCCATTGATGATGAGGTGAAGGCTCTGGCCCAATCGGATGCTGATATGCGGCGTCTGATGGAGATCCCCGGCATTGGTCCGACTATCGCGACAGCTCTGGTAGCCGCTGTCGGCACTGGCAGCAGTTTTGGCAAAGGCCGCGATCTCGCCGCATGGCTCGGCTTGGTGCCGCGGCAGATCACGACAGGCGGCAAGGCCAAGTTGGTCGGCATCTCGAAGCACGGTAACCGATACTTGCGCAAACTCTTCATTCACGGGGCCCGAACGGTGCTGCATCTCGTGCGGGACAGGACGTCGCCAATAACAGCTTGGGCAGACAGTCTGAAGGAGCGAGCGCATGTAAACGTTGCGGCGGTTGCCATGGCCAACAAGATGGCGCGTATCGCCTGGGCTGTGTTGACAAAGGGCGAGCGGTATCGACCCAATGCACTGAGCGGCCTGTAATCGGGCAGAAGCACAACTGAGAGCAAAGGAATCTGCGAGCAAGGAGGAGATGGATCAACGACCGATCGGCGTCTTGTTAGTCTGAGTGGGACCATGGCCAAAAGGCCGGTGAAGTAATGAGACACGGGACGCGCGACTTCCCATCTTGGTCAGAGGCAAACCGAATGGCCTCGAAGAAAGACCGAATACATAGAAGCAGGGTCAGCGGCACATCAACAAATCGCTTGCAGGGGAAGGCAGTTCATACATGGTCCCA
>Ga0102926_1000204_pt1 | contig 32902 bp, 31 predicted proteins | sample SalPonR1_A_D2_MG_FD_78173 | JGI IMG/M metagenome (GOLD analysis project Ga0102926, IMG submission 78173) | Salt pond soil microbial communities from South San Francisco under conditions of wetland restoration - Salt Pond MetaG R1_A_D2_MG | ecosystem: Environmental > Aquatic > Marine > Intertidal...
ACAACCATTATTTTTATATTCACCCCACTAATGTCATAGATGTTTAAATTTTCTGATTATTCTATTTGGTACAATCCTTGCATTATATATTAGTAAGTCAATTAATATTAATGAGGAGGAAATTATATGTCAAATGAAAAAAAAGCGGTTAAAAGTAAATCGCTCAACAAAAAATGGCAAATGCCGGATACTTATGTTATTATTTTCTTTGTTGTACTTTTCGCAGCACTATTAACTTATTTAATTCCTATGGGTTCATTCGAAATGGAAGATGTTACCTATATGAGCGGTGGTTCAGAAAGTACACGATCAGTTCCAATTGCTGATAGTTTCGATTATGTAAGAGATGAATCTGGTGCACCAGTAACAGACGGCGTTAGTTTTTTTGAACCCTACGGTGGTTTAGGTTTTAGTAACTATGTCTTCGAAGGACTTGTTAGTGGTAGTAAATGGGGTTCAGCAGTTGGTGTAGTAGCTTTCATATTAGTTATTGGTGGAGCATTTGGTATTATTTTAAAAACTAATGCTGTAGAGGCAGGAATCTTTAAACTAATAGACATCATGAAAGATCGCAAGATTCTGCTATTACCCCTTCTCTTTTTCCTCTTTAGTGCAGGTGGTGCAATATTTGGTATGGGGGAGGAAGCTTTGGCTTTTGCAATGATTATTATTCCTATAGTTGTCGCTTTAGGGTATGATTCAATTACTGGTATATTTATTACTTATATTGCCACACAAATTGGATTTGCGACAAGTTGGATGAATCCATTTAGCGTTGCAATTGCACAGGGTGTCTCTGGTATTCCAGTACTTTCTGGTACACCCTTTAGATTAGTTATGTGGGTATTCTTTACCATCCTTGGTATCCTGTATACTATACGATATGCTAAAAAAGTTGAAAAAGATCCTACAAGTTCAATTGCTTATGAAACAGATGCATACTTTAGAGACGATATTGAAGAAAAACGTGAAATGAATATTGATTTTAGTTTAGGTCATAAACTTGTCCTTTTAACGATAGTTGCTGGGATTGGCTGGATCGTATGGGGCGTTGTACAACATGCTTATTACTTACCTGAGATTGCCACTCAATTCTTTTTAATGGGATTAGTTGCAGGAATTATCGGCGTTGTGTTTAAACTTGATGGTATGAGAGTTAATGATATAGCTGATGGTTTTAGAGATGGTGCAAAAGACTTATTAGGTGCAGCATTAGTTGTTGGTATGGCAAAAGGCATCGTATTAATTCTTGGTGGTACTGATGCTGGTTCAGCTTCAGTTCTAAATACTATACTTAACTTCATAGCACAAGGATTGGGCGATTTGCCAACTGTTGTATCTGCATGGTTCATGTATGTATTCCAATCAGTTTTTAACTTCTTCGTTGTTTCTGGTTCAGGACAAGCAGCATTAACAATGCCTATCATGGCACCACTAGCGGATTTAGTTGGTGTAACTCGACAAGTAGCAGTTTTAGCATTCCAATTAGGTGATGGTTTTACAAATATGATCGTTCCTACTTCAGGCGTTTTAATGGGTGTATTAGGTATTGCTAAATTAGACTGGGGAAAATGGTTTAAATTTCAATTAAAGTTCCAAGCGCTCTTAGCTACATTTGGTAGTATATTTATAGTTATTGCTGTATTAATAGGATTTAATTAAAAATAGACATAATTGAAGCAGGGATTTTATTCCCTGCTTTTTTCATTACCATTATAGATTTTTACTAAGATCTTTTTCATTTCTTCTCTATTCATTTCTACTGGATTCCCCCTAGTTGAACCTTTTAAAGAATTATCAATTAATAAATCTAGATTTTCTCTAAATACATCTTCTGCAAGTCCTAAAGCTTTAAAACTCTTTGGAATGCTTAACTCTTTATTTAACGCTTTAATTTCATCGATAACATTATCAACATCTAAAACACGTGATAAATAATCAATTTTTTCTTGAACCCTTGGATCCTTGGAATTGTATTCCAATACATATGGTAAGCAGATACCATTTAATAAACCATGACCAAAATCAAACATGCCACCAAAAGCATGAGAAATACCATGTGCCATACCGAGTCCAACATTTTGGAAAGCCATACCAGCTAAAGCCTGGTAATTATGAACTTTTTCTCTTGATTCGATATTACCTGTATGGTAGGATTCTCTTAAATGTTTTAAAAGTCCCTCAATAGCACCTTTAGCCATAGCTTCAGTGAAATCATCTAAGTTGTGGTTTATATAGCACTCAAGGGCATGAGTTAAAGCGTCTAATCCCGTTTCAGCGACTATATTCTTGGGCATGGATAATGTTAATCTAGAGTCTAGTATTGCCATGTCAGGTATAAACCCAATAGATTTTAAACCTATTTTTAGGTCTAAATCATTAAAGGTAATAACAGCAGCCTTTGTTACCTCTGTACCAGTACCAGATGTTGATGGTATGGCAATAAAATCAGTTTTTCTTTTATAATTTGAAATATCCTTTTTTAATACATTTTTAAAATTTAGGGATTCGTAATCATAAAATAAAGTCATTACTTTTGCTGCATCTATTGGCGAACCGCCACCGATACCAAGAACAAGATCCGGTTCAAAATCTTTCATTTCAATAACACCTTTGTCAACAATTGTTGTATCTGGATTTTTTTTAATACCTGAAAATATCTTAATTTTTTTATTTGAAAAAATATTTTCTATCTCTTTTATACTACCATTTTTAAAGGCAGAGCTACCACCTGTGACTATGAATATTCTTTCGTAATTTAGTGTCTTCATATAATTAATAGCATTCTTTCCAGTAACTAATTGGTCACCATAAAATTTTAGTGCTTTCATTATTCATCTCCTTAGTTTTCACCTTCTTCAATATAATTATTGAATATTTCTAGTTTGTCATCAAGATCATTAGCTTTGGAAAATCCTAATCTAAAATCAGCACCTTCAGAGGCTTTATTTGAATAATTACTGAAAATAATTTTGTTTTCAATAGCTAACTTATCTACCATATATTCAGCACTTAATTTATTCATAATAATCAAATCAACATTTTCTTTTAATAATTGTTCTATTAAAATTTCTTCACTAGAATATTCATTCTTTTTAATTCTGTTATTTTGGTCAAAAGCATTAAAATATTTATAATCTGTTAAATAGCCAACAGTATACCCTTCAATAGCCTTTAATGTATTAATTGAAAAGTTATTAGTCGATTTATACAAAAATACATATTCACTATAAGTACGATATGGCTCAGAAAAATCCATGATTGATTCTCTCTCTTTGTTGTATGAAATAGACGGCACAACATCTACAGCACCCGTCTTAAGCATTTCTAAAGACATATCCCACGAACAAATGAGAAACTTCAAATCAATATCCGTATTTTTATAGGCATCTTTAATTACCTGCACATCTATTCCTGACAAATTACTATTTTCAAATGTTATATAAGGTGCATAAGGACTAGAAGCAATTACAAGAGTATTCTGAGATCTGGTAAGATCATAGAAGTTAAAACTTTCATGTTCAAGGGTATCAATTCTTTTGTTAAGTTTCGAAAGGGCACCTTTTTCTTCTTGAATACTGTTTGTAATGCTTTGAACATTTCTTACAACTTCATTCACTGCCGAGGAAAGTTCCGATAATAAATTATTAGTTGCATCTAGTATTTGATCCGTTTCCTCAGATACCTTACTGCTCTCTTCTGTAATTTCTAAAACATTTTTAAATATTTTCTCAACATCATTCAATTGTTTAAAGCTTTTTTCTATAGATGAAACTGCTTGAACAATTAAATTACCAATACTTCCTAAGTCATTTTGAGTGTTTTCAGAAATACTTGCCATGGATTGGATGCGGCCGGTTAATTTTTCTGCAATGCCTTCTGTCTCAGTAGCTAGCTTTCTAATTTCGTCAGCAACCACTGCAAAACCTCTCCCATGTTCACCTGCTCTCGCCGCCTCAATAGAAGCATTTAATGCTAAAAGATTTGTTTGAGAACTAATTTTTAATACATCATCAACCATAGCTTTTGATTCATTTGTTGCCTGGTCTAACTCTTCAACATTAGAATTTATAGCACCAATTTTTTCAGTTACTTGCCTAATTTGCTGTATATCTTCATTTGCAGTTTCTCTATAGTCTAACAGAACATCATAAGACTTTGTATTTCCTTCTTTAATTTTTATAATTGATTTCAAATTTTTTTCAAATCCATCGGATAATTTTGAGAAATACTCTTCAAAATCTATAAAACTAGCTAACTGTTCTTCGGTAATAGCCGATGTATCCACTAAATTTTCCATAATTTCATCAAGTGCAATGAATGTTTTATCCATTAAAAAAGAAAACTTTGTTATTGAGTCAATAAAAACCCTTGAGTGGTTTTTAACTTTCTCAAAATACTCATCTTGATTCCTCTCATCATCCACTATATTCTTTTCTTCAAGTTTCTTCTGTGACTTATTCTGAAATAATTTAAACATGAATGGTTCCCCCTTCATTCATCTGATACTTCTATAACTCACTAAACACATTATATCACAATGCATTTAGGATAGAAGTTTAATTTTGATTGGTATAAACAAAGCCGAAAGCTTAGCTTTCGGCATCATTATTAAGGCAATTCTATTATCTGGTTTTCAAATATTAAATTTGGGTCTTCTAAGTTGTTAAACTCTACTATTTTATCAACTGTTGTCTCATGTGCTTGTGCAATTTTCCATAAAACATCATTTTCTTGAACTCTATATTCAGTCATTTTAACTTTAGATTCTACTGAATTTCCAATAATTATATTAATAGGTTTTATATTTAGAATAACATTTTTAAATGAATATAAATCTGCTGCGCCACTTTGACTCCAGTAACCTTCTGTATCTGTTGATTTACTAAATTCAAATTCATAACCTGTTGAACTGTCATTAAAGAGATATGTTTTTACTCTATCTGAAGCTTCGTTGTCTATCAAATTATAGGCTATCATATGTTTCAACGAACTATCAGCATCTACAGCTCCACTTATTACAGGATTTTCTCTGCTAAAATACTCATAACCAATTGTTGTGTATTTACTATCATCCATTTCGAAAGAATCATCATTTAAATTGAATGCATCATTTGGTTCTAAATAACTGATACGAATACCTCTGTATTCCTTATTTTCTTTAATGGCTTCCCTTAAATCAACAACTACCACACCATTTTCACCTTTTACAGAAAGTTTATTATCTTCTGATGTATATATTAAAGCAGTATTTTCTTCTATTCCAAAATTTATTGGATATTCTTCTTTATGTTCATACCCAGTGACGATTAATCTCCCCAGTCTACCTTTTCGATCAAAATGTTGATCTATGATCCCTTCTTTAAAGAAGCCGAGTCCCTTTGTTATAACCAATCCCCCTTGGTCCTGATAATCTAACGTCGAATCATCAAATTCATCTGTGTGACCAAGAGTTAAAGCACCATAACTGTCACCACCAGCAATCATAATTTCACTCATAATAGCAGCCCCAGCAGATGTACCACCGATGACGCCTCCCTTTTGATAGACTGACCATATACTTTCAAGAACAGGTGTATTATTGCCTGAATTATCTAATAAAGCTTGAGTAATTCTTAATTGGTCACCACCAACAAACCAGATACCTGTATATTCTTTTATTTCACTGGCAAGTATCTCATCAGATGCATTATTATACCAAGATGATTCATCAATTTCATCTGTTCGACTATCGTCTTTAATGGCAATTGGTATCAACTTTACCTGGCTCTCTGATAAACCCCTTGATGTCATATCTTCAATGAATAACTGAGTATATTTGTGGGGACTACCACTGGCAACTGGTATAATACCAATCTTAGCCTTTTCTGTTCCGCCAGCCAATCGAATAAATTCTTCATATACAGCATCGTTGTCCCCTCTTAAAGCACCCCCAACCATTAATAAACTTCCTTCTTCCAAATTAGCAAATGAAAAACTAGTGAATAATAAAACTAAAACTAAACTAATAAATAAATATTTTTTCATGGTCCCCCTCCTATTATACAAATTCCACTACTTAATTAATATTGCAATTTTTATACCATCAAATATGTCATTTTAAAGGAGAATTTCTCATAAATAATAAAATAGTGGTGATTATAGGTTTTTGAAGCCACCTATAGTCACCACTAGTAACCATGAATAGAGGTCTAGTTAGAAAAGCCTAAATTAAAAGCTTTATAGTTTAATTGAATAGCTTTTTCTGGAACAAAATCTTTAATGGATTCTCGCCAATACTCCTCGTCAATTTTAAACTCATCGGATAACAATGCTTTTGCTAACATACCAATTAAAATAACATTTGCTATTTTTTCATTTCCAATTCTTACTGCTTCCTTTGCTGCATTAATTGAAAGAATCTGATATTCTTCATTTAATGCTTCTATAGCTTCTGATGGATAATCTTCAACCTCCTGTTGAACTAGTACAGGATTAATATGCTTTTCATTTAATAAAATTTTTCCCTGTTCTTTCAACATATGATGCCATCTTAAGGCCTCCAAAGGCTCCATTGCTAATAAGTAGTCACCCTGACCTTCTCGTATATTAGGTGAATAAACTTTGTCTCCAATCCTAACATTTCCCCAAACCATACCACCTCTTTGAGATAAACCAACCACATCATTACTTTTTACTTCATAACCAGCTTTTAATGCGGCTTCACAAATTATATCAGTCATTAATACTAAACCTTGACCACCCATACCAGATAACAGTATATTTTTATTCATCTTCAACCTCCAGTTCAGTAGAAAGTTTAATTGCATTTACAGGACATACTTGTGCACAAACGCTACAACCGACGCACATATCTTGATCAATAGAAGACTTCAATTTATCAATATTATGATACTTTTTCATTTCTAATGGTGGACAACCAGTATGAATACAGTTGCGACAGCCAATACAAACAGTTGGATCAACATAGTAATAAGGTTTATTTAATTTATATTTTAAAGCGCAAGGACCATTTAAGACAAATATTGAAATACCTTTATTTCCAATTGCATTATTTATTTTTTCTTTCGCTTTTTTATAATTGTATTGATTTATTTCTTCAACCTCTTCAAAACCAATTGTTTTCAGAAGATCTTTTATACTCACTTTTAGATCATTTTTTGAATTAAAACGTCCTGAGCTACCATTGTGCTGGCCACCAGTCATTGCAGTTGTACGATTATCTAAAATCAAGAACGTTACATTTTCTTCACCATCTGATTGATGAAGCAAATTAATAAATGATGGAATGCCTGAATGAAAAAAGGTCCCATCTCCAATAACACTAACAATTGGTTTATCATTATTTTTTCTAGATTTAATCAATCCTTTTGTAATACCAACACTAGCACCCATGCTTATAATTGAATTTGACTGCTCAAATGGCGGTAATGCTGCAAGTGAGTAGCAGCCAATATCTCCAATAACTAAATCAGCTTTTGATTTTTTTACAATATCAAAAGTACTTCTATGAGGACAACCAGTACAGAATACAGGATGTCTCGCAACAACAGGTTCAGATTCAATTGTCTTCTGATTAATTTTATTAATAACAGCTGCCCCTTCAAGACCTTTCTCTATAGCTTCTATACTTAATTCTCCAGTTAGAGAAAAATACTCTTTTCCTTTACAAACAACTCCCATAAGTTTTAATTCATTTTCAATAAAAGGTGTCATTTCTTCAATGACGATTACTTCGTCATAATCAGCAGTAATTTCTATAGCTCTTTTCTTAGAAATTGGATAAATTAGTCCTAATTTCCATATACTTACATCTAAATCTAATTCTTTTAAATTTTCATATAAGAGACCGGAAGTAATAATCAGAACGCCTTTGTCTTCAGTGGGCTCATATATATTTAATGAAGTATCATAAGCATAAGCTTCAACGGCCTCTAGCCTATCTTTCATATAAGTTTGTTGCGATTTTGCATTTGACGGTATCATACAGTATTTTTCTGGTTTTTTTTCCATACCAGGTATATCATATTCAACTCGGTCATTTAAAGTAACAATACTTCTGCTATGACATAATCTTGAAGTGATTCTAAGCATCATGGGTATATTATACTTTGAACTTAAATCTAAAGCTTTTTTTGTAAACTCAAGTGCTTCTTGACTATTACTCGGATCAACTATTGCCATATTTGCAAATTTACCTAGGTTTCTATTGTCTTGTTCATTTTGAGAACTGGATAGCCCCGGATCATCTCCAGTTACCAGTAAGAATGGTCCCTGAGTTGGTATTTCAGTAAATGCCATTAAAGGGTCTAAACTAATATTTAGACCAACATGTTTCATTGCCACCATTGCTCTAGCACCGTTAAATGAAGCACCTATAGCAACTTCTAAAGCAACCTTTTCATTCGTAGAAAACTCAGAATAAATCTCGTCATACTGATTCACAGCACTTAAAATGCCAACAGTAGGCGATCCAGGGTAACTAGAAGCTAATACACCTCCTGCTTCATAAAAACCTCGTGCAATTGCCTCATTGCCTGTCATCATCATCTTTTTCATTACTTCCCCCCAAGCTATTCTATCTATAATCCTATGACTCAAATAATGCCCAATAGTCTTCGCCCCAATGTTCTTTTATAAACTCATCTCTACCAGAAATTGAGCGATCCTTCTTGTATGCTTTTTCTTCTTTTTTATAGTAATCTTGATGGTATTCTTCAGCATCATAAAATGGACTTGCTGGTAGAATTTTTGTAACAATTCCTTCATCAAATTTGCCCGATGCATCTAGTGATGCTTTTGATTTCAAAGCAAGTTCTTTTTGTTTATCAGTCGTATAAAATATAGCTGATCGATAGGATTTTCCTCGATCATGAAATTGTCCACCATCATCTGTCGGATCAATTTGCATCCAAAAAGCTTTCAATAATTTTTCATATGAAATCACATCCGGATCAAAAACAATCTTTACGGCTTCATAGTGCTCTGTTTCTTGAGATTTTACACGTTCATAAGTGGCATTTTCTTCTGTATCTCCAATGTATCCTGACCGAACAGAAGCAATACCTTCTAACACATGAAATGGTGATACCATACACCAAAAACAACCCCCTGCAAATATTGCAATTTCTATTTTACTATCTCTACTCATTTTTTCTCCTTCTAAATTTTAGCTTTCTAATAAAGACTCAACCATATTCATTTTTTCTCGAACATCATTGGAAGATAATTTTGAATCGCTACCAGAAAAATACCCATCTATTTCATCTAAAATAGACATAATAAAATTACTACTAGAAAGACCGCTTTTTTCAATAGAGTCCTTTGCTGTTTTTATCCAGTTACGACATTGAACATTTTGGCTTTGTTCACTCATGTTATTTTTAATATAACTTAAAGAAAACAATACCATTTCTTTAGATTTTTGATCCATACATTTCCTCCTTATTAATTTACTATTATACATTATATATTTTCTATAATGTAATTGCACGTTTCAATCATAGGATATTTATAGTATATTTATGAATCAATTCGATTGGATGATAAGACATTTTAGAGCGTCTTAAGCCTTCAATTCCTAAATCTTGCTCACGATTAACATAAGTAAACGTCTGATCAATGTGTTTCAAATGTTCATTACTTAAAATATTATAAATACCACTAAATTTTGTATCGCCTTTTTCAAAATGGATAACAATCGTTTCAGCATTTAATTTTTCTGAAATAGTGAATCCAGCAAACGCATTGTTGACACGAATGATTCCCCCTTGACAATCAAGTAGATGATAATTATCTAATACTGCTTTAATCGCTCTTCTTTCATGCTTTAAATTTTCAATACCCTTACAATTATTTTCTTCGCACCACTGATCAGCAAATAATCGACAGTCATCAAGATTTTTCTCATTGATTCCTTCGTAGACCCACTCTTCATATGTCTTAAGAAACTTATTAATTCTATTTTTCTTTTTATGAAACTTGTTCCCCTGAAGATTTAATAAATCATCAAATAAATAGATATAGTCCGATGAATCTCTATTTGTAGTGACTTTATAAGTAAAAGCATCATCAGCAATAATTTTTTCTTTTATCGATTCAGATGCTTTTTTTATAACAAAATCAAAATCACCTGCGCGACAATAATTACTCAACTTTTTTACACTATTATGAATTTTTTTAGTATAATCACCAATAGGTGGCGAAAAATAAGTTTTTCCTGCCATGGTTTGATTCATAATCCATAAAAAATCTTCAACAATTGCAAACTTAAAGCCGTACTTTTCACGCCAGGCATATAAATTAGTGAAGCTTAACTCGGATACTTTACTATTAAAAAAACTAAGATATTTATTAATAGTTTCTTTATCTTCAACTGTTATTTCTTTAAATTTAATCATTTTTTCACCTCATAAGATTGTTACCCAATTATCTTAAGGTTTAACAATCTAAAATAGATTACTTGATAATTTTCTAATTAGTGATAAAATTAAATATAGGAGGGATAACATATGAATGATAATTTAAAAGTTTTAGAGTATGCAATGGAAATGGAAAAACAAGGAAGAGATTTTTATTTAAAGAACAAAGATATGATTAAAGATTCTAAAGGAAAAGATCTTTTTGAAGAATTAGCTGCTGTAGAAGCTGATCATTATGAATTACTAAAAAAATATCATAACTATTTATCAGAAGAAGAACAAGGGAAACCCCTTAATCTAGAAGATGAATCAAAAATATTTGAAAAACAATTAGAAGAATCAAATATTAACTTTGATACCCTCAATGGAAGTGACCTAGCAATTATGCGAATGGCATATATAATTGAAAATGATTTTGCCGAGTTTTATAAAAACGCTGCTCAATCAACTGAAGATGCTGCCGTTAAAGAACTATTAGAAGAGTTAGCCGAATGGGAAAATGGCCATCGAAAAGTCTTCTATGATCGATTCAATAACATGATGCAACAAAATTGGTTTAAGCAAAATTTTGCACCATTTTAAGCAAATTTAAGAAGCGGTGATTATTCACCGTTTTTTTTTTCAATAAATAAATTGATTATTAAAATTTAAGTCGGGTATTATTACAAATGTAGATTAAAGAAGGAGGAATTTTAATGAAAATTGGTTTAATAGGGTTAGGGAAAATGGGTAAAAACCTTGCTTTAAACATGATAGATCATGGTGTAGAGGTGATTGGTTACAATCGTTCAAATGAAAAAACAAAAGCTATGGTTAAAGATGGGTTAATTCCAGCCTATTCAATAAAAGAATTAGTTGATCAACTAGATGAGGATAAAAAAGTTGTATGGCTAATGGTACCAGCTGGTAAACCAGTTGATGAAAACATAGATGAAGTGATTAGGTATATGAACCCTGGTGACATCATCGTAGATGGTGGTAACTCAAATTATAAAGATACATTAAGAAGAAATACTGAATTGAATAATAAAGATATTTTTCTAATTGACGCCGGTACAAGTGGTGGGACAGACGGTGCTAGAAAGGGTGCATGTATAATGGCTGGTGGTGATGAAGAAGCCATCGAGTATCTTAATCAAGTTTTCACTGATATTTGTGTAAAAGATGGGTTTCAACATATGGGAAAAACAGGATCAGGTCATTTTGTAAAAATGGTTCATAATGGTGTAGAATACGGTATGATGCAAGCAATTGGTGAAGGTTTTGAAATTCTTAACGAATCTCCTTTTGCACTTGACTTTAAAAAAGTTTCAAAAGTTTGGAACAATGGCTCAATAATTAGTGGTTACTTAATGGAAATGACAGAAAATGCATTTATCCATAATGACAACTCACTAGCCTCAATAGCTCCAACAATTGATTCTTCTGGTGAAGGTTTATGGACAGCAATTGAAGCTTTAAATTTACGTGTCGCTGCTCCAGTTATTACTACTGCATTGTTTACAAGATTTGATTCTAAACGAGATAATTCTTTTAGAAATCGTTTAATTGCAGCACAAAGAAATGAGTTTGGTGGACATAAACTCCATAAAAAGGATGATTAGATGAAAAATATATTAACAATTTTTGGCGGGTCGGGTAACCTTGCTTATTTAAAACTTTACCCTGCTCTGTTAAACTTAGACCGACTTGATCAGTTGCCTGATAGTTTTCGTATACTAGCTGCAGCACGTTCAAAACGTAGCAATGAAGAATTTCGTTTAGAAATTAAAAAAAGATTACAGTTAGTTGAGTCAGATCCAATCATTCTAGATAGATTTTTAGAGCGAATAACATATATTTCACTTTCATTTAAAGATTTAGAAGATTATTCAAGATTAAAGAAAAGAATTGACACTTTAGATAGTAAGTATTCAATCGAAAATAATAGGATTTTTTATCTTGCTACTTCTCCAGATTTCTTTAGTATTATTACTAAGAATCTATCTGATCAAAATATGATTAATCAAGAGACTGGTAATCAGAAAATTGTAATTGAAAAACCTTTTGGAACGGATTTTGAAAGTGCAAAAGATCTTAATGATCATTTATTAGAATTTATTCATGAAGAAGATATTTATAGAATTGATCATTATTTAGGAAAAGACATGATTGCCAATATACTTTACCTAAGATTCTCTAATCCAATATTTAGTGGTGTATGGAGTAAAGATTATATTGATAACATTCAAATTGTTGCATCAGAAGAAATCGGTATCCAAGAACGTGGTAGATATTACGACGACTCTGGCGCTTTGAGAGATATGGTACAAAAACATTTACTTCAAATTCTAGGTACTGTTGCTATGGAGATGCCTGACAATTTTGATACCCATTGTGTTCAAAAAGAAAAGATTCAAATTTTTAAATCCTTAAGAATATATAATTGCTCCGAGGTAAGTGAACACATTGCTCTCGGTCAATACAAAGAAAATAAGCAGAAAAGTTTTAAAGGTTACCGGGAAGAAAAAGGTATCAAAGACGATTCATTAACGGAAACCTTCGCTGCATTAGAGGTTTTTATAGACCATCCGACATGGAAAGGTGTCCCCTTTTACTTAAAAACTGGTAAAAGATTAGATAGAAAAGCTGTTTATATTACCATTGAATTTAAAAAAGATAAAAAAGCTGAGCATATGATTAATAAAAAATTTCAATCAAATATTTTGCAAATAAAAATACAACCTGAAGAAGGCATCAATGTTAGATTTAATTTAAAAAAGCCTAGGGTTGAAGATGAAATATCATCCGTTGAAATGGATTTTTGCAAAAGTTGCCTCGTTGATTATCTAGCGCCTGATGCCTATGAAAAAATTCTATCTGGTCTATTTAAAAATGAAAAACTATTATTCACTACTTGGGAAGAACTAAAGCATACATGGCACTTTATAGATCCAATTGCTAAGTCATGTAGCAATACAAAAAAAGATCTGTTATCATTTTACACAGCTGGCACAAAAGGTCCTGAATCCAGCATTGAATTGATTAAAAAATCTGGTAGACACTGGTGGCCATATTAGTAAGAAATTAAAATGAGCTGATAATACTTAATTAAGTGTTATCAGCCCTTTTATTTACAATTTCAATAAAACTTTTAAACAATCTGCCATGAATTTTATACTTTTTATATAACATTTCAGGGTGCCATTGTACACCAACAATCCACTCGGGACCTTTATATATTATTCCTTCGATTATTTCATCAGCACTCTCAGCTATTATTTCAAAGTCTTTGGCTAATTCATTAATACACTGATGATGAAAACTGTTCACTAGCAAATTACCTGAGTGATAAATTTTATCAAGAAAACTATCTGCTTTAATTCTAACACTATGAATTAATTGCGTCTTATCCGTCAATGAAGCTAAATGGGTGATTTCAGAACTAAATGAACTTTCTATATCATTTATCAAAGTACCACCAAAACTAACATTGATTAATTGATGGCCTCTACAAATTCCTAAAATAGGTATATTTTCCTTATAAGCTTCTTCTAATAAAGCCAGCTCAAAGCTATCTCTTTGAGAATCTCTCTTCATTAATTCATGTGCCTTACATGGAACATTTCCTTTTTGATAATATTTTGGATGGATATCTTCACCACCAGTTAATAAAAGTCCATCTATATGTCTAATAATACTTTTAATTTTATTCTCATCATAGTTCTTAAGGATAGGTATCAAAAAAGGTATACCGCCGTAATCACTAATAGCATCTGAATAATCTGAAGATACATTTAACAGATCAATCCCTTCTAAATGATCAGACTTATACTTTTTAATTGCATTACTTCTACTCTTTTTTATTGTAACGCCAATGATTTTTTCCATATCTTCCTCCTATTAATAAAAACATTATATCAGAAGACTTAACTTCATTCATAATACTATTTAACAAATTATCTTTGTTTACAAGCAAAATATCAATATATATCCTCTTGAATAATTAATCATTAGTTATGAATAATATTTTTGCATACATGTTCAATAACGATTATTTTAAAAGTCAAAAATAGAAACTAATCTAAGCTTCTATTTTTTTCGCTTTATCTATTAACTTATTGTAAATCTTAATTAGTTCTGGTTCTCCTGAATAATCTGCAACTTGGTCTATTGTAATCCATTTTACACCAGAAGTTTCTCTCTGATTAACAGATAACGATTGTTCTTCATTAGCTTTTAATAAATACGCAACATTTAAATGTAAGTGGGCCGAAATATACTCACCATTTTTAAAATGACCATTGACTGGTAGAATATCTATTGAAGCAATCTCTGGACTCATCAGTTCAACGGATTCTAGACCAGTTTCTTCTTTTGCTTCTTTTATGGCAACTTCCAAAAGATTGCCTTCGCCATCGGCATGACCGCCAGTCCATGCCCATGTGTTGTAAATATTGTGATGAATCATCAATACCTTTGTTAATGTTTTGTTCATTATAAATCCAGAACTTGTTAGATGAGCAATTTTATTTTCTCTTGTTAATATATTATTCTTATAATCACTTATATATTCTAACATTACTTCTTGATCACTTGCTTCTTGCTGATTTACTGATTTATAAGTTCTAATTTCTTTTTCAAATAACATTTTTCTCCTCTTAAACTGCTTATTCAATTACTTTAATAAATTTTGCTGGATTACCACCAACTAAAACGTTTTTCTCTACATCTTTTGTTACCACGGCACCTGCTGCAATAACAGCATTATCTCCAATAGTAACACCAGGACATATTATTGCTCCCCCACCAATCCAAACATTGTTTCCAATAACAATTGGGTAGCCTAGCTCACGCCCGGAATTCCTTCCCTCAGGATTCAAAGGATGTGTAGCAGTGTAAATTTGGACTTTTGGAGCCACCATTACATTGTCACCAAATGTTACTTGATTCACATCTAAAATAACACAATCAAAGTTCATGTAAAAGTTTTTTCCGAAAGTAATATTATAACCATAGTCACATCTGAAATTTGGTTCAATATAACAATTGTTCTCTGTATCAAATAATTTCATTAATATCTCTTTTTTTCTGCTTTTTTCGCTGGGAGCTAACTGATTATATGTGTAACAAAGTTCATGAGCTCTTTCACGATCTGCTTTTAACTCTGGATCCATGGGATTATACATTTCACCAGCAAGCATCTTCTCTTTTTCTTTCATAGGCCCTTCCTTTCTAAAATTCCCTTTTCATGCTCTAATAGCCATTTTTTTCTCCAAAGGCCACCAGCATAACCTGTCAGTTTTCCTTTTGAACCAATTACCCGATGACAAGGAATAATGATTGGCAATTGATTTCTGTTATTTGCACTCCCAACAGCACGATAAGCTTTCGAGTGATTGATTTTTTCAGCAATTTCTTTATAGGAAACAGTTTTTCCGTAATCTATTTCTCTAAGGGCTTCCCATACCTTCACTTGAAAAGTTGTGCCATTATATATTACTGGTAAGTTAAAGACCCTTCGTTTACCACTAAAATATTCATCTAATTGAAGTCTTGTTTTTCTAAGGAAACCATTCATTCTTTCATTGCAGTTTTTCTCTTGAGTAAAACTGATACTTATTAAAGCCAAATTGTTTGCTTCCAACAATAATAATCCAATAGGCGACTCATAATAACATGTAAAAACCTTAGTAATATCTTTATAATTCATTGACAAATCATCTCCAAAATCAAATTATTTATTCGAGGCATTACTTTTTAGAAAGATAACAGAAATGATAGCTGTTATTGGTATAGTAACGATTAACCCAATACTACCCGCTAATGAACGAACAACCTCTGTTGCTACGATATCCATATTTACAATAGAAGTAAAAGACTCTCCTGAAGCATTTAATATTAGTAATAAGGGAATAGAACTGCCCGTATAAGCTAAAATTAAAGTATTAGCCATTGTACCCATTATATCATGACCTACTGCCATACCAGCTTTAAAAAGAGTTTTACTTTCTATAGCTGAATTAGCATTATAAATCTCATTAATTGAAGAAGCAATACTCATAGCAACATCCATTACCGCTCCAAGAGCACCCAATAGAATTCCGGAGAACAATAAATTTTTATAATTCAGACTAATTGCATTCGGTAAATATTGTAACATTGCTGCTTCATCTGGCATCATGCCAGTAATTTCTATTGTATTCCCAACAATAATTGAAATTCCACCTGCTATAACAACACCTGATACCGTACCAATAATTGCTGCTAAACTCTTTTTATTAAAGCCAGAAACAATGACTATAGTTAATATTGTAATAACAGAAGAGATACTAATCGATAAAGCTAAAGAATTGTACCCATTTAATATACCAGGTATAAGCACTTTAAAAATCAAAAACATTGTCAAAGAAATTGTTATAACAGATTTAAATCCTTTATATTTTCCAATTATTATTAACAATCCTAGAAAAACAAATACCAGGATAATAAGTACATTGTTTCTATAGTAATCGGATATATATATTTGCTTTTCATTTCCGATCTCATCTATAGCGATTATAATATTGTCACCTGGTGCTACTTCAATACGATAGGCTAAGTTTTTCGGTAAGTGATTTTCAATTAGAAAAACTTCACCGGCATATTCACCTGAGGTAATTTTAAGGGTTACTTCTTGAAACCCTTCACCAAACTCATCAGGAGCTGCAAAATCTATTACTTCTAATACCTTAGCTCTCTCATAACTAATTTCATAAGCTTGCTCATTATTTTCTATATTTTCATTATTCATACCAGTATTTTCTGGTATACTTTCCGCAAAACCTAAGGTCATTGTTAAAATTATCAGTATAAAAACTATAAATATTCTTTTTTTGTTCATTAATCTTCCCCTTTATTATTGTCAATTACTGATTATTTTATAATAAATGTATGCTTAAATCAATTACAAAAAAAGGTTAAGCTATTTAATTTTATTAAATAAGTTGCACGCGCAACTATTTCGTGTTAAAATATAATTCGTTGCACCTACAACTAACTAAATAAAGGAGTTTTCTATGACTGAAAAAGAAAAAATAAATTTTTGGGGTGAGTTCATGACGACTTTACATAAAAACTTGCACAAATATCTGAAATATAAATTAAAAGATATTGAATTAAAAAAAGAGGAAGTTCATTTTTTACACTATATAAGTGAAAATGATTCCGTTGAGCAAAATACTTTATCACAATGCTTTAATGTGGACAAAAGTACAACAACTCGTAGAGTAAAGAAATTGATTAAACATGGTTATATTAAACGAAAATTAAACAAAAATGACCATCGCAAATATATGTTGTTCTCAACTCAAAAAGGCAAGGAATTATCAAAGGATATATTAGATTTATTTAAGGTCTGGAACAATGAGATTACTAAAGAAATAACACAAGAAGAAATCATCTTTTTTAAAAGTATATCTAATAAAATTATAAAAAATGCTAACAATCTAATAGAAAGGATGTACGAAAATGAATAAAAATAGTAAAGCTTTAGGGGAAGAGAATATTGGAAAGCTCTTAAAAAGACTCTCTATCCCAGCTATGATGGGTATGATTGTTAATGCACTATACAATTTTGTTGATACTGTTTTTTTGGGACAATTTGTAGGTGTAGATGCTATTGGCGCACTAGCAATATCATTTCCAATTCAAATGATTATTATGGGTTTAGGAACAATGATTGGTATTGGAGCTGCAAGTGCTGCTTCTCGTGCATTAGGTGCAAAACAAATTGAGAAAGCTGATCATATTGTGGGAAATGCTTTTTTATCGATTTTTATTATAGGTATCCTTCTTATAACATTGGGTAGAGAGTTTCTTAATCCAATACTAACCTTGTTTGGTGCTACAGACACACTTTTACCCTTAGCTTATGATTATATGAATATTATATTAATGGGAAGTATATTTTTAACTATTTCCATGGTTTCTAATAATGTCATTCGAGCTGAAGGTAACGCTAAGGTTGCAATGATCTCCATGATGATTGGAACAGGATTTAATATTATTTTAGACCCTATTTTCATTGAATTATTAGGTTTTGGTATAGAAGGTGCTGCTATTGCAACTGTTTTAGGGCAAGTACTTGCTTTTCTTTATGTTACTAATTATTTCTATCGAGGGAAAAGTAACTTTAAAATCATGCCCCATCACTTAAAACCAAATTTTGAGTATTTAAAAGAAATCTTTACTGTCGGCTTCCCTACTTTTATGCGACAAATTGCAGGTAGTATTTTGGCAATTGTTGTTAACAATTCCTTAGGCTTTTATGGAGGAGATTTAGCAATTAGTGTCTATGGTGTTATCAATCGTGTCTTAATGTTTATTCTAATGCCCATGTTTGGTATTGTACAAGGTTTTCAACCTATTGCTAGCTTTAACTATGGTGCGAAGAATTTTAAACGGGTAATCGAAGTATTAAAGGTATCCATTAAATTCTTGATTATATATTCTACCATTGGTGTTATAATTATTCAGTTGTTCCCTGGAATAATTATTAAAATGTTTAATAATGACACTGAGTTAGTAAATTTGGGCAAAGTAGCTATTCGTATTGTCACAATCATGATTCCATTCGTTGGTATTCAAATACTTTCAGCTTCTTTATTTCAAGCAATTGGAAAAGCAGGCCCTGCTTTAATAGTATCAATGTCTAGACAAACACTTTTCCTAATACCTTTAGTATTATTATTACCTAACTTCAATAATTTAGGTGTTATAGGTATTTATGCTGCCTTCCCTATAGCAGATGTATTAGCCATTATATTAAGTCTCTATTTATTAAGAAGAGAAGTAATTTCATTAAAATCTAAACATCTTGCAATTAAATCAGAAACCATTAATTAAAAGTTAAAATCACAGCATAAATGCTGTGATTTTTTATTTAAATAAGGATAAATAGAAGTTCTCTCCAAGATCAAAAGTTTTAACTTTTTCAAAATTGTTGCTTAAACATATTTTCTCAAGCTCTGATTTGCTAATACGATGGTTAGTTGGCGGTCCCATAGGAGTATCTTGTTTATGAAATTCAATAATCGCTAAAAGTCCGTCACTTTTCAGTATTCTCTTAATTGATTTTAACATTTTTGATGGCTTTTCTAGTTCATGGAAAACTGTTGATAACAAAACCCGATCAACTGAGTTTACATCAATTGGCAAGATACTATCAGAAACTTTTATAATTTTTAATTGATCAACTTGTCCTTCGTTTTTCCTTTTCATAAGTAGCTCAATCATCTCATCAGAAATCTCTACTGCATAAATAGCATTTGAGGTAATACCAGATGCAGCAAATGAAAATATTCCTGTACCAGCACCAATATCACAAAAAACATGATTTTTTTCTAAACCTATTGATAACAATGTTTCATAAGGTTCCAATTCCTTTAAACGTTTTTTACTTTCAAATTTTTTTATTCTTTCTTTTGACATACGACTCCTTTTAATAAAACAGACGCTTATTCAAGCGCCTATTTATAGTTTAAACTTTATACTGACTAATATCTTCAGCAAACTCATGGGTTAATGTTTTAAACTCTGTAATTTGCTTGGTTAAATTTTTAATTTCCTCAGTATAAACACTTACACTTGCACTCACTTCTTCACTAGAAGCTGAATTTTCTTCTGCAATAGCTGCAAGAGATTCTATGTTTTCAAATACTTTAGATATAGAATCTGTTTCATTCTCTAACTTTTCAGCTGTCTGTATCATCTTCATAGACATATCTACCATTTTTTCATTGGATTGTTTTGAATTATCAACGACAGTTTCTAATTTCTCATTTTCACTTTCTAAAATGATATACTGGTTATCTATATTTTTTACTAAAGAATTAATATCATTACCAAAAATATTTAACTCATTACCAATCTTTTCTACTGCTTTTTGACTCTCTTCAGCTAACTTTCTAACTTCATCAGCTACAACAGCAAAACCTTTACCCATTTCACCTGCACGGGCTGCTTCAATTGATGCATTTAATGCTAAAAGATTTGTCTGCTCTGCAATATCAGAAACTAAATTTACTATGTTTGTGATATCTTTTGTTTTAGCACCTAAGTCATTACTTTTTTGTCTAACATCCTCAAAATGCTTTAAGACATCTTGTATCTGATTAGCAGTTATCTGGACTTCTTCAAAATTACTACTTATTTCTTCAAGAACACCTTCCAACTCAACTTTATTCTCTTGCTCCGTCTGAGCTACGTCTTCTAGTGCTTTAACATTCTTATTTAGAATTGCTACTGATTTCTCTGTATCTTCTGCCTGAGCCGTTGCTGCATATGCTAATTGATCAACAATGTCTTCTATCTCAGTTGAAGTATAACCCATTTCAGTTGAAATATTTGATAAACTATCGCCAAAGTTTTCAAGATCATCTACCATTGATTTATAATTCATAAAATCTTCTACTATAAAATCTCTATAGTTATTAACTAACGCAAAGTACTCTTCATAGGTGTCCTTTGTATCAACCTTGTATTTGAACACATAATTATTTTTCTTTAAGTTATTCATATCGTCAAATATTAAATTAAATGGCAAATTAATAATAGTCGATGCTAAATAACTAGAGACCAAGGCGCCACCTAACATTGTGTATAACTTAAAACTATCTGGTACAAATGTTGCCCCTACAGTGACAACACCCATAAATAATAAAGTAAGCAATGAAACTTTAACATTAATATTAGAAATAAAACCTAAAGATAAAACTTTATTCATTATAAATGTCTTCTTATTATAAATATCATAAGGAAAAGTCAGCTTGAGTTTCATCTCCCCTTCATTACGAGATATTTCTTCTACTTTTACTTCTTCATCATAGTGGCGAATGACGCCTTCAAGTAGCCCTTGAAAATAACCGTACATATTTCTTTTTGAACGATATGTAAAATAAGCTTCTCTTCTTCCAATTGGCTCCATATCCAAAATCGGGGGTTTTGCATTGTTTATTTTTTTCATAACAACTTTATGTAAACTATTCATGCCACTTAGAAAATCGTAAACACTTTCTCTTTTAAACATGCTTTTATAGTTTTCATAAAAAGTCTTAACATTATCAATACCAATTTCTTTCCATAAAGCTTCATATTTTATGTCTAAGTCATTGGCCAGGGTTTTTACCATTGTAAATGGTTTTTCATCACTAACATCTTCTAAAGGGTTAAAAATCTTATCATAGGGAATACCCGCTGCTGATAATGCTTTTTCAACTTTCTCTTGAGGATAGTGCTTCTTCATTGTTTTGATCCACGTTGCTACTACAGTACCTTTCAAATTTATCGCCTCCATTTTATTTATTAGTCATCATTCATATACCCTAAATAATCATTCTAGAACATAATTAGATTAATGATTGAATTATGCCAACTTTTTCTTTTCTATTATTCTTAATTTCTAATGTAAGTCTTTTGTTTATTTTATCATATTCTTTATGATTAATAAACTTATGTTTTAATAATAACGATGGTACCAAGGCATCTAAAGGTCGATAGTTACCATCTTCTATTTTTAATGCAATACCAACACCCTCATTTTTAACGCCCATACAATAGACAGATTCTGCACCTAATTTTGCTAGTATTTTACCATCTGTTTCTTCCATTAAAATTGTATCTAACCGATCCGTACCTGCCACATTAAATGGATGAGTTGTCATTGCTCTAACTACTTTTTTCATATGTACATCTTCAGAAGAAATCAATTGGCTATAAGCTAAAGCCATATTGTAGATAGGTAATCCGAAAACAGGTACACCACATCCGTCAATAGCAATATCAATATCTGGCGCCTCAAGATTTGTAATTTCACTAATCACTTGTAACATATGCTTTTGAATAATATGATTTTTATCAATATAATTCTTTAGGTCATAATTATTCATTAAACCATAAGCCAACATACTTGAATGTTTCCCAGAACAAGGATTATTTGCACTAGAGAAAGCACTATTACTTTTCAACATTTCAATATATGACTTCTTGTGCATTGGTGCAGAGACACCACACTCTAAATCTTCAATTGATTTACCTATTTTCTTTAAAATGTTTTTAACTGTTTTTACATGAGTTGATTCTCCACCATGAGAAGCAGTCATTAATGCTATTTCATCTAATTCGAACCCATATTTTTCCACGCCACCGCTTCTCAACAATGGAAGTACTTGAAAAGGTTTAGCTGAAGAACGCCAAAATGTTCTTTTATTCAAATCCCCATATGAAAAAACTACTCCACCTTTAGAATCGACACCTACGATATCCCCTCTATGAATACTCTCTATTTCTCCACCTCTAATAACATGTACTAATTCTATTGACATATCTCTCCCCCCCAAAAAAAATAATAATATTATAACTTGTTAATCTGACTTGCAGAATATGCTGCACCAAAACCATTATCTATATTTACAACAGTAACACCACTTGCACAACTATTTAACATCGATAGCAATGCCGAAACGCCTTGAAAATTTGCCCCATAACCAATACTTGTTGGTACAGCAATAACTGGTTGATTAACTAATCCACCAACAACACTTGCCAACGCACCTTCCATACCTGCAACAACAATTATAACTTTAGCCTTTCTAATTTCTTCTATTTCAGAAAACAATCGATGAATACCTGCTACGCCTACGTCAGTAAATTTCTTAACACGATTACCAAAAATCTTTGCTGTTTCATATGCCTCTTCTACTACAGCTAAATCCGATGTTCCACCTGAAACAATTGCTATAAAATCCTTAGTTTCTTTTGTTTCTTTGTTTTTTATTGTATAAGTTCTACCTAAGGTATTATATATTCCCTTAGTAAAATCATGTCTTAGTTTCATTCCGATTTTCTCACTAACTCTAGTTGCAAGTATATTTTCATTATTAGCATCCATATATTTAATTATTTCTTTTATTTGTTCATAAGTCTTGCCTTCACAATAAATAACCTCTGGATAACCAACACGTATTTCTCGGTGATTATCGATCTTAGCAAATCCTAAATCTCCAAAAGGTAGACTAACTAAATCTTCTAATGCCCTCTCTACACTTATATCTTTATTCTGAACTTTTTTTAATAAAAATTCTAATTCTTGACTATTCATTACTCTCATCCTCTGTTATTATATTTTTGTCAAAACTGCCGCTTCTGTAACCTGATGCTTCAAAACAAACATATTTGAATCCTATCGCTTTAATTGTATCTGATATATCATCTAATAGTTTTTCATTAAATAATTTCTTGCGCTCATCACGAGAAACTTCAATCCTAGCAATATCTTTGTGTTTTCTTACCCGTAGTCCTAGAAAACCGATTGACATTAGATACTCTTCTGCCTTTTCTACAATAGAAATATTTTTACTCTCAAGATAAGTATCATATGGAAAACGTGTCAATAAACATGCATAAGCAGGTTTATTCCATGTGGATAAATCTAATTGTTTAGATATCTCCCTTATCTCGTTTTTAGTTAACTTATTTTCTAATAAAGGACTAATAATATTCAGTTCTTCTAATGCTTTTATACCAGGCCTATATACTTTTGTATCATCAAAATTTGTACCGTCAATTAAGTAAGTATATCCTAGTGCTTTACTCCGTTCTTTCATCATAGTAAATAGAGTTTTTTTACAAAGATAGCAGCGATTATATGGATTATTCTTGATAATACTTGGTATTTCATTTAGTTTTATAATTTCGTGCTTTATACCAATATTTTTAGCCAGATCTTTTGCTTCTTCAATTTCCCAATTAGGTATATAAGGAGAATCTATTGTCAAAGCAATAGCATTCTCATCTAAAGCCTCCTTACATGCTTTAATTAACAGAGTGCTATCTACACCACCTGAAAAAGCTACTGCTACTGATTCTAACTTTTTAATAGAATGCACTAATTTTAAATATTTATTACTCATTTCTTTCACCATTCTTTTGAGCACTTTCTATAACTTCATTAATACTTACGCCATGCTTTAAAGCGAGACGTTTACATTCTTCAAACTCTGGTTTAGACTTAATAATTCTTTTGTTATAATAAAAATTTTTAACTTTAATATCACCATATTTAGTATTAACCTTTTCAAATGATCGCGTTAACATTACTTTATGAACTGGATACCAACGAATACCAGCAGTAGTAGATTCTTCAAAAATTATTTTTTGAATTGTTTCTAAATCTTTTTCTAAAGCTAAAACAGAAAGTTTAACTGCAGGTCTGCCTTTTTTCATCATAATAGATGTCTTATAGACATCTAAAGCACCTTTACTAAGCAATTTTTCCTCAATATAGGGATACAACTCACAGTTCATATCGTCGATATTCGTTTCAACAATTACTTGTTGTTCTTCTTGCACTTCATCATCATTTAATTCACCTAGAAAAACCCTTAGAACATTTGGAACCTCAAAATCTTTAGTCCCAAGACCATAGCCAATCGTTTCTACAGTAAAATCTAAATTTTCAACAAAACGATTAACAGTGCTTTTTAAAATAGCTGCTCCCGTAGGTGTAGTTGTCTCGAAATCTACTAAACCTGTTTTAACTGGTACATTTTTTAGAATCTCGATTGTAGCAGGTGCAGGTACTGGGATTCTTCCATGGGCACAATTAACAAACCCACCTCCTAGCTGTACAGGAGTAGAAATTACCTTTTCTACGTCTAAATATTCAAGACAAATGGCTGCGCCTACAATATCTATTATAGAATCCGTCGCGCCTACTTCATGAAAATGTACCGCTTCTAAAGACTTTCCATGGACTTTTCCTTCAGCTTCAGCAATCAGTCTAAACATTTCTATTGAAAGATTCTTTACATAATCATTAAAATCTGATGTTTTTATTAATTCTTTAATCATTCGAAAATTTCTATTATGATCATGTGTGTGATTGTCATTATGATAATTGTCATGAGTGTGTTCATGTATGTGATTGTGGTTATGGTTATCAGTATGGTTATGACTGTGACTATGGCTATGACTATCATTTTTCTTTAATGATTGATTTTTTAGAACCACATCAACTTTTGTACCAGTAATACCCATCTTACTAGCCTTAGTTACTTCTAAATCAAATTCTTCATCTATATTTAATTTCTTTAACTCTTTCTCTAAGTAATTACTATTGACACCAAGGTCTATTAAAGCACCTAAATTCATATCTCCACTAATGCCAGTTTTACACTCATAATACAGTATTTTCATTATATCTCCTCTTATTCTTTTTTTACTATTTATTAAAAGTTTTATGTAGTTATATCATACTATAATTATTCAATGTATTCAATAATTGTAAAAATCTTATAAAAGAAAAAAAGCCCTATAAAAGGACTTTTAACTAAAAAGGAGATTGACTGCTCCATGTGGCTAATATAGCAAAGCAAAAACAATTATTAAAATTATTTAACTACTGTAATCTATTTACTTGGGGAAATATCAATTACGGTGGTTTCTATAAAATATTTATAAAATATACTTATCGAATAATTTCCTGTATATATAGGACCAGTCAATTCAAAATAATGTTTTTAAGTATAAATCATTTTATCTTATATAAACCGCTACTTTCACCACATATTAAATTTTATATAATTTCGTATTTTCTTAACTTACTTGCAACTGTTTTATGCGTTACACCTAAAGCTTTACCTGCCGCATTGAAACTTCCATAAATTTCATAAGCTTTGCGATAAATTTCTTTTTCATAGACATCAAATGATTCCAATTTTCCTTCAAGAGTTGAATGAAGAAAGTTGTTGGCTCTTTTCTGGCTTTGTTCATAATATATATTTGTAATAATTGGTGCTAAGTCAGAAAATTCTATTGTGTCATCACATGATAAAATAATCATTCGTTCCACTTGATTCTTAAGCTCTCTAATATTCCCTGGCCAATCATAACTACACAATGCTTCAATTGATTTTTCAGAAAATTCAATCTTCTCTAAACCGTTTTCTTCACAATAAACATCTTTAAAATAATCTAATAACAGTGGAATATCTTCATTTCGCTCTCTTAAGCTAATTAAGTGAATTGGTATAACATTTAATCGATAATACAAATCTTCTCTAAAAGTGCCATTTTTAACCATTTCACTAAGGTCTTTATTCGTCGCAGCTATTATTCTTAGATCTATCGATTGTACTTTATTACTACCAATCTTAGATATTTTTCGTTCTTGAATGACTCTAAGAAGTTTTACTTGCATGTTTAAAGGCAGTTCTCCTATTTCATCTAAGAATATTGTACCGCCATTTGCATATTCTAGCTTACCTATTTTTTCAGCAACAGCACCTGTAAAAGCGCCTTTTGTATGACCAAATAAATGTGATTCAAAGAGATTTTCAGGAATTGCTCCACAGTTAACAGCAACAAAATTACTATCTTTTCTTTTGCTTGAATGGTGAATAGCTTTAGCCAATAACTCTTTACCAGTACCACTTTCACCATTAATAATAATTGTTGCATTACTTTTTGAAGCTTTTTTTGCTTTGCTTAGTTCTCTTATCAGTTGGTCATTTTTAGTAATTATTTCTTCGTAAGGGTTTTCTAATGTCATGGGGATCTTCATCCTTATAATATTGTCGCTATTGATTTCTAACTTTTCATAACGTATAATCATACCCAAGTAATGACCACTATTATTTGTCATTACATTGGTATGAATTCTATAACGCTGGCCTTTTTCATTTACGATAGTTAAAGATTTCTCTTGTTTAAACTTAATAGCTTTAAGAAGCATCTGATTATGAATACTTCTATGAACTTTTTGATACAGAATATTTTCATTTGAAATATTAGGTAATTTTTTAAATGAATCATTTACAAATATAACATAATTATCCTGATCTATAATACAAATACCATCTGGTAAAGCATTAAAAACCGTATTGAAATCATATTGATCCAATTGATTTATGTTGTTTTTAAATTTAATTCTATCAACAAGTTCCATTGACTACCTCTCTTTCATATTTTATATCTAACTAACAAATTTAAAAACTAAATATATTAATGATTCATAAAAGTAATTATGGATAAATTAATATAATTAAGCATTACTCAGCTTTTTTCATGCTTCTAGTTGCAACTATATTTACTCCTAAACCTAATACATCTTCAACAATTACATCACCAACAGTTACTGGGGCTTCAACCTTCGCCTTGTTAACAACTTCCATTACTTTAAAAATGTCTTCTTTAGGCACTGGATCTGATGTTATTACAGGAAGTCTCGGTAATTTAGCACCTTTGATAGTAACAGTTGTAGGAATCATTCGTGTTGGATTCGTCAATTCTTTAATTGCATAGGTTTCACCACGCGGGCACTGATTACCAGTAATCACGAATTCGCCATCTTCTTTCCATATTTCTACATGACAGCCAATTGGACATACAATACACGTCATTTCTTTTTTTTCCATGATTAAACCTCCTCTGAAACTTCAACAGTTAACTCATCAATGTCAATGTTTCTTAACAGTTCTGTTTTGATCTTAACTTGCTCCATTTCACCTGGTGCTAGATGTCTTCTTTTTACTGATTTAATAACCTCGCCTTTATTTTTAACAACTATTTTTCTGTCATAATATATATCTCTAACTCGGAAATATAAAATGATTTCTTCATGTAAGTTATCTTTTCTTAATCTTTGTGGCACAATATATGAAATACCATTTTTAGCAACTGTACGAATGACTTCATCAGAACTACTATCTTTACACCCGCCTAAAACATACTCAGCAGCATATGCACCAGCTTTTCTGCTTTCTTCAGTTACCCAATCAACTAAGTCATGTACATGAAGTACATTACCACAGGCAAATATTCCTGGCACTTCTGTTTCCATATTTTCATTTACCACAGCACCATTCGTTTGCTTACTTAAATCAATACCAGCTTTTAAAGATAACTCATTTTCTGGAATCAATCCTACTGAGAATAAAACAGTATCACATTCTACATCATAAGAAGTACCTTCTATGATATTTAAATTCTTGTCAACTTGTGAAATTGTAACACCTGTCACACGGTCTTTACCTCTAATTTCTGTCACAGAATGGCTTAATTTTAATGGAATATCATAATCATCTAAACATTGAACAATATTTCTGTTAAGTCCACCAGAAAATGGCATTATTTCAACAACTGCTTCAACAGAAGCACCTTCTAATGACATCCTTCTCGCCATAATTAATCCTATATCTCCAGAACCAACAATAACAACTTTTTTACCCACCATGTAGCCTTCCATGTTTACGTATCTTTGTGCTGTACCAGCACTTAAAATACCTGCTGGTCGAGATCCAGGAACTGCTATAGCACCTCTTGTTCTTTCACGGCAGCCCATGGCTAAAATCACTGATTTTGCATTGATTAACTGTAACCCATTATCTTCACTGATCACAGTTACAACTTTATCTTCAGAAATATCAATAACCATGTGGTTGAGTTTATAATCTATGTTCATTTCATGTAATTCATCTATGAATCGTTCTGCATATTCCGGACCTGTTAATTCTTCCTTGAATATGTGTAATCCAAAACCGTTATGAATACATTGCTGTAATATACCACCAAGTTCTCGATCTCTTTCAAGAACTAATATCTTATCGACACCCTTTTTCTTTGCTTCTATAGCAGCAGCTAATCCTGCTGGTCCACCGCCAATAACAATAATATCGTAATTCATTACTTGCCTCCTAACAATCTTCTTTAGTTTCGCCAGTTAATATCTCAGATCCAAGCTCTTCTAAAGCAATATCCTTTGGATCAACATCTAGCTCTCTAGCTAAAATTTCAATAACTCTTGGACCACAGAATCCACCTTGACATCTACCAGCACCAGGTCTACACCTTCTCTTGATACCGTTAATTGTTCTACCACCTGCACTTCTGTTAATAGCATCAACAATTTCTGCTTCGGTAATTGTTTCGCATCTACAAACAACATGTCCGTATTTAGGATTTTCTTTAATTAAAGCATCTTTTTCTTCCTTTGATAACTCATTAAAGAACGTTCTCGCTTTTCTGTTAGGATTGAAAGTTGGATCTTCTTCTAAACTACCCATCAAGTCATCAACGAAAGTAACAACTTCTTTTGCTATGGCTGGCGCAGAAGAAAGTCCAGGAGACTTGATTCCTGCAACATTAATCAAACCGTCTACTTCTGGCGATTTTTCAATAATAAAATCATGTGTACTTGGTTCTGCTCTTAAACCAGCAAATGTTGTAATTACTTCTCTAAATTCAATCGAACGAGTAGTTTTTAAAGCTGTTTCTCTGATGTAATCTAATCCATGTTTTGTTGTTGCTTTATCAGTTTTATCATCAATATCTTCAGACGTTGGCCCTAATAAAATATTTCCATCTACTGTCGGTGTTACTAAGACACCTTTACCCATTTTTGTTGGACATTGGAATATTACATGATTAACCAAACCCTTTGAAGTTTTGTCTAATAAGAAATATTCCCCTTTTCTAGGATTAATTTCAAAGTATGGCGTCGCTAACATATTGTTTATTTTATCTGCAAAAACCCCTGCAGCATTGATTACTATTTTTGCTTCTATTGCTTCTTTACCATTGGTTATAACGAAGAAATCCTTTTCCTTATTAATATCTTTCACTTCATAATTCAAAATAAGTTCTGTACCATTATCTATTGCATTTTCAGCATAAGCAATTGCTAACTCCCAAGTTTCAACAATTCCAGCTGTAGGCGCATATAAACCACCAAGTACTTCTTTATTAATATTAGGTTCATTAGCTAATACTTGCCCTTGATCATGAATTTCTAGACCTTCTATTCCTAATTTTACGCCATTTTCATATAATTCCTGTAGTGTTTTCATATCCTCTTCATCAAAACCAATAACATAAGATCCAATACGATCAAAAGGTACATTTAGTTCATCACATATTTCCCCATATATTTTGTTTCCCGCTACATTAAATTTTCCTTTATTTGTACCAAATTTTGCATCGTAACCTGCATGTACTATAGCACTATTCGCTTTTGAAGTGCCTGTAGCAACATCATTTGATTTCTCAATTAAAGCAACATTTAATTTATAACGAGATAATTCACGTGCAATACCACTACCAATTACACCTGCTCCTATTATTGCAATATCATACATTTTGTCCTCCTTTTTTTAAATAAAAAAAGCCACGAAAAAACTGTACCTATCACTCCATAGGTTGTTTTCGTGGCTCTCAATTCTCATTAATTATTCAGTTGTTATTGACATAATTATATCATATCGGAAAACGTTGTCAATATATTTTTGAATATTTATTAAAATATTCTGAATATTTATTAAGCTTCTTCCCAGCCTTTAGCTCTTTCTACAGCTTTTTTCCAACCATCATATTTCTCGTGACGATCTTCATCTGACATAACTGGTCCAAATTTCTTATCTAATTTCCACTTTTCAACAACATCTTCTTTAGTATCCCAGAAGCCTACAGCTAAACCTGCTAAGTAAGCAGCGCCTAATGCAGTTGTTTCTGTGATTTCAGGTCTATCTACTGGAACGCCTAAAAGATCTGATTGGAATTGCATTAAGAAGTTATTTGCAACAGCTCCACCATCAACTTTTAATGTCTTAAGTTCGATACCTGAATCTTTTTCCATTGCTTCTAATACGTCTCTTGTTTGGTATGCAATAGACTCTAAAGTCGCACGTATTACATGATTCTTGTTAGATCCTCTAGTTAAGCCTACAATCGTACCTCTTGCATACATATCCCAGTAAGGTGCGCCTAATCCAGCGAATGCAGGAACTACGTAAACACCATCAGTGTCGTCAACTTTGCTAGCAAAATACTCAGTATCTGCAGCATCAGTAATCATTTTCATTTCATCTCTTAACCATTGTACAGAAGCACCAGCGATAAAGATTGATCCTTCTAAAGCATATGTTACTTTTCCATCAAGTCCCCATGCAATAGTTGTTAATAGACCATTTTCAGATGGTACCATTTTTTCACCAGTGTTCATTAACATGAAACAACCAGTACCATAAGTGTTTTTAGCCATTCCAGGCTTGAAACAAGTTTGTCCAAATAATGCTGCTTGTTGGTCACCAGCAATACCTGCGATAGGAATTTCTGCGCCACCAAATGTTTCAACATCAGTATGGCCATAAACTTCACTTGAAGGTTTAACTTCAGGTAACATAGACTTAGGTATATCTAATGCTTCTAAGATCTTGTCATCCCATTTTAATTCTTTTATGTTATAAATCAAAGTTCTTGATGCATTTGTATAATCAGTAACATGCTTCTTACCTCTAGTTAAATTCCAGATTAACCAAGTATCGATATTACCAAATAATAAATCGCCATTTTCTGCTTTTTCTCTTGCACCTTCAACATTATCTAAGATCCATTTAATCTTAGTACCTGAGAAGTAAGCATCAACAACTAAACCAGTATTTTTTCTAATATAATCTTCGTAACCATCAGCTTTTAATTGGTCACATATGTCAGCAGTTCTTCTACATTGCCATACAATAGCGTTATAAACAGGTTTACCTGTATTTTTATCCCAAACAACTGTAGTTTCTCTTTGGTTTGTAATACCTATTGCTGCAACTTCTGAAGGCTTAACGCCAGCAGTTTCTAAAACTTCACGAGCAACGCCTGATTGAGTTCCCCAAATTTCCATTGGATCATGTTCAACCCATCCAGCTTTAGGATAAATTTGAGTAAATTCATTTTGAGCAGTTTGTACAATCTCACCTGCGTGATTAAATAAAATTGCTCTAGAACTAGTTGTACCTTGATCAAACGCCAATACATACTTTTTTTCCATGTTCCCCTCCTATTAAATATAAACTAAAAACTCTTTTACTGCTTATGATAATTTTATAAAAATGATAATATTAATCCGCCAAGTGTTCCACCTACGATAGCAAAGAATACATTTACAAGACCTGGAGCTGTATCATCACCAGAAATAGCTGATGCTACAAATAAACCAATACCAGCAGCCCATGCCATATCTATCCATGCGCCAGTTTGTACAATAAATCCTACACCGTGTGTTAATGTCCAAGTTGTACCAACGATGAAACCAGCTGCTAACCAACCACCGATTGGACCAACATCTTCTACTAACTTACCCCATGCTAATCTGATTAAAAATGGGAAAATAAATGCGCCTGCAAACGTTGTAATCATATTTCCTATAGTCATCTCAATAATCCTCCTCTTCTACGCTTCCGAATTAACTTTTTCCATTTGAACTGCGAAGTAACCGCCTGCGATTCCACCTAATAAAACAATTGCTAAAGTTGGTAATGCATCGATTCCTACTTGGATACCTTCTCTAAAGATTGGCGCTGTTGTGCCTGCTACACCAATACCTAAAGCCATGTCTACCCAAGCACCATCATTATTGTGAATGCCTATATAATGATTTAGATACCACATAATACTAATAATTGCAAAGCCTGCAAACCATC
>Ga0102926_1000208_pt1 | contig 32781 bp, 32 predicted proteins | sample SalPonR1_A_D2_MG_FD_78173 | JGI IMG/M metagenome (GOLD analysis project Ga0102926, IMG submission 78173) | Salt pond soil microbial communities from South San Francisco under conditions of wetland restoration - Salt Pond MetaG R1_A_D2_MG | ecosystem: Environmental > Aquatic > Marine > Intertidal...
CCTCGCAGCCCCGGATGCTCGGGATCTCGGGCCGGCCCTCCAGCCCGGACGGCACCACCATCCTGCCGTTGCGCAACCACGGCGTCACGGCGATGTCGATCGGCATGATGATGCCCGAAGGCGAGGCCGTGGTCTGGCGCGGACCGATGCTGATGGGCGCGCTGGAGCAGATGTTGCGCCAGGTGCAGTGGGGCCGGCTCGACGTGCTGCTGGTCGATCTGCCGCCGGGCACCGGCGACGTGTCGATGACGCTGGCGCAAAAGACCTTGGTGGACGGTGCGATCATCGTCTCGACCCCGCAGGATGTCGCGCTGCTGGATGCGCGCAAGGGGATCGACATGTTCAACCAGCTCAAGGTGCCGGTGCTGGGCATGATCGAGAACATGTCCACCCATATCTGCAGCCAGTGCGGCCATGAGGAACATGTCTTCGGCCATGGCGGGGTCAAGGCGGAGTGCAAGAAGATGGGTGTGCCCCTGATGGCCGAAGTGCCGCTGCATATCGACATCCGTACCGCCTCGGATGGTGGCGCGCCGATCGTGGTCTCCAAACCCGACGCGCCCCAGGCGCAGGCCTTCCGCGATGTGGCCCGCGCGCTGGTGGCGCAGGGCGTGGCATGAGGGGGGCGCCATGAGCACCCCCGCCTTCCCGCCGCTGATGTCGGGCCATCCGGTGGATGCCGGGATCGACCCGTTCGACAAGGCCTGCGCCATGGCGGCGCTTGGCTGCGATGCGGGGCTGATCGTCCATAACGTCGCGGCGAACCGGCTGGCGGCAGCGCTGGTCATGGCCCCCGAAGTGCCGCTGGAACAGGCGATGGCCATGCTGCCCGCCTGCGCCCTGGGATTCCAGAACGCGCTCGGCGCGCTTGGCCCGCCGGAAGTGGCGGTGCACTTGGAATGGGCCGGCGGGCTGCAGGTGAACGGCGCGGCCTGCGGGCGCCTGCGCGCCATGGCGGCCCATGCCCGCCCCGACGCGCTGCCCGGCTGGCTGGTGGTGGGGCTTGAACTGCCACTGCTGGCGGCGGGGGCGCATGACGGCGGCACACAGCCCGACACCACCGCGCTTTACGACGAGGGCTGCGCCGATGTGGACGCGACCGAACTGCTCGAAGCCTGGTCGCGCCACACGCTCCACTGGATCACCCGCTGGGAAGACGAAGGGCCGCGCGCCCTTCACGCGCAATGGCGCGGCCTTGCGAAAGGGATCGGCGAGCCGGTGACGCAGGGCGGACTCACGGGCACGTTCCTTGGCATCGACGAAAATTTCGGCATGCTCCTGCGCGACGAGGATGCCAAGACCCATCTCGTGGCACTGAGCACGATACTGGAGCAGGACAAATGAAACTGGCGCGTGCAATCCATTTCGACGAAAGCGACCTGCGGGTCTATGCCAACCCGGCGCGCACGGGTGAATGGTGCATCTCGGGCGGATTCGAATTCTCGGACTGGACCGAGGCCGACCTCAGCGGCAAACAGCGCCAGGCCTTCGCCAATGGCTGGCTTGGGCTCGAGACATCGGGCCGCGTGACCTTCGTCGCCGTCACCACCGTCGAACCCGCCGAGCGCGACGCGCTCACCCAGACGCTGGCTCAGCATTTCGTCGATCTTTACGGCGCCCCCGACATCGCCGCCGCCCTACCCGTCGCCGAGGCCGAAATCGCACATATGATCGAACTCTGCGAAGATCACGCCCCCAACACCCTGCTGACCGTGGCGCGCGAACTGACCGACGCGGGCGTGCGCGAGAGCTTTCGCGTGATCGAGGCGCAGGAGGCCGGGCTGGAACAATTCGCGATCCACGCCACGCCCGACGAATAAGCGCCGCGTCCGGCCTGACCGTCGGATTTGAGTATTTTTTGCAAGATGAAGCCCCGGATACGCCCCGCCCTTCATCTTGCGACAAATACTCCGGGGGTGAATTGGCCAAAGGCCAAGAGGGGGCCGCGCCCCCTTTTGCAAAGAATAAAGCGCGCCGCAGGCGCTCATTTGGATCACAGCGACCTGAGTACCGCGCCGGGATTCATGATGCCCAAAGGGTCAAGCGCCGATTTGATCGCGCGCATCGCCCAGAGCTTGGCCGGATCGCCATAGCGTTCGAGATCCCCGACCTTGAGCCGCCCGATCCCGTGTTCGGCGCTGACCGAGCCGCCCATCTCGTGAACCAGGTCATGCACGCAGCGCTTGATCGCGTCGCGCGCGTCGAGATGGTCGTCGCGCCGCTGGCCTTGGGCGGGAAAGACGTTGTAGTGCAGGTTGCCGTCCCCCAGATGCCCGAAACAGTTGATGCGGAATGCGCCGAGGCGCGCGATATGGTCAGGCGCGCGGGCAATGAAATCGGGGATCGCCTCGAGCGGCAGCGAGATGTCATGCGAGCTCAACGCCCCGATCAGCCGGTTGGCCTCGGGGATCTGTTCGCGCACCTCCCAGAATTCATGGCGCTGCGCCTCGCTCTGGGCGATCAAGCCGTCGCTGACCAGCCCCGCCTCAAGCCCTTCGGCAAAGAGCGTCTCGAGCGCCCCGGCGGGGTCCAGCCCGCGCGCCAGCCCGATATCGACCAGCACGAACCATTCGGGTGTTCTTACAAATGGCTGGCGGATATCCGGCAGGGTCTCGGCCAGGAAATCGAGCCCGGCGCGGTGGATGAGTTCAAAGGCGCTCACCCCCTCGCCCAGATGGTCGCGCGCCAGCGACAGCAGATCAAGCGCCGCGGCCGGGTTTTCGACCACCATCAGTGCTGTGCCTTCACCCGCGGGCCGGGGCGCAAGGCGCAAGGTGGCAGCGGTGATCACCCCCAGCGTGCCTTCGGCGCCGATCAGAAGGTCCTTGAGGTCATAGCCGGTGTTGTCCTTGCGCAACCGCTTGAGCCCGTGCCAGATCTGCCCGTCGGGCAGCACCGCCTCGAGCCCCACGCACAGCTCGCGCGCATTGCCGTAGCGCAGCACGTTCACGCCCCCTGCATTGGTCGCAAGCAAGCCACCGATCCGCGCGCTGCCCTTGGCGGCGATGCTGAGCGGAAAGAGGCGCCCGGCACGGGCGGCGGCGTCATGGACATCCGAGAGGATCGCGCCCGCTTCGACCAGCATCAGGTTCTCGCGCGCATGGATCGCGCGCACGGTGCGCATCCGCTCAAGGCTCAGCAGCACCGGCGCGGGGCCGTCGGGCGCGATCTGCCCCCCCACCAGCCCCGTGCCCCCGCCATAGGGCACCACCGGCACGCGCGCCGCCGCTGCGGCGCGGATCACCGCCGAGACCTGCGCGGTATCCTGCGGCGCCACCACCACGCCCGCCTGCCCCTGCCAGCGGCCACGCGGCTCTTCAAGGTAATGCGGTGCGGTCTCGCGAATTGCGCTTTCGGGAAGCACCGCCTGAAGGTCGGCGATGAAGGCGGGGGTAACGGGATTGAGGCTCATGGGGCTTTGCTACCATGTGGCGCGGCGCAGTCCAGTTCTTCCTGCCGAACAAAGCGCTGCACGCCGCGCTATTCGTCCTCGCGCAGATAGGCCGGGCGGAGCACCATGATCGTAGGCCGGTCAGGCAGGCTGCGCAGCGAGACGGTGATTTCATGCGCGCCGGTGTCAACGACGTCGAACGCATCCTCCATCCCCGCAAGAAAGCGCCCCAGCGAGCCATCGGCGAACCAGTGCATCGGAATCACGATCCGCGCCTTGGTGCGGCGCAGCACGTTCATCATGTTCTCGAGCGGCAGCGTCAGCCCGCCATCGACCGGCGCCATCACCACATCCATCCGTCCCAGCGCGGCATATTGCTCATCGCTCGGCTCGTGATGGAGATGGCCCAGATGGGCGATGCACAGGCCCGCCGCCTCGAAGACGAAGATCGAGTTGCCGTTGGTTTCCACCGTGCCTCCCCAGCTTCGGATATCGGTGGGCACATTGCGCACCAGCATGGACCCGAGATCGACGTGATGGTCCACCCCCTCGCCGAATTCGCCCCAACCGGGCAGGACATTGGGGATCAACGGGTCCGGATTGGCGGTCCAATGGGTCGAATGGGCATGGTTCATGGTCACGACATCGGGGATGAAATCGACATTGCCGACAAAGCCGGTGAAATCGGTGACCGCCGACAGCCCGTCCTCGGTCTGGATCAGAAAGGAGGCATGCGCGATATAGCGCAGGCGCACCGAATGATCCGGCACCGGCTCACGAAAGCTGGCCTTTTGGAGATAGGCCATCCCCGGCGTGGTCTGTGCGATGGCAATGCAATGGCTCGGGCGGCGATCCTGCTGCGCGAGGACGGGCGCGCCGAGACAGATCTGCGCGAAGACAAGAGCGAAGACGAAACGGATCATGATTGCAACCTCCCCTGAGCCTGCAAGGAAGATAGCACGGATTGGCGTTTCGTCAGCCCGTTGCCGTGCGCCCGCGCCGGTCCCGCCTCAGGGATGCATAAAGAACATGCGTTCGCCAGCGTCCGTTGATCTGAAGATAGCTTTGCGCGACGCCTTCGTATTTGAAGCCGCATTTTTCCAGCAGCCCGCGTGACGCCTGATTCTCGGGCAGGCAGGCGGCTTCGATCCGGCTGAGGTCGAGCCGTTCGAAGGCGTGGTGCACCACGGCGAGGATCGCCTCGCGCATATAGCCCTGACGCGCAAAGGCCGCACCCGTCCAATAGCCCAGCGTCCCGGCCTGCGCGGGGCCGCGGCGGATATTGTCGAGCGTGATCGCCCCGACCAGCATGTTATCGTCGCGCCGGATCAGGAACAGCGGCAGCGCGGTGCATTGCGTGATCGAACGCTGCGCCCAGTAGACACGGTTGGAAAACGCCTTGCGCGCCAGGTGATCCTCGGCCCAGGTGGGCTCCCACGGGATCAGGAAAGCGGCGCTTTCCTCGCGCAGGGCGGACCATTCGCGGTAATCGGTCAGCACCGGCTGGCGCAGGGTAAGACGCTCGGTCTCGATCCTGACTTTCCGGCGCGGGATGAACATCACGCGGCGCGCCTGTCCTGTAGCGCCTCCAGGCTGGGCGCGGCTTCGACCGGACCGTAAAGCGCCATCGCGGCGGGGGCGGTGCTGATGGTGCGCTCGGCGAGCGCGCGCACATCCGACAAGGTCACGGCGTCGATGCGCCCGATCACCTCGTCTAGCGGCGGAATCCGGCCCCAGATCTGGAGCATCCGCGCCAGCCGTTCGGCCCGGTTCGAGGGGCTTTCAAGCCCCATCAGCAGCCCCGCCTTCATCTGCGCGCGGGCGCGTTCGATCTCGTCGGGCCTGAAATCCCCGGCGGCGCGTTTCATCTCGTCGATGGTGATCTGCGCCAGATTGGCCATCTCGTCGCGCGACGTGCCCGCATAGATCGTCATCATGCCGGTATCGGCATAGGCCCCGGCCTGCGCGAAGATCGTATAGCAAAGCCCGCGCCTTTCGCGGATTTCCTGAAACAGCCGCGAGGACATCGACCCGCCCAGCGCCGAAGCATAGATCTGCGCGGCATAGATATCTGGATGCGCGTAATCCGGCCCCTCGAAGGCCAGCGCGAAATGCGCCTGCTCCAGCTCCTTGACCCGGCGGCTTTCGCCCCCGGCGAAGCGCGCGGTATCGGGCACATAGGGCGCCTTGGGCGTCATGTCGCCGAAAAGCCGCTCGGCGGCGCGCACCAGCGCATCGTGATCCACAGCGCCGGCAGCGGCCAGCACCATCTGGCCGGGGCCGTAATGTTCCTTGACGAACCCTTCCAGATCATCGCGCGAGAAGGCGCCGACGCGCTCCTCGGGGCCAAGGATCGTGCGCCCGAGCGGATGATCGGGATAGGCCTTTTCCTGAAGCCAGTCGAAGATGATATCGTCGGGCGTATCCAGCGCCTGGCCGATCTCCTGCAGGATCACGCCGCGCTCGACCTCGATCTCGCGACCCTCGAAGACCGGGTTGCGCAGGATATCGGCCACAACATCCAGCGCCAGCGGCACGTCGTCCTTGAGAACCCGCGCGTAATAGGCGGTGACTTCGCGGCTGGTATAGGCGTTGATATAGCCGCCCACATCCTCGATCGCCTCGGCGATGGCCAGCGCGCTGCGCGTCTCGGTGCCCTTGAAGGCCATGTGTTCCAGGAAATGCGCGATGCCGTTCTGTTCGGCGCGTTCGTGGCGCGCCCCGGCATTCACCCAGATGCCGATGGCGGCGGATTCCAGGCTCGGCATATGTTCGGTGACGATGCGAAACCCGTTATCGAGCGTAGTCAGATTGACGGTCAATGCCCGGTCCGTTCCTTGATCAGTGTTTCAATCGCGCCAAGATCGTTGGCGACCCCGGTCACGCGTTCGGACCGCTCATACAGGTCCGACATGCGCTCGGGCAAGGGGGGATGCACGCCGCTGGCCTCTTCGACAGCAGCCGGAAACTTGGCCGGGTGCGCGGTGGCCAGCGTAATCATGGGCGTCCCTTCGACGCGCTTCTCGTCGGCGACCTTCACGCCGACGGCGCTGTGCGGGCACAAAAGCTCGCCACTGCCGGCATGGACGCGGCGGATCGTGGCGCTTGTCTCGTCCTCGTCGCAGCGCCCCGAATCGAACGCTTCGCGCAGCGCTTCAAGCGCGCCCTGGCTGACCTTGAAGCCGCCAGCCTGAAGCTCGTCCATCAATTGCGCGACGGCCGGGCCATCCTGATCATAGGCATAAAACAATGCGCGCTCGAAATTCGAGCTGACCTGAATATCCATGGACGGGCTGATCGAGGGGATCACCCCGTCGGGGTGGTATTCGCCCGCGCTCAGGCAGCGGTGCAGGATGTCGTTCTGGTTGGTGGCCACCACCAGCCGGTCAATCGGCAGCCCCATGCGCCGCGCGATGTAACCGGCGAAGATGTCGCCGAAATTGCCGGTCGGCACGGTAAAGCTGACCTTGCGATGGGGCGCGCCAAGGCTGACTGCGGAGGTGAAGTAATAGACCACCTGCGCCAGCACCCGCGCCCAGTTGATCGAGTTGACCCCCGCCAGCCCGACCGCGTCGCGGAATGCGAAATCGTTGAACATGTCCTTCACGCGGGCCTGGGCATCGTCGAAATGCCCCTCGATGGCGAGCGCATGGACATTGGATTCGCTCGGTGTGGTCATCTGGCGGCGTTGCACTTCGGAGACGCGCCCTTGTGGAAACAGGATGAACACATCCACCGCATCGAGCCCGCGAAACGCCTCGATCGCGGCGCTGCCGGTGTCGCCGCTGGTGGCGCCCACGATACAGACCCGCTGGCCGTTTCGCTTGAGCGCGGCCTCGAACAGCTGGCCAATGAGCTGCATGGCGAAATCCTTGAACGCCAGCGTCGGGCCGTGAAACAGCTCGAGCAGGAAATGCCCGCTGTCCAGTTCCTTGAGCGGCGCGCGCGCCAGATGGCCAAAGCCCGCATAGGCGCGCGCGATGATGCCGTGGAATTCCGCGTCGGTGAACGTATCGCCGATAAAGGGACGCATCACCCGGAACGCCGCCTCTTCGTAGCTCACGCCCTCAAGTGCTGCGATATCGGCGGTGCTCATCTGCGGGATGGTTTCGGGCAGGTAAAGCCCGCCATCGCGCGCCAGCCCGGTCAGCATCGCCTCTTCAAAGTTCAGAACGGGCGCTTGCCCACGGGTCGAGATATATCTCATGCGGTGTCGCCTTTCGCTGTCTTGCGCGTGCGCCAAAGGAAATAGCCGGTCATAGCGGCCCAGATCGCCGCCAGCGAAAACCAGGTGATCGCGTATTCCAGGTGATCGTTCGGGATGCCGCGCGTGTCCACCGGCAAGGGCGTCACCGGGGCGCCGGAAAACGACGTCTCGCGCGCCACGACCAGAACCGGATCGGTCGCGAGCGCGCTGGCCATCTGGTCAAGATCGCGGGCGAACCACATGTTTTGCGCCACGTCATTGACGGGTGTCGCGCTGTTGCGGTCATCCGGCCAGTGCAGGTTGCCGGTGATCGTCACCTCGTCCTCGGGTGGCGCGGGAATATCCTCGCCGGTCTTGACGAAGCCCCGATCCACAAGGATGCGCCGCCCGCCCATGTCGAGCGGCGAAATCACGCGGTAGCCCGCGCCCACCTGTTTCTGGCTGACCAGGACGCGCAGCGCCTGTGCCCCCATCTGCCCGGTAATCTGCACCGGCAGGTAGCGGTCGTTTTCGGGGTCGGGCGTTTGCGGCAGGGCGACGGGATCGGCGCCGATGCGGGCCTCGATATCGGCCAGAACGCCCTCTTTCCAGGCGAGGCGCTGCATCTGCCAGGTGCCAAGGCCGATCAGGATGGCCACACCGACCAGACCGAAGATCAGGGGAACGAGGTAACGTGCCAATCCGGGGCGCTCCGTTGGAATAGGAAAAGCGCGCGAGACCCGCGCGCTTTGTGTTCTTGCGTCTTGGGGGCGGAAATGCAACCGCCCCCGTGGCCTGTCGGGCTCAGGCGCCCCAGATATAGATCGAGGCGAAGAGGAACAGCCAGACCACATCGACGAAGTGCCAGTACCATGCCGCGGCCTCGAAGCCGACATGGTTCTCCGGCGTGAAATGGCCGCGCAGCACCCGCATCAGGCAGACGAACAGGAAGATCGTGCCGATCACCACATGCGCGCCGTGAAAGCCCGTCGCCATGAAGAAGTTGGCGCCATAGATATTGCCCGAGAAGCCGAAACCGGCATGGGTGTATTCATAGATCTGGAAGGCCGTGAACAGCGCACCCAGCCCAATCGCTATGGCAAGCCCGGACTTGATGTCCTTGCGGTTGTTCTCATGCACCAGCGCATGGTGCGCCCATGTCGCCGCCGCACCCGAACACAACAGGATCAGCGTGTTGATCAACGGCAGGTGCCAGGGGTCGAAGGTCTCGATCCCCGCCGGGGGCCATTGGCCGTCCACCGCAGGGCTTTCGGGGCCCATCGGGTACATGGCGTGCTTGAAGAAGCTCCAGAACCATGCCGCGAAGAACATGACCTCGGACATGATGAACATGATGAAGCCATAGCGCAGGCCGATGCGCACGACCGGGGTGTGATCGCCGGCCTGGTTCTCGGCCACTGTGTCCGACCACCAGCCGAACATGACGTAAAGCACGCCGACAAATCCGATCAGGAACACCCATGGCTGGTTGTTCGCCACTTGCGGCGACATCCAGAGGACCGCGCCGAACAGCATGACAAATCCCGACAAGGAGCCCAGGAACGGCCAGATCGAGGGGTTCAGGATGTGGTAATCGTGGTTTTTTTCATGTGCCATCTTGGTCTTTATCCCTCGTGGAAGGCTCAGTTCTGTTTTGTATCGGTTTCGCCGGCCTGATCAAGGGCGGCGTGGTCTTGGGGCATGTCGATCTCGTAAAAAGTATAGGACAGCGTGATCGTATGAACGAGCTTCGCGTCCCGGTCATCGACCATTTCGGGGTCGACATAGAAAGTCACCGGCATCTCGACGCGCTCGCCGGGCTGCAACACCTGTTCCTGAAAGCAGAAACAGTCGATCTTGGTAAAGAAGAGACCCGCCTCGAAGGGCGTCACGTTATAGCTCGACTGCCCGGCGATGGGGCGGTCGGTGGGGTTGTAAGCCTCGTAGAAGGCCAGCCCGGTCTCGCCGATGCGCACTTCCATCTCGCGCTGCATGGGCTTGAATTCCCATGGGAAGTCCCGCTCCTTGCTCGCGTCGAACCGCACTTTCACCGTGCGATCCAGAATTTCGTCCGAGCCCGAGGTCGCGGTGTTCGTCGAGCCGCCATAACCGGTGACGCGACAGAACCAGTCATAAAGCGGCACCGCCGCCCAGCCCAGCGCCCCCATGGTCAGCACCACCGCGACCAGGGAAATCACCGTCTTGTTTATACTGCTCAGCCGCATCAGTCCCGCGCCTCGCTTGTGGGTTGCATGGTGAAATCGTCAGTCGTGACCTTGACCATGGTCAGACCGAACAGGAGCACGACAAACGACGCCAGCACCAGTCCCAGGCCAAGGTTCCGGCGAAACCGGCGCTTGTGAAGGTCATGTTCCACGCGAAAGTTCATGTCTTACCAGCCCCCCAGCCCATAGGGCACCAGCGCCGCTTCCAGCGCAATCGCCCCGAAATGCAGGAACAGATAGTAAAGCGACAGGCGGAAAAACCGCTTTTCGACAGCATAGCCATCAGCCTCGGCCGCGTCCTCGTCACGCCGCCAGATGCGCAGCGCACCAATCAGGAACAGGGTGTTCAACACCAGAGCCACCGCCAGGTAAAGCGGCCCGCCCACGGCGGTAAAGCCCGTGCCCACCGCCAGCGCGGCCAGCAGGATCGTGTAGACCACGATATGCACGCGGGTGACGCGGCGGCCATGGGTGACCGTCAGCATCGGCACACCCGCATTTTCGTAATCCGAGCGCATGAACAGCGCCAGCGCCCAGAAATGCGGAGGCGTCCACATGAAGATCAGCGCGAACATCAGCACCGATTCCAGGCTCACCGAACCGGTTGCCGCCGCCCAGCCGATCATTGGCGGAAACGCCCCGGCGGCGCCGCCAATGACGATGTTCTGCGGCGTCCAGCGCTTGAGCCACATGGAATAGATGACGACATAGAAGAAGATGGTGAAGGCCAACAGCGCCGCCGCGACAAGATTGGTCGCCAGCGCCAGCATCACCACCGCGAACCCCGCCAGCGCGATACCGAAGGCAAACGCCTCGTCAGCCGAAATCCTGCCCGCCGGGATCGGCCGGGACCGCGTGCGCTTCATCACACGGTCGATATCGGCATCCCACCACATGTTAAGTGCGCCCGACGCGCCCCCGCCCACGGCGATGAACAGGATCGCGGCAAAGCCGACCACCGGATGCACACCAACCGGCGCGGCCAGAAGGCCGACCAGCGCGGTAAACACCACCAGCGTCATCACCCGCGGCTTGAGCAGCGCGAAATAATCGCCGAAGTCCGCCTCGCCGGTCTGGCTGGTCACTGTGTTGAGACTTGCGTCGCTCATCCTGGTCTCCGGGTTCGGATCGTGTCAGGCATCGCTGCGGATGCTGCGGGGCGCGCATCACCGCGCCCCTGGCTGTCATGTCAGTCGGCCGAAGCCACCTGCACCGCGCGCGGCGTGCCGGCATATTCGTTGATCGCCCCGTCCAGCCAGCGGTCGTAATCCTCCTGGCTCACCACCTTCACGGTGATCGGCATATAGGCATGGTCCTTGCCGCAAAGCTCGCTGCACTGGCCGAAATATATGCCTTTCTTCTCGGCGTTGAACCACAGTTCCGCCAGACGGCCCGGCACCGCGTCCTGCTTGACGCCGAAAGCGGGGATCGTCCAGCTGTGGATCACGTCGGCGCCGGTCACCTGCATGACGACGGTCTTGTTCACCGGCACCACGACGGCGGTATTGGTCGCCAGCAGGTATTCATCCTGACTGTAGCCGTATTCCTCAAGCTCGTCGCGCGCCAGCATGAAGCTGTCGAAGGCGAAATCGTGATCGGTGTATTCATAGCCCCAGTACCACTGGTAGCCTGTCACCTTGATGTTGATGTCGGCCTCGGGAATTTCCTGCTGCTTGAACAGCACCGGCAGCGAGAACGCGCCGATAAAGACCAGGATCACGATCGGCACCACCGTCCAGGCGATCTCGAGCGGCGAATTGTGGGTAAAGCTGGCCGAATTCGGGTTCCGGCGGCGATTGTAGCGCACGATCACGATGGCGAGCAGCACACAGACGAAAATGGTGATCGCGGTGATGATTACCAGAATCATCCCGTCCAGCCACTGCAGGTCGCGGGCCAGTTCGGTCGCGGCGGGCTGAAAGCCCATGCCGCCATCCTTGGGCGCGCCGATGATTTCAAGACCATCCTGCGCATGCGCGGGATTGAAGGAAACGGCGGCCATCGCGGCCAATAGGCTAAGGAATCGTCGCATTTTGCACCTTGCTCGGTTGAAGCGGTCGTATTGTATTTTGCAGCATCGGATCCGGTAAACGCGGAATCCCGTTGTTTCACCGACGCTAGAAACCATATTCTGACACGGCAGACAAGAAAGACCGTTGCGGCAAACGGACGCTTTTTTTGATTTAGATCAAATTCCAATGTCGCACCCTATCAAGGAAGACAACCCATGACCGACGCCGCCTTTCGCCCCTTCGAGACGATGCTCGACCGCGACGCCGCCCTTTCGCGGCTGCGCGAAGCGACCGCCGGCGCCGATGATGGCGAACTGTTTCTGGAGCGTCGCCAGTCGGAATCGCTGGTCTTCGATGACGGGCGCGTCAGAACTGCATCCTTTGACGCCGGGCAGGGTTTCGGGCTGCGCGCGGTGCGCGGCGAGGTGGCGGGCTATGCCCATTCCTCGGATATTTCCGAACCCGCGCTGGCCCGCGCGGTCGAAACCGCGCGCCTTGCCGTGGGCGATGGCGGCGGCACCATGGCACCGCCCCCGGCGCGCACCAATCGCCATCTTTACACCGATGCCGACCCGATCGCGGGCGCGGATTTCCCTGTCAAGCTCGAGACCCTGCGCGAGATCGACGCCTTCGCGCGTGGCCTCGATGCGCGTGTGGTGCAGGTGACGGCCTCGCTGGCGGCCTCGCATCAGGAGGTGGTGATCCTGCGCGCCGATGGCAGCGAGGTCACCGATTCCCGCCCGATGGTGCGGGTCAATGTCTCGGTCATCGTCGAACAGGACGGGCTGCGCGAATCCGGCACAGCGGGTGGCGGCGGGCGGGTCGGCCTTGACGGGCTGATCGACCCCGCCGACTGGCAGGCCAAGACCCATGAGGCGCTGCGCATCGCGCTGGTGAACCTGCGCGCCGAACCCGCCCCGGCGGGGGTGATGGACGTGGTGCTTGGCCCCGGCTGGCCCGGCATCCTGCTGCACGAGGCCATCGGCCACGGGCTTGAGGGGGATTTCAACCGCAAGGGCAGCTCCGCCTTTGCCGGGCTGATGGGCCAGCGCATCGCCGCGCCCGGCGTCACGGTGCTGGACGATGGCACGATTCCCGACCGGCGCGGCTCGATCACCGTCGATGACGAGGGCACGCCCAGCGCCCGCAACACCCTGATCGAGGATGGCATTCTGGTGGGCTTCATGCAGGATCGCCAGAACGCCCGCCTGATGGGGGTCGAACCCACCGGCAACGGGCGACGCGAAAGCTATGCCCACGCCCCCATGCCGCGCATGACCAATACCTACATGCTGGGTGGCGATGCCGACCCCGCCGACATCCTCGCCGATCTTGATGACGGCATCTACGCGGTGGGCTTTGGCGGCGGACAGGTGGATATCACCAACGGCAAGTTCGTCTTTTCCTGCACCGAGGCCTACCGCGTGAAGAACGGCAAGGTCGGCGCGCCGGTCAAGGGCGCCACGCTGATCGGCGACGGCGCCACCGCGCTTCAGCAGATCCGCGCGCTTGGCAATGACATGGCGCTCGATCCGGGCATGGGCAATTGCGGCAAGGCCGGCCAATGGGTGCCGGTGGGGGTGGGCCAGCCGACGGTAATGATCGGCGGCCTGACCGTGGGCGGCTCGGCGGCGGGCTGATCGCCTGCTCCTGCGCGCGCCCCTTCAATAATACCAAACCCGCCAGCCTGCGGCAGGCATCCTTGCTGATGCTTTGCCACGGCGCGCGGCGCGTTCATGATTCACCCGGCCTGCGCGGCCACCGATATCCGCACCGACGCGATACCGATGCAATGCCGAGGTGATACCGACAGTATTTTCATGTCGTCAGAGAAAATAATTAATGCTTGATTTCAACATGTTGAAATAATTCTCGTCAATAATCGCGACTCGCCCGGTTTCGGTTTACCAGCCATTAACCACCGCTGCGCATAGTGGGTTTGCAAGCAGGCGGAGCGGCGATGTCTGAAGACCCACATCCTTCCACTCACCCCCCACTCCCACCCACCACGGAAGATGATCGGGTGTCGTGGCTTCGCCTCTTGCGCTCACACCGGGTCGGTCCCGCGACTTTCCTGCGGCTGCTGGGCGAACATGGCTCGGCAGATTCCGCGCTCGCGGCTTTGCCCGAGGTCGCCCGCGCCGCCGGGGTCAAGGACTATACCCCCTGCCCCGAGGCGGTCGCCATGGGCGAACTGCGCGCCGCCAAGGCCGCTGGTGCGCAGATGATATGCATGGGCGAACCCGGCTATCCTGCTGATCTGCAACAGATTCCCGATGCGCCGCCGCTTCTCTGGGCGATTGGCGATCCCGATATTCTCAAGCGCCCGATGATCGCGCTGGTGGGCGCGCGCAACGCGTCGTCGCTGGGGCTGCGCATGGCACGCGCGCTGGCCGCCGATCTGGCGGCCGAGGGGCTTGTCGTGGTCTCGGGGCTGGCGCGCGGCATCGACACCGCCGCCCATACTGCCACCCGCGAAACCGGCACCGTCGCCATCATGGCCGGGGGTGTCGACGTGATGTATCCGGCCGAAAACGCGCGCCTTGCCGAAGACATCGCCAAGACCGGCCTGCGCCTTTCGGAACAGCCCATGGGCATGGCCCCGCAAGCACGCCATTTTCCTCGCAGAAACAGGATCATAAGCGGTATCTCCAAGGCTGTCGTGGTGGTCGAGGCAGCCGCGAAATCCGGCTCGCTGATTACCGCACGCATGGCGCTTGATCAGGGGCGCGAGGTACTGGCGGTGCCCGGCCATCCCTTCGATGCGCGCGCCGCCGGGTGCAACATGCTGATCCGCGACGGCGCCCTTCTGGTGCGCCGCGCCGCCGACGTCACAGAGGCGCTGCCAGCCGCCCCGCGCCCCGCCGCGGCACAGGCCGAAATGCCACTGGCACCAACGGCCCCTGCCTTGCCTGCGCCCCATCCCGCGCCACCGCGCGACAGCCGCAGCCTGCACGACACGGCCTTGCTGCACAGCCGGATCCTTGACCGGCTCGGCCCCTCTCCCCTGGCCGAGGATCAACTGATCCGCGACCTTGCCGTGCCCGCCAATGCCGTCACGCCGGTGCTCACCGACCTCGAACTGGACGGTCGCATCCGCCGCCAACCCGGCGGCCTGTTGTCGCGGGTCTGACCCGGCCCCGACGCGCCTGCGCGCGCCGAGCAGTCCTTTGCCAACGCCCCTGAGGCCATCGCTGCCTTGGGGCGCATTGACAAAGCCTCTTGTAAGCCCACATGTTCCGCCGCCATAAGTCTCGACCCGAGTCGAAAGGAGTCTCCATGCCCGTCGTCGTTGTCGAATCCCCGGCCAAGGCCAAGACAATAAACAAGTATCTGGGATCCGACTACACGGTTCTGGCGTCTTACGGGCATGTGCGCGACCTGCCCGCCAAGGATGGTTCGGTCGATCCCGAACATGATTTTGACATGAAATGGGAGATCGGAAACGACTCGCGCAAACACGTCAAGGCGATCGCCGACGCGCTCAAGGATGACCAGAACCTGATCCTCGCCACCGACCCCGACCGCGAGGGCGAGGCGATCAGTTGGCACCTCGAAGAGGCGCTGCGCAAGCGCAAGGTGATCAAGGCCGACACGAAGGTCAGCCGCGTGGTGTTCAACGCCATCACCAAGACAGCCGTGACCGAGGCGATGCAGAATCCCCGCGACGTGGATCGCGACCTGGTCGAAGCCTACCTGGCGCGCCGCGCGCTGGATTATCTTGTCGGGTTCAACCTCAGCCCGGTGCTCTGGCGCAAGCTGCCGGGCGCGAAATCGGCCGGGCGCGTGCAATCGGTCTGCCTGCGCCTGATCGTCGAGCGCGAGATGGAGATCGAGGCCTTCCGCGCCCGTGAATACTGGTCCGTCAAGGCCCTGATGGCCACGCCGCGCGGTCAGGAATTCGAGGCCCGCCTGACGGTTCTGGCCGGCAAGAAACTGGAACGCTACGACCTCGAGAACGGCACCCAGGCGGAGCTCGCAGTGCAGGCGATCGAGTCGCGCGACATGAGCGTCAAGTCGGTCGAGGCCAAGCCCGCCTCGCGCAACCCCGCCCCGCCCTTCATGACATCCACCCTCCAGCAGGAGGCCAGCCGCAAGTTCGGCATGGGCGCCCGCCAGACCATGAGCGCGGCGCAGCGGCTCTATGAAGCGGGCTACATCACCTATATGCGGACCGACGGCATCGACATGGCCCCCGAGGCCGTCATGGCGGCGCGTGACGCGATCAAGGACCGCTTCGGCGAGGCCTATGTCCCCAAATCGCCGCGTATGTACAAGAACAAGGCCAAGAACGCGCAGGAAGCGCATGAATGTATCCGCCCCACCGACATGACGCGCGACGCCAAGGCGATCCGCACCACCGATGCCGATCAGCGCAAGCTCTATGACCTGATCTGGAAACGCACCCTCGCCTGCCAGATGGAAGGCGCAAGGCTGGAGCGCACCACCGTCGATATCGGCAGCCGCGACGATCAGGTCGAGCTGCGCGCCACCGGGCAGGTTGTCCTGTTCGACGGTTTTCTGCGCATCTATGAAGAGGGGCGCGACGATCAGGCCGTCGATGACGACGACAAGCGCCTGCCCCAGATCACCCAGGGCGAGCCCGCCGAAAAGCGCGGCGTCACCCCCGAGCAACATTTCACCCAGCCCCCGCCGCGCTATACCGAGGCGACGCTGGTCAAGAAGATGGAAGAGCTGGGCATCGGGCGGCCCTCGACATATGCCAGTATCGTCACCACGATCCAGGATCGCGAATATGTCCGCAAGGACAAGAACCGCCTGATCCCCGAAGACAAGGGCCGGATCGTCACGATCTTCCTGCTCAACTTCTTTCGCAAATATGTCGGCTACGAATTCACCGCCAATCTCGAGGACGAACTGGACAAGGTCAGCGCGGGCGATCTCGACTACAAGCAGGTGCTCAACAGGTTCTGGCGTGATTTCTCGGCGGCGATCGCCGAAACGTCCGAACTGAGGATCACCGAAGTTCTGGACATACTCGACGATGCGCTTGCACCGCAGCTTTATCCGCCGCGCGAGGATGGCAGCGATCCGCGCGCCTGCCCGCTCTGCGGCGAAGGCAGCCTGCATCTCAAGACCTCGCGCACCGGCGGTTTCGTGGGCTGTTCACGCTATCCCGAATGCCGCTACACCCGCCCGATCGGCGGCGAGGGGGCCGAGGGCGGCGACAGGGTGCTGGGCGAGGACGCAGGCGACGAGATCAGCCTGCGTTCGGGCCGGTTCGGCCCCTATGTGCAGCGTGGCGAAGTCACCGAAGACAACAAGAAGCCGCCCCGCGCCAGCCTGCCCAAGGGCTGGAGCCCCGATGACATGGACCTGGAGAAGGCCCTGATGCTGCTGAGCCTCCCGCGCGAGGTCGGGCCGCATCCCGAGGATGGCGAGCCCGTCGAAGCCGGCATCGGGCGCTATGGCCCCTATGTGAAGCATGGCCGCCTTTACGCCAACCTGAAAGACCCCGATGACGTCTTTACCATCGGCATGAACCGCGCGGTCGAGGAACTGGCCAAGAAAGCCGCCTCGCGCGGGAAGGGGCGCGCCACCGCCAAGGCGCTCAAGGAACTGGGCGAGCATCCCGAAAGCGGCGGCGCAGTGAACGTGATGGATGGCCGCTATGGCCCCTATGTGAAATGGGACAAGATCAACGCCACCCTGCCCAAGGGGACCGACCCCGGGGACGTGACCATGGACATGGCCGTGCAGCTGATCGCCGAGAAGGCCGGCAAGAAGGGCAAGGGCCGCGCCAAGGCGGCCCCCCGCAAGAAGGCCGCCGCCAAGAAATGAGGGGGCGCGCTACGTAAAGCCATACGTAGTAACCCTAGTGGAGTGGATTTGCGGGCCGGGGTCGTTGACTTTGGCCCGCCTCGCGCCCCATACCGTGGACAGACAGGTTTTCGAGGAGGATCCCGTGATGAAAAAGGTCTATGGCAATGCGACCGAGGCCCTGGACGGACTTTTGCGCGACGACATGCTGATCGCCGCGGGCGGCTTTGGCTTGTGCGGCATTCCGGAGCTGTTGCTGGAAGCGATCAAGGAAAGCGGCGTCAAGGATCTGACCTTCGCCTCGAACAATGCGGGGATTGACGATTTCGGCATCGGCATCCTGTTGCAGACCCGCCAGGTGCGCAAGATGCTCAGCTCTTATGTGGGCGAAAACGCCGAGTTCATGCGCCAGTATCTGTCGGGTGAACTGGAGCTGGAATTCAACCCGCAAGGCACGCTGGCCGAGCGGATGCGCGCCGGGGGCGCGGGTGTTCCGGGCTTCTACACAAAGACCGGCGTCGGCACGCAGGTGGCCGAGGGCAAGGAACACAAGGATTTCGACGGCGAGACCTATGTTCTGGAACGCGGCATCTTCGCCGATCTGAGCATCGTCAAGGCCTGGAAGGCCGACACGACCGGGAACGCGATCTTTCGCAAGACCGCGCGCAACTTCAATCCGCCCGCGGCGATGTGCGGCAAGGTCTGCGTGATGGAAGTCGAGGAAATCGTCGAACCGGGCGAGCTGGACCCCGATCACATCCACCTGCCCGGCATCTATGTGCACCGTCTGATCCAGGGCGAGCACGAGAAGCGCATCGAGCAACGCACCACCCGCGCGGCCTGAGCCGGGGGCGGCGGGGATGCGTTCGCCCTATCAGGATCTGCCGGAGCGCGCCTTCTGGCGCAGCTGCGTCGGGCGCGACGATGACGCGGCGCTGGCGCAACTTTGGGCGCCCAAGGCGGGGATCACGCGCCAGACCGCGCTGATGACGATCGGAAGCTGCTTTGCCCAGCATCTGCATCGCGCGCTGGTGCGCGGCGGCTGGCATGTGCTGCAAGGCGAGGACATGTCCGCGCATATGCCCACAAACCTGTGCCACCGCTTCGGCTATAACCTGTTTTCGGGGCGCTATGGCAATGTCTATACCGCGCGCCAGTTCCGCCAGCTGATCGAACAGGCGCTGTCGCCCGATCCGGTGCCTGCACCGATATGGGAGCGCCAGGGGCGGTTCTTTGATGCGCTGCGCCCGACGGTCGAACCCGAAGGTCTGGGCCATCCCGACGAGGTCGCACAAAGCCGCAAGGAGCATCTTGGGGCGGTGCGCGCGGTGCTGGAAAACACCGAATGCATCATTGTGACCCTGGGGCTGACCGAAAGCTGGATCGACACCGCCAGCGGCTATGCCCTTCCCACGGCCCCGGGCACAGTGGCGGGCGATCACGACCCCGCCTGCGAGACATTCCACAACTTCACCCACGGCGAAGTTCTGGAGGACCTCAAGGCCAGCCGCGACCTGCTGCGCGCCGCCGGACTGCCCGCGCGTTTCATTCTGACAGTGTCGCCGGTGCCGCTGGTGGCGACGGCGGGCGGCGATCATGTCGCCTCGGCCACCGCCTATTCCAAGGCGGTGTTGCGCGCGGTCTGCGGCGAGTTGCAGATGAGCGATCCCGATTTCGACTATTTCCCCGCCTACGAGATCATCACCACCACCATTGCGCGCGGCCCTTACCTGGATCAGTTCGCGCGCCAGCCCACCGATGACGGCGTGCAACTGGTGCTGCGGACGTTCTCGCTTGCGCTTGGCGCGGGCGATACGGCCGGAAAGGGCCCTGAAGACAGCCCCGCCATCCCTCCGGTCCCTGTCCCGGCACCCGCCGACGATGACACGATCTGCGAGGAAATCCTGCTGGAGGCGTTCCGCAAATGACGCGCGTGGCGATCATCGGCAATTCGCATATCGGCGCCTACATGATGGCGCGCGAGGCGATAGAGGTGGCGTTTCCCACGCTGGAGCTGTCCTTCTTTGCCCTGCCGCGCCACAGCTTCGCCTCATGCCATTATGACGAAAGCGGCGTCCTGATCGCCCGCGAACCTGCCGCCGAGGGCCTGCCCGACCGGATCGACCTGAACGAGCAGGATCACATCCTTCTGGCCGGTCAAAGCTTTGCCATCAGCGGTCTGAGCCGCATGATCGACGATTTCGATATTCTGGGGCTGCCCGCGCGCGGGCGCGCGCGAAGCGTATCATGGGCGCTGCTGGAAGAATTCCTGGACTTCCGGATCGAGCGCCACTGCCAGAAACTTGCGCGCTTCCTGCGCGGCGATCCCCGCTGCGTCGTGGCGCCCACGCCGTTTCCCGCCGACGGTGCGGCGGATCTGCCCGAACAGGCCGCCGGTTGGCTGCACCACCCGGCCGCCGCAGCGTTGATCGGGCTTTGGTCCAAAACGGTGGCCTTTCACATGTCGGGTCTTCCTTATGGTTACATGCCCCAGCCCGACCACCTGATCGAAAGCCCCGGCCGCAGCGCCGCCGCCCATGCGCGCGCCGCCGCCCTCGGTCCGGACAAGACCCCGTCGGCACCCGACTACACCCATATGAATTCCGACTACGGCTTCGCGCATTTCGAAGCCTTCGCACGGCAATGGCTGGGCCTTGAGCCCGAATGCCGCACTCACTCACCCCGAAAGGAGTATGACCATGGCTTGGGACCGTAATGAAATGGCCGCCCGCGCGGCACAGGAACTCGAAGACGGCACCTATGTGAATCTCGGCATCGGAATCCCGACGCTGGTGCCCAACTATATCCCCGAGGGCGTGCATGTGACGCTGCAGTCCGAGAACGGCATGCTGGGCATGGGCCCCTTCCCCACCGATGACGGGGTCGATCCCGACCTGATCAACGCGGGCAAGCAGACCATCACCGAACTGCCCCATACATCCTATTTTGACAGCGCCACCAGCTTTGGCATGATCCGCGGCGGCAAGATTGCCATGGCGATCCTGGGCGCGATGGAAGTGGCCGAGAACGGTGACCTGGCCAACTGGATGATTCCCGGCAAGCTGGTCAAGGGCATGGGCGGCGCGATGGATCTGGTCGCAGGCGTGCGCCGCGTGGTGGTGGTGATGGATCACACCAACAAGCACGGCGACAGCAAGCTGCTCAAGGCATGCACGCTTCCGCTGACCGGGACCGGCGTGGTGAACCGGATCATCACCAATCTCGGCGTGCTCGATGTGGTCGATGGCGGACTGAAGATCGTCGAATGTGCCAGCGGCGTCACCGAAGAAGAGCTGCGCGCGGCCACCGAAGCGACGATCGTATGACCGGCCCGGCGCGGGCTCAGTTCATCGCAAGATTGAGCGCACAGCCATCCGAGATCAGCTCGGGCCGCGTCTTGCACAGCCCGCTGGCCACCTGAAAGGCGGCCAGCACCTTGGGCACGTAGTCGCGCGTTTCCGCGAAGGGCGGCACGCCCTTATGGGCCTTCACCGCGTTCTCGCCCGCGTTGTAGCCGGCCAGCGCGAGCACCGCATCACCGCCGAATTCGGCCAGCAACCAATCAAGATAAGCCACCCCCCCGCGAATGTTCTGCGCGGGCGACAGGCTGTCCTCCACCCCGAAGCGGCGCGCGGTGTCGGGCATGAGCTGCATCAGCCCCTGCGCGCCCTTATGGCTTTCGGCGCTGCGCTGACCCGCGGATTCCACCGCTATGACCGCAAGAACCAGCGCCGGGGATACCTTGGTGCCGATGGTCGCGCGCAGCACATGTTCACCATCGGAACGCGCGATGCCCTGAATGGTCTGCAAGCGCGGCCCCTTGACCGAAGCGCCCCCCGGACCGCCCGAAAGACTGACCAGCGCTTCGCGCAGCCGTGCGGTGCCGTCGGTGTCGATCTCGGGCGAGACCCTATCCCAGAACCATGCGTAGCTCGAGACCGGCGCGGCGGGCGCGGGCGATGCCGCAGCAGACGCCGATGCGCTTTCCGGCGGGGATTCGGCTTCGGGTTCGATCTGAACGGTGATGCGCTTGCTCGTGCCGGCTTTGGGCGGCTTGCTCATCTTGAAGGTGAACTCGGGAAATGGCGGCGGGTCGCCGGCAAGCGCCGGCACGGGCAGACAAGCCGCCGCGCCAAATGCGAGGAGTGCGATGAATTTCATGGGCTTGTTCTGCTCTGCCACTTCTTTTGAAGAGGAGTATCGCAAAAGAACGCGAATTTTTCCAGAATTGTCTGGAAAAGAGAAACGCCCGAGGGGCCAGCATACCCCGAATTCACCTGGAATCGGCATTTTTCATCAAACTGCGATTACATTAAATACATAAATTCCAGCATCTTAACACTTAACCATGGAAAAACCCCGTCATTCACCAAAAACGTTCTAATCGCGCCAAATTCCTGCCCGAATTGGAGGGCTTTATGTGGTCATACCGCAAGGGAACAGGGCCAAGAGAGAGGCGGCCTTGAGAAGGCTCAAGCGGTTGTAACATGTAAGACACTGATCCTTTGGAGGGACCAACCATGATCAAATTCATCAACAACTTCTGCAAAGAAGAAGACGGCGCCGTGACAGTTGACTGGGTCGTTCTGACTGCAGCAGTCGTGGGCCTGGGCGTTGCCGGCGTTGCCACCGTGAAAGGTGGCGTTGACAGCCTGGCAGGCAATGTCGAGACCGCACTGAGCGGCGGCAGCGTCATCAGCCTTGGCACGCTGGGCCAAGAAACCACAACTGAATAAGGCGGCTGATAGCACGCCACCCGGCATTTGATAAACAAATCTGGCCGCAAACCGTTTTGCGGCCAGATTTCTTTGAGAGGCCATCAACCGTCGAGCGGCTGAACAAGGCACGCAAACGGCGCACCCAAGACCAAAGGAACGTGCCATGACCAAGTTCTTCAAGAAATTCGCCTTGGACACCGAGGGTGCCGTGACCGTCGATTGGGTGGTGCTGACGGCCACCGTCGTTGGCCTTGGGATCGGGGTGGTCGCCGTGCTTCTGAACGGCAGCAACGCCTTGGGTTCGAAGCTTGCTGATTCCATGGCGAATGCGGAAGTCAACCAACTGGATCTGGAGTGACCGGATATCCGGGCGGATTGCGCGAATGACAAGATCGGCTGATGCCAGCGCGCGTCGGCCTTTTTTGATGCGCGGCGTCATGAACCGAACAGGTCCGGGCAATCGCGAGTGATCCCGAAACAATCACCGCCTTTCCCTGATTTCGCCACAATAAACTGCTCAATTCAGCCTTGCCGACGGGCGCCCTGCGCCCTGAGCGGCGAGAGAAACAGAAAGGACGGGCAATGCGACTGGTATTTGGACTGGTACTCATCTTAGGTCTCGGCCTTGCGGGCTTTGCTGTCTACATGGCCAAGAGTTACATTCAGAGCTATCAGACACAGCTGGCGCTTGAACGCTCACAGCGCGCGCCGCAGATCGAAACCATAGAGGTGGCTGTTGCCAACAAGCCCTTGAAATATGGCGACAGAATCCCGCTTGACGCGGTGCGGATGGTGAAATTCCCGAAGAACGCACTGCCAGAAGGCGCGTTTACCACCGCCGAGGCGCTTTTCCCCAACGGCAAGGACGAGTTGCGCGCGGTGCGGCGTGCCATGGAAAAGAACGAGGCGATCCTGGAGGCCAAGGTCACGAAGCCGGGCGCGGATGCGGGCATTTCGGACCAGCTCGGGCCGGGGATGCGGGCTTTCGCCATCAAGGTCGATGTTGCCAGCGGCGTGTCGGGTTTCCTGCGTCCGGGCGACCATGTCGATGTCTACTGGACCGGGCGTGTGCGCGGCAATGGCGTGCGCACCGAGGGTGACTCGTTCGGTGAGGTCACAAAGCTTATCCAGACCGGCGTGCGCCTGATCGCGGTTGACCAGATGTCGGATGAAAACACCACGAAAGCGATCATCGCGCGCACCGTGACGGTGTCCGCCAAGCCGCAGGATGTCGCAGCCCTTGCGCAAGCTCAGGCAACCGGGCGACTGGCATTGTCGCTGGTCGGAGTCAGGGACGAGACCGTGGCAGAGGTAATCGAAGTCGACCAGCGCCGCCTGCTTGGCCTGTCCGAGGTCGAAGAGGCGCCGGAACCCGAGCGCGCAGAGGTCTGCACCGTCCGGACGCGCCGCGGCTCGGAAGTGATCGTGAGCCAGATTCCATGCACGAACTGAGGGGCAAGACGCATGCTACCCTGGAGGGCGCCTGCTTTGCGGGCGCCCTTTTCGCATGGGTCGGCAGCATTTGGGTCACAATCCAGACAAATCTCGGCAGAAATGCGTTGATTCTTGAAAAATTTCGCGAACTGACGCAGAGTGGCGTCAAATGCGGGCAGCAAGACCCGTTGGATTGAGGCGTGATCGGAAAGGCAGGTCACATGATAAACGCAGGCTTCTTCAAAGCCGCCCTTCTCGGGCTGGCGATTGTTTTCAGTAATTTTGTCAGTGAGTTGCACGCAGAAAACCTACAAGTGGTGCGCAAGGGCGCGAACCGTGATCTCGTCGTCACGATGAACCGTGCCGTCGTCGTCGAAAGCGACGTGCCCTTCGCCGAACTCAGCATTGCCAATCCTTCGATCGCGGATTTCTCGACTCTGTCGGATCGCACGATCTACATTCTCGGCAAGGCGCCGGGTCGCACGACCCTGACCCTTCTGGACGAGACCGGCAAGCTGATCACGAATGTCGAGGTCCATGTCTCGACCGATGTGTCCGAATTCAAGGAACGTATCCAGCAGATCCTGCCCAACGAGCGGATCGAGGTGCGCACGGCCAATGACGGCATCGTGCTGTCGGGCAGCGTTTCAAGCACAGCACGCATGGAGCGCGCATTGGCGCTGGCCGAGCGCTATGCGCCCGAGCGGGTCTCGAACCTGATGGTGGTGTCGGGCAATCAGCAGGTCATGCTCAAGGTGCGCTTTGCCGAAATGCAGCGCAGCGTGTCCAAACAGCTCTCCACTTCGCTGGCGGTCGACGCGCTTGGCGCGACCGGCAGGGGCGCGGCGCTTGCCGGGAGCAATCTTTCGTCCTTCGGAACCACCGCCCCGGGCGTTTCGGCCGGCAACGACGCCGGTGCGGCGTTCTTCGGCTTCGATGTGGGCTCGGTGGAAATCGGCATCCTGATGCAGGCGCTTGAACAGAAGGGCGTCGTGCGCACACTGGCCGAACCCAATCTGACCGCCCTTTCGGGCCAGGAAGCGAAATTCCTTGCGGGCGGTGAATATCCCATTCCCGTCGCTCAGGACAACGATACCACCTCGATCGAGTTCAAGCCCTTCGGCGTCGAGCTGAATTTCGTCCCGCGCGTCGTGGATGACGGTGTCATCAACCTTGAACTGGGTGCGGCCGTCTCTTCGATCGATCCGACCAACGGGATCACTACGGGTTCATTCACCGTCGATGCCTTCCGTCGTCGCGACACCTCGACCACGGTGTCGCTGCGCGATGGCGAGAGCTTTGCGATCGCCGGGCTGTTGCAGGACGATTTCCGCGACACCAATGGACAGGTGCCCTGGCTGGGAGACATCCCGGTTCTTGGCGCCCTGTTCCGCAGCGCGGATTACCAGCGCGCGCAGACCGAACTGGTCATCATCGTCAGCGCACATCTCGTGACCCCGACGCGTGGCGAGGCGCTGGCCCTGCCGACCGACCGGATCAGACTCCCATCCGAGGCCGACCTGTTCCTCAACGGACGCGTGTTGAAGGACAACCAGGCGGGTGGAACCGTTGGCGAAGTCGCGCGACAGGACTTCACCGGCTCTTACGGCTACGTGATGGATTGATCGAAAGGCAGGGCTCATGAAACATCTTCTCGCAACTGCAAGCCTTGTCGCGATCGCGGCTTGCACCACGGATGGCGGCACCTATCGCTCGTATTTCTCCGAGGCGGGCGCCATGGTCGACAGCGGCGGCTTCGGAAATGCCAACATGAACAACCACCTCGTGATGACCGGCGAAAAGGGATATGTTTACGATCTCGCCAACCGGTTCTCGCAAGAAGTGGCAAGCACGGTCAATTTCGCGTTCAATTCCGCCACTCTCGATGCGGGCGCACGCGATACGCTGAATGAACAAGCCGCCTGGATCCGCCAGTTCCCGGAGGTGCGGTTCCGCGTCTACGGGCACACCGACAAGGTCGGATCACCAGGATACAACAAGCAGCTCGGGCTGCGCCGCGCCCACGCGGCCGTCAATTATCTGGTCAGCCAGGGGATCAGCCGTTCGCGGCTGGAAGCGGTCGCCTCCTACGGAGAAACCCAGCCCCTGATCGTCACCCAGGGGCGTGAACGTCGCAATCGCCGCACCGTCACCGAAGTTTCGGGCTTCGTGAAATCACACCCGGCGGTCATGGATGGCCGCTATGCCCAGGTGATCTATCGCGACTACGTCAGAAGTGCGGCGCCCACGTCGACCTTGTCGATGGTGGGCGGCGAAAACCTGGTGGAATGACCCACAAGGCGTAACGAAATCTCCCTGTCCGGCGTGCCGGACCAACTCAAACCCGCCACACTGGCGGGTTTTCTTTTTGTCGTTTCTTACCGCACAATTACGTTTTTTTAGCCCAAATGTTGCCCAGATTTTCAAGGAATGTCGCCGGGTGGCAGTCGTGTGCCGTGCCCTTCCGGTTGGGTGCGCGAACTGCGTAGCCGTCAAAAGATTCCGGGCGAACCCGGAGCAACCTTCGTGGCGATTGCAATATGGGATCATAACATGATGACGAGTAGTGCGACGACAAAGCCGGAACCCAGCCCGATCACGGCCTGTACGATCAGCCGCGACGTGCAGAACTTCGATCTTCTGATCGAAGACATGGAAAGCGCCCTTGGTGAAAACTGGGGTGATCTTGGCTTTTCCGAGGCGCTGGCCTTCTTCAGTCAGCCCGAGGCGGAGCACCTGGAATTCGTCGCCATCGCTATCGACGAGTCCGACGAGGATGATCTTGTCATGCTCGGCGAGATCATCTCGCTGGCCGATTCCAAGGGTATCAAGGTCATCCTGATCGCCGAGGATGTCAGCCCCGCGGCACTGCATCAACTGCTGCGCCGTGGCGCGGATGAATTCGTGCCCTACCCTCTGCCCGAAGGCGAACTCGAGGCCGCCATCGAACGGCTGCGCACCAAGCCCGAACGCCCGGCAGCGGCCGCATTTCCGGGCGGTGATTCGCAAGGCGATGGCGTCTTGCTGGCCGTGCAGGGCCTGGCTGGGGGCACCGGAGCGACAACCGTCGCGGTGAACCTGGCCTGGGAACTGGCGGTGGTCGACAAGAAGGCGCCGACGCGCGTCTGTATCCTGGATTTCGGGCTTCAGAGCGGCGCAGTCAGCACCTATCTCGACCTGCCCCGCCGCGAGGCCGTTTTCGAGATGTGGTCCGATACGGACTCGATGGACGAGGACGTGTTTCATCAGGCCCTGACCGAATACGAGGAAAAGCTCTGGGTTCTGACCGCGCCGCCCGACATCCTGCCATTGGACATGATCGGGCCGCAGGACGTGCAGCGCATTCTGGACTATGCGCGCGCGCGATTTGATTATGTCGTGGTGGACATGCCCACGACGCTGGTGCAATGGACCGAGACGGTCCTCACCAATGCGCAGATTTATTTTACCACACTAGAACTGGATATGCGCTCGGCGCAGAACGCGCTGCGCTTCAAGCGGGCGCTTCGATCCGAGGAGTTGCCGACCGAGAAGCTGCGCTTCTGTCTGAACCGCGCCCCGAAATTCACCGATCTGAACGGCAAGAGCCGGGTCAAGAGGCTGGCCGAAAGCCTCGAGATCTCGATCGAGGTCCAGCTGCCCGATGGCGGTCGCGCGGTCACTCAGGCCGGAGATCACGGCACACCGCTGGCAACGGCAGCGGGCAAGAACCCGCTGCGCAAGGAAATCGCCAAACTCGCCATGTCGCTGCATGAACTCGGCAAAAGCGAAGCCGAGGCCGCTTAAGGCAGGAAGGTAGACACCAATGTTCTCGAGATACAAGAAATCAGCCCCCGGCAACGCCAAGCCGGCGCTTGCACCTGTCAGCGCCGAGACCGAGCACACGAAAACGGCACCTGTCGAGCCCACACCCAAGGCCAGCCTGCGCCGGGCCCCGCAGAAGCCTGCCGCCGTGCCCCAGCCAGCCGACAAGGAGCGCAAGCGCAAGGAGCGCCTGTCCGAGATCAAACTCGATCTGCACCGTGCACTTCTGGACAACCTGAACCTTGGCGCGCTGGAAAGCGCGACCGAGGCCGATCTGCGCGCCGAGATCAGTTCGATCGCGGGCGAATTCCTTGAAGAGCGCAGCATCGTTCTGAACCGCGAAGACCGCAACACGCTGACCCAGGAGCTTTATGACGAGGTCCGCGGCCTCGGCCCGCTGGAAACGCTGCTTCAGGACGACACCGTCAACGACATCCTCGTGAACGGCCCGCAACAGATCTTCGTCGAACGCGACGGCAAGCTGCAACTGAGCGATGTCACCTTCAAGGATGAAAAGCATCTGTTGCGGATCATCGACAAGATCGTGTCGGCCGTGGGCCGGCGCGTTGATGAATCCAACCCCTATGTTGACGCCCGCCTTGCAGACGGTTCGCGTTTCAACGCCATGGTGCCCCCCGTCGCGGTGGATGGCAGCCTCGTGTCGATCCGTAAATTCAAGAAGGACAAGCTGGGCATTGACGATCTGGTCAGGTTCGGCGCCTTTTCCGAAGAAATGGCCGCCTATCTTCAGGCGGCGGTGGCGACGCGGCTCAATATCATCGTGTCGGGCGGCACCGGCTCGGGTAAGACGACGACGCTCAATGCCCTCTCGTCCTTCATCGACAATGCCGAACGCATCCTCACCATCGAGGATACCGCCGAACTTCAGCTCCAGCAGATCCATGTGGGCCGGATGGAAAGCCGTCCCCCCAACGTGGAAGGCAAGGGCGAAGTCAGCCCGCGCGACTGTCTCAAGAACGCGCTGCGGATGCGCCCCGACCGCATCATCGTCGGCGAGACGCGCGGCGAGGAGGTGATCGACATGCTCCAGGCCATGAACACCGGCCATGACGGGTCGATGACTACGATCCACGCCAACAACGCCCGCGACGCCATCAGCCGTCTTGAGAACATGGTCGCCATGGCCGGGATCGAGATGCCGCTCAAGGCGGTGCGTTCGCAGATTGCATCGGCGGTGCATCTGATCGTGCAGGCCTCACGCCTGCAGGACGGTTCGCGCCGGATGACCTCGATCACCGAAGTGACGGGAATGGAGGGCGAGGTGATCTCGATGCAGGAAATCTTCCGCTATCAGCGTGTCGGCCTGACGCCCGAGAACAAGATTATCGGCCATTTCACCGGAACCGGGGTGCGTTCGAACTTTACCGAGCGATTCCGCCTCTGGGGCTACGACCTGCCTCCCAGCATCTATGAACCCATCGCAGCGGAGTAACCCCGATGTCCATCAGTGCAGAACCGATCATCTACGCGTTGATCTTCGTCGGGGTTCTCGTCCTCGTCGAGGGGATATACCTGACCGTCTTCGGGCGCTCGATCAGCCTCAACAGCCGGGTGAATCGCCGCCTCGAGATGCTGGACAAGTCCGGCAACCGCGAAGAGGTGATGGAAAAGCTGCGCAAGGAGATGCAACAGCACCTCAAGGCGCGTAACATTCCAATCTATGCGATCCTGTCGGAAAAAGCGCAAAAGGCGGCCATCGCCTTTACGCCCAGACAGTTGATCATGCTGATGGTGGCGGTGACCGCGCTGGCCTTTGTGGGCCTGACCATCGGCACCGCGACCAGCGTGCCGGTCCGTGCCCTCGTGTCGGTGGTGATCGGCGTCGGCGGGGTCTTCACCTGGATCAACATGAAGGCCAACAAGCGCATGGCGATGTTCGAGGAACAATTGCCCGACGCCATCGAACTGATGGTGCGCAGCCTGCGGGTCGGCCATCCGTTCTCTTCGGCGATCTCGATTGTCGCCAACGAAGTTGCGGATCCGCTTGCCACCGAATTCGGCATCATCGCGGATGAATCCGCCTATGGCCGCGATGTCGGCGAGGCGCTCAAGGATCTGGCCGAGCGGCTGGACATGCAGGATCTTCGCTTTCTTGCGGTCGCGGTGACGATCCAGCAGCAATCAGGCGGCAACCTGGCCGAAATCCTAGATGGCCTGGCAAAAGTGATCCGTGCCCGCTTCCGCCTGTTCCGCCGCGTCAAGGCGATCACCGCCGAGGCGAAGTGGTCGGGCAAGTTCCTCTCTGGCTTTCCTGTCTTGGCCCTGATCGGCATCCAGCTGATCGATCCCAACTACTATGACGAAGCGATGGAGCACGCCTATTTCATCCCCGCAGCTTTGATCGTGGGCACCTTCCTGGTCGCCAACCTCTTCGTCATGCGCGCGCTTGTGAACATCAAGGTCTGAAAAGGAACCCGAGGTGATGGAACTCTTCGACCAAATTCAGGGCGGCCTGATCAGCGCCCTTGGCCCGTTCGGCCCCCTGATCGCCGTCGGCACGCTCGGGATTCTTCTTGTGGCGCTGATGATCCCGATGCTGATCCGCGATTCCAAGGATCCGCTGGAAAAGCTCAAGAAGGACCAGCGCCAGCAGTCGCGCCCAACCGGCAAGGAATCTGCACATCTGCGCACCAACCGGCGCAATGAGAAGCTGGACAAATACGCGAACTTCCTCGAACCCCAGGATGCCAAGGCACTGTCGCAGATCCGGCTGACCCTGATCCAGGCGGGCTATCGCAACCGCGATGCCGTTCGCTATTTCCACTTTGCCCAACTGGCCTTGGCGCTTGGCCTGTTGACCCTTGGCGTGATCTATTTCCTGATGTTCAAATCAGGCGAGGAAACCAGCGCGCAAGAAGCGATCCTGTATATCCTTGGCCCCGGTGCGGTCGGGTATCTCATGCCCAAATACTGGGTCACAAAGCGCCAGCAAAAGCGCCAGGAAGAGATTTCGGACGGCTTTCCCGACAGTCTCGACATGATGCTGACCTGCGTCGAGGCCGGGCAATCGCTGGATCAGTCGATCATTCGCGTCGCCAACGAGATCGCCGCCTCCTATCCCGCTCTGGCCGAGGAATACGAGATCGTGTCCCAGCAGGTGAAGGCCGGGCGCGACAAGGCATCGGTGCTCAATGAAATGGCCGAGCGCTGCGGCGTGCAGGATATTTCCAGCTTCGTGACCGTGTTGGTCCAGTCGCAGACCTTCGGCACCTCGATCGCCGATGCGCTGCGGGTCTATGCCGGCGAGATGCGTGACAAACGCGTCATGCGGGCCGAAGAAAAGGCCAACAAGCTGCCGACGAAGATGACATTGGCCACGATGATGCTTACAGTTCCGCCATTGCTTATCATCCTGGTCGGCCCGTCGGTTCTTGGTATCATGGAACTGTTCACGATGGCCGGCCAATAACGGCGAGGCAACATGATACGGGCAGGGGCAACTCTGGCATTGGTGATCGCCCTGGCTGCCTGCAGTCCGGGCGTTTCGCATGAAGGGCCTTACGCACCGGGCGTGGCGCGCAGCGGCGAGACGGTGGATGGGCTTGTGGTGGGCCATCGCCTGATGGATGCGGGCGAATATGATCTGGCGATCGACGCCTATTCGCGCGCCGCGCTGGAACATGGCATGACCGCAGATGTTCTGGCGGGGCTGGGCAGCGCCAATCTGGGCCTTGGCCGTCTTGGCAGCGCCGAACGCCTGTTACGCGACGCAATCGAAAAGGACGAGGACTCTCCCGAGATATGGAACAACCTTGGTGTTGTTCTCATGGAAAAGGGCGAAATCAACGAGGCCGCCCAAGTCTTTCGCCGTGCATACGGATTCGACAATGGCGCAAGTGACGCAATCCGCGACAATCTGCGCTTAGCTCTCGCAAAATCGGAAGAAAACTATTATGCTGCTGCTCAAGAACAAGATTATAAACTGGTACGGCGTGGCAGCAGCGACTTTCTGATCCGCCGAATACCGGGATGAGGCAGAGGCAGTAAAAGGACGCAACAAATGCGCCGACCTATCTTTATTTCCCTGTGCATGACAGGCGCCATCGCCCTTGCGGGCTGCGGAGAGTCCAAGGATGCCGATGTTGATCGCGCTTTCCAGAGCGTCAATGTCGTGGATGAAAGCAATCTCAACGACGTGATGCTGAATGTGGCCGACGCCGACGAGGCGGTCTCGTATTTCCAGCGCGCCACCAGCGAAAAACCTGACCGGATCGATCTCAGGCGCGGCCTGGCCAAATCGCTTGTGCGCGCCAAGCGCAGCACCGAGGCGGTGTCGGCCTGGAAATCCGTGGCCTCGCATGAAGAGGCCACCAATGACGACCAGGTCGAATATGCAGATGCGCTGATCCGCAACAACGAATGGAAACGCGCCGACGAGGTTCTGGATTCCATCCCGCCCACGCATGAGACCTTCAAGCGATACCGCCTTGAGGCGATGATCGCCGACAGCAACCAGAACTGGAAGAAGGCCGACAGCTTTTACGAAACCGCCGTTGGCCTGACCACGCGCCCCGCGGGCGTGATGAACAACTGGGGCTATTCCAAGCTGACACGCGGCGATTTCAGCGGCGCCGAGCGTCTCTTCTCGGACGCGATCCGGCAGGACAACGCGCTGTTCACCGCCAAGAACAACCTTGTTCTGGCCCGCGGCGCACAGAAGAAATACGTGTTGCCGGTTATTCCCACCACTCAGGAAGAACGCGCCCAACTGATGTATACGCTTGGTCTTTCGGCCATCAAGCAGGGCGACACCGAGATCGGCAAGGGCTTGCTGCGCGATGCGATCGAAACCCATCCGCAGCATTTCGAAGCCGCCGCACGCAGCCTGAACGCGCTTGAGGGCAACGTCAGCAACTAATCCGGACCCCTGAAGTTCAGGAAACGCCCATGTCGCTTCATATCACTGTTCAGCAGGCCCTGTGGTTTCTGCCTTTCGCCGTGCCGATCTGTCTCTGGGTGATCTGGAGCGACCTTCGCGAGATGCGCATTCCCAACCATGCGGTCCTGACACTGGCTGGCGTGTTCCTTGTGGTCGGTCTGTTCGTGGTGCCACAGCCCGAATACCTGTGGCGGCTGGCCGCTCTGTTGGTCATGCTGGTGATCGGCATGCTGGCCAATGCCGCAGGCATGATGGGCGCCGGGGATTCCAAGTTCCTGGCCGCCGCTGCGCCCTTTATCGCCATTGGCGATCTGACCTTCCTGTTGCTCA
>Ga0102926_1000210_pt1 | contig 32573 bp, 28 predicted proteins | sample SalPonR1_A_D2_MG_FD_78173 | JGI IMG/M metagenome (GOLD analysis project Ga0102926, IMG submission 78173) | Salt pond soil microbial communities from South San Francisco under conditions of wetland restoration - Salt Pond MetaG R1_A_D2_MG | ecosystem: Environmental > Aquatic > Marine > Intertidal...
AAGGGTTGTAGCATTTAAATCACCCCAATACGCCCTTGAGAATCCAGAACGAGCCATTACTTATAAAGGGACCAATACAGTTTATAAGAATAGAAATGGTGTGGCCTGGGCATCTGCTTATGACCGAGAATTATGGGATTATAACATTGAGATTTCAAAGGAAGCAGCCAGGTTAGGATTTAATGAAATTCAATTTGATTATGTACGATTTCCTGCATTAACAAAGTCAGCTAGAGCAAAGTTAGATATGAAAAATACTCGTGATGAGAATAGAACCCAAGCCATTCATAATTTTTTAAAGAAAGCTAGAGAAGAGCTTTCAAAAGAAAAAGTTTATGTGGCAGCGGATATTTTTGGCTGGGCAACCTCATCTATTTCTGACGAAGGTATTGGTCAACACTGGGAGGCTTTAACTTCTGTTGTAGATTATACTTGTCCGATGATTTATCCAAGCCATTATGGACCGGGAATTTACGGCTTAGCAGTACCAGATGCACACCCTTATCGAACAGTTTATCAATCGGCAAAGGATGGCATTGAACGAAATAAAAATGTAAAAAATCCAGCAATTATAAGACCTTGGATTCAAGACTTCACAGCTAGATGGGTAAAAGGTTATATCAATTATGGACCCACTGAAGTAAGAGCTCAGATTCAAGCCTTAGAAGATTTAGGTATAGAAGAGTTTATATTATGGGCGCCAGGTAATAATTATACATGGGAAGCAATTAAACCAGCTCAAAATTAATATTAGAAACCCCTTTAATGACGTTCAGAGAAACGTTCAAGGCAATTATGAGACAGGGGGAATCCCTGTCTTTTTTTAAAAATATTAAGGAGATGATTTGAATGAAAAGAGCATTAGCAAAGGCACTATTAGATATTGAAGCAGTAAAATTAAGAGGAACAGATGACTTATTTACATGGGTTTCTGGTATTCGATCACCTATTTATTGTGACAATCGGTTGACGATTAGTTATCCTAAAATCCGAAAGATGATTGCAGAAGCAATTACTGAAAAAATTAAAGAAGAATATCCTGAGGTAGATATCATAGCCGCAACGGCAACTGCAGGTATACCACATGGGGCTTGGATTGCCGATTTATTAGAAAAACCACTGATTTATGTAAGGGGTTCGAATAAGAAACATGGTCGAAAAAATAAAATAGAGGGACACTATGAAAAAGGTAAAAGTGTCGTATTGATTGAGGATTTAATTTCAACGGGAAAAAGTTCCTTAGAGGCAGTAGAAGCTTTAGTAGAAAGTGGATTAGTTGTTGAAAAAGTATATGGGATTTTCAATTATAATTTTGACTCAATGAAAGAAAAATTTGAAGCAGCAGAGATGACTTTTGAAACCCTAATTGATTATGAACTAATGTTACAAGTGGCAGTAGAAGAAGATTACTTAAGTGAAAAAGATGAAAAGTTACTTCAAAAATGGAGTAAAAATCCAAGAATCTTTACTGATTTATAAAAAAATGTTAATGCTACCTTTAGGGTAGCATTTTAAATTAGATACTTTGATTCATTAGCATTTTTTAAATAAAATGGTATAATAATATTGTATATGAACTTGAAATTAATAGTATAGGGTTGATTTATATGAAATTCTTAAAATTCATTAAAAAGAATGAAAAAACAATTAAAAGCATTTCAATTTTTATAGCTGTAGCAGCGGTCATGTTTTTAATTGTCAATTTCTTCTCGATAGTCTATAACTCTAAAATATGGGAGACGGCATTTTTCTTAGTCTTTCGAAAATTTATTAATGGTTTTTTTGTTCTTTACCTAATATTCATTGGGACTGTTGTATTTTTTGAAAGTGATGACCCTTCAACTACTGTTGCTTGGTTGCTAGTCATAGTTTTTTTACCTGTTGTTGGTTTTGTTTTATATATAATGTTTGGTAGAAATATTACTAAGACATTTAGAAAAGTTCGAGACATTAGTAAAGGAACAAAAAAAGAAAAACGGGCAGAAATTCAAAAACAATTAGTAGAGTATTTACCACCTGTTCGTGGTAAGAAAAGTGAATATATTTCAAAATATCTGATGAACTTATTACTGAGCAACTCAAATGCTCCTTTTAGTATCAATAATAAAGTAGAAGCACTAGCCAATGGTAGTAATACATATTTTAGGATGTTGAAAGATATCAAAGAAGCTGAAGAAAGTATTCACTTTGAGTTCTTTATTATTAAAGATGATAACATTGGACAGGAGTTTAAAAAAGCCCTAATGAATAAAGCAGAAGACGGTATAGAAGTACGAGTGATTTATGATAGTGTAGGGTGTTGGAAACTAGGAAAAGATTATATTAATGATTTGAAAAAATCGGGTGTACAGGTTTATGCCTTTGCTCCAGTATTATTTCCATTATTATCAAGGGATTTAAACTATAGAAACCACAGAAAAATTATTGTCATTGATGGTAAGATTGGTTTTACTGGCGGTCTTAACATAGGTGATGAGTACTTAGGTAAAAATGACTTCCTTGGCTTTTGGAGAGATACGCATTTAAGAATCGTTGGTGAAAGTGTCAACAGCTTACAAGAAATTTTTATCAAAGATTGGGAAATGGTATCAAAGGAGTATATTAGTCATCCAAAATATTTTCATAGATTTAAAGAAATTGTAGGGGATTCATTAATACAAATTGTTTCCAGTGGGCCAGATTCAGAATGGCAATGCATTATGAAAGCTTATTTTATGATGATTGCAAAGGCTCAAAAAAGAGTTTGGATTAATACGCCTTATCTCGTGCCAGAAAAGTCCTTACGTATAGGCCTCATAACAGCGGCTTTAAGTGGTGTAGATGTAAGGATTATTATTCCTAACAAACCAGACCATTATTTTGTTTATTGGGCTAGTAGAGATAATATTGAAGAATTATTGAGAGCTGGTGTGAAAATTTATACTTATGAGAAAGGCTTTATCCATTCAAAAATTATTTTAGTAGATTCAATCGTTGGTACTGTTGGCACAGCAAACTTAGATTATAGAAGTTTAGAAATTAATTATGAAGTGAATGCATTTATATATGATGAAAATATAGTTAAGGTATTAGAAAAACACTACTTAAGAGACCTTAAGCATTCCAAGGAAATCATCCTTGAAGAGCACTTAGATCGAGGCATTAAAGAAAAATTCTTAGAAGCAGCTGGTCGGCTCGTTTCGCCACTGCAATAAATATGGAGGCAATATGATATATTTTTTATTAACAATTAGCATTGTAGTAATAGATCAAATAAGCAAATATTATGCACAAACCTTGCTTCAAGGGAGCCCATCAATTCCTTTAATACAGGATGTTTTTCATTTAACCTATGCAAGAAATACAGGGGCAGCTTTTAGTATGCTTGCAGGCAATCAGTTTTTACTAAAAGGTGTTACCACTGTAATTATGATCTTTTTAGTTGGTTATTTATATAAATTAACAAAAGAAAAAGGACAAATACTATTTAAAGTTTCCTTAGCATTTATCCTTGGCGGTGGCATAGGCAATCTTATTGACCGTATACGCTTAGATTATGTTATTGATTATTTTGATTTTACATTAATAAATTTTGCTATTTTCAACGTTGCGGATTCATTTGTTGTCATTGGAACAATAGTGTTGGGTTATTTATTGATTTTTAATAAAATTGAATTATAATCGTTTCTTTTTAACCTTATAATTGATATACCCACCAGTTACAATTAAAAAGGCGCCCATTAGTGAGTATAAGTCTGGAAAATCTGACCAGATCACTATAGAGAATATTATTGAAAAAACTATATTTGAATAAGTATAAATTGCTAGTTCACCTGCCGGGGCATAACGATAAGCTGATGTCATAAATATTTGTGCTGTTACTGCAGCTAATCCAATCAGTATTAATAGTAAAGCCTCTGTACCTGTTGGGATAACAAAATTTTTCGTTACAATCATTACTGGTATTGTGATGAGTGTTGTAATTAATGAAAAATAAAATACAATAACAATTGGTGCATCACTTTCACTTAGTTTTCTAACCGTTGTATAGGCAGCACCAGCAAAAATTGCTGAAGATAATCCAATAAGTGCTGGTATAACTGACAAGTCAAAAGATGGCTTAATAACAAATAAAGCGCCTGTAACGGCAAAGATTAAAGCGTAGATTTGCTTGTTTTTTATTTTTTCCTTTAAAAAAATAGCGGAAAAAACTAATACAAAAAATGGTGATAACTTGTTCATAATCACTGCATCTGATAAACTTAATAATGACAAAGCAGTGTAATAAGCAAATATACCTAGTAAGCCAAAAGTGGATCTTAATATAATGAGCTTTGTGTTATTTGGTTTTAGCGAAGTTTGACTTCGATAAGAGTTAATTAATATTGGTACCAGTCCAATCATATTTCTAAAAAAAATCTTCTCAACAACTGGAATATTTGGTGTTGCTTTGACAGCAACGGCCATGAGTGAGAAGAAAAAAGCTGATAATGATATATAAAGTATACCTTTTGATTTTTTCATGTGACTCCTTTCTATTGTATAACATAGAATAGTATAAGGTAAGTTTAGAGAAAATAAAAGGAAAAAGGAGAAAAAATGTTCAACAAGATAAAAAAAATGTTAATTAAGACAATTACATATACAATTATCGCTGGATTTATAGGTGCTATATTATCATTTATATTCAAGTGGCCTCTTTATAAAGGGGTATATATGGGTATTCTTGTGCCAGGGTTAGGTATTATTTTTTATGCCAGTATTAATTTTATTGGCTTGCCAAGTGAAAGACGAGATTTTTTTACAGGAAAAATGAATCTTGAAAACAAGCAAAATCCAGATAAAAAAGATAAGACTTTAGGTGATGGCGGATGGGCTCCAGCATTTGTAGGCGTGTTAATGATTGCTATTGCATTATTAATTGAAGGTATATTTCATAGTTTGTAATATAAATGTAATTTAAAAAAAACATAATATATGATAGAATACTGTTTAGATAAGAGAAAGGATGTATTATGAATATTTATGTTAAGATTTTTTTAATAGCAGTTTTATGCTTTGCATTGATGTTTGGCTCAGGTATGTATGCCTTTGATAAGTATTATGTAGACAACTCTGAAGATTTAACAGAGGAAAGAGTTATCGGTTTAACGATGGATGAAGATGAAATAGAAGAGACATCGGATTCAGAAGAAGCAGAAGTTGAAATAATTGATAAAAAATCAAAATTAGATTTACTAATAGAAGATTCTAGTCGATTAAACATTTTAGTTTTTGGAACAGATGGTGGTCGAGCAGATACAATATTTTTAGTGAGTTATGATCCAGATGAAGATTTAGCAGATATAGTATCTGTACCAAGAGATACTTATCATAAAGTTGAAGGTTTTGATGCCCAAGGCCAATATAAAATTAATGCGGTTTACGGTTTTAAAGATGTAGGTGGCTCAAAAGGTATGAAATATTTTTTAGATGAATTTTTAGGTGTACCGATTGATCATTATGTAAGAGTAAATTATAATGGGGTGGCTGCAATTGTTGACGTCATTGGTGGTGTAGAAACAAATGTCCCTTTTGATATGAAATATGATGATCCATGGTCAGATCCACCATTACACATTGATATTCCAAAAGGTGTACAAACCCTTAACGGTAAAAAATCTGTGGAATACTTAAGATGGCGGAAAAATAATGGAGAAGAAGGTACTGGAGATTTAAATCGAATTTCAAGACAACAAGATTTCTTAAAACGTGCCATTGATAAAGCCATTGGTTTGAAATTACCTCGCGTAATTAAGACAAGTTTAAATTATGTAGGAACAGATATGCCTGCAAGTGATATGCTTAATACGGCAGCTCAAGCTTCAAATTTCAAGATGAGTAACTTAAAGACTTATAGAATTCCAGGTAGAGCAAGTACAGATGGTAGAGGATTATATATTCATGATCCAGAAGCCATGGAAAAAATGTTTGAAGAAATATATATGCGAAGTAATGAGTAAGTGTGGGAACACTTACTTTTTTTCTTAATAGAATCTAAAGGATTGGTGAACTAAATGATTTATGCAATACTCATTGGTTTGATTACAGCAATTGTATCCTTTGTTTTTAATACTGTTTTAGGTCAGTTGATAGTTGTTATTTTAGATGTCAACAATTATTTTTTTAATGCGTTCTATTTCCCAATTTTTGGGGGGATACTGTTAGGATTAATGAATAAGTACTTAATTACTGAGAATAGAGCCTTTGAAGTTGTTGCTATTGAAGAAGAGATAGAACATATCGAAGAACACCTCTTAGAAGTCAAAAGTGTTCTATTAAAAACTTTTGCTTCTATTATTTCCTTAGCATTTGGCTTTTCCCTTGGGAAACAAGGGACAATCGTTTATCTAGGCGGATCAATTGGCTCATATTTCGGATACCAACGAAACCAGTCGACTGATGACATTAAAACGATGATTGGTTGTGGTGTATCTGGTATGATTTCGGGTATTTTTGGTATGCCCTTGTTAGGGATTGTTTTAGTTAATGAGGTTATTATAAAAGAAAGACAGCTGAAAAGAACCTTTTACATTAGTGTTAGTGCAATCGTTACTTTTTTATTCACCTATTATGTTTTAGAAGTTGATACTTTTATTACTTTATTTAAAAGAAGTATCATACTAATGGATCTAAGCTTACACTATATTGTTATTCTTGGGATCTCTTCAGGAGCTATTGCTTTACTCTACAGTACGAGTATTAAAAAAATAACAAAAACATTTTTGAATAAAAAACCTTTTTTGACGCCGATAGTTGCTAGTATTCTTATCACCATTACTGGTATTCATACAAAGTGGATTTATTCAATGCATTTTGATAGTTTAGAGTTTCTATACTTAGAAGAACAACTGTCCGTTTTACTATTATTTATACTGATCAAGCTATTGATTACTGGAATTTCATATAATTTTGGTGGCTATGGTGGGGTATTTTTACCGGGAATAATTATTGGGGCAGTTTTAGGAAAAATATTTTTTTTAATGAGCGGTTATGCAAATGCTTCTACAAGTATGATTCTAGCCATTGCTGGAGTTTTTGCTGGCTTTTCAGGTGGACCGCTAACAGGAATAATCCTAGGATTTAGTTTGTCTGGTTATAATATTACCTTGTTAATACCTTTAAGTATTGTTTCATTTATAGCTTACTATATAGTTAAAAAAAGTAAAATGGGTTTTCTATATTAAAAAAGTCTAATTCGTTAATTGAATTAGACTTTTTTAATTATTTAACTAAATTTTCACTTAAATTTCTAATATTACCAGCCCCAAGCATTACTACCAGTTCCTTTGGGCCGATGGTTTCTTTCAAATAAGTTTCACAGGCTTCTAAATCGCCAATATATTTAATGTTCTTTTTTTCTTTTTGCATAGCTTTTACTAAATCTTCAGCAGTTATATTATAAATATTCTCTTCTCTGGCAGCATAAATGTCTGTAACAATTACTTCGTCAGCATCTGTAAAAGCAGAAGCGAACTCCAATAATAATTCCTTAGTTCTTGAATAAGTATGTGGCTGGAAGACACAGATGGTGCGTTCATTGGCTAATTTTTTTGTTGTAGAAAGTGTTGCTTTAATTTCTGTGGGGTGATGGGCATAATCATCAACTATAATAGCCCCGTTGCATTCTCCCATGTATTCAAAGCGTCTATGGACGCCCTTAAAATTATGGATTTCTTCTGTGATTTTTTCAATATCTTCTTCAAAAAGATTCGTTAATGCGATAGCTGACAAAGCATTATAAATATTATGCATTCCGGGAACACTTAAAGTACACTCGGTTAGGTACTCATCCTTATAAAATATATCAAAGGTAGAATTGCTAAAATCATCAAAAGTAATATTTCTTGCCTGGTAATCACTTTTTTGGTTAATACCAATTGTAATTATTTTGCCATCAACATATTGGTGGATTCGTTTTGTATTATAATCATCATTGTTAACGATTAAAGCACCATTTGACTTAATATTTTTAGAAAAGCCAATAAATGCATTAATAATATGATCTAGATCATTGAAATAGTCTAAATGATCCTCTTCGATATTCAAGATAATCCCATAGGTAGGCTTAAAGTTTAGGAAATTTTCCTTGTACTCACAAGCCTCAGTAATAATTATATTGCCATTACCTTTTAAGACATTCCCTTTAATGGCTTCTAGATTCCCGCCGATTAGTGCTGTCGGTTCAAAATCCAGATTTTTCAGTACGCAAGTAATCATTGAGGTTGTTGTTGTTTTACCATGGGTACCACTAATCGCAATACTCGTATCATAAGTGTCAATTAAAGCACCAAGGATTTCTGCCCGATTAACTAGTTTAATGGCTTTCTCTTTTGCTGTAATGTATTCTATATTATTTTCATTGATTGCCGATGAATAAACAACTAAGTCTGGTGAGTCGATGAAAGAAGCTTGATGGCCTTGGTGAACAATTGCTCCAAGGGAAACAAGGTTTTCTGTCAAATGACTTGTGTTTAAATCAGAACCAGTAACTTTTATGTTTTTATCAATTAATATCTCTGCTATGGCACTGTTACCAATACCACCGATACCAATAAAATGTACATGGTTTATTTCTTCAAAATTAATCATAAATCTCTCCTTAATAAAGAACTTTCAAGTGTATAACATTAAAATTATACCATAATTCATTAGTTTTGAAAGTTTTTTCATAAAAAAAATCAATTTTATTCTAAAAAATTATATGATATAATTAAGTCAAATTTAATTTTATTCATTTTTTTAAATACAGTTTAACGAAAGGAGAAATTATGACCTTAGAAAAAAGTATTGGTGAATCCCAAATAATTTCAGAAATGAAAGACTTGAAAGAAGTTTATTGGCAGAATACAGAGATAAAGAAATTCTCGAATTTAGATTTTGATGTATCCTTTGATAAAATTTTAGAAGGCGAAAGAAGACTCAAGCGGTTTTCGTCTTTTTTGAAACTTGCTTTTAAAGAAGAGAACTTCGACGGTATTATTGAGTCCCCAATAAAAAAAATAAACTGTATTGATAAAATCATAGATCAAAAAATAGTAGGTGATGTGTACTTGAAAAGTGACCATTTACTTCCCATTGCAGGTTCTGTAAAGGCAAGGGGGGGCGTTTATGAAGTATTAAAACATGCAGAAGATTTATTGATAGCCCACGACTTATTAAAAATTGAAGCGGATTATAGTGTTTTATTAGAAGAGCAGTACAAAGCTTTTTTTTCTAATTATACCATTACAGTTGGTTCAACTGGCAATTTAGGCCTAAGTATTGGTATGATGAGTAAAGCATTAGGCTTTAACTGTGTGGTTCATATGTCAAAAGAAGCTCAAGGTTGGAAAAAAAGTTTGTTAAGAAGTAAAGGCGTACAAGTTATTGAGCACCAGTCAGATTATTCGGAAGCTGTATTTGAAGGTCGAAAAGCAGCAGAAAGTGAGGCAAACAATTATTTTATTGATGATGAGAAGTCACTAGATTTATTTTTAGGCTATGCAGTTGCTGGGTTGCGATTAAAAAGACAACTGATCGATCAAAAAATAGAAGTCTCTAAGAGCAAACCATTAAATGTATATATTCCTTGCGGTGTTGGTGGCGCCCCTAGCGGCATAGCCTACGGGCTGAAGCATATGTTTAAAGATTATCTTAATGTATATTTTATTGAACCAACCCATGCCCCATGTGTAACCCTTAGTATGGCGACAGGACTAGGCAGTGAAATTTCCGTTGGGGATGTAGGTATTGATAATAAAACTATTGCCGATGGTTTGGCTGTTGGACGAGCCTCTGCTCTAGCTTGCAAAACAATGAAGAACATTTTAACGGGCTGTATAACTGTATCAGATGAAAAATTGTATAGATATTTAGGGCGAAGCTATCACTTCCTAGGTGAGAAATTAGAACCCTCTGCTACAGCTGGTTTTGAAGGATTAAAGTATAATAAAGAAGGGGGAACACATATTGTTTGGGCGACAGGTGGTCGTCTGATGCCGGAGGATGTGTTTGAAGACTATTTAAAGGCATATATGAAACCTTAGTGCGGCTTTGGTCAATTGATACAAAGCTTTGGTGTGTTAAAAAAATATAAATAGAAACGAGTATTCTCTTTAGTTTATTAACTGAAAAAGAAGGCAAATCATATTTCATGATTTCTATAAAAAAATCTGGGTAGTTATATTGAGTAGGTAATCAATCTTTTAGGGAGCAAGGTGAAATGATGATTAAAAGGATTTTAGAAAAATATAGAAGTTCAGGATATATGCATATTGATGATTTTATAGAAGAAAATGACGATATTATGGCCATTATAGCTATGGGCTTCTTTTTACTTATTAATACTATGGGTATGATTATTAGATGGATTTATCCAGAAACTTTAAATTTAGGTAAAGAGATTATACAAGTAATAATATTGTTGCTTTTAGCTATAGGCATGAAGCGTGTAATTGATAAGAAGAGTAAACGATATAGTTTACTCATTTTAGCTTTTTTGCTATCATTATTAAACCAATTCATTTTTCCTGCTGAAAACTTCTATGTTGGCTATTTTACACTTATAGCATCATTAGTATTGATTCTATTACTGTTAACCTTCCTTTATAAGTTAAGAAGATACTCGTTTTATTTTTTTGCAGTATGTATAGGTTTTTTATATACATATGATTTTCTTTTTTTAAAACCCAATAATGAGTTGGTAATAGAAGATATTCGATTCATAATGACATTTTTATTGATTATAATATATGGCGTTACTCGACTAATCAAGAGTCGTTATTATCAGATAATGAATTATATTTATCGTTTAATGTATCATGATATAGAAACAAGCTTGTTAAACCGGTTACAATTAATTCATGATCTAGAAATATCAGAGGAAAAGCAAGAAGATTTCTATTTACTAGCAATTGATTTTTTAAACATAGAAGCTTTAAATAGAAGGTATGATTACTTAACGATTATTAATACTTTCAAAGGGCTATTATTAACAATAAAAGATAAGTATGATTTAGAATTATATAGAATTGATTCAACACTCATAGGGTTCATATTCAAAGATCTAAAAGATATAGATAAACTGTTATCTAAGTTAGAAACAATTTTGAGAAAAAGGTATTTAGTGAAAGATGGCTCTATAAGTTTTGATTATCAATTGATTGGTACCAGCGTAGTCGATAAGCATAAAGAGCCTAAAGACCTTATTAACTATATATATCAGGTTAGATATAGTAGTGAATATAGAGGTTATGAGATATCGCCTCATAAGATTTTTTGGTATGATGAGGAGACTTTTAAAAGGAATAGACGCCAAATAACCATTGAAAGTGACATCAAAGAAGCCTTAAGAAAAGGTGACTTTGAGATTTATATTCAACCGAAAATAGCTCTTAAAGATTCCAATTTTTATAGTGGAGAAGTTTTGTCAAGATGGCATCATCCTGAATTAGGTTATATTAGTCCTTATGAGTTTATACCAATTATAGAAGAAAAAAAATTAATGGTCGATTTCACACGTCATATTATAAAAGAAAGTCAGGAATTTATAAAAAGATTTGAAAAAAATATAGATATTAGACTAAGGTTGGCAATAAACATCTCCTCATCTGTTTTCAGATCTAATAACATTTTAGCGTTAGTCATGAATAATATAAGCGCGGGTTATTTCAAGTATTTTGAACTTGAAATAACTGAAGATGTCGTATTTGAAATGAACGAAGAGTATCTAAATACCATTAAAAAGTTGAAAGATATGGGGATAAAATTAGCCTTAGATGATTTTGGTACTGGGTTTTCCAATTTTGAATACTTACAAGAGTTACAAATAAATACTTTAAAAATAGATAAAAAGTTCATTGATAGCTTAGTTAAAGAAAAACGTTCAAAATTACTAGTTAAAGCTATGATTGATATGGCACATGCTCTTGAGATGAACGTAGTAGCTGAAGGTGTTGAGGATTTAGAACAACTAGAAATCTTAAAAAACTTAGACTGTGATGAAATTCAAGGTTATTATTACTCCAAAGCTTTAGATAAGAATAACTTTATTAAATATTGCAAAGATTATAAATAACTATAAGCGATTCTTTTAACAAAGTTATTGATAAAATAATCTTGTAAAAAATTTACGAATGAGTAGAAAAAAATACTATAAAGCTATATTTAAAAAAATACTAAAGTGAATATATACTTTGGTATTTTTATTTTTCATAAAAATTAAACTCAAGACTTGATTATTTCCAAAAAAACGAATATTATTATGTTATATCGCAAATAAAGTACGGATTGGAGATGAAGTCAATAACCCACGACCCTAAAGGGTCGAGGCTCGAAAGAGCCTTTATTGATTAGACTAAGTTAATTAACTACGTTACGTGAGAATGTATAGTTACCTGCGAATGTAATACCTAGTTCGTAGCTCTAAGGTTAATGATTAAACAATCTTGATTGGGAAGAGATAGTGTTGTTAACACCAAACCTCATGATAACATTGTCGAAGGTATCATTACTAATCTTCGGATTAGATTTATACATTAAATTGTATTAAAAGAAATAGGAGGCACACAATGGTTTATGTTTTAGACAAAGATAATAATCCACTAATGCCTACGAATAGGCATGGGAAAGTAAGACATTTATTAAAAGATAATAAAGCTAAAGTTGTTAAACGAAATCCATTTACCATTAAATTACTTTATAAATCAACAGCCTTCAAACAAAAAGTAACACTTGGTGTTGATTCTGGTAGCAAAGTAGTCGGTTTATCTGCAACAACAAAAGAAAAAGAACTTTTTGCATCAGAATTAATCTTAAGAAACGATATAGTAAAACTTCTAGCTACAAAAAGACAAAATAGAAGAACTAAAAGAAATAGATTAAGATTTAGAAAACCAAGATTTAACAACAGAACCAAATCTAAAAAGAAAGGATGGTTAGCACCAAGTATTCAGCATAAGATTGATACACATTTAACAGTAATATCCAAAACCTGTGAAATATTACCAATAGACAAAATTATAGTTGAAACAGCTTCATTTGATACGCAAAAGTTGAAAGATGATAAAATTGAAGGTTACGATTATCAACAAGGTAACCAATTAGGTTTCTGGAATGTTAGAGAATATATATTATTTAGAGATGGGCACAAATGTCAACACTGTAAAGGTAAATCAAAAGACAAAATCTTAAATGCTCATCATATAGAATCAAGACAAACAGGTGGCGATAGTCCTAGTAATTTAGTGACCCTTTGTAATACTTGTCACGATGATTATCATAAAGGAAAGATTGATTTAAAAATAAAACGTGGTAAATCTTATAGAGATGCTACATTCATGGGAATCATGCGTTGGTCATTTTACAATCAATTAAAAGAAATTTATTTACCATTAGGCATAAAAGAAAAAACACCTATGGCTATTTAACTAAAAATAAAAGAATAAAAAATAACTTACCAAAAGAACATTGCATAGATGCTTATTGTATTACTGGAAATTTAGAAGCGAAATTATCAAATAATATAATAATTCAAAAGAAAATAAGGCATCACAACAGACAAATACACAAAGCTAAAATTCAAAAAGGTGGTAAAAGAAAACGCAATCAAGCACCTTATTTAGTTAAAGGTTTTCGATTGTTTGACAAAGTTAAGTATAAAGGACAAAAATGTTTTATCACGGGTAGAAGAGCAACAGGTTATTTTGTCTTAAAAACAATAGATTATACAAAAGTGCATAATAGTGCTAAATCAAAAGATTTACAATTAATTAAAGCTAGAGGAAGCTTTATAATACAAAATATAGAAAGGAGCGTATAAGGCAGACAATTCCTCGCCTACCCTAAAGGGATAGGTGTTTCCTTATTCTAAAATTTATGAATTTTAAACGCAAAGAAAGAATAGGCGCAATTACGAAAATATTAGCAGACCATCCAAATAAGGTTTTTAAGTTAAACTATTTTACGGAACTATTTGATTCAGCAAAATCCTCTATTTCTGAGGATATTGATATTGTTAAGGGTATTATTGACTCCTTAAAGATGGGAGAAATTATTACTATTGTTGGTGCGTCTGGTGGTGTAAAATACATTCCACATTTACACGTTGATGATATTCAAGAGTTATTAGAAGATATTGTGAATAAACTCAATGAACCCAGTCGTGTGATACCAGGAGATTTACTCTATGCTTTAGATATTCTGTATGATCCAAAATATCTTAAGAAAATTGCAAAGATCTTTTCTTTGTATTATGCAAAGGAAAATATTGATTATGTCATGACAGTTGAAACAAAGGGCATTCCATTAGCCACAATGACGGCAGAAGCTTTGAATGTGCCTTTGGCCATTGCTAGAGATGAAAATAAAGTCACAGAAGGCGCTACAATAGGTATTAACTATGCATCAGGTTCAACTGGTCGCTTAAGAACAATGTATGTTTCTAAAAAATCTATAAAAGATCATTCTAATATATTAATTGTGGATGATTTTTTGAGAGGTGGTGGAACAGCTAAGGGTATGTGGGATTTAGTTGTTGAACTTAAATCTAAAGTAATAGGTATGTGTTTCTTAACAGAAATAGACACAGGTAAAGAAAAGATGATTTCTAACTATGATTCATTAATAAAAATTACTAAGGATAAGAATGGGAAATCTATTGCTAGTGTTAACCCAGATGTCTTTCGTCAATTAGAAAACAAATAAACCTTTCAAACTTTTGTTAAGAATGTTATAATAATATAAAAAATATAATATTCTAATCAGGAGGCGTAAAATGGAAATTACAGATGTTAAATTAAGACATGTAGATGTGGAAGAAAAAATTAAAGCAATTGTATCTGTAACATTTGAAAATTGCTTTGTAATTCATGATATTAAGGTGATTGCTGGAGAACAAGGTAGCTTTGTTGCAATGCCAAGTAGAAGAATCAGTGAAGGTAGGTATCGGGATATTGCACATCCAATTAACTCAGAAATGAGACAAGAAATTGAGTTGGCTGTTTTTGACGCATTTAATAGCTATGTTGAAAGTAATGAAAACATTAACGAAGCAAGTGTATAGGCTAACAAGTATACAAATATTTACTAGGCAAAATATCTCTTTTAAACAGAGATATTTTTTTTGGATTAATAAAGAATAAGTTTTGAATAATTAATTAAAGAGTGATATAATTTCTTTCGGAAGGGGCAGATGATGTTAACAGGAATAATTCTAGCAGCGGGAAAAGGTACACGAATGAAATCTAAGTATCCAAAAGTGGTACATAAAGTGGTTGGAAAAGAAATGCTGAACCATGTTATTGATGCAACGGAGGCTTTAAATTGTAAAAAACCTTCAATTGTTATTGGTCATGGTAGAGCAATTGTTAAAGAACGCATTAATAGAGATGTTAATTTTGTAGTGCAAGAAGAACAATTGGGTACAGGTCACGCAGTAATGGTTTGTGATGATTATATTCCTGAAACAGGCGATGTAATTATACTATATGGGGATACGCCTCTATTAAGGCCTGAAACATTAAAAGCATTTGTTGATTTTCATAAAGAATCAAAAAACACAATGAGTGTTATGACTGCTAATTTTGAAAACCCTTATGGTTATGGTCGCATTATTAAAGATAAGCAAGGTGACTTATTGAAAATAGTTGAAGAAAAAGATGCCTCAGAAGAGGAAAAGAAGGTTATAGAAATTAACTCGGGTATTTATTGTGTTAAGGCAAAAGCTTTAAAAGAAAGCATTCAACTATTAAGTAATGATAATAACCAAAATGAGTATTATTTAACGGATATAGTAGAAATCCTAAAGAATAAACAAGAAAAAATTGCTTCCTTTATAATAGAAGACAATGAAGAAATCATTGGGGTCAATTCACGACATCAATTATTTGAAGTAGAAGGGATCTTTAAGAAACGCATTTTTGAAAAACACATGGCAAATGGTGTAACTATTATTGACCAAAGCATTACAATAGAGAAAGATGTAGAAATTGGGATGGATACTATTATTATGCCAGGTTCTTATATTGCAGGAAATACAATCATCGGAGAAGATTGTATTATTGGACCAAGTGCCAGGATATATGATTCAACAATAGAAGATGCGGTAGAAGTTAAAGATTCAACAATACTTGAAAGTTCTGTTGGGCAGGATTCAAAGATTGGGCCTTATGCCTATTTAAGACCAAAATCAAATATTGGATCCAATGTTAAAATTGGTGATTTTGTTGAAGTGAAGAATACAATCGTTGGTGATGGTAGTAAAGTATCTCATTTATCATATATTGGTGATGGTGAGATTGGTAAAAATGTTAATATTGGTTGTGGTGTTGTATTTGTCAATTATAATGGCAGAGATAAAAACAAAACAACTGTTAAAGATAATGCCTTTGTTGGGTGTAATTCTAATCTAATAGCACCAGTAACAGTTGAGGAAAATGCTTATATTGCTGCTGGCTCTACAATTACAGAAGAAGTCCCAAAAGGCGCTTTGTCTATTGCAAGAAAAAGACAAATTAATAAATTAAATTGGGTAGAATCAAAAGGTCTTTTAAAGAAATAATATTAGGAGGATGTATGCATACGAGAGGTCAAGGTATTAAAGTTTTTGCTGGGAATTCAAATATCCGGTTGGCTAGGAAAGTTTGCGATCAATTAGGATTAAGTATTGGCAAAAACAGTGTTTCAACATTTAGTGACGGAGAAATTTCAGTAAACATTAATGAAACCGTTAGAGGAAGAGATGTTTATATTATCCAATCTGTTTCGCCACCAAAGGTAAACACCTATTTAATGGAGTTATTAATTATGATTGATGCAATGAAAAGAGCATCTGCAGGAAGAATTACAGCTGTAATACCTTATTATGGTTATGCAAGACAAGATCGAAAAGCAAAGTCTAGAGATCCTATTAGTGCTAAACTAGTGGCAAATCTATTAACTGAATCAGGAGCCGATCGAATTTTAACAATGGATTTACATGCAGCTCAGATACAGGGATATTTTGATATACCTTTAGATCATTTAGTCGGTATAACAATTTTAACGGAATATTTTAGAAATAAAGCAATTGAAGATTTAGTTTTAGTATCACCAGACTTAGGCTCAGTTACTAGAACGAGAGATTTTGCTGAACGACTAGGTGTACCCTTGGCAATCATCGATAAAAGAAGACCGGAAGCAAATAAAGTAGAAGTGATGAATGTTATTGGTGATATTGAAGGTAAGAATGTTTTACTTGTTGATGATATGATTGATACAGCAGGAACCATAACAAATGGTGCTAATGCTTTAAAGGAACTAGGGGCTAAAAAAGTATATGCATGTTGTACACATGGTGTATTCTCTGGACCAGCTTTTGAAAGAATTGAAAATTCTGTTATAGAAGAACTTGTAACATTAGATACAATCTATAACCCTAAAATTGGTAAAGCAGACAAAATTACTTCGCTATCCGTTGCACCAATTTTTGCTGAAGCCATTAAAAGAATATTTAGTAATGAATCCATTAGTGTGCTTTTTAAATAAAGTAATATGATTGAAAGATTTGGCCTAAGTTTAACTTAGGCTTTTTTTGTTTTGGGAGGTATAAATGTTTGTTTTAGTTGGACTAGGTAATCCAGGAAAAAAATACGATGATACAAGACATAATATAGGCTTCAATATTATCAATGTAGTAGCAGATACTCTAGGAATAGATGTGAATAAGATAAAGCACCAATCATTAGTCGGCAGTAAATTTGTTAACGGTGAAAAAATTATGCTAGTAAAGCCTCAGACATATATGAATAAGAGTGGAGAAGCCGTTAGGGATTTAGTGAATTACTATGATGTGCCATTAGAAAATTTATTAATTATTTATGATGATATTGATACTGAAATCGGAAAAATTCGATTAAGAAAAAAAGGTTCAGGTGGTAGTCATAATGGTATGAGTAATGTGATTTATCATTTAGAGACAAATGAAATACCAAGATTACGATTCGGTATTGGTCAAAGTGAACACATACCTTTAACGAGCTACGTTTTAGGAAAATTTGAAAAAGAAAATATAAAAGTATTGAATGAGACCATTATTAAGAGCAAAGATGCATGTCTTAAGTTTATTAATGAAGGGATTGACCAAGCAATGAATGACTATAATGGGTAGGTTGTGACAGATGAAAAAATTATTTTTAGAAGCTTATAAAGACAATCAAATATTTGATCATTTAAGAAATCTTTTAATGGAAAGAAAAAATCTTCTATTAACGGGATTGAATGATCCTTCACAAAGTAATCTCATTTTTGAAACCTTTAATGAAATTGATAGAGATCTTGTGGTAATTGTTAAGGACTCAAAAAAAGCAATTGCCTTAGAAGATGATTTAAGGTTTTTTACGGAAGATGTTATTTATTTCCCCAGTAAAGAGGTTGTCTTTTTTGATTCCTACGCCCATTCAAATGATCTCAGAAACAGAAGAATTAAAGCTTTAGGTGATATAAAGGATAATAAAAAAAGAATCATTGTAACGACTATTGAAAGTTTTTTAGTCAAGATGATTCACAAAGACTTATGGTACAATGCTTATGAGTCCTTAGATTTGTCGTCAAACATTAACTTAGAAGCCTTTACTAAAAAATTAATTGAGTTAGGCTATGAAAGAAATGATATGGTTCAAGCCAAAGGGCATTTTAGTGTCCGAGGCGGGATTATCGATATTTTCCCTATTACCAGTGAAGTACCTTACAGAGTAGAACTTTTTGGTGATGAAATTGATTCAATACGATGTTTTGATTTAACAACTCAAAGAACAATTGAAGAAATTGATGCCTTTACTTTTGGACCTTGCCGAGAAATAATATTGAAAGCTTCTGCTAAAGAAAAATTAATTTCATATTTTAGTGAAGCCATTGAAAATAATAAAGTTAAGAACAGTAAAATAGAAGATTATCATGAATACATTGAAATGTTAGAAGAAGATATGTATATAGATGGATTAAATAATTACTTCTCAATTATTTATGACAATTGTAGTTCTCTATTTGATTATTTTGAAGATCCTTTAGTAACAATACTATCGCCAAACATGTTAAGTGAGAAAGCACACTTTTTTATAGACGATATGAATGACCGCTTTACTACTTATCTAGAAAATAAAGAAGTCCTTAAAGAGCAATTCAATATATTCTATAATTTTATGGATTTTAGAAAAGCTTTAGAAAAAAACCAATACTTATTAGTAGATGATTTACAAAAAAGAATCATGGATTTTGAATATGAGAATATGATTGCTTTTGAAACAAAAGAAGTGCCAAGATACTATAAAAAGATTGATGAATTTCTGATAGATCTTAACTCCTGGAAAGATAAAAAATATAAAACCATTGTTGTTCTTGAAACAGATGAAAAGATTGACACTTTAAATGCTTTTTTAGTAAAAAATGATATTTATCCAAAAATTAATAGTAAAGATATTCGCCCAGGTGAAGTCATTTTGCAAAAGGGCATACTTAAAGATGGCTATATTATAGAATCAGCTAAAACCATTGTTGTCACAGAGCATGAACTCTATGACGTTAGAAAGTATAAAAAAAGCAAATTCAGTAGTGATAAATCAAAAATTATTAAGAACTATGATGAGTTATCTGAAGGGGATTTAGTTGTTCATGAAGCCCACGGAATAGGAAAATTTATGGGTGTTCATAAACTAAACATCATGAACAATGATAATGACTATTTAAAAATTAAATACGCAGATTCTGGTGTGCTTTATATACCTGTAAATCAGATGGATTTGATTCAAAAGTATATTGGTAAGAAAAAGAAAACTGTACGTCTAAGTGATCTCAATAGTGACAAGTGGCAAAAGAAAAAAGCTAGAGTTCAAAAAGCAATAGAAGAAATGACAGATGAGTTGATTGAACTCTACTCGAAACGAAAGAAAAGTAAGGGGTTTAAGTTTGATTCGGATACTACTTGGCAAAAAGAGTTTGAGTCACTTTTTCCATATGAAGAAACAGAGGACCAATTAATCTGTATAAAAGAGATTAAAGCTGATATGGAAAGAGAAATGCCTATGGAGCGATTGCTTTGTGGTGATGTGGGTTATGGTAAAACTGAAGTAGCCATTCGTGGAATATTTAAGGCAGTTGATAATGGTAAACAAGTTGTCTTTTTAGTACCAACAACAATATTAGCTCAACAGCACTATAATAATTTAAAAGAGCGCTTTGAAAAGTACCCTATTAATGTGGATGTACTGAGTCGATTCAAAACGAAAAAACAGCAAAATGATACCATTGACCGTTTGAGAAAAGGTTATGTAGATATTATTATTGGAACCCATCGCGTATTGTCAGAGGATATAGTCTTTAAAGATCTAGGATTATTAGTAATTGACGAAGAGCAACGCTTTGGGGTAAAAGATAAAGAGAAAATAAAGTTCATGAAAGAAAATGTAGATATATTAACATTGACAGCAACACCTATTCCTAGAACATTACATATGTCACTTATTGGGATTAGGGATATGTCTGTTATTGAAGATCCACCTGAGAATAGATATCCTATTCAAACCTATGTAACGGAGTTTGATGAAGTATTAGTTAAAGAAGCAATTTTAAGAGAAGTAGGGCGATCGGGACAAGTGTACTTTGTTCATAATCGTGTAAAAGATATTGAAGAGTTTACTGATAAGATTAAAAAAATGCTCCCTAATCTGAGAATTAGATATGCCCATGGGCAAATGAGTAATCGTAAGCTCGAAAAAATAATGATGGACTTTTTAAACTATGAGTTTGATGTCCTTATTTCAACAACAATAATTGAAACGGGCTTAGATATTCCGAGGGTAAATACTATTTTAATCAATGATGCAGATTATTTTGGTTTGTCACAACTTTACCAATTGCGTGGACGTGTGGGTCGATCAGATAAAATTGCTTATGCTTATTTATTATATAAGAAAAATAAAATTCTTAGTGAAGTAGCAGAAAAGCGATTAAAAGCAATAAAAAACTTTACAGAACTTGGTGCAGGCTTTAAAATTGCCATGAGAGATTTAGAGATAAGAGGTGCAGGTAATTTACTAGGTGTTAGCCAACATGGTGACATGGAAGCCATTGGATATGAACTGTATACGAAGTTGCTTGAAGAAAGTATTAGAAAAGCAAAAGGTGAACCCGTTAAAGAAAAAATTGAGACCAATATTAGTTTAAATGTAAATGCATATATTCCAGAAAGTTATATTAGTCACGTGAATCATAAACTTGAAATGTATAAAAAGGTTTCTCTTATTGAAAGAGAAGAAGAGGTTGTTGATTTACAGATAGAATTCATTGACCGTTTTGGTGATTTACCAAAAGCTGTCGTAGCCCTTATTGATATTGCATATATGAAAGTTATGCTAGAAACCCTTAATATTAGTGAAGTCGTTGATCAAGGGAATAAAGTAAACTTTTATTTTACAGACGATGGTAGCTTCGATTTAGATATTTTATCCATGCTTGCAGTTGAATACAATCGGAAAATAAAAGTGGATCAATTTAAGCCATATTTTGAGTATGCCTTTAGAAACAAAGAAATAAGTGAATATGAAAAATTACAAGAGATTAACAATATGATTAAAAAGGTTTATAAAGCTTTTAAATAATGTTATAATAGTCATTGTTGTTAAAGAGTTAAGTAAAAAAATTAGGAGATGAAAATGAAATTTAAAAAAATTAGTATATTATTTGTTATTGCACTTGCAATTTTTGCAGTAGGTTGTAGTCAACCAGCTGAAACAGATACAGAAGCAGAAGAAACTGAAGAATCAATTGAAGTGCCAGAAGATGCTGTGGCAAAGGTTGATGACTCATTTATATATGAAGATGAATTTAATAAAAACGTAGCCATCATAAAGTATATGTACGAAAGTGAATATGGTGATGATATTTGGGATCAAGAAGTTCAAGGTATGAAAGTTAGCAATATTGCTAAAGAGCAGACATTAGACCGTTTGATCCAAGTAAGATTAATAAAAGATTATGTTGAAAAAAATTCTGATATAGAAATAGATGAAGAAGAATTAGAAGGTGTACTGGAAGATTTAAATACTGAACTTGCAAAGGATGAAGCGCGAAAAACATACTATGATGAAAACAATATTACTGATGAGTTCATCTATGAGCAAATAAAAGATGGCGAGTACATGCAGAAGTTTTATAGTATGATAGAAGAAGAAATTGAAGCAGACGATGCTTTCTTACAAGAAAGATATCAAAATTATGTTGCTAAAGTTGATGCAAGTCATATATTAGTTGAAGATGAAGCCACTGCAAAAGTTGTTTCTGAAAAACTAGCCGCAGGAGAAGACTTTGCTGAGATGGCTAAAGAGTATTCTACAGATCCGGGGTCTGGAGCAAATGGTGGCGATTTAGGATTTTTTGATCGCGGTAAAATGGTTCCAGCCTTTGAAGAAGTCGCTTTTTCTTCAGCAGTAGATAGTATCAGTGACCCTGTTCAGAGTCAGTTTGGTTTTCATATTATTAGAGTAAATGATAAGAAAACTGTACAAGATATGATTGATGATGAAGAGAAGGAAGAAACAATTAATCGATATAAAAGTCAAATTGTTCAAGGGGCAATTGAACAACGTTACCAGAAAAAGTTAAATGAACTAATGAATAACAATGAGATAGAAAAATATATCAATAATATGGAAGTACCAAGTGAAACGACTGACGATGCATCAACTGATGAATCAACAACTGAAACAGACGATGAATAATAAAATATAAAGATTTAAAAATCGATGCTTAGCATCGATTTTTTAAGAGGTGAATTAAAAAATGGGCGATCGAAAAACTTTTATAAAAGGTGCAGCAATTTTAGGTGGCGCTGGTATAGTAATTAAAGTCTTAGGGGCAATTTTCAGAATTCCCCTAGGGAACCTATTAGGGGATGAGGGCATGAGTTATTATCAAACGGCTTATCCCATGTACTTATTATTGATTACTATTGCTACAGCTGGCTTTCCAACAGCTATTGCAAAAATGATATCCGAACGCAAAGCAAAATCGGACTATCACAATATAAGAAAGATTTTCAAAACCGCATTCTATATGATGACGGCATTAGGTTTTATTAGTTTCATCATATTATATTTTGGTGCAGAGTTTTTAGTAGATTTAGTAAAGAATGATCCAGAATCTGTTTATGCCATGAAAGCAATGGCGCCTGCCTTATTGTTTGTATCAATGATGTCAGTTTTTAGAGGTTTTTTCCAAGGTCTACAAGATTTAAAACCCTATGCCATCTCACAAATAGTAGAACAAATCTTTAGGGTTATTTTGGGTTTAGGATTAGTTTTATTATTAATAGATACAAGCATTGGTTATGCTGCCGCAGGTGCAACTTTTGGTGCAGCTGTTGGTGGTCTCGGCGGCCTCATTTTTATGGCTATATATTATCTTAGAAGTCGTGAAAATATATTCGAAGGTGAGTCCTTTGCAGATGTACCAGTTGACTCTACTAAAACGGTTATAAAAAACTTATTAATGATTTCTATTCCAATCACATTAGGTGCAGCGGTTATTCCAATTATGAATATAATTGATTTAACCATTGTTATGAGACGGTTACATTCTATTGGAATAGTTGATCAAGCAAATAATTTATATGGTCAATTAACTGGCTATGCTAATGCACTTATTAATTTGCCGGCAGTTATAAATGTTGCTTTTCAAATCAGCTTGGTTCCAGAAATATCAACTCTAAGAATTATCGATCGAGAACAGATGAAGAAAACAATCAAGGCTTCTATTCGCATCGCTATGATGATTGGTATGCCTGCTTCAGTGGGATTGGTATTTATGAGTAATGAAATAATGCATCTCTTATACCCTGCCCAAGTGGAAATTATTGATTCCGTGGCTAGAATTTTAAGAGTTCTTGGCTGGGGCGTCGTATTTTTATCGATTTTCCAAATAACCACAGGTATCTTACAAGGTCTAGACCGTCAAGATTTACCTGCAAAGAATTTATTTATTGGCGCAATCGCAAAAATTATTTTAAGTTATATATTGATTGGTATACCAACCATTAATATACTTGGAGCAGCTATTTCAACAATTGCAGCTTATGGGATTGCAGCAACTTTAAACCTTAAAGCAATTTTTAAATTTAGTGGTATTCATATTGAAGTAAAGAAAATGTTTTTAAAACCGATTGCCGTTGCCTTAATGATGGGTGTTATTGTTAAACTAAGTGCTTTTGGATTGAACCAGTTAATGCCTTATCGATTATCTTCTGTTATCGCAATCCTTATTGGGGTCATCAGCTATGTGGTTCTAATATTTAAAATGCGAGTAATAGATGAAGAAGATTTTGATTTAATCCCATACGGTGAGAAGCTTCATAAACTAATGAATAAAGTATCATAGAGGTGATTATTTGAAGAAAATAACAATTATTGGTTTAGGTCCTGGTCCTAGGAAGTTACTGACATTAGAAGCCTATGAACAGTTAAGAAGTATAAAGAAAGTTCATTTTAGAACAACAGAACATCCGGTGGCAAAAGAGTTAATTGATGAAGGCGTTAGTTATGAAAGTTTTGATACATTATATGAACAGCATGAAGATTTTGATGAGTTGTATAAAGCCATTGCTAAAAATCTAATAGCCGCTTCAAAGGTTGAAGGGGAAATCTTTTATGCCGTCCCTGGTCATCCGAATCTATATGATGATAGTGTAAAATTCATTTATGAATTAGCAGAGGATGGTATTGAAATACAAACAATTTATGGGTCAAGTGTTCATGAAGTTGCTCTAAATGCTATTAATGAATCGATTACAGATGATTTGATTATAACGAATGCTTTAGGAATAAATAAACACAGGATTGATTATAAGAAAAATAATTTGGTGATCGGTGTTTTCAATCAGTTCATTGCATCTGATTTAAAAGTGATTTTGATGAATGCCTATGATTCATCCCATCAAGCCTATTATATTCATGGGGCTGAAACAGAATATGAATCAGTTGCCTTGATTGATTTAGAGGACTTAGATCGACAAGTAGATTATAATCATTTAACATGTATCTATATACCAAAACTTAAAAAGAAAAAGAATTTTTCTGATTTAGTAGAGATAATGGATTTTTTACGTTCAGAGGATGGTTGTCCTTGGGATCGAAAACAAACCAATGAATCCTTAATACCTTATACGATAGAAGAAGTCTATGAACTGATAGAAACCATTGAAGAAAATGATTTTGAAGCCTTTGAAGAAGAACTAGGGGATTTGCTTTTACAAGTGATATTTTATGCCCAAATTAATTCTGAGGAAGGTTACTTCTCAATTGATGATGTAATCAATCAGATTGCAAATAAGCTTATACGAAGACACCCACACCTTTTTAATGAAGGTATCAAAGCCCATGAGGAGCCACATAAGAACTGGGATATTCTTAAAAAGAAGGAATATGATGAAGATTTTGTTTATGAGGGAATGTCTAGAATACCTGAAAACTTGCCAAGTTTGATGGCAGCTTATAAAATTCAAAAGAAAGCTGCTGATCAAGGGTTTGACTGGGAACATATAGATGGTGCTTATGAAAAAATCAATGAAGAGATTATCGAACTAAAAGAAGCAGTTAGCAAAGGTGATACAGAAGAAATAATTATGGAGCTAGGAGATTTATTATTCAGTGTTGTAAATGTTTCAAGATTTTTACATGTAAGGCCAGAGTTAGCATTAAGACAATCAAACAAGAAATTTGTCAAAAGATTTCGACTGATGGAAGAAAAAAGTAGAGAAGAAAATCTTGATTTCTCCGAATTAGACTTAGAAAATATGGAAAAACTATGGAATCTTTCAAAAAAGTAAAAAAAAGCTTGAAATAATCTAAAGAAATGGGTATTATTAGTGTATAGTTGATATTATTAAGGAGGAATAAAATGAACAAACCAGAAATAATTGCAAATATATCTGAGAAATCAGGTCTAACAAAGAAAGATTCAGAGAAAGCGTTAGCGGCTTTCCTAGAAACAGTTGAAGAAGCATTAATGGCTGAAGAAAAAGTACAATTAGTAGGATTCGGTTCTTTTAAAGTTAAGCACAGAAAAGCTAGAAAAGGAAGAAACCCTAGAAATCCTGAGCAAGTAATTGATATTCCAGCTTCAAAAGCGCCAGTTTTTAAAGCAGGAAAAACATTAAAAGATAATGTAAATCAGTAAATAAATTTAAGCGGCTGTAAAGCTGCTTTTTTATTATTATTTTTGTTAAATATTTAAAGTGTTATTGACGATAGTATAAATGGAGGACTAAAATGGCTGAAACCATGAGAATAGATAAGTTTCTTAAAATTTCTAGATTAATCAAAAGAAGGACTGTTGCGAAAAAAGCATGTGAAGAAGGAAATGTATTTGTTAACGATCGTGAAGTAAAACCTGGTAATGACGTTGCCATTGGTGATATAATTAGAATAGAATATAATGAAAGCACTGTAAAGGTGAAAGTACTGGATCTAAAAAGTCATGTAAAGAAAGATGAAGTATCTGATTTAATCGAATATTTGTAGATTTGGGAGTGTAAAATGATTATAAAAAAGATATTTAAGAGACATAAATTAATAATATTAGTTTTTGTTGTAGTTTTTATATATTTTTCATATAATTATTTTAGACAAGAGATTAAATTACAGGAATTATCTCAAGAGAAGTACTTAAAAAAAGTAGAGTTACAAGAAAAAGATGCTGAAGTTAATAAATTGCGTCAAGATTTAAAAGAAGTCAAGAGTAATGAAAATATTAGTCGTCTCGCTCGGGAGAAGCTTAAAATGGTTTATCCTGGTGAAGTTTTATATATTATTGAAGATGAAGAATAGTTTTTTTACAAAGGATTATTAGTGGGATATTAAAGGAGGAAAAGCGTTAATGGCAATTGTTGTTGGAGAGATTCATAAGGGTGAAGTAACGGGTATTACTAATTTTGGAGCGTTTATTAAGCTTTCAAATGGGAAAACAGGTTTGTGTCATATTTCAGAAGTTTCTTCTGACTATGTGAAAGACGTAAAAAATCATTTAAAAGTTGGAGACGAAGTCAAAGTCAAGGTAATAAAAGTAGATGGCGATAAGTTAAGCTTATCAATTAAAGCGTTAGAAGAAAAAGAAACACAACCAGAAATCACTGAGAAAAAAGAGAGTAAACCAAAAAACAAAAATTTTGAAAAGATGTTATCAAACTTTATGGATAATTCAGTAGATGCGAGCAAACCATCAAGTGGTAATAAAGGAAGAGGTAATGCCTACGATAAAAGAAAATAAAAATAAAATAAAAAAAGTCGCTGTCATTGATTTGGGTACAAATTCGGCTCGAATTTTGTTGGCAAAAATTAAAAAGGGCAGAATTTTTTATCGAAAAAAAATGATTGAAACGACTCGATTAGGTGAAGGTGTTGATCATAGCAAGGTGTTAACTAAAAGAGCTATTGAGGATACCTTATTAGCTATCGAAAAATTTTATGCTTTAGCCTTAGAAGATGGGTATACTCTACTTAAAATTATTGGCACAAGTGCTTTACGTGATGTGAATAACCAACAAGAACTTCTTAGTAGGATTTTTAAAATAACCAATTGTGAAGTTGATATTATTGACGGTATTGAAGAAGCACATTTGGGTTATATAGGTGTTTCTAATAGTTTTAGTTTAGATGAGAAAAAATTAGTCATCGATATTGGTGGCGGATCAACTGAATTAATTTTTGGTGATGCAACCGTTGATTTAATAGAAAGTTTAGATATTGGTGCTGTTCGTATGACTGATCGCTGTATAAGTGAAGACCCACCACCAAGGAAAGATTTAGAATTACTAAAAGAAGAAATAGATGAAGTAATTAATGATTTTGTTGAAAGGAATGCAGTGCCTTCCTTTAATAAAGCCATAGGCATTGGTGGTACAATTACAACGCTTAGTGGGATTAATCTGGAAATGAAAGTATATGACCCTGATCAAATACAAGGCAGTCTAGTAACTGCAAAAGCATTGGATCATATGGTTAAGAATTTTATTGATAAATCTCTTGAAAATCGGAAGGAAATCATTGGTTTGAGTCCTAAAAGAGCAGATATTATTATTGCTGGCAGTATGATTTTGAAAAGATTAATGGTTAAGTTTGATTTTGATAAAATTTATATAAGTGATTACGATAATTTAGAAGGCATAATATTCAAAAATTTATTATCATAGAACTGCGCTTAGCGTGGTTTTTTTGTATTTGTGAAATGTCTATTCAGATAGAAATTTATAAATGATCATTAATTGTTCATTTGCAAGGATAGCTAAAAGATGTATTTAAGTTATGGAGGAGTAAAATGGTTAAAAAGAGTATATTGAAAGAAGTTCTAGCAGCAGCCTTATCCCGTGGTGGAGATTTTGCAGAAATATACATAGAGGATCGACTTAATAAATCAATTGCTTTGATTAGTGGTGCTATTGAGAAAAGTTTGTCTGGTAGAGATTACGGTGTAGGTATTAGAATTTTTAGTGGTTTAAAAAGTATATATGTATATACTAATGACTCAAGTAAAAACAATTTAGTGAGTTTAGCTAAAGAAGCAGCTTTGGGTTTAGAAACTGGTTTATCAGGTGAAGTAAAAGAACTGTCAAGAGTTGATAGAATCAATCGTCATAAAATAGAAACCTACCCCGCATCTGTTTTAGCCAAGGATAAAATAGCTCTAATGAAAAGAGCATATGATAAGAGTAAAGATTATGACCAATTAATAAAACAAGTGAAAGTAAATTATTTGGATTATGATAAAAAAATACTCATTGCCAATAGTGAAGGCTTATTAACAGAAGATCGTCAAGTTAGAACCAGATTATCTGTGACATCAATTGCAAGAAATAATAATGAAATGCAAACAGGAAGTGACAACATTGGTGGTCATATGGGCTTTGAACTATACAATGAGAAAAGAATAGATGCTATTGCAATAGAGTCTGCTAGAATAGCAAAAACAATGCTATTAGCAGATAAATGTCCCAGTGGAAAAATGGATGTCGTAATAGATAATGGTTTTGGAGGTGTAATTTTCCATGAAGCCTGTGGTCATGGATTAGAAGCGACATCCGTTGCCAAAGGAAACTCAGTCTATGCAGGGAAAATTGATGAAAAAATTGCTTCACCATTGGTAACAGCAATAGATGATGGTACAATAGAGAACGCTTGGGGTTCTTCTAATATTGATGATGAAGGTTTTGAAACACAAAAGAATGTATTAATTGAAAAAGGTATCTTAAAAAAATATATGGTTGACCGTTTAAATGGTCGACGCATGGAAATGAAACCGACGGGTTCCTCTAGAAGACAGAATTATCGTTATGCACCAACCTCTCGAATGACAAATACTTATATTGATAATGGGGATTCCACAAAGGATGAAATTATTAGCAATACGGCCTCAGGCTTATTTGCTAGAAAAATGGGTGGTGGTTCTGTTAACCCATTGACGGGAGAGTTTAACTTTAATGTGATGGAAGCTTATATTATAAAAAATGGTAGAATAGATAAGCCCGTACGTGGTGCTTCTCTTATTGGTAAGGGTTCTGAAGTCTTACGGAACATAGATATGGTTGGTAACAATTTAGCTTTAGGCCAAGGCAATTGTGGTTCTTCAAGTGGCTCCCTTCCAGTAAACGTTGGTCAACCAACCATACGGGTAAAAGATATAACTGTAGGAGGGATAAAAGATGAACAGTAATCAACTGGACAGTATTATAGAGAAATTACTAAATGCAAGTGAATCCCATGGTTTTGATGGTGCGGAGGTGATGGTAACAAGTCAAAAGGACTTTGAAGCTTCAGTATTTCAAGGGGATATTGATGAGTATAGTATTTCTGAAAGTAGTGGTCTTTCCTTTCGCGGCATTAAAGACGATTCAATAGGTTACGCTTATACTGAAAAAATAAGCGATGTTTCATCTGAGTTACTATTAAAGGAAGCCATGGATAATCTTAAAGCGATTGATTCTAAGGATCAAGAGTTTATTTTTGACAACAAAGAATCACTAGAATATAAAGAGATTAATCAATTCAATGCCTTATATAAAGAAGTGACAAATGAAGAAAAGATTAACTTATTAAAAAAAATGGAAAAAGAAGCTTATGCTTATGATCATCGGGTAAGTACAGTAAAGCATTGTATATTTGGCGATGGCAATCAATTATTAAAGATAAAGAATACCTATGGCATAGATTTGGAAGAGAGATCTAATGGTTTTTTTATATATTTTAATGTAGGCGTAACATTAGGTGACGAAATACAATCTGGCTATAGCATTTTTTTTGGAAATGATTATTCAGCAGTTGATTATAAAGCAGTGGTTCATGAAGCTGTTGATAAGGCCGTGAATTTATTAGGTGCACAGCCAATTAAAAGTGATAATTATTCTGTGATTATTGAAAATAAGACCTTTGCTTCATTATTAAAAGCCTATGCTTCCATTTTTTCAGCTGAAGCAGTTCAAAAAGGTTTATCCCTTTTAGACGGAAAGATAGACGAAACAATTGGAAATGAAAATTTATCCATTGTTGACCATCCACATTTAGAAAATAAGATGGCAAGTCGATCTTTTGATTCTGAAGGTGTACCAACGCAAGTGAAAAAGATCGTTGAAAAAGGTCAATTGAAAAGGTTTTTGCATAACTTAAAAACTGCGAATAAGGCTCATATCACATCAACAGGAAATGCCATTCGTTATTCATATAAATCTAGTGTAGGGATAGCCCCTTCTAATTTCTACATTGAAGCCGGAAGTTTTGACGTAGAAGAGATGGTAGCCTCTGTTGATCGCGGCTTATATATTGTTAGTTTAGAAGGAATGCATGCTGGGATTAATCCTGTATCAGGAGATTTTTCTCTAGCGGCAAAGGGTTTTTTAATTGAACAAGGAGAAAAAGTAAAACCAGTGAATCAGATTACTGTTTCAGGTAATTTTCTAAAAGTTTTACAATCAATAGAAATGATTGGTAAGGATTTAAAGTTCGGTTTACCAAGTGGGGCAAGTATTTATGGATCCCCTAGTATTAAAGTGAAAGCATTGACAATTTCTGGTAATTAATTAGGAGAGAGAAATGGTTAGAGAAAAATTCATCCAATCAGTTAAAAATAATGAAATGATTGAAAAAGGTGACGCTATTGTTGTAGCTGTTTCAGGTGGGCCAGATTCAATTGCTATGATGCATCTGTTACTTTCTATTCAAGAAGCCTTTCAGTTGAAACTTTATGGTGTACATTTAGATCATGTGACGCGTAATGGTCAATCGACTTTAGATGCCAATTTCGTAAAGACATTTTTTGATGCGTATGGTATAGAGAGTTATTTTTTTAAAAAAGATATACAGGAATATGCTAATCAATTGAATGTATCCTTTGAGGAAGCTGGTCGATTAGAACGTTATAGGCTCTTCAATCAAGTTATGGAAGAAACAGGTGCTAATAAAATTGCTTTAGGTCAAAACTTGAATGATCAAGGTGAAACTTTATTGTTTCGTCTTTTTAGAGGCACCGGATTAGATGGTCTCACTGGAATAGATTACCTGCGAGAGGGTTATATTATCAGACCGATACTAGATCTCACCCGTAATGAAATAGAGGATTACTGCGAAAAAGAAGGGTTAAAAACATGCCGTGATCATACAAACTCACAGCGGATTTACTCTCGTAACCGTATTAGGTTAGATATTATTCCATATATAAAAAAGCATTTTAATAATAAGATTGGAAAAGCTTTATGGCGAACGGCCAGATTGTTAAAAGAAGACCAAATGCTTATTGATCAAATAGTTAAACGTTATATTAAGACATCAGTTATTTTTAAAGAGGGTAAATATATTATAAATCTTCATTCTTTTAATGAAGAGATGCCAGCTTTAAAAAGTCGTGTCATTCGAGAAATGTTTTATCGTTTAAAAGGTGATTTAGAAGGTTTAAGTTATAAAAATATTGAATCTGTTATGCAATTAATAGAAAAAGGAGACACTGGAAAAGAAAAAGAATTTTTTCAAGTGAAGTGCGTAATAAACTATGAACAAGTAGAATTTTATAAAAAAGAATTAATGAATAACAAGAAAATAGACAAGAAACTTGTATTAGAAGTGATTAATAAAGCGGAAAATATTAAATTTACTGCTAATCCACTTGAAATTTATGTTGATTATGATAAAATTCAAGGGGAGATTTTTATTAGGCAAAGAAAACCAGGAGATCGTTTTAGACCATTAGGAATGAAAGGTAGTAAAAAAATCAAAGATTATTTTATTGATGAAAAAATTGCCTTAGAGGAAAGAGATCGAATACCATTGGTATGTGACGAAAAAAATATTATATGGGTCATTGGCTATCGCATGAGTGACGCTTATAAAATTACGAATGAAACACAGAAAGTACTACGCATAAAGTATGTTTAGTTGTTGTAGATATAAATTTGTGTTAAAATAGATTTAGATATGCACTATTTAAGGAGGAAGTATCATATGAAAAAGTTCTTTAAGGGAGCTTCTATATATTTTATAATATTTTTAGCGATTTTGCTCATTGTAAGATTC
>Ga0102926_1000215_pt1 | contig 32307 bp, 22 predicted proteins | sample SalPonR1_A_D2_MG_FD_78173 | JGI IMG/M metagenome (GOLD analysis project Ga0102926, IMG submission 78173) | Salt pond soil microbial communities from South San Francisco under conditions of wetland restoration - Salt Pond MetaG R1_A_D2_MG | ecosystem: Environmental > Aquatic > Marine > Intertidal...
GAGTTGAGCAATATTCATGCTCAAAGAAATATAATCGAATTTTATGATAATCAATAAACTTTGAATTTGTGTTTATAGTCAGGAATTGGCACCGTGGAGTCACCGGGCGCGGTGCGCCCAATGCTGACAGGCCGGATCAACCGGCCGCTTGATCAATGACCCACAGGGAGACACACGACACATGAGACATATGAGACATCTGGCAATAGCGACCATCGCTGGCCTTGCCATGGCCCTGCCCGCCACCGCGCAGGACATGAAATTCTTCCGCATCGGCACCGGCAGCGCCGGGGGCACCTATTTCCCTATTGGCGGGATCATCGCCAATGCCATCTCGAACCCGCCCGGATCGCGCCCCTGCGAAGAGGGTGGCAACTGCGGTGTGCCGGGCCTGGTCGCGATTGCTCAATCCACCAATGCATCGGCACATAACGTGAATGCCGTTCAGGCGGGCCAGATGGAGGCCGGCCTTACGGGCGCGGCGACGCTGCATTTCGCCTATAACGGCGTCGGCGTTTTCGAGGGCAACCAGAAGCCTGATCTGCGCGTCGTAGCGAACCTGTTCCCCGAGGATCTACACCTCGTGCTGCCCAAGGGCGCCAAGCTCGACAGCCTCAAGGATCTTGAAGGCAAGCGCGTCGGGATCGCGCAGGCCGGGTCTGGCACGCAGATCGCCGTCGAACTGATCCTGGCGACGCAAGGCATCACGCGCGACAACATCGAGGAAGCCGAGCTCAATAATACTCAAAGCGCCGAGCGCCTCGCCGACGGTCAGCTTGATGCCTATTTCTACGCGGCGGGCACGCCCGTGGCCGCAATGATCCAGCTCGACAATACCAAGGGCATGGAGCTTTACGACTGGTCCGAAGAAGAGCTGAAGGCCGGCAACGAGGCCGTTCCCTATTACATCAAGTCGGAAATCCCGGCGGGGACCTACCCCGGTGTGGATTACGACGTCGACACGCTGGCCGTTTCGGGGATCCTTGTGACGAACGCCAATCAGGATGAAGAGCTGATTTTCGAAATAACCAAGGCGCTGTGGTCGGATACCGCACGCAAGCTGATGGATAACGGCCATCCCAAGGCGAAGGTCATCACCATGGAAAGCGCCCTCGACGGCGTCGACGGAATCGGTGTGCCGCTGCATCCGGGCGCCGAGCGCTTCTACAAAGAAGCAGGTATGCTGGATTGATCCGCTGAAACGAATCGGGCCAGCCCTTTGCGGCTGGCCCATTTCGTTTGATCGCATTTCACCGCATCGCCTGGCGCGCCTGCGCGTCGCGAGCTTTCATATCCCCTTTCGCCAAGGACATGCCCATGGCCAGTGATCGTCTGTCCACGGATTTGGACGCACATCAGCTTGAAGAGCTGGAAAAGAAATACGACAGCGCCCTCAATACCCGCGACAACGGCCCGGCCCTGACCCGCGCGATCTATTGGGCGACCATTCTGTTCGCTGCCTATCATGTCTGGACCGCCGGATTCGGAACGCCTGTCGATCATGTGCATATGGGCATCCACCTTGCGGGGTTGTTTCTGTTCATTTTCATATATTTCCCGTTCCGGCGCACACCAAGCACCCTGTCCTATGATGGAGCGGGGCCGCTCAAGCCCGGGAATGTACCGCTTTATGACTGGGCGATAGCGCTTTCAGGGATGCTTGCGGCCTTGTTCCTCTGGATCAGCTGGCGCGGGTTGGACATCTTTGGTTTTGATATCCCCGAACAGGCTTTGCGACAGGGCAATCCCACCAGCGTGGATGTGATCCTCGGCACGATCCTGATCTTCGCCACGCTCGAGATCGCGCGCCGCACCATCGGCTTCGTGCTGCCTCTGATCATCATGGTGTTCATGGGCTATGCGCTTTTCGGCCCCTCCATGCCGGTACAGATTCTTCAGCATCCGGGGGTCGATTGGCATCAGTTCGTCAACAACATGTATTTCCCTTCCGAAGGGATATTCGGCATCACGCTCTGGGTCGTGTCCACTGTGGTCTTTCATTTCGTTCTCTTCGGTGTGGTGGCGCAGCGGATGGGACTCGGGCAATTCTTCGTCGACAACGCGATGATGCTGGCCGGGCGCTATACCGGCGGCCCGGCCAAGGTATCGGTGGTCTCGTCGGCCTTCTTCGGCACGATTTCGGGCAGCTCCATCGCCAACACGGTCTCGACCGGATCGCTGACCATCCCCAACATGAAGAAGATGGGCTATCCCGGCTATTTCGCGGGCGGGGTCGAGGCCGCGTCCTCTGCGGGCGGCCAGATCACGCCGCCGATCATGGGAGCCGCCAGCTTTCTCATGGCCGAGTATCTGGAGGTGCCCTACACCACCATCGTCATTGCCGCGATCGTGCCCGCTCTCATGCATTACATCGGCGTTCTGTCCATCGTGCATTATACCGCCAAGCGCCTTGGCCTGCATGCTTATCCCAAGGACCAGCTGCCCCGCTTCCTAGAAGTCTGGCGCAAGGGCTGGTACACGATCATACCCCTGATCGCACTGCTGGTGGTGCTGTTCTCGGGCTATTCCCCAAACATGGCGGCGTTCGTGGGGCTGTCACTCTGTATCGTGGTGGGCTTTTGCGGCATTGACAAGCCGCTCACGCTTGCGGTCCCGCTTTCGCTTCTGGCGTTCATCTTCTGGAAGGCGTCTCCGGCCAGCGGCGAGGGGTTCTCGCCAACGCTCGCGGGTATTCTGGCGGCGCTCACAATCCTGGGGTCGATCCATCGCAACGAGCGCAAGGACTTCAAGGATCTGCTCAACAGCTTCCATGTCGGCGTGCAATATGCGCTGGCCGTGGGCGCAGCCTCGGCCGCCGTGGGCATCGTTGTAGGTGTCATCAACACAACCGGCGTGGGCTTTCGCATGGGGTTCATGGTGACCAACGGTGCTGCGGACATGGCGGCCTGGGTGCATCCCTTCCTGGGGTGGATTCCCTCTGAAGCCTTCAGCCTGTCGTCGCTCCAGCAATTCATTTCATTGGTGCTGATCGCCATGGCCTGCATCCTTATGGGCGCGGGGCTGCCGACCACGGCGCTATATATCATGCTTGTGGCCGTTGCCACGCCGGCGCTTACGCAGTTGGGCGTGCCGCCGCTCGCGACGCATATGTTCGTCCTCTATTACGGCGTCATATCCGAGATCACACCACCGGTCTGCGCCTCGGCATATGCCGCCGCTGGGATCGCGGGATCAAATCCGTTCCGCACCGGGCTCAACGCCTTCACGCTGGGCCTTGGCAAACTGCTGGTGCCGATGGTTTTCGTCTACGCGCCCACGATCCTGATCGTTCTGCCCGAGCATTTCACGCTCATGTCTTTCCTTCAGGTGTCGCTCACATGTGCGACGGGGGTATTCCTCATCGGTACATCGGTCGCGGGATACTTCATCACCGCCATGGGAGTGTGGGGCCGGTTTGTTATGATCGTCGGCGGTCTTCTTCTGGTCGCGCCAAGCGGGTCGAGCGACCTTCTGGCGCTTCTCGTCGTGGGGATGGCCGCGCTGCCGCAGCTGATCCGCAAGCGCGCGGAGGGGGCGGCACAAGATGCCACCCGCTGACACTGCCTCGCAGGTCACGGTCCTTGGTGGCGGGGCAGTCGGGCTCTGCACCGCGCTTGAACTGACCGGGCGCGGCATACCGGTTCGCCTGATCGACCGCGACGCACCCGGGCAAGGCGCGTCGATGGGCAATGCGGGGGTGATCTCGCCCTTTTCGGTGGTGCCCCAATCCATGCCAGGAGTCTGGAAAAAAGCGCCCGGCTGGCTTCTTGATCCGCTGGGGCCAGTCACGGTGCATGCGCGCCACCTGCCCCGCTTTCTGCCTTGGGCGCTCGATTTTCTGCGCAGTGGCAGGGTTGACCGGGTCCGCCAAATTTCCTTGGGAATGCATGCGCTCAGCGACGGCAGTGTCGATATCTACCGCCAGCATCTTGCGGGCACCGGCCATGAAGCCCTGTTGCAGGACAGCTGTTATGTTCTGGCGCATCGCAACCCCGATACCGCCTGCGACACCGGGTTCGACAGCGAACTGCGCCGTGCCGCAGGGGCCAAGGTCGAGGTGATCGGCGATGCCGCCCTGCGCGAGATGGAGCCGGATCTGTCCCCCGAGTTTCGCGCCGCGGTCGTCATTCACGGTCAGGCACGCACCACGTCGCCTGGGCGGCTGATGCAGGTCCTGGCCGACAAGCTGCGCGCGACGGGTGGCGAGATCCTGAGCCATGAGGTGAAGGCGCTGCGCCCAGGCACTGATGGCGGCTGGCAGATCGACTGCGAAGGGACGACATTGCAGGCCGCGCGTATCGTTCTATCCGCCGGGGCCTGGTCGGCGCAGCTGCTGAAACCTTTGGGGCTGAAGCTTCCCCTCGAGGCAGAGCGCGGATATCATGTGATGTTCGCCGACCCGGGTGTGCGCCTCAACAATTCGGTGATGGATACCGACCGCAAATTCGTTGCAAGCTCCATGGAGCAAGGTATTCGCGCCGCCGGCACGGCCGAGTTCGGCGGACTCGACAAACCACCTGATCCGCGCCGCGCAGAGGTTATCGCAAAGCTGGCGCGCCAAATGCTGCCCGGTTTGAACACGGCCTCCCGCACAACATGGAGCGGCATCCGTCCATCTTTTGCCGACAGCCTGCCGGTCATCGGCGAAATCCCCGATCATCCCGGCCTTTACGGGGCCTTTGGCCATTCGCATTACGGGCTGATGATGGCACCGCGCACCGGGCGGATCGTGGCCGATCTGCTGAATGGCGCACCACCCAATGTAGATCTGTCGCCCTATCGCGTGGATCGCTTCGGTTCGGTTTGAAACCCTTTGAGCGCGATGATATGTTATCGCTAACGATTATCACATGGACCGCAGGATGCCGCTTCACGCCACTATCGCGGATGTCACCGCCCGGATCAGCACGCGTTCGGCCAAAAGCAGGCGCGCATATCTGGACGGGGTGCGCAGAGCCGCACAGGATGGGCCGCGCCGCGCGCATCTGAGTTGCAGCAACGAAGCCCATGCCTATGCCGCGATGGGCAGCGACAAGGATCGGCTGGCCGGACATCGCGCCCCCAACCTCGGCATTGTCACTGCCTATAACGATATGCTCTCGGCGCATCGCCCGTTCGAATCCTTCCCGGACCGGATGCGCGACGCCGCGCGGCGCGCTGGTGGCACCGCGCAGGTCGCAGGCGGCGTGCCCGCCATGTGCGACGGGGTCACACAGGGTCAGCCGGGGATGGAGCTGTCGCTGTTTTCGCGCGACGTGATCGCCATGGCGGCGGGGGTGGCGCTCAGCCACAACACCTTCGATGCGGCGGCCTATCTCGGCGTCTGCGACAAGATCGTCCCTGGTCTTGTGATTGCCGCCGCCAGTTTCGGCCACATTCCTGCGATCTTCGTACCCGCAGGCCCCATGACCTCGGGTCTGCCCAATGACGAAAAGGCAAAGCTGCGCCAGCAATTCGCCGCTGGCGAGATCGACCGCGACGCATTGATGCGCGCCGAAATGGAAAGCTATCACGGACCGGGCACCTGCACATTCTATGGCACGGCCAACAGCAACCAGATGCTGATGGAATTCATGGGGCTGCATTTGCCGGGGGCCAGCTTCGTCAATCCCGGCATGCCGCTACGCGACGCGCTGACCGAGGCCGCAACCGAGCGCGCGCTTGCGATCACCGCGCTTGGGAACGATTACACCCCTGCCGCGTCGGTTCTGGACGAGCGCGCCTTCGTCAACGGAATCGTCGGGCTGATGGCGACCGGGGGATCGACCAATCTTGTGCTGCATCTGCCCGCGATGGCACGCGCCGCCGGGATCGAACTGCGCCCCGAGGATTTCGCGGCGATCTCTTCGGTCACCCCCCAGATGGCCAAGGTATACCCAAACGGCCTTGCCGACGTGAACCATTTTCACGCGGCGGGCGGGCTGCAATACATGATAGGTGATCTTCTGGCCGAGGGGCTATTGCATGAGGATGTCACCACCGTGGCCGGGCCGGGCCTAGCGCGTTACGCGCAGGAACCCCGCCTTGTGGATGGGTGCATCATATGGAGCGACGGCCCGGCGCGATCCCATAATGACAAGATTCTACGCCCGGTGCGCGATCCGTTCCAGCTTACCGGCGGCCTCAGGGAATTGACTGGTAATCTTGGCGCCGGGATCATCAAGGTATCTGCCGTGGCCGATAATCTGCATGTGGTCGAGGCCCCTGCCCGCGTCTTTGACGATCAGCAACAGGTCAAGGCGGCCTTTCGCGCCGGAGGCCTGGACGGAGATTGCGTCGTCGTGGTCCGCTTTCAGGGACCGCGCGCCAATGGAATGCCGGAACTGCATGGGTTGACGCCGGTCCTGTCGGTGCTGCTCGACCGCGGTCACCGGGTCGCGTTGGTCACTGATGGGCGCATGTCGGGCGCGTCCGGCAAAGTGCCCGCAGCTTTGCATGTCAGCCCCGAAGCCGCGCTCGATGGTCCGCTTGCGCGGTTGCGCGATGGCGATATCCTGCGGGTCGATGCACAAGCCGGGCGGCTTGACGTGCTGAGCGAAGGCGCGCTTGATCGCGCGCCGGTCGTTCCTGACCTTGACGCCAACGCCCATGGCATGGGGCGCGAACTGTTCGGGCTGTTCCGACAGAACGCCGGACCGGCCACGCTTGGCGCTTCGGCGATCCAATCGCCGGAGAGCATGGAATGACTCCACAAGAGAGCAGCGCCAGGACTCGCCAGTTTTGCGCCATGACCCCGGTGATCCCAGTGCTGGTGATCGAGAGTCCCCAGCAGGCCGCGCCGCTTGCGAGTGCGCTGGTGGCCGGTGGATTGCCGGTGCTCGAAGTCACGTTACGCACCCCGGCGGCCCTTGAAGCGATCGCGGCGATATGCGCCGTTCAGGGCGCAATCGTGGGAGCAGGCACGGTGCTGACCTCTCAGGATGCGCAGGCGGCGCGCGAAGCGGGCGCGCAGTTCGCGGTGTCCCCCGGCAGCACCCCGCGCCTTGTTGAGGCCTGCGAGGCACTTGATCTGCCGCTGCTGCCGGGCGCGGTCACGGCCACCGAAGCGATGCTGTTGCTGGAGCGTGGTTACGACATGCTGAAGTTCTTCCCCGCTGAAGCCTCGGGCGGGGTTGCCGCGCTCAAGGCGTTGGCCGGCCCCCTGCCTCAGCTTGCCTTCTGTCCGACCGGGGGCGTGACGCCCGAGAATGCAGGTGCTTATCTGTCTTTGCCCAACACGCTTTGCGTGGGGGGCAGTTGGGTGGCGCCAGCAGATGCGATGCGGGATGGTGACTGGGCGAGGATCACAAGCCTCGCCCGCGCAGCCAGCCAACTGGGCTGAGCGCGGGCGCCGCCGCTCAGCCGATCCTGTCGCCCACGCCTTCCAATCTGCGGAAATGGCCGACCACGGTTTCGCGCGCGACACCTATATGATAATCCATCGCCGCGCGCGCTGCGTCCTCGTCGCCTGAATCCAATGCCTCGACAATCAGCAGGTGATTGCGCGCGACCTTCCCCGGTTCGTCAAACACCCGTTCTATCAGGGCCGTGCAGGCCTGGATTTCCGAGGCCAGCTTGTCGAACACCGCAAGGAAGCGAAGATTGCCGCTTGTTTCGACGATCAGCCGGTGAAACTGAAGATCCCCACCGATCTGGTGGATCAGTTGGTTGTCCTCGGACATCACCACCATGTCCTTGATCTGTGCAAGGAGCCGGTCGCGAATCTGGGCGACGCGACCGTCGCGCACCGTGCGCGCCGCGGCCTCGCGCTCGATGCAGAGCCGCAGTTCATAAAGCGAGTCAAGATCGTCGGCATCGATGGTCCGCACGAAGAAGCCGCGATTGGCCATGGACACCAGTAAACCGGCGCTTTCCAGAAGGCGCCCCGCCTCGCGTACCGGCGCGCGACTGACACCCAAATCACGTGCGATCACGGATTCCGCCACGCGGTCTCCCGGTTTGAGCTTTCCCGAGACGATTGCATCCGTGAGTATCCGCGCGATCCTCTGGGTCAAGGCATCGCGGTTCAGCGGCTTGAAGATTGGCTCGGAATCCATCGTCATACACGCACGGTAGCGGCTGAACTGTCGTCTGTCGACAATTTCTCTTGACTCGAGACGAGCCTGCCGATGAACTGTCCCCATACGATCCGCTCCGAACACAGTGGGTCGTGACATCAACGTGCGCCAGAACCGGATAACCGGCAAGGCACGAGCGAAGATTATGGCGGGGGCTGCCCGGCTTGCGATGGATCGCGGGCTTGGCCATGGTCCCCGCGAATTGCCAACAGGGAGCCACTAGATGAAGAATATTTTTACCGCGTCACTCCTGACAGTGGGGCTGGCCATGCCTGCCCTTGCACAGGATTCCGGCGGGCGCCTCGACATCGTCGTTCAACCGGAACCCCCCAGCCTGATGCTGGGCCTCGTGCAGAACGGACCGACGCAACTTGTGGCGGGCGATATCTATGAGAGTCTGCTGCGCTACGATACCGATCTGAACCCGCAGCCGTCGCTCGCGAAATCTTGGGAAGTGTCGGACGACGCGTTGACCTACACCTTCAAACTGCATGAAGACGTGACCTGGCATGACGGCGAGCCATTCACTGCCGAGGATGTGGTGTTTTCGGTCGACAAGTTCCTGCGCGAAAAGCACGCGCGCCTTCGGGTCAGTCTCGAACATGTGGAGTCGATCACTGCGCCTGACGATCACACCGTCGTCTTCAAGCTGAAGAACCCCTTCGGCCCCTTCATCGGCGTGTTCGAGGCCGGCACGATGCCGATGGTTCCCAAACACATCTATGAGGGCACCGATTACGCCGACAACCCGGCCAACAATACCCCGATCGGGACCGGCCCGTTCAAGTTCGAGGCCTGGGAAAAGGGCAACTACATCCACCTCGTCAAGAACGAGGATTACTACCTTGATGGGCAGCCTTATCTGGACGAGGTCTATTACCGGGTGATCCCGGACGCCGCCTCGCGCGCCGTCGCCTTCGAGAACGGTGAAGTTGATGTACTGCCCGGCGGTTCTGTCGAGAACTGGGATGTCAAGCGTCTGACCGAGATGGATAATGTATGCTCCACCGGGAAGGGCTGGGAATACTTCGCGCCCCATGCCATGGCGTGGATGAACAACCGTGAAGGTCCGACCTCGAACAAGCTGTTCCGCAAGGCGGTCATGTATGCCATGGACCGGGAATTCGTTAAGGATGTGATCTGGAACGGCTTTGGCACAGTCGCCACAAGCCCGGTTTCGTCGAAGACGAATTTCTATACCGACGACACGATCAAGTATGACACCAACCCGGAAAAGGCCAAGGAACTGCTGGCCGAAATGGGTTATGACGGCACGCCCGTGCGCATCCTGCCCCTGCCCTACGGCGAGACATGGCAGCGCTGGGCCGAGGCGATGAAGCAGAACCTCGAAGAGGTCGGGATCAATGTCGAAGTCGTCGCGACCGATGTGGCCGGCTGGAACCAGAAACAGGCCGAATGGGATTTCGACATCGCCTTCACCTATCTCTACCAGTATGGCGACCCGGCGCTCGGCGTGGCGCGCAGCTATCTTTCGTCCAACATCGCCAAGGGTAGCCCCTGGAACAACGTCGCGGGCTATGAGAACCCCGAGGTGGACGAAATGTTCGCCGAGGCGGCTGTCGCCCCGACCAGCGAGGCCCGTCAGGAGATCTATACCGAGATCCAGCAGCAACTGGTGGACGACGTGCCGGTTGCCTGGCTTCTGGAGATCGAGTTCCCGACGATCTATCGCTGCGAGGTCAAGGACTTGGTGACAACCGCAATCGGTGTGAATGACGGTCTGCGCGACGCGTGGATCGAACAATAAGCCAAAGCGAAACATGGCACCCGGCGGGGGATGTTTCCTGCCGGGTGTTTCGCACTTTTCCTGACATTTTCAAACCGGCCGGGGCCAGACCATGACCATTGCCGTTGCGATCCTTGTGCGCGCCGCGAAAGCGGCGATCACGCTGTTGTTGATCGTCATTCTCAATTTCTTTCTGATCCATGCAGCACCGGGCGACCCGGCGATGGTGATGGCCGGCGAAGCAGGCGCGGCCGATGAACAGTTCATCCAGCAGCTGCGCGAACAGTTCGGTCTGGATCAGCCGCTCTACGTGCAATTCTGGAACTATGTCTCGGGCGTGCTGCAACTGGATCTTGGGTATTCCTATCGTCAGCAGATGCCGGTTCTCGATCTGATCCTCGACCGTCTACCCGCGACGCTGCTTCTGACGCTGACGGCATTTGGCATGTCGCTGCTTCTGGGCATCATCTTCGGTCTTGCCGCCGCCGCGCGGCAAGGCAGGTGGGGTGATACGGCGATCACTTCGATGGCGCTTCTCTTTTATGCGACGCCGCTTTTCTGGGTGGCGCTGATGGCTGTGGTGCTGTTCTCCGTGTATTTGGGGTGGTTCCCGGCGTTCGGCTATGGAAGCGTCGGAGCGGGGCTGAGCGGCTTTGATCTGCTGCTCGACAGGCTTCGGCACCTGTTCCTGCCCGCGCTGACGCTGGGTCTGTTCTTCATGGCGGTCTACCTGCGCATGACGCGCTCGTCGGTGCTTGAAGTCAGCCAGATGGATTTCGTCAAGACCGCGCGCTCCAAGGGACTGGCCGAAGGTACGATCCGGCGCCGCCACATCCTGCGCAATGCGCTGTTGCCGGTGGTGACGCTCGCTGGCCTTCAGGCCGGTCAACTGGTGGGTGGTGCGGTCCTGACCGAAACCGTCTTTGCCTGGCCCGGGATCGGGCGGCTCATGTTCGAAAGCCTGACGGCGCGCGATTACAACACGCTTCTGGGTGTGTTCCTCGTGTCCGCCGCGATGGTCATCGTCTTCAACATCATCACCGATATCGTCTATCGGCTGATTGACCCGCGCATATGAGGAGGCTGGCCAATGATTGATTTCCTCAAACGTTTTTCACGCAACCGCGGTGGGTTGATCGGTCTCATCATCCTGTTGACGGTCGTGTTGCTCGCGGTGTTCGCGCCGCTGATCTATCCCGACAGCCCATGGAAAATGGTCCAGCGCCCGTTCCTGCCGCCTTTCACGGTTGACGGCTTTCCACTTGGCACCGATACGTTGGGGCGCGACGTGGCGGCGGGGTTGGTGCATGGTGCGCGCGTGTCGCTGATCGTCGGGCTGGTCTCGACGCTGGTCGCGTTGTTGATCGGCGTGCCTCTGGGCGCTTTCGCTGGTTTTTATGGCGGGCTGGTGGATGATGGCGCCATGCGCTTTACCGAGTTCTTTCAGACCATTCCCAATTTTGCACTGGCCATCGTGCTGGTGGCGATCATGGAACCGACCCTGCCCACCATCACCCTCGCCATCGCGATCGTCAGTTGGCCGCCCGTCGCCCGCCTCGTGCGGGCCGAGGTGCTGTCGCTGCGCAAACGCGAATTCGTCGATGCGGCACGGCTTGCGGGGCTGTCGAACACGCGCATCCTGTTCGGCCATATCCTGCCCAATGCGATGTCGCCGATCATCGTCATGGCTTCGCTGATGGTGGCCACGGCGATCTTGCTGGAAAGTTCGCTTTCGTTCCTTGGGCTCGGTGATCCCAACATCATGAGCTGGGGCTACATGATCGGTGCCGCGCGTACCGTGATCCGAAGCGCCTGGTGGCTGAGTTTCATTCCCGGTGTCGCGATCCTGTTGACGGTGCTGGCACTGAACCTGATCGGTGAGGGCCTCAATGATGCGCTTAACCCGCGTCTGGCCAGAAAGGGGCGCTGAGCATGAAACCCGTTCTTTCCATCCGCGATCTGGCGATTTCGCTGCCGCCTGGCGCTGACCGCGACTATGCCGTCCAAAACGTGACCTTTGATCTGAACGAGGGTGAAATCCTCTGCGTTGTCGGTGAGTCCGGCTCGGGCAAGTCGATGACAGCCAATGCGCTCATGGGGCTGCTTCCCGATCAGGTCGAGGTGGCGCGCGGCGAGGCCGAATTCGAGGGGCGCGATATCATGGCCCTGCCCAATGCCGAACGCCGCAAACTGCGTGGCGACCGGATCGGCATGATCTTCCAGGAGCCGATGACAGCGCTCAACCCACTGATGCGGATCGGCGACCAGATCGCCGAGGTCTTCGAGGCCCATAACCGCCATACCCCGGCCGAGCGGCGCGAAAAGGCGTTGGCACTGATCGGTGAGGTCGGCCTGCCCGATCCCGAAAAGATCATCCGCGCCTATCCCTTCCAGTTATCGGGTGGGCAACGTCAGCGCGCGATGATCGCCATGGCGCTGGCGCTTGATCCGGCGATCCTGATCGCGGACGAGCCGACAACCGCCCTGGACGTGACCACGCAGGCGCAGATCCTCGACCTGATCAAGACGATCCAGCAGCGCCATGGCATGGCCGTGATGTTCATCACCCATGACTTCGGCGTCGTGGCGGAAATCGCAGACCGGGTGATCGTCATGCGCTATGGCGAAATCGTCGAACAGGGCAGCGCCGCAGAGGTGCTGGAGTCGCCGCAGCACGCCTATACCAAGGCCCTGCTTCAGGCGATCCCGACGGATCATGTGCCGACCCCCGAGCCGGTGACTGCCCCGCCTGTCCTTGAAGTGCGCAATCTGCGCAAGACTTTCGTCACATCGGGCGGGTTCTTCAAACCCAAGCGCAGCGTGACCGCGATCGACGGGATTTCGTTCAGCATCGCGCGCGGCGAGGTTCTGGGGATCGTCGGTGAATCGGGTTCCGGCAAGTCCACTGTCGGGCGCGCCATCGTCCGGTTGGTCGAAGCCGATAGCGGTGAGGTGATCCTTGACGGAAAGGACATGAACTCGCTCAGTGCTGATCAATTGCGCCGCGCGCGCCGCCGCGTTCAGATGATCTTTCAGGACCCCTATGCCTCTCTCAATCCGCGCAAGAAGATACTCCATGCGCTCTCGGAGGGGCCTATCGTGCAGGGCGTGCCACGCGAAAAGGCCCATGCCCGCGCCCGCGAATTGCTTGAGATCGTGGAGCTCGACGCAGGCGCGGCAGACCGCTATCCGCACGAGTTCTCGGGCGGTCAGCGCCAGCGCATCGGCATCGCTCGTGCCCTGGCGATGGACCCCGACCTGATTATCGCCGACGAGGCGGTGTCGGCGCTTGATGTGTCGATCCAGGCGCAGGTGCTGGCGCTTCTGCGCGATCTGCAGGAACGCCTGCATCTGTCACTGATGTTCATCACGCATGACATGCGCGTCGCCGCCCAGCTTTGCGACCGCGTCGCGGTGATGCAGCATGGCAAACTTGTCGAAATCGGGCCGGTGCAGGATGTGTTCCTCTCACCAAAGGCTGAATACACGCGTAACCTGCTGGCCGCTGTGCCCGGCACCGATTGGCGAAAGGGCGCCGCATGAGCGACCTCTGGGCGTTGACGGCTACCGAGATGGCCGCCCTGATCCGCCAACGCGACGTTTCCGCCCGCGAGATCACCGAGAGCACGCTTGCCCGGATCGATCACGCCAATCCGGGTTGCAACGCCATCGTCGCGCGCTGCGATGACGAGGCCCTGGCCTCTGCCGATGCCATCGACCGGGCGCTGTCGCTTGGGCTTGATCCCGGCCCGATGGCCGGGGTGCCAGTGACGACCAAGGTCAACACCGACCAGAAGGGGTTTGCGACCACCAATGGCCTGCGCATCCAGCGCGACCTGATCGCAGCAGAGGACAGCCCCGTCGTGTCCAACCTGCGCAAGGCGGGTGCGGTGATCGTCGGGCGCACCAACACGCCCGCCTTCTCCCTGCGTTGGTTCACCCGCAACGCGCTGCACGGCCACACCACAAATCCCCGCGCGCCCGGGATCACGCCCGGCGGATCCTCGGGAGGTGCCAGTGCGGCGGTCGCAGCGGGCATGGGGCCAGTTGCCCATGGTACGGATATCGCCGGCTCGATCCGTTATCCGGCCTATGCCTGCGGCATCCACGGCTTACGGCCGTCGCTGGGCCGTGTGCCCGCCTTTAATGCCTCTGGACCTGATCGCCATATCGGCGCGCAGCTCATGGCTGTATCGGGCCCGCTGGCCCGCTCCATCGCCGATCTGCGCCTGTCCCTGACGGCGATGGCGCAACCCGATCTTCGTGACCCCTGGTTTGTTGATGCGCCGATGCATGGCCCCGACCTTCCCCGACATGCAGCACTTTGCCTTGCGCCTGACGGGATGGACGTGGTCGCACCCGTCAAGGACGCCCTGCGCGCCGCCGCAACGCGGCTTTCGCTTGCTGGCTGGGAGGTTGTCGAATGCGACACCCCGGCCCTGCGCGAAGCCATGGAGCTGCAAATGATCATGTGGTTGTCAGAGATGCGCCGCGGCGCGGGACAGGCCGTGCGCGACGAGGCCGACCCGGATGCCGAGAGGATCTACGAGTACCTTCAGACGATCACACCGGATGCCGACCTAAACATGCTCATGGACACGTTGCAGTCGCGTTCGCGTCTTATGCGGACATGGCGCGACTTTCTTTCCAGATACCCCGTGATGCTGTGCCCGGTCTCGGGCGAATTGCCCTTCGCCGATCTGCGCGATGTCGCAAGCCAAGCAGATTTCGAGGCGATCATCGCAGCGCAGATGCCGCAGATAGGTCTGCCGTTTCTCGGCCTGCCAGGCCTGACCGTGACCAATGGCGCCGCCATGGGCCTGCCCGTGGGCGTGCAGCTTGTCGCCAACCAGTTCCGCGAGGATCTCCTGCTCGATGCAGGCGAGTTGATCGGTGAAACGGTGCCCACGACTGTCTGACCTGACGGGCTGAACTCTGCCAACGGTTTCTTGACTCTCGCACCCGTCGCGCGGTTTTTCCCTCTGTCCGGATCGGTATTTTCGCTTATGGCATGGCCCGACACTCGGCAAGGTGCACATGTGGTGGTCAGTCTCGCCACGCTGTGCATCATCGCGCGTGTTCCCGCCTGCTTGCCGTTCTCTTTTCCCGTCTTTTCGCCTATTCCGGTTCCATGGACATTGTACTGATCCTTACCATCCTCGCGGCGCTTTTTGTTGTTATCGGCATGGCCGAGCCGCTGGCCGCGCGTTTGCGCGTGCCTTTCGGGGTGATCCTTGCGGTCATCGGCATTCTGATCGGCGTGTCTGCGATCTTCTTTCTGCGCACGGACCTGACCGACGCGCTTGATCCAGTCGCCGAAGCGATCATGCAATTGCCGATCCGCTCGAACGTGTTCATCTACGTCTTTCTGCCGACGCTCCTGTTCCAGGTCACTCTGGGAATGAACCTGCGGCGCATGCTCGACGACTGGGTGCCGATCATCGTACTTGCGGTGGTCGCGGTGATCGTTGCCACGCTCAGCGTCGGATACGCGCTGCATTGGGTGAGCGCCCTGCCCCTCGCTGCGTGCCTTCTGGTCGGTGCGATCGTTTCGACAACCGACCCCTCCGCCGTGGTCGGTATCTTCCGTTCGATATCGGCGCCGCGTCGGCTTGCCCGGATCATCGAAGGTGAAAGCCTGCTCAACGATGCGGCGGCGATCGCGCTTTTCGGCCTGTTCATGGGCTTCGTCATGCTGGGCGTTCCCGACCCGGCACTCGGAGACACATTCACGCGGTTCCCGGTTCTGATCGCGGGCGGTGCGCTGGTGGGCTGGTTCATGGCGCGGGTCGCGGTATGGCTCATGTCGATGTTCTCGGAATACGAACTGGCGCAGATATCGATTTCGGTCGCGCTGCCCTATCTCGCTTTCATCGGCGCAGAGCAAAGCATCGGTGCCTCGGGTGTGATTGCAGTGGTCGTGGCGGGCATGACGCTGAACCTCACCGCGCCGGGGCGCCTGCCGCCGCAGACCTGGGCCAATATGCGCGAGGTCTGGGGCCTTCTGGCGCATTGGGCGGGGGCATTGATCTTCATTCTGGCCGCGCTGCTCATTCCGCGCCTGCTCGAGGACGTCCGGGCCGACGATTTCCTGCTGATCGGTGTCGTCGTTCTCGCCGCGATCGCGGCGCGCGCAGTGATACTGTTCGGACTTTTGCCGATGCTGACCATGTTGCGCCTTTCACCCATGGTCGAGCGCAGCTACCGCACCGCGATCCTCTGGGGCGGCCTGCGCGGCGCGGTCACGCTGGCACTGGCGTTGGCGGTCACCGAAAGTTTCCGTGTCCCGCTCGAGGTCAAGCGCGTGGTCGGCATTCTTGCGACGGGCTTCACCCTGTTCACACTGATCGTACAGGGCACGACGCTGCGTTGGCTGATCGGGCGTCTTCGGCTGGATCAACTCTCGCCACTCGACAAGGCGTTGTCGCGTCAGGTTATCGCCGTCGCCCTTCAGACGGTGCGCGAGGATGTCGCCAAGACCACCGAGAACTATGAACTGAACCACGATATCGTGCGCGCCGAAGCGGTGCGTTTCGGCGAGCGGCTGGAAGGGGCCGTGAAGACCGCCGAGGACAATCCAGACGTAGCCGACAGCGACCGCATCACCCTCGGCCTGATTGCGCTGGCCGGGGCCGAGCGCGACACGATCCTTTCGCGCGTGCGCGAGCGAACGCTTTCGGCGCGGCTGGCGGAACAGGTGCTTTCGGATGCCGGGCGCCTGATCGAATCCGCGCGCTCGGCTGGGCGCAGCGGTTATCAGCAGGCGGCGCGCCGTGTGGTCAGCTTTGGGCGCGGCTTTCGCTGGGCGGTCTTTCTTCACAACCGCCTTGGCATCTCATTTCCACTGGCTCGCTTGATGGCAGACCGCTTCGAGCTTCTGCTCTCGCAGCGCCTGATACTGCGGGACCTTGGCGGCTTCATCGACAGCCGTATCCGGCGAATCCACGGTCGGCGCGTGGCTGAGTTGCTCAACGAGTTGCTTGCGCGCCGCGTCGAGATGGTCGAGACCGCGCTCGAGGGGTTGAGGCTGCAGTATCCGGGTTATGCCGAAGAGCTTGAACGCCGTTTCATCCGCCGCACCGCCTTGCGCCTGGAAGAACGGGAATACGCGGCGATCCGCGAAGACGGGCTGATCGGATCCGAACTTTATACAGCCCTCATGCATGATATCGCCCGCCGCCGCGCCGCCGCCGAGGACCGCCCGCCGCTGGATCTGGCATTGCAGCGTGTGGAACTGGTCAAGCGCTTTCCGCTCTTCAAGGATCTTGATGCGCCGGTGCGTAAACGCCTCGTCCGCGCTCTGAGGACGCGCTATGTCAACGCGGGCGACCATATCCTGCGCAAGGACAGCCCGTCACGGCGGGTCTTCTTCATCGCCTCGGGCGCCGTGGAATTGCAGGCAGCCGGTCAGACATGGCGGCTGGGACGCGGCGAGATGTTCGGCCAGCTTGGGGTTCTCATGCAAAAGCCGCGCCGCACAGAAGCGCGCGCGATCGTTCCCTCAACGCTTCTGGTTCTGGATGAAACCCGGTTCCGACGTCTGCTGAAGCGCAGTCCGATCCTGCGCGAGACCGTCCGCAAAAGCGCCGAAAAACGCGGGATCAACCTTGACCAGAGCCTTTCGGAGACGTCGGCTTCCAATCGCTAGCGCAAGATCAGACAGTGCGCAAAAGACAGCCCGCCGCTGCCATCGCCCCGGCCAGTTCCTGCGCCGAAGCACGGTCGCTGATCACTGTCATGTCCGGCCCGAAACCTGCAACAAGGTCGGAATCGGTGCGTCCGAACTTGTGACTATCGGCCATGACGACCAGATGTTCGCTTTGCGCCAGCATCGCCCGCTTGATCCCGGCGAAACCCGGCACCGCCTCGCTGAAGCCGCGCGCGCTGACCCCCGACATGCCTACAAATGCATGCCTGGCGTGAAACCGGCGCAGGAAATCGATGGTCTCCGGCCCCACAACCGCAGCTTCGGCGGCCATGAAATCGCCGGGGCACAGGCGGACATGGGCGGCACGGCTCTGGCCAAGGATGATGGCTGCATTAACGCTGTTTGTAATCACGTTCACCGGGGTCTCTGAAAACGCCAATGCGCGCGCGAACTGGATCGTGGTCGATCCAGCGTCGATCATCACCAGATCGTCGGGTCGCACCATGGAAGCGGCAAGCCGTCCGATGCGTTCGCGTTCGCTCAAATGCGAGCGGTTCCGGGTTTCCAAATCCGGGCGCATGCCCGGCGTCGTGGCAGTCACGCCGCCGAAATCCCGGCTCACCTGCCCTGCCCCTTCCAGTGCGGTCACGTCACGGCGAATCGTTTCGCTGGTCACACCGAAGCGTTCGGCCAGATCGCTGGTCCGAAGATGCGGCTTGAGCCGCAACTCCAACAGAATCCGCTCTCGGCGGGCGGTCTTGTTAAGCTTGAGATCCGGGTTGGTCATCGCACTCTCCGGAGAACAGTCTGGCATGTTTTTATAACAATTCCATTGCGTGGTGCAGATTTTAATGCTTGAAATGTTGGAAACCCCACATTTTCAAACTGAAGACGCGGCAGGTCCTGGGCACTAGGAGGGAGAAGTTCTGACACCCACAACATTGATCCGCCTCACCTATGAGCTGATGGAGCGTGCCGGCATTCCGCTAACAGACGCGCCGACGAGCTTTCGGGCGGCGAACGCCAGCGCGTCGGCGTCGCGCGCGCGCTCATGCAGCGCCCTGAAATCCTTTTCACGGACGAGCCAGCGCCGCGCACATCTTTGGCGGCGCTCTCCCCCCGAATTTCGCGCGCAGCGGTCTGCAGATCGACGAGCTTCTCGAAAGCCTGAAAATCGCGACCCTCACGACCTTCGTCGGGGTCTTCCTGTCGATCCACACAACTTTCATTGCCGCCAGCAACGTCGCTCTGAAAGCGATCTTCCTGCTGGGCCGCAACCTGCGTGCCTTGGCGATGATCGGCATCGTCGGTGCGGGCGGGGCTGGCCTGACGCTGGCCGATGCCTTTGGCCGTTATGATTACAACGTCACACTGGCCATCACCATCGTCATTCCCGGCGCGATCCTTGTCAGCGGAGCCATTAACGAGCGTATCAGGAAAATGCTAAGACCGAGCCTAGATACCACCGCAAACGGGTACTCGAATGCTGATCACTTCTCATGACGGGCCTTCGGCCTTCGCTGCCTATCAGGAGATCCGTGCGCGCCTTCCGAAGCCGGGCCCGCCCGGTGCCGCGATACGTGCTCCCGACCTTGGGGCTGTGGCCGAACCATTTGATCTGATCCTGCTTGACGCTTACGGCGTTCTCAATGTCGGGGAACGCCCGGTACGGGGGGCGGTGGCACGCATGGCAGCCCTGCGCGCGGCTGGGAAACGGCTTTGCGTCATCACCAATTCCGCAGGCTACCCCAAGCGACTGATGATGGAGCGTCACGCGCGACTTGGCTTCGACTTCGCGCCGGACGAGGTCGCTTCCAGCCGTGAAGCCCTGCTTGCCCATCTGTCAGGCGACACCCGTCAATGGGGCGCGATGCTTTCGCCAGAGCATGGCGTCGAGGATATCGGCGGACTGAGCCTGCGTTTCCTTGGTGACGATCCCGCCGACTATGCTGCCGTGGACGGTTTTCTGATGATCGGCTCGGCGGGTTGGAATGCCAGGCGTCAGGCTCTGCTCGAGGCTGCGCTCCTGCAGGATCCTCGCCCGGTGCTGGTCGGCAATCCCGACCTTGTGGCACCGCGCGAGGACGGGCTGTCGCTGGAACCGGGTCATTATGCGCACCACCTGGCCGATAGTACCGGCTGCGTGCCGCGCTTCTTCGGCAAACCCTTCCCCGAGATATTCGACATCGCGCTATCGCGCCTAGCCTCGCGGCCGGATCCGGCGCGGGTGCTGATGGTCGGCGACACGCTACAGACAGATGTGCTGGGGGCGCAGGCGCTTGGGTTCAAAACTGCTCTGGTTATGGGGCACGGAATGCTCAAGGGGATGGATTGCGCAACCGCATGTGCCGTTTCCGGTATCTACCCCGATTTCATCCTGGAACACACATGACCGCACCGCATCGCGCGCCCACGGGCAAAGCCATAGCCGGGACCAACCACGCCGATGGCGCGCGTCGGCGTTTACTTGCGGTTGCGGCGCCCCTGCGCTTGGCCTAACGTCGCTCATGCTCGCACTTTGCCAAGCAGTCATGATCGCAAGCTGAGCAACGCGAGCAAACACATGCACAGGGAGACACTCATGCAATTCATTCGAAGCGCCCGCAACCTCGTCGTTGGGGCTGTGCTCGTCACCGGGCTGGCGGCATCCGCCACCGCGCAGGACCTGAAGTTCTTCACGATCGGCACGGGTGGCACGGCCTATACCTATTACCCGGTTGGCGGCGTGATCGCGAACGCGATCTCCAAACCGCCCGGATCGCGCCCCTGCGAAGAAGGCGGAAGCTGCGGCGTCGACGGGCTGATCGCTTCGGCTGTCTCTTCGCGCGGCTCTGTGGACAACGTCAACGCGATCGTCTCGGGCCTGCGCAATTCCGGCTTTGCACAGTCGGATGTCGCCTATTGGGCCTACACGGGCACCGGCACGATGGACGGCCAACCGCCCGCCGAGAACCTGCGCACCATCGCCGCCCTGTTCGAAGAGCACATTCACCTTGTCGCGCTCGCAGACAGCGGCATCGACTCCGTCACGGATCTGGCGGGCAAGCGCGTCTCGCTCGATGAGCCGGGCTCAGGCACCTATGTAGATGCCGGTCTCATTCTCGAGGCCAATGGCTTGTCGGTCGATGATGTGAGCGCCGAGGCGCTCAAGGGCAACGCCGCCTCCGAGGCGCTGCGTAACGGCAAGATCGACGCCTTCTTCGTGGTCGCGGGCTATCCCACCGGCTCACTGGTAGAACTGGCATCGGCCGAGGACATCAAGCTGGTGCCGATCTCGGGCGAAGGCGCCGACAAGCTGACCAGCGAATTCGGGTTTTTCGCGCAAAGCGAGATCCCCGAAGGCACCTATGAAGGCGTCGGCGCCACCCAAACGGTCGCCGTCGGGGCACAATGGTTCACTTCGGCAGAAGAGGATCCCGAGTTGATTTACGAGATCACCAAGGCGCTCTGGAACGACAAGTCGCGCAAGCTGCTTGATGTCGGCCATGCCAAGGGCAAGACGATCACGGCGGAAACCGCGCTCAACGGTATTGGTGTTCCGCTGCATGAAGGTGCCAAGCGCTTTTACGAAGAGGCCGGGCTGATCAAGTGATCGCCTGCCTTGCCCTATCCGGCCCGGCTGCCACTCAGGCGGCCGGGCTTCTTTTGTCCTGATTGAACATGCCGGGTGCAGACGATGGCCGAAGAACCGACGAACGACCGCGAACTCACAGCCGAAGAACTGCACGAGATCGAACGCAAATACGATCCTGAGCTGGCCTTTCGGACCACCGGTCGCCGGATCGCTTTCATTGTTTCGATCACTCTGGTCGCGATGTCGGCCTATCATTTCTATGCCTCGGGCTTTGGACTTATCCGTGAGCTGCTGCATCGAGGGATCCACCTCTCTTTCGTCCTCGGGCTGGTCTTTCTACTGTTCTCCTGGCGGCGCCGCGCGACGGACGTGCAACCCGCCCCGGCCTGGTATCGCCCCGACGGCGTTCCGCTGCTCGATATCGTCTTTGCCTTGTTGGCTGTGGGCGCGGCACTTTACCTTCCGCTTCTGCCGCCAGAGGTGGTCTCGATCCGCGTCGGCAACCCGTCTGATATGGACGTGCTCATGGGTACGGCGCTTTTGCTGCTGACCCTCGAGGCGACACGGCGCGCGGTCGGTCCGACGCTGCCGATCATCGCGTTGATCTTTGTGGCCTTTGCGGTCTTCGGCCCATGGGCGCCGGGTGCTCTCAAACATGGCGGCGCCAGTTGGCAGGGGCTGATCAATCATCTCTACATGACCAATCAGGGGATTTACGGCATCGCAATCGGCGTGATGGCGCAATATGTGTTCCTCTTCATCCTCTTTGGTGTTCTGGCAACGCGGATCGGACTGGGGCAGTTGTTCATCGACCTCGCCATGGTGATTGCGGGACGCTATGCGGGCGGCCCTGCGAAGGTCGCTATATTCTCATCGGCGTTCATGGGGACGATCTCGGGCTCGTCGATCGCCAACACTGTGACGACCGGCGCGCTGACCATCCCGGCGATGAAACGCGTCGGCTATCCGGCGCATTTCTCGGGCGCGGTCGAGGCCACCTCGTCGACCGGCGGGCAGATCACGCCGCCGATCCTGGGGGCTGCTGCCTTCATCATGGTCGAGTATCTGGAAATTCCCCTGCGCGACATCCTCGCGGCGGCCCTGTTCCCTGCCCTGCTGCATTACTTCGGGATTTTCATCATGGTCCATCTGGAGGCCCGAAAGCTGGGTCTGCGCGGGCTGGCGGCCTCCGAGCTTCCCAAGGCCGGGCTGGTTTTGCGCGAACACTGGCTGTCCGTGATCCCGCTTTTCATCCTCGTCTACCTGATCCTGAGCGGCAAGACGCCGGATTACGCGGCAGTCTACGGGATTATTGCCTGTGTCGTCGTGGGCTTTCTCAACCCGGTCAACCGGCTGACGCTCAAGGATCTCTGGCAGGCCTTGGCCGACGGCGCGCGCAACACGCTGGCGGTCGGGGCCGCCGCGGCGACCGTGGGCGTGGTCGTGGGCGTTGTCACCCTGACAGGCGTCGGCTTTCGCCTCGGCTATGTCGTGGTTCAGACCGCAACCGACATGGGCGGCTTTCTGAGTGCGCTCTGGCCGCTCAGCTATTTCACGATCGAGCAATGGGCGCTGTTCGTCTCGCTGATCCTGATCGCCATCGCCTGCATCATCATGGGCGCGGGCATTCCCACCACTGCCACCTATATCATTCTCGTGGCTGTCGCGGCCCCGGCACTGGCGGTATTGCAGGTCGAACCGCTCGTCGCGCATTTCTTCGTGTTCTATTACGGCGTGCTGGCGGATATCACGCCGCCTGTGGCGCTCGCGGCCTATGCCGCGGCTGGCATCGCCGGATCGAACCCCTTCAAGACCGGCAACACCGCTTTCCGGCTGGGGATCGCCAAGGCGCTCGTTCCCTTCGTCTTTGTGTATTCGCCCGCCCTTCTGCTGGTAACCGACGGGTTCACCTGGGCGTCGTTCACGATCACGCTGGCAGGCGCCATGCTGGGCATAGGCGGTCTGGGCGTTGCCTTCTCGGGCTTTCTGATCGCCCCGCTGACGCGGCTGGAACGCTGGGCGGTGGCGTTGACATCGTTGTTGTTCATCGCACCGGGCCTCACGACGATGGCGATCGGCCTGGCGCTGTGGTCGCCTGTTGCCTTCCTCCAGATTCGCCGACAACGTGAGTCTGCAAACACTGCGGCCTGAACCTGCATATCGGCGCATACCTGAACGCAAGCACCTGCGCCTCGCAATAGCACTGGACGAATCTTGTGCCGGCGACTACGGCGCGATGAGCTCTTTGTTCAGTTTGAAACGCGCACCCCCGACTTACACTTCGGGGCGAGGAACTCATCACCCTTCCCATGGGAGCGAACGCCATGACGACAAGCGACACCCACGAAGACATCTACGGGCTGAAACGCTGGGGGCGGGGCTTCTTCGAGGTCCTCGAAAATGGCGATGTGGCGCTCAAGAACCCGCTGTCGCCCGACGCGCCCCCGGTCAGCCTTCCCGAGATCATCCGCGATCTAGAAAAGCGCGGCATTCACACGCCAATGATCCTGCGCGTCAGCTCCTATCTCGAAGATGCCATCCGCCAGATCAACGAAAGCTTCAGTAGCGCGATTGAACGCACCGGATATCATGGCACCTATCGCGGGGTATTTCCGATCAAGGTCAATCAGCAGGCGCAGGTCGTGGACCGGATCGTGGAATTCGGGCGCAAATACGATTTCGGCCTCGAGGCGGGATCGAAACCCGAGCTGGTCATCGCCCTCGCCCACAAGCTGCCCGACGACGCGCTGATTGTCTGCAACGGCGTCAAGGATACGGAATTCGTCGGCCTTGCGATCCAGTCCCGCAAACTGGGATTCAACACCGTCATCGTGCTCGAAAGCACGATGGAGGTGGATACTGTCATTGAAACCAGCCGTGCGCTCGGGATCGAACCGATGCTAGGGGTGCGTGTCAAACTGACCAACCAGATCAGCGGCAACTGGGCAGCCAGTTCGGGGGATCGCTCGACCTTCGGGATGAACACCGCCCAACTCGTCGAGGTGATCGACAAGCTGCGCGATGCGGGCCTGCTGCATTGCCTCACGCTTCAGCATTCGCATCTGGGTAGCCAGGTGCCCGACGTGAACGATGTCCGCCGCGCCGTCGGCGACGCCTGTCGCTACTTCTGCGAGATGACGGCCGAAGGCGCTCCGCTGACGCATCTCGACCTCGGGGGCGGGCTTGGCTTTGACTATACCGGCGAGCAGAAAGCCACGGCCAATTCCGTGAATTACAGCGTCGAGGAATACTGCTCCAATATCGTCGAAACGGTCGCATATGCGATGAACGAGGCCGGGGTGGCGCATCCCACGCTCGTCACCGAAAGCGGGCGCGCCTCGGTCGCGACCTCATCAATGCTGATCTTCAACGTGCTCGAGGCGACCTTGTTCGACGCGCCTGACGCGCCCGCCGCCGAACCCGACGATCACCACTACGTCAGTGACCTGACGGCAGTCGGCGATTACCTGTCGGGGGACCGGCTGCGCGAATGCCTGAACGACGCCAGCTTTTATCGAAACGAGATGCGCGCGCTCTTTCGGCGCGGTCATGTCGGGCTGCGCCAGATGGGCCGCACAGAGACGATCTACCGCCACCTGATGGCCCGCATCAAGGCAGTGGCCGCCAGTGACGAGCGCGGCGGGGATATCGAGGACGAGCTGCACAAGCTGGCAGATATCTATCACTGCAATTTCTCGCTGTTCCAGTCGCTGCCCGATGTCTGGGCCATCGACCAGCTGCATCCGTTGATGCCCCTGCAAATGCTGGATCAGGCCCCGACACGCCGCGCGGTGTTGTCGGACATCACCTGCGACAGCGATGGCAAGATTGATCATTTCATCGTCGCCGACGGCACCTCGCCGTCCTTGCCCGTGCATGATCTGCCCCAGGACCGGCCCTATCACATGGGCGTGTTTTTCGTGGGCGCCTATCAGGAAACGCTGGGCGATCTGCACAACCTGTTCGGTGATACCAATGTGGTCACGATAGACTTGCGCGAGGATGAGGGATTTGATCTGCTTCACGAACAGGAAGGAGACACCATCGCCGAAGTTCTCTCTTATGTCGAATATGATCCCAGCGATTGTGTGGACGCCTTCCGCAAACTGGTGGACGGCGCGATTTCCAAAGGCACCATCAGCGTCGAGGAACGCCGGCCGCTGATGGCAGCCTACCGCGACAGCATCAACGGCTACACCTACTACGAATAAGAGAACAAACCCGGGAGACAGAGGTCATGGGAAATACACTCGTAATCGGCGCCGGCGGCGTCAGCCATGCCGCCGTCCACAAGATGGCGATGAATGCCGATATCTTCACGCATATCACCCTGGCAAGCCGCACCAAGTCCAAGTGTGACGCCATTGCCAAGTCGGTAAAAGAACGGGTCGGCGTCGATATCGACACCGCCGCGCTTGACGCGATGGACGTCGCTGCGACAGTCGCGCTGATCCGCAAGACCGGGGCCGAGATCCTCGTCAATCTGGCGCTGCCTTACCAGGATCTCAAACTGATGGATGCCTGCCTTGAGGCGGGCTGCCATTACCTAGACACGGCGAATTACGAACCCGAAGACGAGGCCAAGTTCGAATACAGGTGGCAATGGGCCTATCAGGACAAGTTCCGCGAGGCCGGGCTGACCGCCATTCTCGGGTCGGGGTTCGATCCCGGCGTGACCAGCGTTTTCGCGACCTGGCTGAAAAAGCACAAGCTCGACAGCATCCGCCAGATCGACGTTCTCGATGCCAATGGCGGCAGTAACGATCAGGCATTCGCCACCAACTTCAACCCCGAGATCAACCTGCGCGAAGTGTTGCAGGACGCCAAGCATTGGGAAGACGGCGATTGGCAGGTGACCCCGGCCATGACCCACAAGGTCGAATTCGACTTCCCCGGCATCGGCCCCAAGAACATGTATCTCATGTATCACGAGGAACTCGAAAGCCTGAGCACGCATTTCCCCGAGATCAAGCGCGCGCGGTTCTGGATGACCTTCGGAGATGCCTATATCACTCATGCCAAGGTCTTGCAGAATGTCGGCATGACCCGGATCGACCCGGTGATGCATAACGGGGTCGAGATCATCCCGATCCAGTTCCTCAAGACCCTGTTGCCCGATCCCGGTGACCTGGGCGAGCAGACCAAGGGAAAGGCCTGCATTGGCGATATCGCCACCGGCGAGGCCAAGGACGGGTCGGGCGAAAAGACCTATTACATCTACAATATCTGCGACCACGAGGAGTGCTTTGCAGAGGTCGGCAGCCAGGCCGTGTCCTATACCACGGGCGTCCCGGCGATGATCGGCGCGGCGCAGGTGCTCAAGGGCAAATGGACGGCGCCGGGTGTGTGGAACATGGAACAGCTTGATCCTGATGATTTCATGGACATGCTGAACAAGCATGGCCTGCCCTGGCAGGTGCATGAACTGGACGGGCCGGTCTCGTTCTGAACCGAGCAAGGACAGCCACCCCATGACCCAGCCCATGCAGACCCAGGCCGGCGATGCCGGCGCCTTTCGGCAGTTCGACCTTGACCGCGTGCCCTCGCCCTGCTTCGTGGTGGACGAGGTCGCGCTTGAGGCAAATCTGGAGGTGCTGGCAAGCATCGGCACGGCGTCGGGGGCGCGGATGCTCAGCGCTCTCAAGGCCTTTTCAATGTTCTCGCTGGCGCCTCTGGTGCGATCCTACCTATCGGGGACCTGCGCCAGCGGGTTACACGAGGCCCGCCTCGGGCGCGAGGAATATGGCGGCGAGGTTACGACCTTCTCGACCGGCTACAAAGAGTCCGAGATCGACGAAATCCTCGGCCTCAGCGACCACCTGATCTTCAACAGTCTCGGACAGAAGGACCGTTTTGGCGCACGCGCGCAGGCGGCGGGCGTGTCGGTCGGACTACGTATCAACCCGCAGCATTCCGAAGGCGAAGTGGAGAAATACGACCCCTGCCAGCCCTGCTCGCGCCTTGGCGTGCCGGTTTCCCAACTGAATGCCGCCGCGCTCAGCGGGGTGGCGGGGCTGCACATGCACACGCTGTGCGAACAAGGTTTCGCGCCGCTCCTGCGCACATGGGAGGCCGTCGAGCCGCTGCTGGCACCCCATATGGAGGACCTTCAATGGATCAACCTCGGCGGCGGGCACCATATCACGCGTAATGACTACGACCGCGCGGCACTGATCGAATTTATCAAGGACATCCGCGCGCGCCACGGCGTCGATGTTTACTTGGAACCCGGCGAGGCGGTGGCGCTGGATGCGGGCATCCTGGTGGGTGAAATCCTCGATACGTTCGAGAACACGATGCCCATAGCGATCACCGATATCTCGGCCACCTGCCATATGCCCGACGTCATCGAGGCTCCCTACCGCCCTGCGCTGCTGGACGAGACCCTGGTCGGTCATACCTATCGGCTGGGCGGGCCGTCCTGCCTCGCGGGGGACATCATTGGCGATTATACTTGGGCCGCTCCGCTTGAGATCGGCCAACGCTTCGCTTTTCTGGACCAGGCGCATTACTCGATGGTCAAGACCAACACCTTCAACGGCGTGCCCCTTCCCGCCATCGCCATTTGGAACAGCCGCACCGACGATCTGCGGATCCTGCGTGAATTCGGCTACCAGGATTTCAAGGAGCGCCTCTCATGAGCAGCTTTCTCGCCAGTGAACTCAGCGCCGACGAGACAAGCGACTCCGCCCATTTCCGGGTGATCCCGATGCCGCTTGAACGCACCGTGTCTTATGGCGCAGGCACTGCGCACGGGCCGGCGGCGATCATCGCAGCCTCGAATGAGCTCGAGCGGCTTTGCATCGGGCGCGAACCCTGCCGCGCGGGCATCCTGACCGAAACGCCCATCGACTGCGATGGCTCCCTTCCCGAGGTCATGGAGCGTCTGGCAACCCGCACCGAAGCCGCTGTGCGTGCTGGCCGCATTCCGGTGACGCTGGGGGGTGAACATTCGCTCAGCTATGGTGCTGTGATGGGGGTTGCCCGTGCGCTGGGGCAGCCGGTGGGAATCGTGCAGATCGACGCCCATGCCGACCTGCGCGTCGCCTATGAGGGCGAAGAACACTCGCATGCCTCTGTCATGCACCTCCTGACACAACAGGGAATTCCCCTCGCCCAGTTCGGCGTGCGCGCGATCTGCCAGCAAGAGGCCGTCAGCCGCGAGGCCAACAGGGTTTTCTGGCGCGATGCCGAGGATCTGGTCACGAACCGCATTCATCAGGTGGACCTGCCCGCCGATTTCCCTGAACTCGTCTATGTTTCCTTCGACATGGACGGGCTCGACCCGTCGCAGATGCCAGCCACCGGAACGCCCGTGCCGGGCGGCCTGGATTACTACCAGGCGCTGCACCTTGTCGAACATGCGCTCAAGGGGCGGCGCTGCGTCGGTTTCGATGTGGTGGAGCTGGCACCTGACGGCAATGCCGCCTGGGATTTCACCGCAGCGCAGATCGTCTATCGCCTGATGGCGAGCTGCCTCTGACGCGCACCGCCGTGCCAGGGGCGCCCGACGAGAACGGATCGCCTCCCTTGCCAAAATAAGTTATCCGGTGCTGGAACTCATTTCTTTGCAAAGAATTTGCCAAGGAAAAGGAGGCGCCCATAACCTATTTCCAAAGCCTTTCAGCCGCGGGCTTCACCGCAACCGCGATCAGCTATGGCCCTGGCCGCATGGGTTTCGGCCTGTTCGTTCCCGAGCTCAAATCGACCTTCGCTCTGTCCAGCTCCACAGTCGGTTTCATCGCCAGCCTCGGGTTTTGCGGATTTTTCATCGGCTTGCTGGTGGCACAGAGCTTGCTCAATCGCATGGGCCCAAAGATTCCCGTCCTGACTGGTCTCTTCGCCGCCATGACCGGCATGAGCATCGTCGCGCTTGCACATAACGCCGCCACGCTGGCCCTCGGCGTCTTTCTTGCGGCTTCAAGCGCAGGTTTCGCATGGACGCCGTTCAACGATCCGGTGCATCGCAAGATTCGTGACTGGGATCGTCCGACGGCTCTCTCGCTGATCAGCACGGGCACCAGCATCGGGGTGGTGCTTGCCGGGTGTGCCGCGTTGTTTCTTGTGTTCGCGGATCTGCCTTGGCGCTATTGTTGGGCTTTCTTCGCCTTGGCCGGCTTTGCGGCGCTCGTTCTGAACTGGTCGGTCCTGCGTCAGATAGACAGGCCCCCCACAACTGAAACGAAGATGCCTTGGCGCGCGCTGCGCCATCCCACGGCGATTCCGCTTTTCGCAATTGCGTTCGTCTACGGGGCGACCTCAGCGATCTATATCTCGTTCGCGCCCGACAAGTTTTGGGCGCATGGCGGCGTTCCCGGCACACCCACCGCTGCGACGCCCGCTCTGGTCTTCCTGTGCTACGGGCTCTTTGGTCTGACCGGGCTTCTTGCTGGGAACGTGAAACAAGCCATCGGTCTGCCCTGGATCTTGCGTCTGCTCATGCTGACAAGCGCGGTATCGCTTGTTCTGGTTGCCCTCATACCCAGAAATTGGCCCGCACTGATCGCTTCCGCTGGGTTGCAAGGCATTCACGTGATGATGACAAGTGCTGTCTTGGCCTTCTGGTCGGAGAGGCTTTTCCCCACGCTACCTGCATTCAGCTTTACCGCGGCGCTCCTTGCGACCGCGGCGGGCAGCATTCTGGGGCCGGCCGCGGCCGGTATGATGTCCGATACGTTCAGTTCCGAAGCGATGTTTATTGCCGCAGCCGCCCTGCCAATGATCACGGCCTTCATTCTGCGCAACCGACATGCGCACGAGCGCGCAGCGACGTCACCAGAGCTCTGAAACGCGAAGTCAACGCTCATGCCGAACATAGATACTGGCTTAGTCAGGATCGATGTGACGCCGCGTGAATCGACATTCCTGAACGATCACGATCTGCGTCACCTTCATTGGTAAATGGCGGAGAGACAGGGATTCGAACCCTGGAGACGGTTACCCGCCTACACGCGTTCCAGGCGTGCGCCTTCGACCACTCGGCCACCTCTCCGTGCGGCTCTCTTTAAACGTCCATAAATGGGCAGTTCAAGGGGTTTCTGTTGCTCCGGTGTAATCCCTCGTTCCGCCACGCGATGCGCCTGCACAGCCAAACCGGCGGGAGCACGGTCAGCGCCCGTCGCCGCCGCCATCCGAACCGTCCTCGCCCTGCCCCGCATCCTGATCCCGCTCAGTCTCTTCGAGGTCGCCTTCTTTCAGATGCGCCGTGGTGTCGCTCCGCGATGTCCCGCCAGCCTCGCGCGCGGCATTGGCATCGCCTCGCAGGGTCTCCGGGTTTCGCAACCACAGATCCTGCTGCGGGAATGGAATTTCGACCCCCTCTTCTGCGAAGCGGCGGGCGATCTCGTGGTTCATGTCCGAACGGACATTCAGAACGAAATTCACGTCCCGCAGGATCGCCCGGATTTCGAAATCCATCGAGCTGGCGCCGAACCCCTGGAACACCACCGCAGGCTTGGGATTGGCCAGAACCATAGGATGCGCTTCGGCAACCTCCTGAAGGATTTTCTCGACCTTGCGGGTATCGGTGCCATAGGACACGCCAACAGGCACAATGGCCCGCCCCACGGTATTGCCACGGGTGTAATTGGTGACGGTGCCGCTGACGAAATCCGCATTGGGCACGATCACGTCAGTACGATCAAACGTCTCGATCCGGGTCGAACGCACCGAAATGTGTCGCACATAGCCGTGCTGTCCGCCTACCTCGATCCAGTCGCCCTCCGAAATCGGCCGCTCGATCAACAGGATGATCCCCGAGACAAAATTCGAGACGATATTCTGCAAGCCAAAGCCGATCCCGACCGACAGAGCACCAGCGACAATGGCCAGACTGCTCAGGTCGATCCCGGCACTCGTGATGGCGATGATGGCCGCAAGGAATATCCCCACGTACCCCACACCTGCCACAATCGCATTTCGCCCGCCGGGATCAATCCGTGTTTTGGGAAGAATCGAGTTCTTCAACGCCCCCTGCGTCAGCCGCGTCACCAGGTAACCAAGCGCGAACACCAGCGCGAAGGTCAGGAAGATAGTCGGTGAAATCCGCGTTCCCCCGATCGATATCCCTTCCACGAACCGCGTCCAGAGTTCGGTCAGGTCGGCCACACGCGCGCCCCAGATCAGCGCAAAGAGCGGCATCGACAGCACCACCAGCACGAAACCGACCATGACCGGGATGAGTGATTCCGCCGCCCCGTCGACATTTCCCGTCAAAAGCGCATATATTTCGACCACAACCCGCTTAAGCACCAGCAGCGCCGCTATCAGCATCAGCGACAAAAGCGACGGGAACAGCAGGAAAATCGCAAGCGTGAAGTATCCCGCTGCCCCCAGAACCGGCACCAGAACCGCCAAGATTGTCAAGGCGCGGGTCATGATCCCGGCAAGCCGCGAATTGCTGGCCTCTTCGCCCGCTGCCGCATCTTCTTCGCTTAGAGCGTGCGCCCCCAGCAGGCGCCCCAGCCGCCACAACAGCAGCGACGCTATCACCATGACCGGGAACAGGATGACGTTGCCTGCCGCCTCGGACCAATCGAATATTTCGCGCATCCCGTCGCCCAGATTCAGCGCCGCGATCACCAATCCGAGCGATGCCCCATACCAACGCCCCCTCAGGCGTGCGTCGGGATCAAGATCCAGTAACGGTCTGCGCGTGTCATCGGACGGGAATACCCGCGTCGCCAGCCAGCGCGCCACGAGAAAGATCAGTGCCGCGCGCACGATCTCTTGCAAAAGCTGCTGGCCCTCCCGCCCAACAAGCCCTGAAAGCATCAACAGGACGCTGATCGCAACGAGTCCGAAATAGGGCAAGGCGAAACTGCCCAGCGACACCACGAACCCAGCGATCCAGCGCCCGGCGCTTTCGCGGTCCCGCACAATACGTTGGCTTAACCGCCGACTCCAGCGCCGCCCCCTCGCCATCAGAACAAGCCCAATCACGAACAGCGGCAGCGTGACTGGCAGGCTGTCCCCGATCGATCCCCGTTCCCTTGCGTTGTTGAACGATGTGCGCGCGTCGCTCATGAGTGACGTGCCTGTCGCGTAGAGTACACTCAACGCTTCGGGCCAGTGAACCGGATTGACTGGCGACGGCCCGATTTGCAACAATTCCTCGGTCTGGCGGTCGCGGATTGTGCGATCAATGCTGCGGATCAAGCCGTCAGCCCTGCTATAGGCCAACTCAGCACGCTTGCCCGGGGCCTGAAGCTCGGTCAGCCGGTTATTGAGTTGCTCACGCTCCAGCGCGATCTCGGGAGATTCGCCGCCCCCCTCAGGCACC
>Ga0102926_1000218_pt1 | contig 32217 bp, 26 predicted proteins | sample SalPonR1_A_D2_MG_FD_78173 | JGI IMG/M metagenome (GOLD analysis project Ga0102926, IMG submission 78173) | Salt pond soil microbial communities from South San Francisco under conditions of wetland restoration - Salt Pond MetaG R1_A_D2_MG | ecosystem: Environmental > Aquatic > Marine > Intertidal...
ATAGCTATAGCTGTTTGGGGACTTAATTTTGGTTTAGACTTTACCGGTGGTAGTTTGTTAGAGCTTAAGATTCACAATCAAGAGGTTGACGCTGTTCAGATTAAAGAAGCTTTAGCGCCTTTAAAATTAAGTAGCTTGGTAGTCCAACCTACTGAAAATGATACTGTGCTTTTAAGATTTCAAAATAGCACAGAAGATATTCATAAAGAAGTTGTTGGTGTTTTAGAGAGTAGTTATGGTATAAACGATAACAATGTTGAAGGCGAAGATCTTGGTAGTCAGGCTTCAATTGAAGAATTACGTTTTGATGCTGTTGGTCCTTCAATTGGTGAAGAGCTAAAGAGTAAGTCTATAAATGCTATAATCTTAGTGCTTATTATTATTGTTATTTATATATCTTTGGTGTTTAAGAAGGTTTCTAAACCAGTAGCTTCCTGGAAATATGGTATTATTGCTATTATAGCTTTATTTCACGATATTGTAATTACTTTAGGTGTGTTTGCAGTGCTAGGCGAATTTATGAATTTAGAAATAAATACTCCTTTTGTAGCAGCAATTTTGACGGTTTTAGGCTATAGTGTTAATGATACTATTGTTGTTTTTGACCGTATTAGGGAAAACTTGCCTAAGCAATTAGATAATTTTGCCAAAACTGTTAATAGAAGCGTCAATCAAACAGTTACTAGATCAATTAATACTTCCACTACTACTTTATTAGTTCTTCTTTCTATTTTATTTTTAGGAGGAAATAGTATCAAAGAGTTTATTTTAGCTTTAGCTATTGGAGCACTAATTGGTACTTATAGTTCTATTTTCTTAGCTAGCCCTCTTTTAGTTGTTTGGAATGACTTTGTAAATAAAAAGATTAAAGATTAAAGATAATATTTATATTTAGTGTATTGTAGTTAATATAATCTATATATTCAAAAGCCCTATCTAGGGCTTTTGTTTTATTTTAAAAAAGCCTTTTAACTGTTATAATAGACTTATGAAAACAAGCTTTAATAAAATTAAAATTATAAATATATTTATAAAGTTCTTTATTTTAGGAGCGGTATTTTTATTACCGCTTGTTTTTGATGCCTTTTCTTTTCTAGACAGTGTGTTTGTTTATCCTAAAGTTGTTATTTTATATATTTTTGTTAGTGGGCTATTCATAGCCACCTTGATTAAAGTTATTTATTTAAAAAAGATAGAAATAAATAAAGTTGTTTTTAAAAAGATACTATGGCCTAGTATTTATATCTTAGTTTTAATTATTAGCACTTTGTTTGCCTTTGATATTAATAAAGCTTGGGGTGGTTCTTATACTCGTCAGTTTGGTCTTTTAACTCATTTATTTTTATATTTTTGGTTTATATTGCTTTTATTTAATTTAAGTTTTAAACCCAAATTAATAAAAATAAAAGAAGTGTATAAAGTTATAGCTTTGTCAGTTTTTTTAGTAAGTATTTATGCTATATTACAATACTTCGGTATTGATTTTGTTTACTGGAAAGAAGCAGCTATTAGCACTAAAAGAGCTTTTTCTACCTTAGGACAACCTAATTATTTAGGATTGTTTTTAGTAATGGTAATACCAATTGTTTTTTATCTTGTTAAAGTAGAGAAAAATAAATATTTACGATATTTTTGGTTACTAAACGCTTTATTTTTAGTTTTAGCTTGGTTTTTTACAGGTTCTAGGAGTGCCTGGTTAGGCCTTATTGCTACAGCTTTTATTTTTATAGTTTATTTTTTAATAAAAAAGAAAAAATTAATTAAATTCAAAACGATCATTTTCAGTTTATTGGCTTTAATTATTTTTTTTGCCTCTTTATTCTCTCAACCCTTTTTCAAATCGCGTCTTGAATCTAGTTTAGATTTAGATCAAGGTAGTGTAGCAATGCGTCTTTTATATTGGGAGTCTGCTTATGATAAAGTTCTTGAAAGTCCAATTATTGGCTATGGCCCTGAACAGCAAAAGCATGTTTTAAGGGATTCATATACTAAAGAGTGGGCAGTCCATGAAAAATTAAATAGCTATAGTGACAGAGCTCATAATATTGTTTTAGATTATCTTTTAATAGGTGGAGGTTTACTTCTTTTTGCTTATTTCATGACTCTTAGATCTTGGTTCCTGCAGGCTATGAGAGCTTTAAAAGCAAATAACTATCAGATAGCTATATTGATATTAGCTTTTATTGCTTATTTGATTACATTACTTTTTTCTTTTGAGATTATTGTTGCTTCTTTTTACTTTTGGTTGTTTGGAGCTTTGATAATCATAGGAACTAACAAAGATGAGGAAAGTAAGTATAATTATGCAGTTCTTAACTTAGATTTTTCTAAACTTGTGCGAATATTATTAATTGCTTCTTTAGTTTTGATTTATTTTCTTTTTCTTTATCCGCAACTGCAAAAAATTATTGCTAATCATTATTTTTTAGCTAGTAAAATAGCAGGGGATAAGGAAATTTATAATGAATCTTTGCTTTTATATAATTATAGTAAGGATACAGGCTCTGGTCATAAATATTATGACCTTAATTTTGCTGACTTTATATCTTATGCGCTTATTGAAAACAAGCAAAGACCATATAGAGAATTAGAATTAAAGTTAGATGAAATTGCTAATAATTTCAATTTTAATAATTATGATCACGTCTTTGTTAGAGCTAGAATTAAAAGTGCTTTAGGTTATTATAATCAAGCTAAAGAAGACTATAATCAAGCACTTTATTTAGCACCAAATATTTCAAAAACTTATTTAGCTTTAGCTGATAATTATTTCCTTCAAGAAAATTTTGATATGGCATTAAAATATTATGATCTTGCTATAGAAAAAGTACCTGATATAAAAGATACAAGGTTAAACAATGATCATAGAGATCAATTAAAAAAATATCTTAGTATAATTTGGGAGAAAAAAGGTGATATTTATTATATTAAAGGTGAACATGACCAAGCAATTACAGCCTTTAAGAAAGCTTATAATTATAATTTATACCAATTACCAATTTTAAAAAAGATAGCTGATTCATATTATCTTAAAGATAATATTGATATGGCTATTTTATATAATAAAAAAGGTGAACAAAGAAATCCTGATGATCCAGCTTGGCTTACAGCCTTAGCTTGGCTTTATTATCAGCAAGGAAATACTGAGGCAGCAAAAGCAGAGCTTAAAGATGCTCTATCTATTCGTGAAGATTATAAGTCTGCTTTAGATTTAAAAAAACAATTTAATTTTAATTTTTAAATATTGATATGATATATGTAGTAATAATATTTGGACTTATTATAGGAAGTTTTTTGAATTCACTTATTTGGAGATTGTACGCTGAAGAGAGCTTTAGGGGACGATCTTTTTGTCCGTATTGTAGAAAACAAATATCTTGGTATGATAATGTACCAGTTTTAAGTTTTTTATTTCTTAAGGGTCGTTGTAGGTATTGTCAGAAGAAAATATCTTGGCAGTATCCTTTGGTGGAGATAAGCACAGCTTTACTTTTTGTTTTAGCTTATTTACAGCTACAAACTAATATTTTTGATTTAAATTATTTGCTCTTAGCTAGAAATTGGCTAGCAATCGCTATAATGATTATTGTTTTTGTTTATGATTTTCGGTGGCAAATTGTTTCTTTATTAGTGGTGGTTCCCGCTATAATTATGTTTATAGCCTTTAATATCTTTTTATCTTTTGTGTGGTGGCAGATTTTGTTAGCTGGATTGATTTTAAGTTTTTTCTTTTTTGCTCAATATATTATTACTAAAAAGAAAGGTATTGGAGAGGGTGATATTTGGCTAGGAGCTTTAGTTGGTGTTTTGCTTGTAAAGTTTGAATTATTGTTCATGATGGTTTTTTTAACTTATGTTATTGGATCAATTGTAGCTTTAACTTTATTATTATTTGGTCAAAAGAAATTAGGAGAAAAGTTACCACTGGGTGTTTTTATATCGTTAGCTACAATTATAACCATGTTATATGGTACTACTATTAGTCAGTGGTATTTTAATCTTTTCTAATATTTGTGCTACTTGCAAATATTATGTATAATGATACTAGTAATACCTATTGCAGGTTTAATATTTTTAATATATGAAAGAGGAAATAATTGCGGGTTTAGATATAGGTTCCAATGAAATAAGATTGGCGGTAGCGCAAAGAAGTGGGCGCGATGAGGATGCACCACTTCAAGTTATTGGAGCTGTATCAGTAAATACCACTGGTTTTAATAAGGGGGTAGTAAATAGTATTGAAGATACTACTGCTTCCATTTCTGCTTGTATTGAAAAGGCTGAAAGATTAGTAGGTTTACCAATTAATAATGTCTGGGTTAGCGTTAATGACCCACATACTCGTTGTGAGCGCTCTAAAGGTGTGGTAGCGGTTGGAAAAAGTGATGGTGAGATTAATGATGAAGATATATATAGAGCTATTGAAGCTGCTAAAAGTGTGGCCATACCAGCAAATTATGAAATATTACATGTTATTCCTATAAGGTTTGCTGTAGATAATCAAGAAGATATTAAAGATCCTGTAGGTATGAGCGGTATTCGTTTGGAAGTAGAAACTTTAATAATACTTGGTCTAAGCAGTCAAATGAAAAATTTAAATAAGGCTATACATAGAACAGGGCTTGATATCGAAGGAATTGCCTTGTCTCCATTAGCTGCTAGTGAAGTCTTACTTAGTAAAAAACAAAAAGACTTAGGGGCTGCGGTAATAAATATTGGTGCTACTACTACAAATATTGCTGTATATGAAGAAGGGGAGTTATTACACGCTGCTATTTTGCCAATTGGTTCAGAACATATTACTTCTGATATTGCTATTGGTCTTCGTTGTCCTATTAATTTAGCGGAGAGAATTAAAAATGAACATGGTAGTAGTGAGCCTGACAAAATCACTAAAAAAGAAGAAATTGATTTAGAGCAATTAGCTAAAGAAGAAGAAGTTAATGATGATTTAGGGAAAGTTTCTAGAAAATATGTAGCTGAAATAATTGATGCTAGGGTTGAAGAAATATTTGAAAAAATAGATGAAGAATTAAACAAGATTGAACGTTCAGGTATGTTACCAGCAGGAGTGTTTTTAACAGGTGCTGGTTCAGGGTTAGATGGTTTGGTGGAATCAGCTAAAAGATATTTAAGATTACCTGCAGCTATAGCCACAAACCGTAGTTTAGCTACTGTGATTGATAAAGCTAATAATCCAGAGTATTCTACAGCTATTGGTTTAATAGCTTGGGGAAACGTTTATGAAGGTAAAGGTGCTAGTAGTGCCATTAAGAAGCAACTAGGAGATAGTTTAGATAAGGTAAAAGGTTTATTTAAGAAAATTCTTCCTTAATATTTAAGATACTTAATTTAAAAAACATTAATTTTATATTTTATGGCAGAAGTAAAACCAGCAGCAGAAACTTTTGCAAAAATCAAAGTCATTGGCGTTGGTGGCGGTGGTGGAGCAGCTATTAATAGGATGATAGAAAAAGGTATTCAAGGCGTTGAATTTGTAGCTATGAATACTGACGTACAAGCTTTGCATTATAATAAAGCTAAAGAAAAACTTCATATCGGAAAGGCTGTAACTAAAGGTTTGGGTGCAGGTATGAATTCAGATTTGGGTAAACAAGCAGCTGAAGAAACACAAAATGAAATTAGAGAAATTATTAAAGGTTGTGATATGGTTTTTGTTACTTGTGGTCTTGGCGGTGGTACTGGTACTGGTGCAGCTCCAATTGTAGCTCAAATTGCTAGAGATTTGGGTGCTTTGACAGTGGCCGTGGTCACTAAACCATTTGGTTTTGAAGGAGGACAAAGACAAAATTTAGCTAATAGAGGCTTAGCTGAGTTAGCAGATAAGGTTGATACAATTATTACTATTTCTAATGACAAACTACTGCAAGTAATAGATAAGAAAGCTTCACTTCTTGATGCTTTCGTGATAGCAGATGATGTATTAAGGCAAGGTGTTCAAGGTATTGCTGAAATTATTACTGTTCCAGGTATTGTTAATGCTGACTTTGCTGATGTTAAAGCTGTGATGTCTAATGCTGGGTCTGCTCTTATGGGTATTGGTGAGTCTAGCGGAGAGAATAAAGCTGTTGAAGCTGCTAAGGACGCTATTAATTCTAAATTATTAGATATGTCTATTGAAGGTGCTAGAGGTATAGTCTTTACTATTACTGGTGGACCTAGTCTAGGAATGAATGAAGTTAATGAGGCTGCTAAGGTTATTACTTCAGCTGCAGATGAAGAAGCTAAGATTATATTTGGTGCTGTAATTGATGAGAAATTAAAAGATGAAATTAAGATTACAGTAGTGGCTACCGGTTTTGATGGTCAGGGTGAAAGTTTAAAGAAAACAGGTTTTGAAAAATCATATTCGCCTACTAGTTTTATGAGAAAAAATGAGGAGAAAAAGGATACTTCACTAGATGAAAGGAAAAATAAAGCCTGGTCACTTGGATCTAATGATGAAACCAAAATAGAAGGTGATGATAATAAAGTTAAAGAAAATGATTTTAGTATACAAAAGCCAAAAGTAGAACCTAAAAAACAAGAAAAAAACTTAACTGAAGATGATGAAGACGATGAATTGAGTGTACCTGCTTTTATTCGAAAAAAGATGAAATAGTATTATTTTAATAGTTTATTTCTTATAATAATTATAAAATGCTTAAAGAAAAAGTAAAAAATATTCTTTTAGTTGAAGATGATCCGTTTTTATCTAATATCTATAAAGAAAAATTATCTCAGGCAGGTTATAAAGTTAGAAATGTTGGTGCCGCTAAAGGGGCTTTAGAACTCATTAAAGAAGAAAAACCTGATTTAATATTACTTGATATAATGCTTGTTGGTAAGCTTAACGGTTATGTAGTCTTAGAAAAAGTAAAGGGAGATAAAAAGTTACAAGATATTATCGTAATAATGCTTAGCAACCTCAGCGCTTTTAAAGAAAAAATGAAAGCTAAAAATTTAGGAGCTGATAATTATATTTTAAAAATTGAAAATACTCCAGAAGAAGTTTTAAATATTATTATTGATACATTTAAGAAAAAATCTAAATAATAAATAGTTACAATGGAGCTTAATACTATTAATCTAATACTAGCTTTAGCAATAGTTTTGATGTCATCTCTAGCGATTATTACTTTGGTGTTTAGATTTAAAAATCAAAGTGCACGAGCTGTTTTCGCTCAGGGTGCACTTTTTTCTTTATGGACTACTTTTTTAATTTTGGTTAGAAGTGATTTCAACGCTGAGCTTTATTTAAGTCAGGCAATGCTCGCATCTATTTCTTTAGCTGTTTTTAGTTTTGCTGTTTTTTCTTATTATTTTCCATTTATAAAAAGGAAAAATATTAATGATAAACTGGCAATGATAATATCATCCTTATTACTTCTTATTATTATATCTTTATTATTTTCTTCTGATTTAATTATTCAAAGTAGTAATGGTGTCACTTTGTTTATTGCTGGAGAGTTTTATAATTTTTATATCTTTTCCATTTTAGTCTTTTTTGTGCTTGGGTTTTATCAACTTATTAGCAAATATGTTCAGATTTCAAATATAAATAAAACAAAGTTAACATATTTATTAGCTTCTAACTTTTTTCTATTTGTAGCTATATTATATTTTAACTTACTCTCACCTCTGTGGGGTGATTTTTCCTATTACTTTTCGGGATCATTGGTAGCACTACTGGTTATGTCAGTTAATGTTTATGCAGTGCTTACTAAAAGATTTATTGATTTACGTGTTATAGGTAAAAAGATATTTATCTTTATTGGTGCTGGAATTTTTTCTTATTTAATATTTTATCTTGTTTCTTGGTTTTTTATTAGTTCATTTGGCTCAATCTTTGCCTGGGAAGCTAAATTTTCTGGTATATTTATAGCCATAATATTTGCTTATCTTTTTTACGCTAATGATTATTTACTTATTAAAATAACCAATAAGTATTTATTTGTTGATTTATACCGTTATCAAAAAAGTGTTAACGATTTAGTAAAAAAATTAACTTATCATGTTCATTTAAAAGAAATTATTAATTTAGCAGTTAAAGCTAGTAAGCAAGTTGTTAAGACTGATGAGGTATTCATTTATCTTAAAGATTCAAAAGATAATTATTTTCATGATAAAAAAATTAAATCACTTTTATTTCTAAAAAAAGACAGTGAAATTATTAAATATTTAGATAAGAAATCTAAACCTTTAATACGTGAAGAATTAGAGTTAGAAGATGAGCATAGAAATAAAAGAAAATATACTAAATTAGTATCAGAATTGAGAACTAAGAATATTCATTTAGCTTTACCTCTTAAAATTAAAAAAGATTTAATAGGTTTTATTGCTTTAGGTAAAAAAAGTGTCTATTTTACTTACAACAATAATGATTTAAAGCTTTTAAACACTTTATCAGGTCAATCTGCTATTGCTATTGAAAGAGCCTTGTTGTATCACAAGTTAGAAGAGCAAAGTAAAAAGTTAAAAAGTTTTAATAGCACCCTTAAAAGAAGAGTGAAGGAGCAAACTAAAGATATTAAGCAAAAAAATGAAGATCTTAAGAAATTATTAGATTTAAAAAAGGATTTTTTAAGAGTAGTTAATCATCAACTTAATACTCCTATATCAATAATGAAGAGTTCCTTTAGTATGATTGATGATGGTAGTTTTAGTTACAAAGAAGGTTTTAAGTATGCTAAAGCAGGGTTAACTAGAATTAACAATACTATTAATGATTTTTGGCAGGCATTTTCTTGGGAGGGAGAAACAGTGCCTTTAAATCTAGTTACCGTTAATATAAAAAATACTATTACTGATATTATAAATTCTAAAAAACACAGTAAAAAAGTTAAAAGTAATAATTTGAAGCTGGAAATAAAAAAAACTAATTTTAAAATACCTTTAGTTTTGGCTGATAGAAAAAATATTGAACACGTGATTTCTAATATACTAGATAACGCTGTAAGTTATACTGATAAGGGAAGTATAAGTGTCAGTTTTAAAAAAGAAAAAAATAAATTGAAAATTTTAATTAGTGATACGGGAATGGGCATGAGTAGTGATGATAAAGCTAATATTTTTCAAAAGTTTTCTAGGGGTGCTAGAGCTGTGAATGCAAATCCTAATGGTTCAGGATTAGGTCTTTATATTGCTAATGAAATAATGAAGGCACATGGTTCAGGAATAAAGGTAGAAGAAACAGAAATCAATAAAGGAACGGTTTTTAGTTTTCATTTAAAAGTTAGTAATAATAAAGAGTCAGAATATAAAGATAGTTTTGAGTACAAAAAGAAATTGAAGAAAAATAATATTAAGAAAAAGATAAATAATAAAAAAATAAACATTTTAATGATTGAAGATGAAAAAAGTTTATTACAAATTTATAGAAAGTTTTTTGAAGAAAATAATTGTGATTTTAATGCTGTTATTAAACCTGAAAAAGTGTTAGAAAAAATTAAACAACATAATTTTGATGTTGTGATTTTAGATATTATGCTTAAAGAAAATAAAGGTAAAGGTAAAGTTAAGCTGGATTCAGAAGAGGGTTGGGGCATATTGGATGCCATTAAGAAAGACAAAGATTTGAAAGATTTACCAGTAATTATTTTTAGTAATTTAAACAGTGAAGCAGATAAAAAGAAGGCTAAAGAACTAGGAGCTGATATTTTTCTTTCCAAAGAGAAGACTGAGCCTAGAAACTTGATGGCTGCTATAATTAAAATAATAAAAAAATAAAAATAAAATTAGCTTACTTTAGTGAAAAAAGAGGCGCTTGACCGTGCTTTTTTTCTTTGCTATTATAAAGATATATTTACTATATATAGTGTTAATATAAGATTATAGACTACCAAATATAGTTATTATTGTAAAGGTGTTTATTTTAAATTTAGCGTATTATTAACAATGTATTTATAAAATAAATATACAAATATGAAGTGTCCAATTTGTCATCACGAAGATACCAAAGTAGTTGATTCTAGGGTTGCCTCTGAAGGTCTTTGCATTAGGCGCAGAAGGCAATGCTTAAAATGTGACTTTCGTTTTTCCACCTATGAAGAAATTGAAATTTTGGATTTGATGATAGTAAAACGTGATGGTCAAAGAGAGTCATATAGTCGTGATAAGTTAGTTAAAGGTTTAAAAAGAGCTTTAGAAAAAAGACCAATAACTGATGATAAGTTTAAAAAACTTGTTCATAGCTTAGAAAGAGATTTTCAATCACTTAGAAAAAATGAAATTAGCTCAGAAGAGGTGGGAGGAATTGTTATGAAACACTTAAAAAAATTAGATCAGGTTGCTTATATCAGATATGCCTCAGTATATGAATCCTTTAAAGATGCTAAACAATTTCAAGAAGAATTAAGTAAGCTACTTAAGAAAAGGATTAAGAAAAACAAGAAAAAATCTAATTAATTTAAAAAATAATAAAGTTCTTATTTTAAATATAAATTTATATACATATTATTTATATTAAAGTAAAAACCCAAGTCCCCATGCCACAACTTATCACTAAGATCCGTAAGCGATCAGGAAAAATTGTTGATTTTAAAAAAGATAAAATTATTAAAGCCATTGACAGTGCTGCTCGCTCAGTAGGCACTAATGATAAAAGCTTAGTTAATAAGCTTAGTAAAGATATTTTTGATAAGCTTAATGCTAAATTTCATAAAAACAGCATTCCAGCAGTAGAAGAGGTTCAAGATTTAGTTGAAGAGGTATTAATTAAAAAAAATAAAATTGATATTGCTAAGGCTTATATCTTATACAGAGACCAACATAGACAACTAAGAGAAATAAAAAGTTCTACAGGTGAAAAGTTGATGGAAGATTATTTAGGTAAATTAGATTGGAGACTGAAGGAAAATAGTAATATGAGTTATTCAGTACAAGGACTGAATAATTATATAGCTTCAGCTGTTTCTGCTCGTTACTGGTTAAATAAACTTTATCCTAAAAATATTAGAGAGGCTCATGTTAATGGAGATTTACATATTCATGATTTAGGCCTTTTAGCTCCATATTGCTGTGGGTGGGATTTAAAAGATCTGTTAATTAAAGGTTTTGGAGGTGTTAGTGAAAAAGTACAAAGTAAAGCGCCTAAACACTTTCGTAGTGCCTTGGGGCAAGTAATTAATTTTTTCTATACTATGCAAGGAGAAGCAGCGGGAGCTCAAGCTTTTGCTAGTTTTGATACTTACCTAGCTCCATTTATTCGTTATGATAATTTAAGTCATAAACAGGTTAAACAAGCCCTACAGGAGTTTATGTTTAACATCAATGTTCCTACTAGAGTAGGTTTTCAAACACCCTTTACTAACATAACTTTAGATGTAACACCATCAAAGATGATTGGAGATGAAAATGTAATTTTAGGGGGTGAGATTAAAAAAGAGAAATACAAAGACTTTCAAAAAGAAATGGATACGTTTAATAAAGCTTTTGCTGAAGTCATGTTAGAAGGCGACTCTACGGGTCGCGTTTTTTCTTTCCCTATTCCTACCTATAATATTGATAAAAACTTTGACTATAACAGAGAATCGTTAAAACCTATGTGGGAGATGACTAGTAAATACGGTATTCCTTACTTTTCTAATTTTGTAAACTCAGATATGGATAGAGATGATGCTAGGAGTATGTGTTTATTTCCCGAAGAAGATATTTTAATTAGACAAGATAACAATATACAAAAACTAACAATAGGTGAACTTTTTGATGAAAGTAAAGGTGAGCGATTAGATGACGAATGGTTTGATATGAAAAGTCCAGTTGAAGCTCTTTCTTTAAATCCTGAATCAGGGAAATTAGAATGGGTTAAAGTTCAGAAGATGCTCAGAGTAGTTGAGCGCTCATTAGTAAATATAAGAACTAAAGATGGAAAAACAATGAGAGTATCTCCAGATCATTTAGTGGCAGTATATACAAAGGATGGCATTATCACTAAAAAAGCAAAAGAGATAGATGAAAATGATTTCTTGTTAGTAATGAAAGACGGAAGCAATGTTCTTCAGAATAATGAAGAAACAATTTCTAAGGATTTAGCTTGGTTCATGGGTCTTTTTGTTGCTGACGGGAATTATTTATATGATTCTCGTAAACAGTGGAAAAACAGACAAAGAGGAATTCAAATTTCTTTTAATAGACAGGAAAAAGGACTGATAGAAAAAACTAAAGCTACTGTCAAAAAGTTATTTGACTATGATATGAAGTTTATCTTAGATCCAAGATACGAAAATTCTTTACGTGGGTATATATATAATAGTGATCTCGCCAAGAAAATGGAAACAGAGTATGATGTTTGTAAATATAAAAGGTTACCCAAATGGATTTGGTCTTCTTCAGCTGATATAATTGAATCTTTTGTAAAAGGATTTTTTGATGGAGATGGTTATACTAATGGTAAAGAAATTCATATTAATGATCAGAGTTTAGCTGAAGAATTAAATTTCCTTTTCCAATTAATTGGTATTAGTACAAGTTATGTAGTTAGAAATAATTTTCAGGTTATCAGAATTCAGCATGCGTTAGGAAGGGGCGCAAAGGGAGATAAGATAATTAAAGATAAGATGCATAATCAGATTCCTGAATTTTTAGTTGATAAAAAACATATTAACTCAGAAGAAGGTAAAAAACTTTATCAATCCTATGGCTGTAAAACAGTAGGTTTATCTTCAATAGATAGATGGGATATTTCTAATGATTCAATTGAGTGGCTTAGAAACTCAGATTTTGCTGTTATTAAAGTAGTAGAAATAATTACTTCAGATTTGGATTATGATCAGGAGTTTTTTGATATTGAATTAGAAAAAAATCATTATTTTGTACATTCTCAAGGAAATATCACACATAATTGTTGTAGATTACGTTTGGATAACAGAGAACTTAGAAAAAGAGGTGGAGGACTCTTTGGAGCTAATCCTTTAACTGGGAGTTTGGGTGTTGTTACTTTAAATCTAGCTAGAGTTGGTTATCTTGCTAAAACTAAAAAAGAATTTAAAGATAAAGTTTTAGAGTTAATGGAAATGGCTAAAGACAGTTTAGAGCAAAAAAGAAAAGTGATTGAGAAATTATCTGATAATGGTTTATATCCTTATTCAACTTATTACTTAGCTGATATTAAAAAGCGCTTTAATAGTTATTGGCAAAATCACTTCAGCACTATTGGTATAAATGGTATGAATGAGGCTTTGCTTAATTTTATTGGTAAAGACATTGCTTCAGATAAGGGGCAGGAATTTGCTAAAGAAATTCTAGACATGATGAGGGAAAAGTTAATGGATTGTCAAAATGACACTAATAATCTCTACAATCTTGAAGCTTCACCTGCAGAAGGGGCTACTTATCGTTTTGCTAAAAAAGATAAAGAACTATATCCTGATATTATTTGTGCCAACCAAGAAGCTTATGAAGACGGTAAAGAACCTTACTACACTAATTCTACTCAATTACCAGTTGGTTTTACTGATGATATTTTTACAGCCTTAGAAAAACAAGAAGATTTACAAATAAAATATACTGGTGGGACAGTTTTACATGGATTTTTAGGTGAAAAGATTGATGATATTGAACAAACCAAAACTTTAGTTAAAACTATAGTTGATAATTATAAATTACCTTATTTCACCATCACCCCTACTTTTTCCATCTGTCCGAAGCATGGATATTTAAAAGGTGAACACAAGTATTGTCCTAAGTGTGATGAGGAGATTGGTTATAGTGAAGAGTCTGAACTTAAGACTAAAGAGCTTAAAGATACAGAAAATAAGACTAGTTAATATAACTAAGATTAAATATATAAACAATTAAGGAGCCCTTAAGCTATTGCTTAAACTCTAATAAATATTATGAGCCCAAAAGAAGTAAAAAGACAAGAATGCACTGTTTATAGTAGAGTAGTAGGTTGGTTAACTCCTACTAAAAATTATAACAAAGGTAAGGCTTCAGAATACATGGATAGAAAAATGTTTAAAATTAAGAAATAACTAAAATAGACGATATTAAATAAGTATTATCGTGTATTAATAATGTTGTCTATATGATTATTGCCGGTTTAGAAAAATTAAGTTTAATTGATTATCCTAATCATTTATCAGCCATAGTTTTTACCCAAGGATGTAACTTTAGATGTCATTATTGCTATAATCCTATGCTTGTCTGGCCAAAAAGGACAGATAATGGAAAATATGGACAGGAAGGTTCTCCTTATATTAGTGAGGAAAGCCTTCTTTCCTTTTTAAAAGAAAGACAAGGAAAATTAAATGGGGTAGTAATTACTGGCGGAGAACCAACTTTACATAAAGATTTACCGAGTTTTATTGAAAAGATTAGAAAGCTAGGGTATGATATAAAATTGGATACCAATGGCACTAATCCTAATTTGCTTAAGAAATTAATTGAAGATAAGTTGCTTGATTATATTGCTATGGATTTTAAAGCTCCAATTAGTTCATATCAAGAAGTTGTAAACGTTGAACTAGATTTTTTAAATATTAAAAAAAGTGCTAAAATAATAAGAGAAAGTGGTCTTGATTATGAATTTAGAACTACGGTTGTGCCACAGTTGATTGATAAAGCTAAGATTGAGGAAATAGGTAAGCTTCTACAAGGATCTGAAAAATGGTTTCTGCAAAAGTTTAAATCAGAAACAGACTTGATAAATGATAAATATAGAAATCTTAGAAGCTACAATGATAAAGAGATGGATGAATTAGTAAAAGTAGCTAAAAAATATGTTAATTTAGTTAAGTGGAGATAATATGGATAATGATAACAAACAAAAAGTGCAAGAAAAAAAAGAAGCTGATTTGGAAAAGCTTTTAAAGCAGAATTTGGCTGTTAGCCAAGAAATTTTAAATATTAGTAGATATATTAAGAAATATATTTTTTGGAGCAGAATTATTAGTGTAGTGAAAATTTTAATAATTTTGGTTCCTATTATTTTAGGTATTATGTATTTACCTCCAATAATTGAAAGAGCGGTGGATAATATTAATAACAATATAAACAATCCTTTAACCAATATCACTAACTTTAAGTAGAAAGATGGACAATAATGAAGTGACATTGTTTGCTGAAACTAATTTCAGAAACAGTTACAAAAAATTTGGTATTAAAAAAGACGATAGACGTCGTCATATGTATTTTATTGGTAAAACTGGTATGGGTAAGTCTACAGTTTTGGAAAATATGATTGTTTCAGATATTAGAGCTGGCAATGGCGTAGCTATAGTTGATCCTCATGGTGATTTAGCTGAAAAAGTTATTAACTTTATTCCTGATCATCGTGTTAAAGATGTGATAAATATAAACCCTTCTGATATTAATTATCCTATTGCCTTTAATGTGGTAGAACAAGTAGAGCCTCATCTTAGACATTTAGTGGCTTCTGGTTTAGTGGGTGTGTTTAAAAAATTGTGGGCAGATTCTTGGGGTCCTCGTTTAGAATATATTTTAAGAAATGCAGTGCTGGCAATTTTAGATTATCCTGGTTCTACTCTTTTGGGGGTAGTAAGAATGCTTTCTGATAAAACATATAGAAAGAGTGTAGTGGCTAATATTCAAGATCCAGTGGTTAAATCTTTTTGGCAAAAAGAGTTTGGTTCTTATGCTGACAAATTTGCTACTGAGGCAGTATCACCTATTCAAAATAAAGTTGGTCAGTTTCTTTCTAGCTCACTTATGAGAAATATAGTGGGCCAGGTAAACTCTTCTATTGATTTGAGAGAAATTATGGATGAAGGTAAGATTATAATTATGAACTTAAGTAAAGGTAGAATCGGGGAAGATAACAGCGCGTTACTAGGAGCTATGATGATTACTAAAATTCAGTTAGCAGCTATGAGTAGAGTTGATATTCCAGAAGAAGATAGAAAAGATTTTTATTTATATATTGATGAGTTTCAAAACTTTTCTACAGAGAGTTTTGCTAATATATTATCAGAGGCTAGAAAATACCGTCTTAATTTAATAATGGCCCACCAATATATTGAACAGCTAGAAGATACGGTAAAAGCAGCTGTGTTTGGCAATGTTGGTACTTTAGTTACTTTTAGAGCCGGGGCAGCTGATGCTGAGGAATTAGTTAAAGAGTTTACCCCTACTTTTATTGAAGAAGATATAGTTAATCTACCTAAGTATGAAATGTATTTGAAATTAATGATAGATGGTATCACTAGTACACCTTTTTCAGCTAGAGGACTTAAACCGCTTACAGAAAAAGATGAAACTAATAATATTGATAAAGTAATTAGAAGTTCTAGAGAAAAATATGCTAATGACAGAGAGGTGGTTGAAGAGAAAATTATGCGCTGGCATGAAGATGAATATGAGGAAAATGAACAAGATAATAGTTCTAAGGATCAGAAAAAAAATAGCGATGAAAATAAATATAATGCTACTTGTTCTCGTTGTGGTGCTAATACTAAAACACCATTTAAACCAGATGGAGTTAGGCCTGTTTACTGTAAGGATTGCTTAGGAACACTTAAAGAGGAAAAGAATAAAAGCACTGATGAAAGAAGGAAGGATAAGGGAAAAGAGCTAAAAAAGATTAATAACAATGATTTTGAAAAGAATTTTAATAATAATTTAAATAATTTAGAAAAGAAAAATGGTAAGCTGAAAATTAATAGTGTTAGAAAGGAAGAGATAAAAGAAATAAAAAAAGAAGAAAATAATGAAAACGAAAATAATAAAAAAAAAGATATTACAGTTACTAAAAATGAAAGCTTGTCTCTTAAAGATTTAGGTAAACAAGCAGTAGTTGATTTTAAAGGTAGAGTTAAAAAAACTAAACAAGAGGGAGAAGACAAAGAAAAAGTTAATAGCAGAAAAGATGAAGAAAAAAACTTTGATGATAATAAAGATGTAAATAATGACTCTAAAGAAGAAGGTGAATTAAAAGAAGGAGAGGAGATTAATTTTTAAATAGTTTATTTGTTAATTATGTATTTAATTTTTGATACTGAGACAACAGGATTACCTAAAAGCTTTAAGGCTCCTATTACAGATTTTGATAATTGGCCTAGATTAGTGCAACTTGCTTGGCAAAATTATTCTGCTCAAGGTGAGCTTATATCTAGTTTTAATTATATTATTAAACCTAATGGCTTTACTATTTCAGATGAAGTAGCTAAGATTCATAGAATTGATCAAGCTAGAGCTGAAAGGGAAGGTTTAGATTTGTTGCCAGTACTTGAAGAATTTAAAAAAGAACTTTTAAAGACTGAATTTGTTGTGGCTCATAATATTAATTTTGATGAAAAGATAGTAGGATCAGAATTTCTTAGAAATACTATGCCTAATGTTTTTGAGAGTACTAGAAAAATTTGTACTATGAAGGGTAGTGCTAATATTTGTAAAATACCTGGTAGAAATAGATACAAATGGCCTAATTTAACTGAGTTACATACTTATTTATTTCAGCGTGGTTTTGAAGAAGCTCATGATGCAGAAGCTGATGTTAAGGCTTTGGCTAATTGTTTTTTTGAGCTTAAAAAAAGAGGCTTATTATTTTAAACATGAATTTTCTAAAGGTTGGCAAGGCTACTGAGCTAAGCGGAAAAAACAAGAAACTTTATAGGGCACTAGAAATATTGCCTGGTTTTTTAAGTTGGACTACCTTAATTGTTTTAATAGTTTTATCATATTTTCAACCAGTCTGGGTGGCTTATTTCATTATTGCTTTTGATGTTTATTGGTTATTACTAGTTTTATACTTAGCCGTGCATTTAATTGCTGCTTATAGAAAACTACAAAAAATTAAAGCTATGGATTGGCAGTATTTATGTGAGAATTTACAAAAAGACTCAGAAATTGTTGATGAAGAGAATTTGGTAAAAGAACCTGAGAAAGCTAGATATTTATATAAGGAAGGAAAGTCTTGGCAAGATATAACCCATGTAGTGGTTCTACCAACTTATAATGAGGATCTACAGATTATTAGAAACTCACTTTTAGCTATAAAAAATGATAATTATTCTAATGATAAAATAGCTATAGTTTTAGCGATGGAAGATAGAGTGGGAGAGGTAGCTAAAGAAAGAGCTAAGGCTATTAAAGAAGAATTTAAAGACAAGTTTTTTAAATTATACATTGCTTTTCACCCTGGTAATATTAAAGGAGAATTAAAAGGTAAGGGGGCTAATCAGGCTTGGGCTTTAAAACACTTTAAAGAAGAAGTGATTGATCCTGAAAGTTGGAATTATGAAAATATTGTTGTTAGTGTTTTTGATATCGACACTATTATAGCTAGTGGTTATTTTTATAGATTAACATATAAATTCTTAAGCACCCCTGATCCATATAAGGCTAGTTATCAACCAGTTCCTGTTTATCATAATAATGTTTGGGAGGCTCCTTTTTTTGCCAGAGTAGCTGCTACCTCTAATACTTTTTGGCAAATGATGCAACAAATACGCAGAGAAAGTTTAGCTACCTATTCTTCTCATTCTATGTCTTTTAAAGCTTTAGCTGACATAGGTTTTTGGTCCACCACTATGGTTAGTGAAGATTCACGTATTTTTTGGCACTGTTTATTACACTATAAAGGAGACTATAGGGTAGAGCCTTTAAATTTTCCTGTTTCTATGGATGTAACTATGGATAAAAATACTGTGACTACAGCTAAAAGTTTATACAAACAACAAAGACGTTGGGCCTGGGGAGCAGAAAACATACCTTACCTTATTTTTAATACTATTAAGCTCTGGCCTAGTTTAGATAAGAAAAGAGTTTTATATCATATAGCAATTCAAGTATATGGTTTTCATTCTTGGGCTACTAATGCCTTAATTATTGCTGTGGTAGGTTGGCTACCTATTATTTTAGGTGGAGATAGATTTACTAGTACAGTTTTATCAGGTAATTTACCAGCAGTTACTACCACTCTTATGAATTTAGCTATGATAGGTCTTATTCTCTCAGCAGTAATTTCTACATTATTATTACCAAAACCTAAGAAACCTATTAAATGGTTCAAAAAAATACAGATTTTTGTAGAGTGGTTATTTGTGCCAGTGACCATTATTCTCTTTGGAGCTATACCATGTCTAGAAGCACAAACGCGTTTACTTAGAGGTAAATATATGGGGTTTTGGGTAACGCCAAAAGAAAGATAATTAGAAAAAGAAAATAAAAATCTAGATTATTGTCTAGGTTTTTTTTGTATGTTAATAAAAAGCTATATATACTAACGAATCATCAAATTAGATTGACATTAGTTAATAGTTATGATAATTTTAGTAATTAAATAGTGTTCGTTGAAAATAAAAGATAATATAAATAAAAATCAAAAAAAAACAGATTTATCATGAAAAAGTTAGTATTAGTATTTATTGTATTAATGATTACTTTTATAAGTATTAAAGCTCAGCAAGACACAATTTACAGTCAAGAAGGAGATAAGCTTTTGCAAAAGCTGGTCTTTGTCAGTGACTCAACTAAAACCCATGAAGATGTTAACGTAAAGTTTTCTAATCATGAAATTAGCAACCTTATAAAAGGTAATGTAGTTAAAAAAAGAAAACATAGAGGCGCAGTTCCTGTGACGCTATTACCTGTTGTTAAGCTTGTGACACCTATGATCATCTCTTCTTTTAAAAAAGGAGATGATGATGTTGTAAAAAAAATAGGTGAAAATATAGATTTTCTTTATCCGAGAAAAATCTGGGGTATCACAATTGCTTGGATATATGTTCCCTTTATTTCTATATTTGTGCTTGCTTATTTAAGCACTAAAAATAAAGAGAAAGGAAGAAAAAAGTTTATCATCTTTTCTTTTGTGACTACATTTTTTCTGATAACTACAATTTTTATTGCAAATATTTTTGGATCAATTTTTGGAGCATTCCTTGGATTACTGGTTGGATTAATTATTGGACTAATTGTTGGAGCAAATATCAATTCAACAATTGGATTCTTTTTCGGAGTATTATCAGTAATGTTTGTAGCTGGATTTATTGGTATTTTTACTAATCAATTTACAGATCCAATGATTTTAAAGCAATATATTATGTTGTATTTTGGGGTCTGTCTCTTAGCTTTTCTTTTTAGGGAAGTTAAAGTAAAAAGACAGAAAAAAAAGTTGCTGGTTAATTAGCAACCTAAGAAACGAAACGGGACCACAAAGGCTCCGTTTTTTTAATACTTAAATATATAGGTTTAAACAGTTAAACGAGTTATAACTGAGAATAAGTTTGAAAATATGAAAATTAAGTATAAAAAGTGTGTTATTTTTTCCTTCCTCTTATTATGGTATAATATAATAGTAAGAATTAATTAAAAGTATTAATTAAATTATTTTTTAATAGAAAATATGAAAAATTTTCATAGTTTAACTTGGCAAGATGTTTTAAAAGAGAAAAAATCTTCTCAAGGTGGTTTAAGTAGTAATGAAGCTGAAAAAAGACTTGATGAAAATGGTTTTAATCAATTGCAAAAAGAAAAACCTTTAGGATCTTTAAAGATTTTACTTGCACAATTAAAGAGTCCATTGATATATATCTTGGTAATAGCGGGAATTATATCTTTTTTCTTGGGAGAAGAAATAGATACTTATGTTATTTTTGGAGCTGTATTTATTAATACTATTATTGGTTTTATTCAAGAAAATAAAGCCAATAAAGCGCTGTCTAAGTTAAGAAAGATGGTGGAGCATAAAGCGGTAATATTTAGAGATGGACATGAAAAAGAAGTGCTTAGTAAGGATATAGTGCCAGGAGATGTCGTTCTTTTGGAACCAGGTAATAGAGTACCTGCAGATATTAGATTGATAGAATCTAAAGATGTAAAAATAAATGAGGCCAGTCTTACCGGTGAGTCGGTGCCATCCTCTAAAACAATAGAGAAAATAAAAGTGGGCGCATCATTAGCTGATAGAAACAATATGGCTTATGCTAGTACTGTAGTAGTTTCTGGTAGTGCTAAAGGTGTGGTTGTAGCTACAGCTCAAAATACTGAGATTGGTAAAATATCATCTTTAGTACAGGCTACCAGTGAAGAAAAAACACCACTGCAGAAACGTTTGGCATCTTTATCTAAAATATTAGGAATTATAGTAGCAGTTATTAGTGCTTTGATTGTGTTGTTTGGTGTTAGCCAGGGTAGAGATTTTTTTGGGATGTTCATTGTTTCTATTGCTGTGGCTGTGTCCGTTATCCCTGAAGGTATGGTTGTGGCAGTAACAGTTATTTTAGTTTTAGGTATGCAACAAATTCTAAAGAAAAAAGCTTTGGTTAGAAAGTTAATTGCTGCAGAAACTCTTGGTTCAACTACAGTTATTTGTACTGATAAAACCGGAACCTTAACAGAGGGTAATATGCAAGTTGCCCATATTATCATTGGTGATGAGAAATTAGATTTTGAAAAAGATAAACATAATGAGGAAAATATAGCTAAAGACATGTACTATGCATTGCGTATATCAGTCTTGTGTAATAATGCTGTGGTAGAGAATCCTGATAATGATTTAGAAGATTTGAAATTATTAGGTATGCCCACAGAAAAAGCCCTGCTTTTATCAGGCATTCAAGCTGGATTGGATAAGGATAATTTAGAAAAGAAGTATAAACGTATTAAAGAATTACCTTTTTCCAGTGATACTAAGTTTATGGCCACCTTACATTCTAATAATAAAGGTTATCGTTTGTTTGAAAAGGGAGCACCGGAGAGAGTTTTAGAAAAATCTGCATATTTTCACCATCAAGGAGAAGTAAAGAAGATTGGTGATTCTGATAGAAAGAAATTAATAGAAAAATATGAAGCTTATACTAGTAAAGGACTTAGACTCATAGCTGTAGCCTATAAGAAAATAAGTGATACAGAGATAGATGATGAGAAGAAAGTAGATTTAAAAGCACACGATAAAGATTTAGTATTTCTTGGTTTTATAGCTTTAAAAGATCCTCTGCGTCCAGATGTAGCTAAAACCATAGAAGTGTGTAGAACTGCCGGTATTAGACCTATAGTTATCACCGGTGATCATGCTTTAACAGCAAAAGCTATAGCTCAAGAAATAGGTTTTAAAATTACTAAAGATTCAATTATTACTGGTGAAGCCTTGGATGATGCTAGTGATGAAGACTTAAAAAAGATAGTTAAAAAAGCAGATGTATTTGCTAGGGTTAGTCCGCATCATAAATTAAGAATTGTGAAGGCTTTGCAGTCTCAAAATGAGGTAGTAGCTATGACAGGTGATGGTATTAATGATTCCCCAGCCTTAAAAGCTGCTGACATTGGAGTTTGTTTAGGTTCTGGTACCGATATTGCTAAAGAAACAGCAGATATAGTTTTATTGGATAATAATTTTAAAGTTATTGTTAGTGCGGTTAGACAAGGTAGAGTTATCTTTGACAATATTAGAAAGGTAGTTACCTTTTTACTATCAGATAGTTTTTCTGAAGTAATCCTCATTGTGGGAGCTATACTTTTTGGATTACCATTACCTCTTTTACCAGCTCAGATTCTTTGGATAAATATTGTTAATGATGGTTTTCCTAGTTTTTCTTTAGCTTTTGAAAAGGGAGAAAGTGGTTTAATGGAAAAGAAACCATTTTCTAAAAAAGAACCACTTTTAAATAAAGAAATGAAAACTATTATCTTTGTAGCTGGAATTATTAGGGATTTATTTTATTTCGCTATCTTTTTATACTACTTGAAAATGGACTTAGATATTAACTATATAAGAACTATTATTTTTGCTATAGTTGGTATTAACTCTTTATTCTATGTTTTCAGTTTAAGATCTTTAATGAAACCAATTTGGAAAATAAATCCATTTTCTAACACTTATTTAAATTTTGCTACTTTAGCTAGTTTAGTGCTGTTAATGGTAGCAATATATTTTGTACCACTGCAAAGGGCTTTGCAGGTAGTACCTTTGAGTTTGAATGATTGGCTTTTGGTTTTTGGTGTTAGTCTTGTTAGTATAGTATTAATAGAGATATGTAAGTTTTACTTTATAAACAAAGAAAAAAAACATGCCAAGTAGAGATTATAAGAAAGATAATTTTATAGCTAGAGTTTTTAAAAGTCAGATATTTTTTACCTTGCTGGCTCTAGCTTTACTTGTTATGATATTAATTCCTGTCTATAAAAATCAGCAGGATAGAAGAGCCATTGATAGAGAAATAGCAGAGATAGAAAAAAAGATGAAAGAGTATGAAAATTCAAATGAAGAATTAATTGAAATGTTTGATTATTTAGAATCAGATGAGTCTGCTATGAAGCAAGCTAGAATAAATTTTAATTATAAAAAACCAGGTGAAGAAGTAGTGGTAATTAAGACAGAAATAGAAGAACAAAATAATATAGTTAATAATACTAATAATATAAAAGAAGAGTTATCTAATCCTAAAATTTGGTTTAGATATTTCTTTAACTAAATATATGGAATTTTTAAACAATTTACCCTGGGAAACAGTCTACTATAACAACACTCTAAGTGAGTATACTTGGGCATTAGGACTGTTTATTTTAATTATTTTTGTTTTTAAGATAGCAAAAAATATTATTTGGCATCGTTTAGAGAAAATAAGTAAGCTTTCTAAAACTACTTTAGATGATAAGTTAGTGGAAATGTTAAAATCTATTAACTTTTGTTTTTATTTAGTTTTGTCATTTTGGATAATTAGTAGAATTTTAGAGATAAGTTCTATAGTAAATGATATTGTTAACACCCTGTTTATTATTTTCATTTTCCATCAAGTAACTAAATTCTTTTATATCTTACTTAAGTTTTGGGTAAACAGAAAAGTGGAAAGTGATGTGCAAAGAGAAAATATATTACCACTTTTATCTATTACTATGAAAGTAATTATTTGGATATTTGCTATTATTTTAATACTCAGTAATCTAGGTGTTAATGTTAATTCTTTAATAGCCGGTCTTGGAATTGGTGGTATTGCTGTTGCTTTAGCTGCTCAGGCAGTGCTGGGAGATATCTTCTCTTCTATTACCATTTATTTTGATAAACCTTTTGAAGCCGGGGACTTTATTGTTTTAGAAGACGGTGTCACTATGGGGGTAGTGAAAAAAATAGGTTTTAAAACTACCAGAATTGATGCTATCGGAGGAGAAGAAGTGGTGGTTGCTAATTCTAGCCTTACTTCTCAAAAAATACACAACTACAAGAAGATGGAAAAGAGACGTGTGTCCGTTAATTTTGGTGTTATCTATGATACTCCTCAAGAAAAGATGAAACATATTCCTGAGATAGTAAAAAATATTGTAGATGATATTTCAGATATAGATTTTGATAGAGTGCATTTTAAGAAATTTGCTGATTCTTCTTTAGTATTTGAATTAATATATTTTGTAGACACAGATGATTTTAATGCTTATATGGATCACAATCAAGAATTACACTTACAAATCAAGGAACAGTTTGAAAAGGAAAACATTGAAATGGCTTTCCCAACTCAAACTATACACTTGAATAAATAATAAATAATTGAGCTGGTAATCGGAATTGAACCGATAACCTCTTCCTTACGAAGGAATTGCTCTACCAGATTGAGCTATACCAGCACTATAATATTATATGAAAGCAAGTAGATACAGTCAATTTATACTAAATAATTTAAGTATTAAAATATTAACTATAGCAGTTATCTCTTTTAGTTTTCTTTTTTCCTTTGCTTCCAGTGCTTTAGCTGAAGAGGCTTCTAGCAATTCTAGTATTTATTTAGATAAAGAAACTATTGCTAAAGGTTATACCGTTACCGGCTTTGAAGAAAATCTAAAATTATCTTTAGTGCCAGGAATATTAAGTGAAGATACTAGGGTTGATATGGAGGAAATAGAAGGGATGAGTTTGCCATTTAATTTAGAAAAACTTAGTTCTGTCTATCAGTTTGAGTTTAGAAATAAAACTGCTTATGATAATCACAAACCTTTCTATATTCAGTTTAGTTATGATGAAGAAAATAGTGACTACAAACAAGTTTTCTTTTTTGATAGTAATTACAACACTTGGAGGCCGCTACCTACTAGAGACTATCCAGAGGAAAATTTTGTGCGCTCTTTAATCCATTTACCATATGCTCGCATAGCAGTGTTCTCACATCCCGATGTTATGGGCCAAGGTGATGCTAGTTGGTATGCCTATAAGGGTGGTAATTTTGCAGCTTCTCCTGATTTTCCAAAAGGTTCAATAATCAGGGTGCACAATATGGCTAATGACAAATATGTAGATGTAGAGATTAATGACTTTGGTCCGGATAGATCAATCTTCCCTAATAGAATAATTGATTTAGATAAAGAAGCCTTTAAAGAAATCTCTAGTACTTCGGCTGGAATTATTCAGGTAAAGATAGAGCCTTTAAAAATAGTAAAAGATAAATCTAATAGAACTCTAGGCTTAACTGCTGAAGGAGCTCATTTAGAACCAGAAATTAGTGCACAAGCAGCTGTAATTTTAGATGAAGAAAGTGGTGATGTGCTTTGGCAAAAAAATGGAGAAGAGGTTTTGCCTATTGCTAGCTTAACTAAGCTAATGGCAGTGAAAGTTTTCTTGGATAATAATAGAGATTTAAAGCAAGTGGTGGAATATAAATATCAAGATGAAGAATATAATTATCAGTACTGTGCAAAATGGGAGTCTGCCAGAATTAGACTAGATGAAGGAGATAAATTAACCGTTAATGATTTAATATATAGTTCACTGGTTGGTTCAGCTAATAACACAGTGGAGACTTTAGTGAGATACAGTGGTCTAAGTAGGGATGCTTTTATTCAAGCAATGAATGATAAGGCTATAGCTCTAGGAGCTGAAAGTACCCATTTTGATGAGCCTACAGGCCTTTCTACCAAAAATGTGAGTTCTGCTTTAGATTATGCTATAATAGCAAAAGAGGTCTTACAAGATCCAGTTATTGCTAGCGCTGTTAGTGCTAGACAATATAGTTTCTCAACTATAGGCGGTGATAAGGTTAGAAATCTATACAACACCAACTCTTGGCTTCGCTATAGTGTTATGCCTTTCACTGCTTCTAAAACTGGATATCTTCATGAAGCTAAGTATTGTTTAATGAGTAGAATTCAAAGTCCTGATAACAGACAACTTATCTCGGTGGTACTGGGAGCGGAAACAAGAAATGAAAGTTTATTTTCTACTAAAGATGTTTTCAATTATTCTAGGAAGATATTTTTAAATTAATATATTTATACTAAATAAAGTTTAACTATTATATGATAAACATTAGAAACGTTTCTAAATACTATAAACCAAACGTCATAGCCTTAGAAGATGTCAGTCTAGATGTTAAGGCTGGAGAAATGGTTTCTATTGTTGGTCAATCAGGTTGTGGAAAGACAACTTTTGTAAAATTGTTAATTGGAGAAGAAAAAGCTGATAAAGGACAGATGGTAGTGGGAGAATGGGATATTACTAATCTTAGTCATGCCCATGTTCCTTATCTACGCAGACAAATTGGAGTTATCTTTCAAGACTTTAAGCTATTACCTAAAAAGACTTTGGCTGAAAATGTAGCTTTTGCTCTGCAAGTTTGTGGACAGAAACCGGCTAGAATTAAAAAGATAGTTCCTAGTGTTTTAAAGATTGTAGGTTTGGAAGATAAAAAGGATCGTTACCCTCATGAAGTTTCTGGAGGAGAGGGGCAGAGAGTAGCTATTGCTAGAGCACTGGTTCATCAACCAAAGATACTCTTAGCCGATGAGCCTACTGGTAATTTAGACTCTATTAATGCCAATGAAATTATTGATTTACTCTTAAAGATTAACGACTTTGGTACTACGGTAGTTTTAGTAACTCACAACAGGGAAATAGTTAATCGTTTAAAGAAGAGAGTAATTACTATGGACAATGGTAGAATAATTGCTGATCAGGCTCATGGGAAGTATATTATTAGATAGTTGATATATTAGATAGTTAAGTGAAAGTTTTTTAGGGCACTCAAGTTATTTAAATAAATTATATTATTAATCTATGAGGCTCTCAATAAAAAAAGGTATTAGTTTTGGGGTAACATCAGGAATAATTACAACCTTAGGTTTGATTGTAGGTTTAAATTCTAGCACTCGCTCAAGTATCGTTATTATTGGCAGTATTCTTGTAATAGCAATAGCAGATTCCATGTCAGATGCCTTTGGAATTCATATATCTGAAGAATCTGAAAATAAGCATTCTCAAAAAGAAGTATGGGAATCAACAATTGCCACTTTTTTATCTAAGTTTATCCTGGCCTTAACATTTGTTATTCCAATCCTTTTTTTAGAGCTTTCTACCGCAGTTATCGTTAGTATTTTGTGGGGATTAAGTTTAATAGCAATATTTAGTTATTATATAGCTAAACAGCAGAAAAAGATAAAACCATATAAAGTAATCTTAGAACATTTAATTATAGCTATTGTAGTTATCATCTTAACTAATTATATTGGAGATTGGATAGCAAGTTTTAGTTAGGTGACACAGTAGATTTCCTTATTACCCTTTACAAGCTAGAATTAATAGAAAAACTCGTATATTTTTAATGATATTGAATATAGGTTAATATAAATATATAAATTAATATAAAATAAATAATATAAAATAATTATGTTCACAGCTTTGCTTAGAATACTTAAATTAAGCCTTCAAGATATTGGTAGAAATATTTGGCTTTCTATTGTAACTATTACAATCTTGATTTTGGCCCTGTTTTCTATTAACAGTCTTTTCACTGTTCAAGTTATTAGCCAAAATGCTATTGAAGCTGTGAAGTCTAAAGTGGATATTAATCTTTATTTAGAAAATAATGCTAATGAAGAAGAGATCTTAGAGCTAAAGTCTCAAGTAGAGAAGATGCCTGAAGTGAAAGAAGTACGTTATGTTTCTCAACAAGAAGCTTTAGCTTCTTTTAGAGTGCAAAATGAAAAGAATCCAGAGATTATTCAAGCTCTAAGAGAATTAGGTAAGAACCCATTATCTCCTAGCCTAATAATACTACCTGAAAGCGCAGATAATACTGATGTTTTAATTGCTAACTTAAAAGCCTATCAAAGTGATATTATTGAATCACGTGATTTTAATGATAATAAAGTTATTTTAGAGAAGATTAATAAGATTACAGATAATGTGAACCAGGTTGGTATTGTTATTATTGTTATATTTATCCTTACAAGCTTGCTGGTGGTCTATAACTCCATTAGGGTGGCTATTTACACTCATCGTAGAGAAATTAACATTATGAGACTTGTGGGAGCTTCTACTAATTTTATCTACATGCCTTTTATAGCTTCTGCCTTAATATATAGTTTGGTTAGTGTTATTGTTATCATAGCTATCTTCTATCCCTTCCTTTCACTACTACAACCCTACCTAGAAGTTTTTTTCATGGGTTATAATGTTGATATACTTAGTTATTTCACCACCCATTTCTGGTCTATATTTGGTATTGAGTTCTTGATTGTAGCTATGATTAATATATTAGCTAGTTTAATAGCAGTGAAGAGATATGCAAAAGTATAGTGATTTTTTGACAAGTTTAAAAAAATAACTTATTATTTCTTTATACCTTCGGGGATCGTCTAAGGGCAGGACACCTGGTTTTGATCCAGGCAATCGGGGTTCGAATCCCTGTCCCCGAGCCAACTTAGTGCGTCTTTCGAGAGACCGAAGTGCGTCTAAAATTAGCCAAATATAATTTTTAGTTCGAAACTTTTATTTCCTCCCGTAAAAGAGAATCGAACCGAAATGAATAATGGGTTACAAAAAACATCTCTTTTGAGATGTTTTTTGTTTAGTCTAAAATAAGATATACTTAATAATATGAGAAAAAAGATAATTTCAATAGTTAGTTTTGGGGTACTACTTAATTGGTTGAGTATATTTTTTTCTTATAAAAAACTTGATAATTTAGATATTAACCAATCAATTGCTACTGGCGGGTTTCCTTTAAAAATATTTTCATATCCAGTTCCACCAATGGGAAATGATTGGCCACCCATGGAAGCTTGGCCAGTATTTTTTTTAAATCTTATAATTTGGATTATTGTTGCTAGTGTTATATTTTTTATACTTGGTAAAAGATTTGAAAACCGCAGATCAATGACATCTTTAGTAGTTTCAGCTATTTTTATGTCAATGCTTGGATTATCCTATTTGATGTTGAAATTTGATTAGAAAATTATGTGCTTTAAAAATGAAAAATAAATTATTATTCATTATATTAGCCTTGTATTTAGTTTTAATTGTAAGATTGATCGTTTTTAAATATCCACCTGGTGTAACATTTAGTACTGCCAATGCAAATTTGATACCATTTAAGACCATTTTGGGTTATTTAACCGGTGAGCCGACATGGAAAATTGCGATTGCTTAAGCGATTGTGATGACGACTAAATGAACACTCTCCAGTATTAAAATACTGGGGTTTTTAATCCTTATAAAAAAACCGTCATTAATTGACGGTTTTTAGTATTGTTTTTTATATTACACTAAAAAGAGTAATACAGTTTAAGGTGTCCAAAGATTAATCCGTAGGAACCAAATTCGCTTATCGCAGTTGAGTACAGCGCAGATAAATCTAAAGATACTTTTTTGGAAATATTACCTTTAATAAGTAATTTTCCATAATAGAAATCTTTTTGATAATCATTAACTTGCTGTAATCCTCCACCGAATTCAGTTTTCAAAAGAATGTTATCTTTGAAAATTGCCATATATTTGTACACACTTAATGTGTGTGTATCAAATATCTCTGGTGAAAAATAATAAGTAGATACATTATGCGCTCGCATAAGCTTGCTGGTAGAACTGAGAACAAACCAGTCCTTTATAACCCAAGCAAGTTTTCCGATATAAACATCTCTACTATTATCATCAGTAAATTGTTGGTTTATGTAACCACCAACTAGGACAAGTTTCTTATCAATAATTTCATAATCAGCTGTTAGGCCGTTTGAATATACTGAGAACCTTTCCATTAAAGCTCCTTGGGTTTCAATCAATCCTCTTGAAAACAATAGTTCCATATGAATCTTTTCTATAGGATCAATTTTAATTAATCCATTATAAAGAAAAGGTTTCCATTCTGAAAGATATTGTTCGCTAGAGAGGTCAACAGAAAATGTCTTATTTATTTTTGAAGATAAGTTAAGTCCAGCATAGTTTAGATAATTTTTATTATCTTTATCTGAAATTAACACATTTCCAATTTCCATTCCCCAAGAAAGTGAGTCTGTTCCTCTTTGATAACCTGCCCATGTTTTCGACACTAAGTTTTTATCAGTATCGTTGATGAGACTAGAGCCTACTTCAAGCTTGTCGTCTTGTGAAAATACTAAACTTGAAGAGAATAGAAGAATAATTATTATTCCAATACTTTTACTAGCCTTGGTACCCCAATTCTTTTTGAGTTTTAACATCTCACTAAGATACCCTGAAAGTGTTGCCGGAGTTTGAATTATTTGAAAACATATAATGTAAAAAATCATACCAAATAGATTTTTTGACATCGGCATGTTTATCTCACGGAACGTTTTCTTTTGCACATAATACAAGATAGTGGTTAGGGCAATACTCAGCGGTATTATCAAGAGCGTTTTCTCGCTAGCCAGTAAGTGATAATTAAAAAATAGAGAACCAATTACTGAGGGGATAAAGATAAAGGCAAAAACAAAATCAATATAAGGAAAAAATAAATTATACCAAATAAAGATTGTTGATAGTCTTGCCTTAAATAGTAATCTCCAATTAAAACGAAAAGCTTCTATCATTCCTCTTGACCACCTTTTTCTTTGATGAAAAAACTGTTTGTAATTATCAGGAGTATCAGTTAAGGCAACTGCCTTTGTACAGTGATAGGTTTTATAACCAGCTTTAAGTATATCCCAAGAGAGAACAATGTCTTCACCAACAACATTTTTCCATCCGCCTACTTCAAGTAATAAAGATTTTTCATAAGCAGAGAAAGCTCCTTGGCATACCAGTGCTCCTGAATACATAGATTGTATTCTTTTCACAATTGAAATTCCAAAAAGGTAATCCCATTCTTGAATTCTTGTAATCCAGTTTTTACTTGGATTGCGAGAGATAACAGCACCAGCTACTGACCGGTGTGTGCCATTTAAGCTAGAAACTAGCATTTGTATGGCATCTTCTGTTCCTAGGGTCGTGTCAGCATCCATGGAAACAATTGCGTTATACGAAGAAGCTTTTAGGCCTTCGTTTAAAGCCGCAGATTTTCCAGAATTCTTTTCCAGTGTAATTAAGTGATACGAGTGTTTTCTCGGTGAAGAAATAAAATTTCTTACAATCTCCGAAGTGTTATCACGCGAACCATCATCAATTACAATTACTTCAAGCATACCGTTAAACTTTTGCTCTTCAATTGCAAGCAAAGGTTTTAAGATATTACTTTCTTCATTAAAGGCTGCAATTAGAACTGTAGTATCAACGATCTTAGTCAAATCTACTTTAGCTCTTTTGTCAAACATCATAGATGAATACATGAAAAAAATCACAAAACCGGGAAGAAAAGCTATTCCTGTTAAAGCAAACAACATAAAAAAATACGAAGTTACTTCTTTAACCTCTCTTAGCCACTCTATAGAAATCCATATTGAGATTACTACCCAGAGTGCCGCTAAAGCGATAGATAAAATAAATCTAATTCCAAGAAAGCGATTTTTTTCTTCTTCAGCAGAAGATCTTTCATCTTTTGATAAGTATGACGTGTCCGTTACTTCCAATTTTTTTTCCATTTTTCAAGTTTTTTTGGTTATTTAATTTTAAAGATCTCTATCAAATTTATATTATTTTCTTAATATAATGTTATCATAAATAATAATAGTTGTCAACAGTAAAGTTTGTGTTAAAAGAATTATATGTTGGCATTATAGTCAGTGATAGAGAATGACTTACAAGTATAAATTGTAGTTAATTAAGTTGTATATCTAGTTATATATTGATTATTTTGCTTTACAAAAATAATTTTTCTTGTTATAATTAAAATTAATAAAATAGTGATATTAATTACTATTATATTAAATATAATTTAAAATATTAATTTATTAAATTTATGAACGATGAAGAAATGAAGGCTATTGCCGAAAAAATAAAAAATAAAACAGCTTCTTCTGAAGAAATAGCTTCTTTTACTAAAGCTTTTAAGGAACTTACCCAAGATGTTAAAGAAGGATTAAAAGATGAAGACTCTAAAAAATAATTATCTAACTACTTTAGTTAGTTAAGATATTACTTAATTATAATTATATGAAATTTGAAAA